>Ga0210390_10001474_pt1 | contig 22463 bp, 25 predicted proteins | sample IncBWH11OmetaG_FD_161050 | JGI IMG/M metagenome (GOLD analysis project Ga0210390, IMG submission 161050) | Forest soil microbial communities from Barre Woods Harvard Forest LTER site, Petersham, Massachusetts, United States - Inc-BW-H-11-O ... | reverse complement strand
CAGCTCGAGCGACGCTGGGAGGCCGACGGCGAGGCCGGCACGCTGTCCTACGGGCTGCCCGCGCTGTGCAACCTGTGCCAGCTCCCCGCGTTGTTCATCCGGCCCGGGCGGAACACGGCCTGCACCCTGGAGATGGACGGCCGCCGTTACCTGTTCTGCTCCGAGCCGTGCCGCTGGATCTTCAAGCAGGAGAGGTCGCGGTTCGCCGGCCACAACAGCGTGGTCGACCGCATCGTCGCCGGGCAGGCGCCCGGCAAGCTCACCGACCTGCACCGGTGGATGGGACTCGAAGCGCCGGTCGAGACCGGCAAGGACCTGCGCCGCGGCCTGGACCCGTGGCGCCTGGACCCCGTTCCGAAGCGCTGAGGGCGCAACGATGCGCGTCTACCTGTTCGGCTTCGCCAGCGACGACTTCCTGGGCCGGGTCATCGTCACCCCCGATCAGCGCACCGTGGCGCAGCTGGCCGGTCAGCTGGTGGCCTGGGGCCTGGCGCCCGAGCGGGGCGGACCTGTCACGGTGCGCAATGAGGCCGGCGGCATCCTCGATCCCGCCGCGACCATCAAAGCGGCCGGGCTCGGAAACGGTGACATCTTCACGGTCGAGCGACGGTGACAGCACCATGGCCATGTGGCGGTACGCGGGGACGCTGGACGACATCTGGGCGGGCGAGATGCACGCCGTGACCCTCGGCGCCGTCGGCGTGCTGCTGTGCAACCTGGACGGGACGCTGGTCGCCTACGCGGACCGGTGCCCGCACCTGGCGAACCCGCTGTCCGACGGCGTCCTGGCTGACGGCGTCCTGACCTGCGCCGCGCACGAGTGGGAGTTCGACGTGCGGACCGGTCGCGGGGTGAACCCGGCCAGCGCCTGCCTGCACCGCTACCCGGTGCGGCTCGACGGCGAGCGGATCTTCGTGAGCGTCGAGGAGGACGAGTGAGCACATCCGGTGACGCCGGCTCCGGGGTGGGCCCGGTGCTGCACGCCACGCCGTTCGCGTGGTCGGTCGTCTCGGTCATCGAGGAGGAGAACACGGACGTGCTCGTCCGGGACGAGGGGGCATACCTGCGGGTGCTGGTCCCCCGGGTCTGCCGGCTGTCGCGGGCGGGGCTCGAGGCCGCGACGGGCTCGGCTATCCGGTTCCCCGGCGACCTCGAGGCTGTGATGTCGTCATTCACCGGTGTCATCCAGCTGACCGAGGACGGTGCCGTCTGGCGGCTCGCGCGCGAGCCGGCAGCGGAAACCGCCGCTCCGCGGACAGGTGGCCGATGACCGGACCAGTAGGACGCCCGCCAGGCCGCAAGACCTACACGCGGCTCGCGGCGGGCCGGCGCGTCCCAACCGAGTACGAGCTGGTCAGCACCGACCTGCACTACAACCACCCAAGGCGATTCGAGCTGCCGGCCGTCAACCCGGTGGTCGCCTGGTACTACCGCTACCGGGAAGGCTCCGCGCTGCAAGCCCGAGAATGGAAGCAGTTCTCCGACCCGCGCCGCACGACCTACCGCGGTTACACCCAGCTGCAGGACAGCCGGGAAGACGTCATCGACGGCCTGTTCCGGGAAATCGATGACACCGGGTACGACCGGGACCTCGCCGAAGAGTGGGTGCGGTTCCTCGACCGCTGGTACGCCCCGCTGCGCTATCCGGTGCACGGGCTGCAGATGCTGGCCGCCTACGTCGCGCAGATGGCGCCCGCGTCCCGGGTCACCAACTGCGCCGCGTTCCAGGCCGCCGACGAGCTGCGCCGCGTCCAGCGGATCGCGTACCGCACCGTGCAGCTCAGCGGCCCGCCGCTGGACGCTGGGGCAGCGCGGCGACAGCAGGCGGCCTGGGAGGACGCCGCGGCGTTCCAGCCGCTGCGCGAACTCATCGAACGGGCCCTGATCGCCTACGACTGGGGCGAAGCATTCACCGTCACCAACCTGGTCATCAAGCCCCGCCTCGACCGGCTCGTCAACCAGGAGATCGCCGGCACCCTCGCCACAGCCAACGGCGACCCGATCCTGACCAGCATCCACTTCTCGCTCGACGAGGACGCGCGCTGGCATCGCGCGTGGACCACAGCCCTGCTGCGGCACCTCATCGACGACACCCCCGCCAACGCCGAGGTACTCTCCGGCTGGATCAAGAAGTGGAGCCCGCTCGCCGCCCGGGCCCTGGAAGCCCTCGCCGGGACCCTCGCCGAGGCACCCATACCGCTCGATGCGAAAGCGGTAGCCGCCCGCATCACCAACGACGTGTCGCGGGACACCGACTCGATGCTGGGTTGACGGGCAGATCGGTGACCTCGCTCCCCGGCATTGCCGGTTACGCACTGCAGCGCCGCTCGCGACAAGGCCCACCTATCCGTGCAAGCTCTTCGGCTCGCTCGGCTCCCACCTGTACGGACTCCTCATCGGCGCCGGCAACGACCCCCAGCAAAACCGGCACCCGGGTCCAGCCGCCCGCCGAGACCTAGCTGCTCGGCACGCTCGGTTTCCTGGCCGAGCTGAACACCAGGCGGTAGTCCTCGACAGCGCGGATCTCGCAGTCCTCGTCGTCGAGGACCTCGGCCCGGATCATCTCGGCCACGCCCGGGCTGGCCGCCCGGGCGGACGGGTCCCGCCACACCGTCTGGCTGATCAGCTGGCCGCTGGCCGGGGCGGCGAACAGCAGCGTGGCGCAGAACCCGGGGACCTCGGCCAGCCGCGGCACCGCGGTATCGCCGAACACCTCGGCCACGTCCGCCACCCCTGGCGGCTTGACCTGCAGCCGTGTCAGCCGGACCGCCTCCCCGCTGCGCAGCGGCGCCTCCCGCTCGAAGACGGCCACCTGGTAGTCCTCGGCCGTCACCGGCCGCTGGATCCGCCGGGCCAGCTCGCCGCGGACCAGCGCCTCGGTCTCCCCGGCCGCCCACACCAGTTCGTGCTCGTGCGTGGCCCAGAACGACTCGATGATCGCCACGCCGGGATCCTGGCCTGCCAGCAGCGACAGCCCCAGGCTGCCGGGCTGGCTCTCCACCACCGGGCCGACCTTGCCCTCGAGGTAGGCCAGGCACCCGGCCAGGACGGGCGGGGCCGCGGTGATCAGGCTGATCCGGACGTGCATCATGGCTGCTTCCCAGCGGTCCGTCCATACGGTTCTGTCGGTGCGTCGCATCCGGTCCGTTCGGTAAAAGAAGAATTGGACCGAACGGTCCGTGGCTCCCGCTCCGCGGCCAAGGCCTCGTGTGCACCGGTCAGTTCCATGATCCGGCGGACCGCCCGCGACATCGCGGTCAGTCGCATGAACCCGCCGCGCAGCTCGGCGTTCCGCCGGGTCGCCAGGAGCGCCCGCAGCCCGGCGCAGTCCATGAACGAGACGCCGGACACGTCGAGCAGGAGCCTGGCGCCGCGCTCGCGCATGATCCGCAGCAGGGCCTGCCGTAGCAGGCCTGCCGTGCCGACGTCGACCTCTCCGCTGACCGTCACGATGATGCCGTCATCACCGGGACGGACGCACAGCGTCAGACCCATGATCCACCCCCTGGCTGGCCGGGACCAGCGTCACCGAATTCCTCCAGGACCAGCCCGCACGGTTACGGAGAGACCAGCAGGTGGCTTTCCACCGTAGCCACCCCCGGAGCCGCCGCGGCCGCCGCCCTGGCCGCGGCCGCCTCGTGCAGCGAGTGCACGTGCCCGTAGAGCTGGGCGGTGTGGTCGGATACCTCGACCCTGATGTGCCGGGCGTCGATCTCCGCCTCGCGCTTGAAGGCGTCCTCGATCACGGCCTGGACCTTCTCCGGGCTCACCGGCGGCTTGACCGTGATGAGGTCGCTCACGCCCAGGACTCCTCTGACGTTGCGGACCATCCGCTCGACCTCGTGTCGCTGGTACTCGTACTCGACCTCGCCGTCCAGCGTGACCCAGCCGCCCGACACCCGGGCGTGCACCTTTCCCTCGGGCACCTGCACGTTCCACTCCAGGACGTGCGCGATGGCCCGGGCGATGTCGGAGTCGTCCCGCGGCGCGCCGGACAGCTTGACCGTCAGTTCGTTGGCCACCGCCTTGACTCCGTACACCCGCTCGGCGGCCCGGGCGGCGGCCAGCCGCTGCGCGTAGGTCGAGACGTGACCGGTCAGGGTCACCGCCCCGTCGCTGACCGCGACGCCGATGGCGTCGGGCTCGGTGATCTGCGGGTCCCACTGCAGTTCGTTGATGACGTCTTGCCTGATCTCACTGTCGGATTTCACCTGCTCACCTTCCCTCGGATCGTTCCCAGATTGCGCCGTGCGGCGCCGGGCCACATCACCCGTCTGGCTAGTCGTCGGCCTTGCGGTAGACCACCAGCGCGTGCGGTTGCTTGCCGTGGACGAACCCGGATCCGGCGGCGGCCACCTCGCCGTCGGTGGACAGCCAGATGGGCTGCGCCGATGGCCGTCCCGGCCAGGACATCCGACGGATAGTGCACGCCCGTGGCCACCCGCGAGGCGCCGACCGCCGAGGCCAGCGCGATCCCGGGCGCGGCCAGCGACGGCATCTCGATCGCCGCCCCGATGGCGAAGGCCGCCGCGTTCGCGGCGTGCCCGGACGGGAAGGACGAACTCCGGGGAACTCGCCGCAGCCGGCTCTGGACGGGAACGTCGGCATAAGGGCGGCGCCGGCCCGCCAGTCCCTTGCCGATGACGTTGGCCGCCGTGCTGGCCGCCGCCATGGCACCCAGGCCCCGCCAGGCGGCCCGCCGGGCCTGCCGGGCGGCCCGTGGCCCACAGGACGGCGGCCAGCACCATCCAGAGCAAACCGTGGTCGGCCAGACGTGACAAGCCCGGCACGACGTGCCCGGCCGGCCAGGAGTCGGACCCGGCGACGCGTAGCGTAGCGGCTCGGTCGAGCGCCGCGAGCCGACGTCTCAGGCCTGTGCCCCGGCCGAGGCGGGCTGCTGCCAGGTGGGCGCGGACGGCTCGTCCCCGTGCAGGGCCTTCATGAGCTGCTGCTCGGCGTCGCGCGGCAGCGAGGTCTTCAGCACCATGGCGCCGTAGGGCTTCAGCGCCTCGAGGATGACGATCAGATCACTCATGCGGGGCCTCCCATGCTGGACATGCCGGCCGTTCCAGGCTTGCCGCGCAGGCTCGCGCGCACATCAGCGGATCGGGTAGTCCCGGGACTGACCCGGCAACGGCACGGATGGTTGTCGTCCCTTTTCCTCGCGTGGAACAGGTAGGCACGGTGACCGCGCGGAGACCCGCAGCTATCAAGAGGAGGGACCCGAGACCTTATCCTGGAAGCCAACGCGGTATAGGCTCAAGGCCACTTCCCAGACGCAAGCTTGACCCGCCAAGCGAAGCAGGGATGGGGTGGCCTGTGGGCCCGCTCGAGATATCGGTTACAGCCCGGGAGTCCGGTTCGGTCGTGGTCCTGGCCGGCGACGCCGACCTCGCATCGGTCACTTGCCTAGACCAGGCACTTACTGTCCAGCTATCGGGACGCACTGCACGCCTGAGAATCGACACGTCGGACCTGCGCTTTGCCGATTCGGTAGCGATACGGGCGCAGTCCTTACCCGCCGGTGAGCTTGCTGCACTCGTGGATAGCGGCCGGGCAGTTCGGCCCTCTGATCGTGTTGTCCGGCGTCGCGGATGTCACCACCGCCGCGACGCTGACCGGAGTGATCAGCGAGCAGCTATCCGGAGCCGCACGGCACCTGATGATCGACGTGTCGAGGTTGAGCTTCGCCGATTCATCGTCAATGTGGCTGCTGGTGATAGCAGCCAGGACTCTGATAGGAGACGGCGGGAGCATGACTCTGATCCGGCCGCAGCCAGCGGTCGCCAAGATGCTGGCCCTAGTAGACGCGGACCAGGTAATCACGATCCTGGGCGAAACCCTCCCCGGGCCTGAAGGCAGTGCGGGAGAGATACCGGACTTAAAGCCGGCCGCCTCACGCGCCCACGCTAGCTTCCCATCGTCCGGCGCAGGCGGATCCAGCGATAGCCGTAACCGGCCACGTGCAGGTGGCCCAGGTCCACATCCCTTCCGTAGTCGGAGTCGGCGACGAAGTTGAGCGGCGGCTGCACCGGGTCGCCCAAAGCTGCGAGGTTCAGGCGGCACGGCCGGTTGGCCAGGTTGTGGACGAAGAGCGTGCTGCCGGTGCGGCCAGTGGCCCGGTGCACCATGACGTGGCCCGGCCCGGCGTCGATGACCTCGTGGTCGCCGCTGCCGATCTCCTCGCATTCCCGCAGCGCGTGCAGGGTGCGTTCGAACCAGGTCAGCAGGCTGTTCGGGTCAAGACGCTGGTTTGTCACGTTCACCTCCCGGTAGGCGTACGGGCCCTCGGCGATCAGCGGAGCGGCAAATTTGCCCGGCTCAGCACGAGAGAAGCCTGCGCCCGCGGCGCCATCCCACTGCATGGGGGTGCGGATCGCATCTCGTTCGGGCAGGTCGAGGTTGTCGCCCATGCCGATCTCTTCGCCGTAGCGGATGACGGGGGTTCCCGGCATGCTCAACTGCAGGCTGTAGGCAAGCTCGATGCGACGGCGGTTGCCGCCGAGCATCGGCGCCAATCGCCGCCGGATGCCGCGCCCGTACAGCCGCATGTCCGGCTCCGGGGCGAAGACCGCGAACACCTCCTGCCGCTCCTGCTCGGTCAGTCGGCCGAGGTCGACCTCGTCGTGGTTGCGCAGGAACGTCGCCCACTGACCGTATCGGGGCAGGGCCGGCAGCTCACGCAGCGTCGCGGCGACCGGCCGCGCGTCCTGCCGGGCCAGGGCCAGCACCAGAGCCTGGTTGAGGCGGAACGCGAATACCATCAGTACCCGGGTGGCGGCGCCGTCCGAGTATCCGAAGTACTCCTGCAGTTCGTCGTCGGAGACGTTGGCCTCCGCGAGCATCACGGAATCCCCCCGCCGCCAGGACATCGACTCGCGCAGGTCCCCGAGGAACGCGTAGTCACGTCCCCGGCGGGTCGGCGTCCTGGGCTCGATGAGGAACGGCGCGGCATCGATGCGGAACCCGGAAACCCCCATCGTGATCCAGAACAGCGCGATCTTGCGGATTTCCTCGCGCACCGCCGGGTTGTCGGTGTTGAGGTCGGGCTCGAAGTGGTAGAACCGGTGCCGGTACCATGCCCCCGCCTTCTCGTCGTAAGTCCAGGTCTCCTTCTCCACACCTGGGAACACCATCCCCTCGAAGCGGTCCGGCGGCTCGGTCTGCGACCAGACGTACCAGTCCCGGAATGGCGATTCCGGATCGGAGCGCGCCGCTTGGAACCAGGGATGTTCGTCGCTGGTGTGGTTCACGACCAGGTCCAGCATGACCCGGATGCCCCGTTCCCCGGCCTCGTGCAGCAGGGTCGCGAAGTCGCCGAGGCTGCCGAACCGCGGATACACGCCGTAGTAATCGGTGATGTCATAGCCGCCATCCCGGCGCGGCGACGGGTGGATGGGGTGCAGCCAGATCGTGGAGACACCCAGGCGGGCCAGGTAATCGAGCCTTCCTATCATGCCCCGGAAGTCGCCTGTCCCGTCCTCGTTGCCGTCCTGGAACAGGCCGACGTCGACGGAGTAGATGACACCGGTCCGGTACCAGCGGGTAAGCATTCGCGACCCCGACCCTTCCGCGTCCGTCAGCGAGCGATCCAGGCCAGCCTGCAGGTCTGCTTAGATCGTCCGCTTCACACGATCGAGTAGACATTCCCCTGAGCCGGCGCCCGCCCGGCCCGTGGTCGTAGCGGCCCGCTGCGTGATTCCTTCGTCAGGACTAGTCGGACAGAGGATGTGGCCGCCCGTTCGGCCGGGGAGCGTATGAGTTCATGAAGGTGCTCCTGGACCGCTGGCAGTTCGGCGTCACGATCACCTATCACTTCCTGTTCGTCCCGCTCACGATCGGCCTGGCCCTGCTGGTGGCGGTGATGCAGGTCCTGGCCTACCGGCGCCGGGACGAGGTCTGGGAGCAGCTCACGCGCTTCTTCGGCACGCTGTTCCTGATCAACTTCGCCATGGGCGTCGTCACCGGCATCGTGCAGGAGTTCCAGTTCGGCATGAACTGGTCGAACTACTCGGTCTTCGTGGGCAACATCTTCGGCGCCCCGCTGGCCATGGAGGGGCTGCTCGCGTTCTTCGCTGAGTCCACGTTCATCGCGTTGTGGTTGTTCGGCCGGCACCGGCTGCCCCCGCTGGCGCATACCCTGTCCATCTGCGTGGTGAGCCTGGGCACGATCGTGTCCGCGTTCTTCATCCTCACCGCCAACGCCTGGATGCAGCATCCGGTCGGCTACCGCATCGTCGCGGGGAAGGCAGAACTGACCGACTTCTGGGCCGTGCTGCGGAACGACACGCTGTGGGCTGAGTTCTCGCACACCGTGCTGGCCGCCTTCGTGACCGGCGCGATGGTCGTCCTCGGCGTCTCCGGATGGCAGCTGCTGCGCGGCCGGCACGTCGCGGCGTTCACCCGGTCGGCCCGGCTGGCGGCCGGGGTGGCGCTCGTCTGCACCGTGCTGGTGATGGTGACCGGCGACCTCCAGGCCCGGCTGATGGACACCCAGCAGCCGATGAAGATGGCCGCGGCCGAGGCCGTCTACCGGACCCAGGCCGGGGCCAGCTTCTCGCTGCTCACCATCGGGAACCTGTCCGGCCAGCCCGTCTTCCAGATCCGGATCCCGCACCTGCTCAGCCTGATCGCCACCCTGTCCTGGAACGGCACGGTCGGCGGCATCACCCAGGTCCAGAACGCCGAGGCCGCCAGGTACGGGCCGGGCGGTTACGTGCCGGTGCTGTGGGTCACGTACTGGAGCTTCCGCCTGATGGTCGGGTTCGGCTTCGTGATGCTGGCCGCCTCCGCCTGGGCGCTGTGGCGGTCCCGGCGCGGGCGGCGCAAGGCTTTCGAGCTCGGCCGCTGGACGCTGTGGTTCCTGGTGGCCTGCATAGTCACGCCGTTCCTGGCCAACACGTCCGGGTGGCTGTTCACCGAGATGGGCCGCCAGCCCTGGATCGTTTACGGCCTGATGAAGACCGGGGCGGGGATCTCGCCGAGCGTCTCGACCGCCGACGTGGCCATCACCCTGGCCGGTTTCGTCCTGCTCTACACCGTGCTCGGCGTCATCGACGTGGTGCTCATGTACCGGGCCGCCCGGCGCGGGCTAGACCAAGGCGAAGAACGACGTCCGCCCGGGCCACGGGGCGAGCCGGCCGCCACCGAGCTGGTGTACTGAGGAGGCCGACCATGAACGGGCCCGTCGCCAGCCTGAACACGGTCTGGTTCGCCCTGATCGGCCTGCTGTGGACCGGCTACCTCGTGCTCGAGGGTTTCGATTTCGGCGTGGGCATGCTCAGCCTGGCCCTCGGCCGGGACGACGTGGACCGGCGGCTGGCCCGCAACGCCATCGGCCCGGTCTGGGACGGCAACGAGGTGTGGCTGATCGTCGCGGCCGGCGCGACCTTCGCCGCCTTCCCCGCCTGGTATGCCAGCATGTTCAGCGGCTTCTACCTGGCGCTGTTCGTCGTCCTGGTCGCGCTCATCGTGCGCGGCGTGAGCTTCGAGTTCCGGGGCAAGCGTGACAGCACCCGCTGGCGGGTTGGCTGGGACTGGGCCCTGGCCCTGGGCAGCCTGGTGCCCGCGTTCGCCTGGGGCGTGGCCTTCACCGACCTGATCCACGGCCTGCCGCTGTCGCCGGCAGGCCTGTACCAGGGGAGCTTGCGGGGCCTGCTGACCCCGGTGGCGCTCGGCGGCGGGCTGGCCAGCCTGGCCATGTTCCTGGCCCACGGGGCCACGTTCCTCTCGCTCAAGACGGCCGGCCCGCTGGCCATCCGGGCCGCCCGGGTGGCGATGTGGATCTCGCCCCTGGCCGGCGCGCTGGTGGCCGGCACCGCGGCCTGGCTGTCCGTCGGCGGCTCCCACGGCCCGGGCGGCCTGGGCGGCGCGGTGCCGCTCGCCCTGGCCGCCGGGTGCGGGCTGGCCTTCGCCGCGTCCGGGCTCCTGGTCCGGGCCTGCAGGCCCGGCGTGGCGTTCGGCCTGAGCGCGCTGGGCGTCGTGGCCGCCGTCGCCGCGGTCTTCACCGCGCTGTTCCCCCGGGTGATGGTCTCCACTGGTCCCGGCCCGGCGCTGACCGTCTGGAGTGCCGCCTCGGCCCACCAGACCCTGCTGGTCATGACGGTGGTCGCGGCGATCTTCGTCCCGGTCATGCTGGCCTACCAGGGCTGGAGCTACTGGGTGTTCCGCCAGCGGCTCACCAGGCCGGTCCCTTCCCCGCCCACATCGGCCGCGCGGGGGACCTCGGCTGTCGCGCACCGTCCCCACCGGTAGGCCGGCTGTGGTGCGCATCTCGCCCGCCGAGCTCTGGCGGCAGGTCGCCGGGGCCAGGCCGTGGCTGGCCGGGGCCGTCGCGGTCGGGCTCGGCCAGGCCGTTCTCCTGGTCGCCCAGGCCGGCGTCCTGGCCCGCCTGCTGACCGGCGCGCTCGACGGCGGTATCTCCGCCCGGGCGGTGACCGCGGACGTCCTGCTGATCGCGTCACTGGCTGTCGGCCAGGCGCTGTCCGGCTGGGCCTGGGAGGCCTGCACGGAAGCCGCCGCCCGCCGGACCAGGGCGGCCGTCCGGCGCCGGGCGCTGGCCGCGGCCATGGACCCCGCAGACCCTATGGGCCCCATGAGCCCAGGAGGCATGACCACCCTGATCGGCACCGAGGTCGACGACCTGGAACCCTTCGTGGCCCGGGTCCTGCCCCGGACCGTCCTGGCCCTGGCCGTTCCGGCCCTGCTGCTGGCCTGGATCGGCCACCTGGACCCGATCTCGGCCGCCCTGGCGGCTGCCACCCTGGTCATTGCGTCGGCCCTGGCCGGGCTGGTCGGGGCGGACACCTCGGCCGCGGTCCGGCGCCGGCTGGCCAGCCTCGAGCGCCTCGGCGACCGCTTCGACGCGCTGGTCGAGGGCCTGCCGCTACTCCGGGCCTTCGGCCGGGCCGCCGACCACGAGCGCGCCGTGGCGGCCTCGGGCGAGCAGGTCCGCACGGCCACCCTGGCCACGCTGCGGATCGCGCTGGTAGCCGGGCTGGTCCTCGAACTCCTGACCGCTGTGGGCACTGCCCTGGTCGCGGTTCGGCTCGGCCTGCGCCTCGACGCCGGCCAGAGGATCCTCCCGCAGGCCCTGCCGGTGCTGATGCTGGTTCCCGAGGTATTCCTGCCGCTGCGCCGGCTGACCGCCGATTTCCACGCGGGCGCCGCCGGCCGGGCGGTGCTGGACCGGCTGGGCAGCCTCACCGTCACGGAGCGGGCCCCGGCTCCGACCCCGGCCGCAACACACGACCCGGGGCCGGTCGGCGTCGTCCTGGAGGGAGTGTGCCTCGCGGCCGAAGGCGGGAGCCTGCCGGTGCTGGATTGGGTCGACCTGCGAGTGTCCCCCGGGGAGCGGGTGTGCCTGGTCGGCCCGAGCGGCGCCGGTAAGACCAGCCTGCTCCGAGTGGTGGCGGGTCTCGTCCCGCCCACGGCGGGCCGGGTGCGCCTGGAGGGTCGCGTGCCCGCGCTGGGCTGGGTCGCGCAACACCCGGCCATCCTGCCCGCCACCGTCCTGGACAACATCGCGCTCGGCCGGCCGGGCGCCGACGAGCGTGCCGCTCGCCAGGTCCTCGAGGTGGTCGGGCTCGGGTCCTGGCTGAGGTCCCTGCCGCTGGGCCTGAGTACGCCGCTCACTGTCCTCGATGCCGCGCTCAGCCTGGGGGAGCGCCGCAGGCTGGCCGTGGCCAGGAGCCTGGCCGGGCCCCGTCCGCGGCTGTGGCTGCTCGACGAGCCGACCGCCGGCCTGGACCGCGACGGCGCCCAGCGGCTGGTGACGGAGCTCAGCCGGATCATGGACGGCGAAACCGCGATCATCGCCACGCACGACCCGTCGGCCGTCGCCCTCGGGCAGCGGACGGTCGAACTGCGCCACGGCCGCGTTCTCGGCGCCGGGTCGCATGCTTCCCTGGCGGCCACCCGATGACCAGGGACCGGCTGCCCGGCCTGGACCGGCGGACCGCCAGGAGGGCACTCGTCGCCGTCGGGATCGGCCTGGCCGGCGAACTCGCCGCGCTGGGCCTGCTGGCGACCGGGGCCTGGCTGCTGCTGTCAGCCTCGCTCCGCCCGCCGATCCTGCTGCTCTCGATCGCCATGGGCGCCGTGCAGGTGTTCTCGTTCCTGCGCGGCACTGCCCGCTACGTCGAGCGGCTAGCCAGCCACAACCTCGGACTCGGCCTCCAGGCCGGCCTGCGGGCCTGGCTGTACCACCGCCTGGCCCAGCTCGTTCCCTGTGGGCTGCCCGGCGGGGACCGGGGCGACCTGCTGACCCGCCTGATCGATGACACCGAGGAGGTTCAGGATCTCGTCGTCCGGGCCGCGGTCCCCGTCCTGGCCGCCGCGGCCGCCTGGGGCACGGCCGTCGTCACCGCCGCCGCCCTGCTATCCCCGGCGGGCTGGGCCCTCCTGGCCGCCGGGGCCCTCGCCGCAGTAGGCACCGGCCTCACCGCGGTTCTGGCCGGACGGAAGGCGGCGGCGCTTCCGGCCGCCCGGGGCGCCGTCGCCTCCTGGGCCCTCGGCGCCCTCACTGGCCGGGAGGAACTGGCCGCCCTCGGAGCCGCGGAATGGGCCCTGGACCAGCTCGCCGAGCGTGAGCGGGCGCTCGGCACCCGCACCAGGGCCGTGGCCGCCGCCGCCGGGCTGGGGCGGGCGGTGTGCGCGCTTGCCGGGGGAACGGGGCTGGCCGGCGTGGCCTGGGCAGCCGCGGCGGCGCTGCGGACCGGACGGATCGGCCCCATCGAGCTCGGTGTCCTGATCTTCCTCGCCCTGGGCGTCGCCGCCCTGTTCCAGAGCCTGCCCGACGCGGTTGGCCGCCTGCCGGTCAGCCGGGCCTCCGTGCACCGCCTGGCCGCGATCGGCCCGATGCCCCGTCCCGGCCCGCCGGCCCGTCCTGGCCCGCAACATCCCGTGGCCGGCCCGGTCCCAGGCCCGGGCCGCGCCGCACGCCGGGCCGCCAGCGTCGCGCTGCGCGGAGCGGCCGCAGCTTATCCGAACCGCCCGGGCCCCTTGCTCCGCGACCTGGACCTGAGGCTCGCCCCGGGCCGGCCCGCCGCACTGGCCGGACCGAGCGGTTCGGGCAAGACGCTGGTCGTCTTCACCATGCTGCGCTTCGTCGACCTCACCGCGGGTCAGCTGAGCATTGACGGCATCGACGCACGCGCCCGCTCACCCGAGGCGGTCAGGGCCCTGCTGGCCTGGAGCCCCGAGCAGCCGACACTGTTCCCCGCCTCGCTGCGCGCCAACCTGCGCGTCGGCGCGCCGCAAGTCACGGACCGGCAGATAACGGACCTCCTGCGTCGGTTCGGGCTCGGCGTGTGGCTGGACCGGCTGGAACACGGTCTCGATACCGTGCTCGCGCCCTGGGGCCAGGCGGTCTCGGGCGGGGAGCTGCAGCGCCTCAGTGTGGCCAGGGCCGTGCTCACCGACCGCCCCGTCCTCCTTCTCGACGAGCCCACCAGGCACCTCGACGCGGCCACGGCGGACGCCGTACTCGGCGCGGTGCTGGAGCGCGCCGCGGACCGGTCGCTGCTGTGGATCACCCACCGGCCTGAGGAGCTGGCCGTTTTCCCGGAGGTTCGCCACCTCCGCGCGGACCCCGGTGCACCGGACCGCCCGCCTGACCGCTGACTTCGCCGCGCCGCGCTGGAACGGGCAGCGGGCAGGTGACGCCGGCCGGGAACCCCCGGGCCAGCGAGCCAGGACTTGCCGCTACTGTCGATACTCGCCGCGGCCGCTGCCTGTCACATCCCGCGGATGGTCAGCTCCCCACGCGGAGTTCGGCCGCGAGCTCCTCTCTGACCTGTGCCATCTGCTCGGCATCCGCCGGATCAGGGGCCGGGTACCTGGGGTTGATCGCGTCGAGCGCCGTCACCAGGACCGCGGCGGTGGCCAGCCGGCTGAACCACTTGTGGTCGGCCGGCACGACGTACCACGGCGCCCGGGTCGTGCTGGTCTGGCCCAGCATGGCCTCGAAGGCCCGCTGGTACTCGTCCCAGTAACCCCGCTCCCTGACGTCGCTGGAAGAGAACTTCCAGTTCTTCTCCGGATGGTCGATGCGCTTGAGGAACCGCTTGGCCTGCTCCCGCTTCGACAGGTCAGCATGACCTTAACCACGTGGACACCGTTGCCGACCAGGTAGCGCTCCCAGTCGTTGATCTCGCGGTAGCGCCGGGCCCACAGGCCACGGTCACCTCCGACCGCGGGCATCCGCTCCGCGGCGAGCAGGTCTTGGTGGACCCGGACGACCAGCACCTCCTCGTAGTGGGACCGGTTGAAGATGCCGATCCGGCCCCGCCCGGGCAGGGCGCGCTGGTACCGCCACAGGAAGTCGTGGTCCAGCTCCTCGGCCGAGGGCTGCTTGAAGGCGCGGACCTCGACCGCCTGCGGGTTGACCCCGCTCATCACGTGCTTGATCGTGCTGTCCTTGCCTGAGGCGTCGAGTCCCTGAAGCACCAGCAGCACGCCGAACGTGTCCTGGGCGGCGAGCCGGTCCTGGTAGTCGGCCAGCAGCTGCACGCCCTCGGCGAGCAGCGCGGCGGCCTGCGGCCGGGCCACCTGGCCCGTGTAGCCCGGGTCGTGGTCGCGGCTCAGCTTCACCTCGCTCCCCGGCGGTACCCGGAGCGGCGCGATGAGGTCGGTCATGAAGCGAAGGCGCTTGTCCAGGCCCCACCCATGGTGGAAGCCCGGATGAGGCGTCCGGGATTCGTGGGTCAAAAGGGTTCCCATCGTAAGTCCCGGGCGGCGCGGTACACCTCGGTGTGCCTATCCAGGTTCGGCGTCCCATCAGGGCCCCATTCTTACCGCACCCAGCCGATCTCGCCGCACCCAGCGATGGGCCGCGACGTCGAGTCCAGTCCCGTCAATGTGTTCAGTCCAGCGTGCCCGCAGGCGCCCACATCCTCACATCGGCTAGTTATGCCGGACACGGGAGGCGACCCCGTCCGCCCGCCCATGCGGCCCCGGGATCTACCTGGTCTGCTGATGTGGGGCCGAACCTCCCCGCCCAGCGTGGCGGGCATGCCGACGCTGACTGATCCCCGGCTTCCCGCACGCTCGCTGTGGGAGCCAGGTTGGGAGGCTCCCAGCATCCTGAGGCGAAGCTCCGGGGCGCCAGCGAAGACGACATCTACCCCGATCACCGGCGCGACTCAACGTCCTCGCCACGAAGCTGCCTTAGCCGGTGGAAGGGTCACCGTGGATCCGGAGAATCACTCCCTCGTCCGGTCCGAGAATGAGATCGCTTGGGTCGGTGCGGCCCCGGCCGCGTCCGGGGTCGGTGGAGAGCTCCACCACAGCGATCGCCGCTGCCTGGGCCCATCCCTCGGGCTGATAAGGGGTGCGGCGCCCGTCCACAAGTGCGGCCGCCGTGCCGGCACTGATGCGCGGCCCGCTGATCTACGGGGTTGGGGGATACGGAGCGTGCTCCGACGGACCTACTCTCCAAGAACCTACGGCAGCCGGATGCTGCGAGCCGTTGGCACTGTCAGCCACCGCCACCCAATCGGGGTTCCAATGACGAGCGCTTCCCAGACGCAACAGGAGCCGATCCGCAGCACGATCCCGGCTCGCCTCGACAGCCTCCGCTGGTCGCCGTTCCATACCCGCCTGGTTCTCGGGCTCGGCACCGCGTGGATCCTCGATGGCCTGTCCGTCACGATCGCCAGCTCGGTAACCAGCAAGCTCACCCAGCCCGACACGCTGCACCTGAGCACGACGGAGGCCGCCTCGATCGGCACTGTCTACCTCATCGGCGAGGTGATCGGGGCGCTGGTGTTCGGGAAGCTGTCCGACAACATCGGCCGGCGGAAGCTATTCGTGTGGACTCTGGCGGTCTACCTTGTCGGCACCGGGCTGACCGCCCTGACCCCGAAGGGCACTGGCTGGATCGTCTACCTCTACGCGACGCGGGTCATCGCCGGCATGGGCATCGGCGGCGAGTACTCGGCGATCAACTCGGCGATTGATGAGATGATGCCGGCCCGGTACCGGGGACGCACCGACGTGTGGATCAACGGGTCCTACTGGCTCGGCGCGATCATCGGGACGTTCGCGACGTTCCTGATCCTCAGCTCGTTCCGGACCAGCCTGGGCTGGCGGATAGCCTTCCTGGTCGGGCCGGCCCTCGCCTTCGTGATCATCTTCGTTCGGCGCAACCTGCCGGAAAGCCCGCGGTGGCTGATCACGCACGGCCGCGTCCGGGAGGCCGAGGAGGCGATGCACCGCATCGAGGCAGAGGCGATCCGGGCCGGGCAGCACCTTGAACGCGTTCCGGACAGCGAGGCGATCGTCATCCGGCCGGAGAAGCGGTACGGATACCTGACGCTGCTGCGGGTTGCCTTCCGCGTCTACCCCAGGCGGGCGATCCTGGGCGCCACGCTGATGATCACGCAGTCGTTTCTGTACAACGCGATCTTCTTTACCTACGCCCTGGTACTCACGCGGTTCTACCACGTCAGCAACAACAACGTCCCGCTGTACGGCCTGGCGTTCGCCGTCGGCAACCTGGCCGGCCCGCTGCTGCTCGGCCACCTGTTCGACACCCTCGGGCGCAAGAAGATGATCTCCGGTACGTACCTGATCTCCGGGGCCTTGCTCGCCTTCAGCGCGTGGCTGTTCGCGTCGGGCGCGCTGGGCGCCGCGGGCCAGGTCTTCATCTGGATCGTCGTCTTCTTCTTCGCGTCCGCCGGGGCGAGCGCCGGCTACCTCACGGTCAGCGAGATCTTCCCGATCGAGATCAGGGCCGAGGCGCTCGCGGTGTTCTTCGCGATAGCCCAGGTCGTCGGGGCCGCCGGGCCGGCCTTCTACGGCGTGCTGATCGGCAACGGCGGTAACCGGGCCAACCTGGCCATCGGATACCTGGTCGGCGGCGGCATCATGATCATCGGCGGCGTGGTCGAGGCGCTGATCGGCATCGACGCCGAGGGCAAGGCCCTGGAGCAGATCGCGCCGCCCCTCACCGAGGTCGGCACCGCGGGCTAGGACGCCCAGAGGAGTGGATGAACATGACCGTTGTCGTAGGAGTGGATTACTCCGAGGCCGCCAAGGCCGCGCTGCGGCTGGCGGCACAGGAGGCCCGCTGGCGGCAGGCACCTCTCATCGCGGTGAGCGCGTACGAGCCGCCGATCGGGCCGGTCGGCGGCTTCCCGGGTTCGGCGATGCATACCGAAGGGGAGCAGCGGGCCGCCGCCGAGGCGGAACTCCGCGCCACCGTCGACGAGGAACTCGGCGACCAGGCCGCGCAAACCCAACTGCGCGTTTCGGAGGGACTCGCAGGACGTGTGATCGTCGAGACGGCCCACCAGACGCACGCTCAGCTCGTTGTGCTGGCGGCCCGGACGGGCATGGCCGTGGTGCCGGGAACTGTCAGCCAGTACGTCCTGCTCAAATCCCGCTGCCCCGTCACGATCGTGCCGTACGACGAGAAGGACGAGCACACCGACGACAGCCATTCGTGATGTTATCGCCCGGCGGACGCGAGTCAGCGTGACCAACACCGCCGCGCGGGCCACGAACAGCCCGAGCGCGGCCTCGGAACTGTCCCGAACGACGCCACAGACTCATCCATCAGCGCGAACCGGAGCCGCCGTCCTCTCCTGTCGCTCCAGAACCGAGGGGAGTCGCCATCACCTCTGTCCCTTCCATCTCCCGCGCTAGGACCACGACCAAACGGGCACGGTTTCAGCGCGGGGATACGGGTGCGCGTTTGGGGTAGCACATTGGTGGAAGCTGTTTGGCATGGAAGGGGACAGTGAGCTTACTGTGTCGGTGGTGACCGACGAGAACGGCCGGCTGATCCTGCTGGCCGGTGAGGTCAACCTGGTCACGATCGGGCGCCTGACGGAGGCCGTCGCCGATCAGCTCGCGGCAGGCGGACGGGATATGAGAATCGACATGTCCGAGCTGCGCTCCGTGAATTCCGAGGCGATCTGGGTGCTGTTGGTGGTCGCCGCGACCCTTAACGGGCAAGGCGGGAGCCTGGTGCTGATCAGGCCGGGACCAGCCGTCGCCGCGGCCGTGGAGCGCGCAGACACCCGGCAGCTCATCGCGATCCTCTAGGCAGCGTCGTCCTGCTCGGCCCGTGGCCAGCGGTAGCCAAGGCGATGGCCGTGGCTGGCCGGGGCCAGCGTCACCGAATTCCTCACCGGCCAGCCCGTCCGCTTACCCTGTCCGCCTACGGGGAGACCAGCAGGTGGCTCTCCACGGTGGCGACCCCGGGTGCCGTGGCGGCCGCCGCCCGGGCCGCGGCCGCCTCGTGCAGCGAATGCACGTGGCCGTAGAGCTTCGCGGTGTGATCCGATACCTCCACCCGGATGTGCCGGGCATCGATCTCCGCCTCGCGCCGGAAGGCGTCCTCGATCACCGTCTGGACCCGCTCCGGGCTCACCGGCGGCCTGATCGTGATGGTGTCCGTCACGCCCACCACGCCCCGGACCTGGCGGACCGACCGCTCGACCTCGCGCCGCTGGTAGTCGTACTCGACCTCGCCCTCGAGCGTGACCCAGCCGTCTTGCACCCGGGCGTGGATCTTCCCCTCGGGCACCTGCACGTTCCACTCCAGGACGTGCGCGATGGCCCGGGCGATGTCGCTGTCGTCTCGCGGCGCGCCGGACAGCTTGACCGTCAGGTCGTTGGCTACGGCCTTGACCCCGTAGACCCGCTCGGCGGCCCGGGCCGCGGCCAGCTTCTCGGTGTAGGTCGCGACGTGACCGGTCAGCGTCACCGCGCCGTCGCTGACCGCCACGCCGATGGCGTCCGGGTCGGTGATCTGCGGGTCCCACCGCAGTTCGTTGATGACGTCATCCCTGATCTCAGTGTCGGATTTCATGAGGATGCCTTCCTTTCGATCCTCCTCAGATTGCGCCGCACGGTTCCCGGGCTCCATCACCCGTCCGGGTAGGGGGTGTGACATTTGACAGTGCCTGGCGCCGGTAGACCACAAGCTGTCTCAGGCCTGCGCCCTGGCCGAGGACGGCTGCTCCCAGGTGGGCGCGGTCGGGTCGTCTCCGTGCAGGGTCTTCATGAGCTGCTGCTCGGCGTTATGCGGCAGCGAGGTCTGCAGCACCGTGCCGCCGTAGGGCCGCAGCGCTTCGAGGAACTTGTCGGTGGTCACCTTGCGCACGATGACGAGGATGGCCGATGTCCCGGGCTTCACCATGTCCTGGACCCGCTGCCGGAAATCGTCCTTGATGGCGAGGTTCCCGGCCGCGCCGAGCGCGGCCCCCATGATGCCGCCCGCCACGCCGACCAGCGGCGCCAGCGGGAACAGGAACAACAGCCCGATCAGCACACCCCAGAACAGGCCGCTGAAGGTGCCCCAGGCCACCGCGTGGTGGGCCGGGGTCGTGACGTGCAGCTTGCCGTTGCGGTCGCGCCTGATGATGGCGGCGTCCTCGAGGTCGACCAGGTAGTCGGCCTGCAGTTTGACGAGTTCGTTCCAGACCCTCTCGGCGGTCTCCTCGTCCGGGTAACCGATGACGATCAGGTCGCTCATCGCGGCACCTCCTCCTGAACACGTGGACCTTCCCAGGGTGGCCGTGCGGGCTCGTGCGCACATCCGCAGATCGGGTAGTCAGGGACCGAGCAGGCCACTGACCGCTGCAGACGCCGCCAGCGGCCCTGCGGCGAAGCCCCGGGTTAGGGTGGGATGGTGGCGCAGGCTGCGCAGCGGACCGCGCTGGTAAGGCGGGCGCGACGGATCAACCGTGAGCTGGGCCGGCTGTACCCGGATGCGCGTATTGAGCTGAATTTCACCTCTCCGCTCGAACTGCTGGTCGCGGCGATCCTCTCCGCCCAGACCACGGACCGGAAGGTCAACGAGGTAACCCGGGTGCTGTTCGCCCGGTACCGCACCGCCGCCGACTACGCCGCCGCGGACCGGGCCGAACTCGAGAAGGTCATTGAGCCTACGGGGTATTTCCACGCCAAGGCGAAGACCCTAATCGCCCTCTGCCAGGCGCTGTGCGAGCGCTTCGGCGGGGAAGTGCCTGACACGCTCGAGGAGCTGGTGACTTTGCCGGGTGTCGGCCGCAAGACCGCCAACCTGGTCCTGGGCGGCGCGTTCGGCAAGCCGGGCGTCGTGGTGGATACCCATTTTGCCCGGCTCGCACGGCGGTTTGGCTGGACCGCGCAGACCCACCCGGACAAGATCGAGCGTGACGTCGCCGCGCTGCTGCCTCCTCAGGAGTGGACTGCGGCGTCCCACCGGGTGACATGGCATGGTCGCCGGGTGTGCCACGCCCGCAGGCCGGCGTGCGGCGCGTGCGGGGTCGCCCGGTGGTGCCCGTCGTTCGGCATCGGCCCGACCGACGAGGCGACCGCCCGCAAGCTCGTCAAGGCCGGGCCGTTTTCATGACGGAGCGCACGCCTTTCTCCGATCGGGTCCACGCCCGCAGAACTAGCCGTCTAGATGATGCGGGCTCCACCGTCACGGGCCAAATATGGGCACATACGCCGCAGGCGCGAACGAACGAGCCTGGCGGCACCACGCGATCCCTACCCGAGGCCGGAGGGCTGAGACGGCGATGACAGCCCTCGGCGCGCCGGCCAGACCTTGGAGGCGCGTCATGCGGTCGTTCGGTGGCCCGCTGCGGTTCACCGAGCACCGCGACACCGACGGCGAGGCGTACTACCAGGCCACGTGGTCGAACGTGCTGGCGCTGGGGTTCGGGCCCAAGATGTATAGCGCGATCGACGGCACGCAGATCAGTAGCAGGAACAGCAGCACCGGCCAGCTGCGCAGCGAGTCGTGCCGGATCCAGTCGCGCAGCGGGAGCAGGTCGTTCGCCAGCCCGGCTCGCCGCTGATCAGGGGGCGGGACCGAGGTGTGGACGGGCATCATCGTCATCATCTCCCCCCGGGCGGAGTCACATCCGCGTCCGATAATTCCGTACCCCAACCCTCCGGCGGCCGACCACCCGGACTCCACGGCAGTTCGCCGATGACGCCGAAGGGCACGGACGGACCGCCTCGCTCTGGGGAGGGCACGGACGGGGTACCTGGTCCAGGAGAGGGCTTCACCGTATGCAGTTCGCGCAACCCGGCCACCTCGTCAGCGACCGCCAGTACCGCCTCGGCTACCGCTGCCAGGGCAGTCAGCTGAAGGTCCGGGTGCCCATCGGCGGTAATGATGGCCATAAGTTCCTCAGCACGCCGGGGGTGATCACGCTGACGTTCATACATATCTCCACCATGCGGTCATAATCGGCGCTGTCCATCACTCATCCTGACGGTAGAAGCCCAGCGGTCGTGACCCCCTGGCTGGGCGCCGGCGCTCGCTGCGGCCATGGCCGGCGCGTCCTGTGATCCGCCTACACAGCCGGTACTACCAGGATGAGCGGTGTGCCCGGGCCAGGAGTTTGATGGATTGGGGCTGGGCGCCGACGCGACGGTCCGGAGCAGCAGGACGGCAGGGCTTCGGCCGGGAACAGCCGCCGCCCCCACTGTCGTCAAGGGAGCGGACCGTGAAAGTCATCGTGTACGCGGACTTCAACTGCGTGTCCTGCTATCTGGCCAGCCAGCGCGCTGACCGGCTGGTCCGGGACGGGAAGGCGGAGGTCGAATGGTGCGCCGTCGAGCACCGGCCCCGGCTCCCGGTGACCGGCCTCAAGCCCCGGCCTGGCGACCCGGGCGGCGAGGATGACCTGGCCGAGGCCGTCCGGCTCGCGCTGCCCGGCGAGCAACTGCCCGCGGCGCTCCCGTCCATGGTCACCAACACCCGGGCGGCGGTATCGGCCTATGCCGAGGCGGTCGCCGACGGCGTCCAGGACCGGCTGCGGCTCCGCCTGTTCGAGTCGATCTGGGCCCAGGGACGTAACATGAGCGGCCCGCCGGAAGTTCGGCGGGTGATCGCGGACCTGATGTGGCCGGCCGACCCGATCTATCTGCACCTGATCAGTCCGGACCTGCCCACCCCCGTCCTGCACGACCCCGACCCGATGCGGGTCACGCGGCGCGAGGGCGGCACGGTCACGCTGGACGGCGACCCGCTGACCACCGAGGCCTACCATCGGGCCCGGCAATGGCGGCAGCAATGGCAGGACCTGACCCAGCCGACACCGGCCGTGCCGGCCGTGATCGGCCCGGGCGGCGCCGTCCACGCCGGCCCGGACGGCCTGCGCTGCCTGGCCGCGATCGCGGGTCCGGACGCCCTTAGCTGGCCGGCCGCCCGGGGCTGAGGGCCCGTTCCGGAGAAAGATCTTTCCATCGAACGGAATGCGGTTCACCCCCCGGGCCAGGAATCTGCTCGGCTCGATGCAGTAGGGATTCTCGAGGATGTGGAACTCGTTCCGGACTGGCTGAATTGAGTTCCACCGGTACGACGAGGTCGGCCACGGCCTCTTCTCCGACCACACCCGACGTACCGGCCTGACCCGGACCCGGGGTCGTGACGCAGGATCTGGCCTACTACCGGGCTGTTCGGCTTCTTCAGCTGCCAGCGGCCGGGCTGGCTGCCTGGTCCGCGGTGTCTT
>Ga0210390_10001473_pt1 | contig 22464 bp, 14 predicted proteins | sample IncBWH11OmetaG_FD_161050 | JGI IMG/M metagenome (GOLD analysis project Ga0210390, IMG submission 161050) | Forest soil microbial communities from Barre Woods Harvard Forest LTER site, Petersham, Massachusetts, United States - Inc-BW-H-11-O ... | reverse complement strand
ATTCCCTTCCAGAGTTGGCCTTCCATGACCGCCCTCCTGCTTGTGTGGAAACAACAAAGGGCATCATCGAGGCCAACTCTTTTTTGCGCAAGGCCTAACGTCGTTTCATGCAAAATCCTCTTCCGCTTCGTTCCTGTGAGTCAATCCGCGGCGTCAGTGCAGGAATCCGCGGAAACTGATCTTGGACGAATCTCGTTTTTGTGGCTGAATGGAGAGAGCGGATCTCGGCGCGAGCGGTTTTGCGCGCGCGGAGGGCAGTGATCGGGACGCAGTCAGTCCAAAGTCGAAGATCCGCCGAAGGCGTGGTCCAATGTCTTCGGACCTGGCCCTCACCCCGGCCGTCTCCCATCCGAAGCGGACGGGCGAGGGGGATGAGTGGGACGGGACACGATCATCCTCACCCGACTCGACTGTCTTCGACCCTGAGGCTCGGCTCGACTGAGCTCGCCGAAGTCAGACCCGAAGGGAGCTCGTCGCAGGCCGGCCTTGTCCGCGGGGACGAAAAAAGGATTCCCGGCGGGGTGGGGATCCACTTTTCACACGGAGGGGGAATCGAGGGAGAAAAAGATCCCCGGCGCGCCGGGACAAGTTGTCCCGCCGGGTCCGCGTAAAAGTGGTCCCGCCGTGACGGGACTCTCACTTTTAATATAAGGGGGCGCCGCAAACTGGTCCCACCGACGAGAGTCCGACCGGTCAGTGTCGATCCGTTGAGTGGCGATCCGGCCCGGCAATCCGGGTCCCTCTTAAGGAGCCGCGCACGCAGTAAGCCGGTGCCTTTCGTTCTGCCGCCGGCTCGGGAGGCGGGACGGGACTCGTTGTTTCACCGAGAAAAGCCCGGAGAAACTCGTCCCTCAGCCCGGCAGAGCGGTTCAAAAGCCCCCTCACCCCCGGCCCTCTCCCGCGAGGGGAGAGGGGGCACGATTGGATGTGGATTTGGGATCCCGGGATCCTGGGCCTGCGCTGCGCTCCGACCCAGGCTATAGGTGTCGCGCCCCGTTGGGGCTGGAGAAGAGTGGGACGGGACAAGTTGTTTCACCGAGAAAAGCCCGGAGAAACTCTCGGGAGGACCGAAGCACCCGACAGCTGATCCGCCGCGGCGGATCGGCTCGCCAGGGCCGGGCGCGTTGGGGCAAGAGTGAGGTGGGAGGTGGAAAGGCATTGGCCGGTGGGTCGGGACACTGTGTTTCACCCGGAAGATGACGCACGTTTCACTCGGATGATGACCCACCAAAGTCGTTGACCCGGCGCCCTCGCGGGACGGTGACCCATCGACAAAATTCACCAGAGACAGCGGGGGCGCGCCGGGCGACAGTTAAGAGCAGGAGTTTTGAACAGGAGGTAACAGAGGTTAGAGTGAAATGGCTTGGATCTTCCCTCTCTGTTAGCTCCGTTAACTCCTGTTCATACGCCCTTCCCGGGATCGTCGGGACGGGACACGGAGGAAGTCGAAGTCCGAAGTCCGCTAGGTGGTGCCAGCCGTTTTCGCGAGGAACGCGAGCGCCTGGTACTCCGGCTTCCACTGCGCGGCGACGACGCGGTCTTGCAGCTCGGTCGCGCTGGTCTGCGGCGCGACGCCGGCCCGCTGCGCCTCGAGGCCGACGGCCGTGGCGATCGCTCGGGCGACTGCGCGAATGTCGCGGAGGGCGGGCAGCAGTGAACCCGACGGATCGGTGCGGGCTGGTGACTGCTCGCCCAACGCTCGGGCGGCGGCCAGCATCATCCCGTCGGTCACTCGTCGGGCTCGCGCGGCGACGACGCCCAGGCCGACGGCCGGGAAGATGAAGACGTTGTTGCACTGCGCGATGGGGATCGTGCGCCCCTCGTAAGAGACGGGTGCGTAGGGGGAACCGGTGGCGACGAGGGCCCGCCCGGCGGTCCAGCGGATCAGATCCTCGGCACTGGCTTCCGAGCGGGTGGTGGGGTTGGAAAGGGGGAAGATGACCGGGCGCTCGACCTTGCGGGCCATCTCGCGGACGATGGGCTCGGTGAACGCGCCGCCGACGGTCGAGAGGCCGATGAGGACGGTCGCTTCGATCTGCCCAATGACGTCGGCCAGCCCGATGGTTCCGTGAGAGGTGCGCGGCCAATTGGCCACTCGTGCGGTGGGCTGGGCGTAGACCTGCTGCTCGGAAGTGAGATCGGTGCGCCCGCTGTGGAGCAAGCCGTCCTTATCGACTAACCAGAATCGACTGCGAGCTTCCGCTTCGGAAAGTCCGTCCTGGATCAGGGCGGCGCGCAGGTAATCGGCGACGCCGACCGCGGCCGATCCGGCGCCCAGGAATACGATCTGTTGGTCGCGGAGTTGCTTGCCGGTGACGTCGATGGCGCCCAGAATCGCGCCCAACGCCACTGCCGCCGTCCCTTGGATGTCGTCGTTGAAGGTCAGCAGTTGGTCGCGATAGCGGTCGAGGATCGGTCGCGCATGCGGCGTGGCGAAGTCTTCCCATTGCAGGCAGACGTCGGGCAGCTCCTGCTGGACGGCCTGGACGAACTGTTCGACAAAGTCGAGGTAAGCCTGTCCGGTGACCCGCTCGTGGCGCCAGCCAACGTACTCGGGGTCGTGCAGTCGCTCGGCGTTGTTGGTTCCGACGTCGAGCACGATGGGCAGGGTCCGTTCGGGGCGAATGCCGCCGATGAGCGTGTAAAGCGAGAGCTTGCCGATCGGAATGCCGAGGCCGCCGGCCCCCTGGTCGCCGATGCCCAGGATCCGCTCGCCGTCGGTGACGACGATCACATCCACCTCGTGATGGGGGCGATTGCGCAAGAGCGTCGGGATTGTGTCACGCAGCGGGTAAGAGATGATGAGGCCGCGCGGCCGACGATAAATGTGGCTGAACTGTTCGCACGCCAGCGCCACCACCGGCGTATAGACCATCGGAGTCATTTCTTCGATGTGCTTCAGCAGCAGCGAGTAGAACAGCACCTCATTCGTGTCCTGAAGTGCCCGCAGGTAAATGTGCCGCTCGAGGTCTTCGTCCTTGCGTCGATACGCCTCGTAGGCGCGAACCAACTGCTCGTCGAGCGTCTCGATGACCGGCGGCAACAGCCCGTGCAGCCGAAGGTCACCGCGCTCGGCCTCCGTAAAGGCCGTCCCCTTGTTCAGAGTGGAACGGTTGAGCAGGCTGACGCCCCAGGTGCCGTCGTGAGGAGTTGGAATCGCGGTCATGGTCGGCTCTCCTTCTGTCTCGAGGTCACTGACTCACTCGAATTCACGGACTTCCTTCTCACCGACTTCCATGGTGATAAGCGGAGGAGCCGGACATCGGGTCCGAGAGGGCCGTCTCAACCGATACCGCCGGACCCAGCGTGATCGGCTTCAACAACGGCTGCGCCTGCCTGCGCGGGTGAACACCGCGCGAGTGAGATGGTGGAGTCGACGACAATCTCTTTACACCAGGGCGTTGGAGGTCGTCAACGAATTTCAGCGGCTTCGCTTGGAGCATCCCACAGTTTAAGCGTGTTATCCCAACTTCCGCTGACGATCCGTTTCCCATCAGGACTGAACGCCACGCACATAACACCACCTGTGTGTCCCTTGAGCGTGCGGGTTTCCCGGCCGGTCGTCGCGTCCCACAATTTCATCGTCGAGTCGTTGCTTCCGCTGAGGATCCATTTCCCATTCGGGCTGAAGGCCACACTCCAGACTCGATCCGTGTGCCCCTTGAGCGTGCGGGTTTCCTGCCCGCTGGCTGCGTCCCACACTCTGACCGTGTGGTCGTCACTTCCGCTAACGATCCGTTTCCCATCAGGGCTGAACGCCACGCTCCTGATCGAACCTGTGTGCCCCTTGCACGTGAGGGTTTCCTTGCCAGTCGTCACGTCCCAAACCTTCAGCGTCCTGTCGTGACTTCCACTGACGATGCGTTTCCCATCAGGGCTGAACGCCTCGCACACCACTGCTTCGTTGTGCCCCTTGAGCGTTAGGGTTTCCTCGCCGCTGGCGGCATCCCACATCGAGAACTTCCAGTACCCATTTCCACTAGCGATCCATTTTCCATCAGGGCTGAATGCCACGCACATTACGAAATTCTCTGTCCCGAGAGTGAGAATTTCTTGGCCGTTCGTGGCGTCCCACACCTTGGGCGGGATGTCCCAACTTCCACTAACGATCCTTTGTCCATCAGGGCTGAACGCCACGCTCCGCACTACATCTTGGTGCGAGTTGAACGTGAGAATTTCCTGGCCGTTGGTGGCGTCCCAAACCTTAACCAGGTTGTCCTGGCTTCCACTAACGATTCGTTTCCCATCCGGGCTGAACGCCACGCTCCTGACCGACTTTGTGTGGCCCTTGAGCGTGGTGGCCGCCTCTTTCAACTGCTTGTGGAGTGCCGACGAAAACCTGTCTGCTCCGGGTCCATTGAGGGTCAACTCTTCTTCACGAATACCTGCGTCAGGCAGGTTAGGCACGGAAGCCGTCTCGGAACCCGGTGGCCGCAAAGCATGGTTTGCTACGAAAGAAAACACCAAAGCAGCCAAGGCAACGAACAGGATCAAGCTCGTTCTAATTTTCTCGGCAACTGAAGTTCGCGTGGTCATGGCGAAACCCCCACTCGCTCGGGGCGGCTGACATCTGGCTGGATGCCTAACTCGTGAATGCTTTGGATCACACAACAGATGTTGTGGCACAGGATCTTACACCAAACTCATTTTTCATCGCCGCGTCCGCGCAGCTGCGGATGTGGTCGCGGAACTTGGACTTTATCAACCGGGAAGGCCCGGTTGCGCACCGTGTCGACAACTGTTAACAGCCTGGAGTCGCTGATCGTCTCGCGGTAGAGGGCGCCCATCGATGGGTCGACGTGACCCATGATGAAATCGACCGCAACCGGATCTTTCGACTCCTCGGCCCACGTCTTGAAGTTGTGCCGCAGGGTATAGAAATTCCGGTGCGAATTGATGCGGAGCCCATTCAAGAGCTTGCGAAATGCCTGGGAAAGCGCATCGAGGGAAACCACCGCGTCAACCTTGCGCTTCTGTTGCGCGCGCACCCAGCGCCGCCCTTGCTTGGTCAGGAACACGAGCGTAGCGTCAGCCGGGTTCTTGGGCTCGGGTCGCGCGGCAATCGCTAGCCGGAGCGCTGCGGCCGTCTCGGGCCACAACGGAACCCGGCGGTGAATGCCTGTCTTCGGGCGCGGAAGGTCAATCCAACCACCAGCGAAGTCAACGGCGGTTTGTGGCAGCGTCGCGCAGTCTGTGTTGCCGAAACCGCAATTAAGGCCCAACAACGTCATCGCTCTCAACTGAACGTCGGCCGCGGCGAGGATGAGGGTCACTTCATCGAGGTTAAACAGCAGCGCCCCGCGCGCGTGTCGAGCCTTGCGCAGTGACTTCGCAGATGGACGATCGAACGACTGGCCATAGTGGACTGGCCGGTCTATCAGCCGTTGGTCTGCCGCATACTTGAGCACCACGCGGCAACGGTTGATTTCGTTCTTGAGAGTGAGCAGCCCACGAGTTTTCGCGAGCGTTTTGCGCAGCGACTCGAAATCGTCGGGCCGCAAATCATCAACGCGCCTGTCTCGCCCAATATGCTTAATTAACAGCTCGCTCGTATTGAAGTAGTCTTGAAATGAGCGGGCCGACAGCTCGCCGATTTTCAATTGGGAACGCTTGCTCGCAAGGAACGCATTACAGAGCAGCCCCACCGTGCAACCGTCGCCCGTGTCGATCGGGGGAGGCGTGCGACCATCTTTGAGATAAGGCCAATCGCGATTGAATCGCTCGAGCGCGGCCCCCGGCGAATCGAGTTTGCCGAAGTAGACGAGCTTGCCCCGAATCTTCTTGCACCATCGCCCGGATGGATGCGGCGTCAGGGGGAAACCGGCGTAGGGCTTCGCCGTTTTCGCTGACGACCGGAGCAAGCTTTTGGGCGGCTTGCGAGGGGACGTTGAGTTGCTAGACTTGGCCACGTGGCAACCTCGGTTAACGGCGTTGGTTGTCGCTGACAACCGGGTCATCCGCCCGGTTGTGGCTTTTATGTGCCTCGAGAATAGTGGTTGTCGCAACGGTTGTCGATTGAACGGGGCAGCGAGAAGCGAAAAGTCAGCGATGCCCTTACTCTAAAGGGCAATGAAGGCGTAGCTCAGTTGGTAGAGCAACGGACTTTTAATCCGTAGGTCTTGGGTTCGAGTCCCAACGCCTTCACTTCAAATGTGCTGAGAGCCGGCCTCACGCGCATCTTCGCGAGGGAATTGACGGGCGCGCCAGGGGTCATTCCGGCAACTCCTTTTTGGGAGTCGGAGTCATCGACCCGAACGGGCTGGTAGTCGGCGTCAATCGACTTGCGGACGGACCAGCTCGCAACGTTGGAGGGCACCTCTTCGATCCGGCCAAGATCCGCGCATTTTTGGGCCGCTGGTCCGCTCCCGGGGCGTCAAGTAGCCGCCCCTAGTCCGGAAAAAGAATTCACTTGGGAACTTTCGCGATTGGGGGTAGTCTAAATCCCGGCAGATTGTTTTCGCCGCTCGGCGACGATCATCCACTCGTGCAGAGGAGCTTCCGTGGCCGGACCGCAGTACCGCGTGCCATCCCCTTGGGTCGCGCCAGTCGGGGGCGTTTTACTGCTCTTTCAGATCGTGGCTCAGCCCTTCGCGAAGGCAGCTCCTCCGGGAGACTCGGCCAACGAGCGGTCGCAGACGCTTGCCAGCATCCTCGCGTCGTGGAAGGCCCGGCAGGAGCGAGTGAATTGTTTCCACTTCTCCTGGGATAGTCGCGTGGTGTTGCCCAAGGGATACCTGTACGGCAACGGGCTCGTCGGCGGCCTGCGGGCAGACGGTACGGAGGTGGACGACGCGCCCGAGTTCTCGATCCTCGATTCGAGTTTCTGGGTGGAAGGCCAGGAGCGGATTCGCGACGACTTCCCGGAATTGCGCTACCTCGCTCCGAAGGATCGGAGACAAACGGCCCGCGTTCGCAAAATCGTCGATGGAAAGACGGTTTCACGCCTTGCCACCCCGCTCGAACCAAGCCGATCTCCGCAATTGGCAATCTGGGGACAGGCGAGCGCCTCGAATCCGTCTCCCTTCGCCTATTACGAGAGCTACGCGTGGCGGGATCCCCGGACTCTGGATTGGGGACCGATTTGCCTGACGTTTCGCTCGCTTAATCCGATTCTAGGCTGGGCTGCGACGGATCGCTGTCGCATCGTCGGGGAAGAAGTGCTCGACAAGGTCCGCTGTATCAAGGTGCAGATGGACGAGTTGGACCGTTCCGAAATGTGCTGGGTCGATCCGACCCGGGACAACATCGTCGTCCGCTGGGAAAAGCGTCAAGGCTTCTTCTCCCCGACCTCGATCGCCATCGATTACCGACAGGACAAGCAGCACGGCTGGGTCCCCGTGCACTGGAAACGAGATCTGCCCGCATTCAACTCGCCACTCCGCGGCAAGATTGAATCGACCGTCACTCGATACACGATTAACGAAAAGCTTCCCGCCGACACCTTTGCCTGCTCCTCTCCGCCGGGCACCATGGTCTGCAATGTGGCGATGAGCGGTTCGCCCCTCGCGCCGCCTGAGTCCGCCGAGCCTCGGGCGACTGCCTCCAAAGCGAACGGAGTGCAAGTGTTGCCGGCTGCGGACACGAAACCGGTTGCGCCTCCGTCGATGGAGGCAATCGCCGCCATCTGGACGAAGAGGCAGTCGAGCACAAAGTCGTTCAAGTTCAGCTGGAAGGGGGAGCAAATCAGGGCGCGGAGCCACACCATAGAGCCGGTCCATTCGGTCCTGGTCGACGGCAACAAGTTCGCGTACGTCGAAGACAATGATCCATATCGCCCCGACGTCGCTCAGTACATTATCGATCGCGAAGGGGGCGCGACGGCTCGCCGACGCGTTGAGTCCTCGCAGCCCCGCGGCTCGGTGGCGATCGGGCCACCGGCCCGCGTCGCCTTTGACGGGACCTCGACGCGGACTTACCGTGCCCTCAACGATCCGCTCATCACAGGCGTCGGGTATCTCCGTCCGGGTTTTCACGTTAGCCAGGTCCAGCGCCCGGGGCCCGAGTGCATGCTGCTGACGTTTCGCCCGCTCGATCCTTTTTTGGGCAGCATCGATACTGCCGGTTTTCGCGTCCTGCCGGAGCGGGGCAAACTCGGCGACGTTTCGTGCGTCATCATCGAATCGATCGAAGACGGGCGGGCGGCCACCCGCACCTCCTACTGGCTCGATCCGGCGCGCGACTACATCGTACTCTGCAAGCACCAGACGAACCGCGGTCGCGATACGCAGCGGATGGATATCACCTATCGCCGAGACCCGGTCGCCGGCTGGGTCCCCACCGGTTGCAAAGTGGCAACGGTGAGCGCCGTCGGCATGTCTTGCACCGTGAATTCCTGCACAATTTCCGACGTGTCGATCAATCAGCCGGTCGCACCTCAAGAATTCTTGGTCGACTTTCCAAAGGGGACCACAGTCCACGAGCAGCCGCGGGGAAATACCGCCCAGGACACCGGCGTAATTCCCATCCACTTGCATTTGGGCGGCGTCCGCCGGGACAACCGGCGACGACGCACTCCGGACGCCCATGCGAAACCCGTGTTCAACCCGTTTGCCGACGCCATGGCCGACGTCGATGCCGCGATCAAGTTGGTGGACGCGACCCATAAGAAAGTGCTGGTGCTCGTGGGCGACAATGGGCAGCCCGAGGCGCTGCAGGTCTACACCATTTTGACGGAGGATCCCGACGTCGCGCCCTTTGTCAGCAAGGCGTTTGTCCTGGTGCTCGTCGATTTGTGCAGCGATTCGGGAGGAACGGTGCAGGACAAGTACTTCCAGGCGCCGCAACGCCAGGGGTTCCCCCACATTGGCCTGCTCGACAACAACGCCGAGATCCTGCAGTACCAGCCGTTGTCGTGGTTCCGGGGAGACGACGACTTCGATCCCCACCGGATCAAAAAGCTGCTTTCGTACTTCGTGACATCCGAGTGACGACCGCACGATGTCGGCGTTTCGACTCGCGGCGCAGTGTGGTCGCGCTGATGGGCGCGCACCTGGGGAAGTGACTAACGGGCGGTGGGCGTGACGTCGTGCGGCTGCACAAGCTCGTCGAGCTGCTCGAGCACGTTGCTCGAACCGGATGTTGCCTTGCTTGAACGAATGGTTGGCAGGGGCACGCGGGCCGTCGCGCGGAGATGCTCGGCCAGTAGTGTCAGCATGCGCTCGACGCGCTGGGCGTTTTCCGGACGCGAGCTGACGTCGGTCAGCTCGTGCGCGTCATTTTCGAGATCGTAGAGCCGAATCTTGCGGCCGGGGAGCGGGAGCCCCGGATCGTAGCCGTCGGTGCGGCGGCGCTGGCCCCGCTCGAAGATCAGTTTCCAACGGTCATCGCGGACAGCCGCTTCATCGTTGGGAGCGTATTCGATGAAGACCTGTTGGCGATGAGTGGTGATGCCGCCGGTCAGTACGCCGCGAAGCGAGCGCCCCTGGACGTTCGACGGAATGGGCACGCCGCACAAATCAAGCACCGTCGGCACGATGTCGATAAATTCGACCAGCGCGCGGCTGACGGAGTCGGAGCGCACCGTGCTCGGGCAACGCATCAAGAGAGCGCCGCGGACCGCTTCCTCGTAGCTGCAATGCTTCTCGAACCGCCCGTGCTGACCGAGCAGGTAGCCGTGGTCGCCCGTGTAGATTACCAGCGTATGATCCGCCTGGCCCGACTTGTCGAGCGCCGCCAGCACGCGGCCGACGTTGCGATCGAGAAAAGCGACCGACGTGTAGTAGGCGGCGGCGATCCCCTGTTTTTCGTGGGGCGTCAAGCTGCGGAAGATGGCCGGAATTTGCCAGGCGTCGCTCGGTAGGACGCGCGGCACGTCGAATTCCTGCGGATCGAACCGGCCGCGATCCTCGATCGGAAAATTGAATGGGGAGTGCGGCTCGTAGAAGCTGACAAACAGAAAGAACGGCTTGGCGTGCGGTTCACTCAAGAAACGTTCCGCGTGTGCCGCGAAATAGGTCCCGGACATATCGACATCGACGGCCGGCGCGGGGAGCGTGGCCGCATTCAACCAGATGCGGGCCGGATCCTTAAACGGTTTCCAGGGCGGTTGCACGCGAACGTCTGTCGGAATTCGCCTTTTGCCGCGGGCTTTGAGGGCGGCCGCAAAATCGGCCAGATCCAGTCGCTGTTGAAAGCCGTGCGTCAACGGGCTGTTGAAGTGCATCTTGCCAAACGCGGCCGTGTCGTAGCCCGCCTCTTTGAGCAGGTCTCCCAGCGTGACGTCGCCGGCCGGCAGCGGAGTGCTAAGCTCGGTGACGCCGAGCGTCCGCGGATAGCGGCCCGTAATGAACGACTGCCGCGACGCGGTGCAGACGGGCGAATTGCAGAACGCGCGATCGAACCGCATTCCGCCTGCCGCGAGCCGGTCAAGGTTCGGCGTCTGGACCCGGCGATTCCCATACGCGCCCATCACGTAAGGCGCGTGATCGTCGGCGCAGATCCAGAGCACGTTGAGGCGCGGGGCGGTTTCGGCGGCGCGAACCGGCGCTGCCGCGGTCACGAAGGTGGCCGCGATCAGCACCAGGATCCGAGCGCCCGCGAGTTTGCAGCTCTCGATCACGGCTGGCGATCGTTCGCGTCGATGAAGGCGGCCAGCGTGTCGATGTACTCCTTGGGAATGTAGCCGGGCATGATGGCCGTCAGGTGCGATTTCCCGGGCAGGACGACGCTTTTGAAATTCACGAGCTCGCGCTGCATCCGATGCGTCTTGGCGTTCGGCTTGTCGAATTCGCCGTTGATCGCCAGCACCGGGATCTTGATCTTCGTCAAATCGATGTTCGTCCGCTCGCCTGGCTTCCACGGGTAACGAAATACGGCGTCCAGCGCTTCTTGATCGCGATCAGGAATTCCGCGGAGTTTTTTTGACGCTTCGTCCTCTTTGGGATCCTTCTCCTTCTTATCGGTCGGAACTTTTTCCTTCCATTCCGCCTCGACTTCGGGAACGCCCGAGCCGCCGAAGACCGCTGTGATGAACCGCTCGGGGTGTTTGGCGAGCAACTGGCCGGTGATGAAGCCTCCCATCGAGTAGCCGCCGATGTGCGCCTTCTCGATCTTGAGGTGGTCCATCAGCTCGACGACGTCTTCGGCCATCTGCGGGCCGTACTTCGCCGGATCGTGCGGCTTGTCGCTCTTTCCGTGTCCGCGGCAGTCGATGGCGACGACCCAGTGCCGCCCGATGAGCGCGTCGGCGATGCCGTTGGTGAACCAATTGCCGAGCGCCGTGCCCGTGTAGCCGTGAATCAAAACCACCGGAGCGCCCGGCCCGTTTTTGTTTCCGGCTTCGAGGTAGTGAATTTTAACGCCGTCGTGAGCGGTGAAATAATCGTCCATGGGCTGAACGGCCAGGGCAGGGGCCGTGGCCGCAACGACAAGCAGCAATCCCAACGCGGGAAGGGTCAAGCGCATCACATCTCCCTTTGGTCTTGCAGGAACGCCATAACGCAACTGTGCCGTAACACAACTATGCCGTAACACAACGAGGGCGGGAGAGCAAATCAAAAGTGATGCGAGCCGAACGCGACCGGTGTGCCCGTCACTCCGGCAACGGCCGGCCCTTGGTCTCCGGCAAAAACAGCAACAAGACGATTCCCACCGCAAACAGCAGGCTGAGTCCGGTCACCGCCTGTTCGAGTCCGAATCGCGACTTCAACTCGCCCGACAGCCAGAGCATTGGCGCGGCCACCAATCTTCCGCCGTTGAAACAAACCGCCGCGCCGGTCGCCCGCAGGCGGCTCGGAAACAGCTCCGGAAAATAAATCGCAAACCCGGCGTGAATCCCCAGCGTGAAGAACCCGAAAATGGGCAAAGTGCAGAACATTTGCCACTCGGTGCGCGGGACATAGCAGGTAAACGGGACCACGACGAGCGCCACCGCCTGAAACAGGGCAAAGGCGCCGCGCCGGCCCAGTCGTTCGGCGATCGGACCGAAGCTCAACAGTCCCAGGCCGCCGCCCGCCGTCTCGATGAAGCCGTAGGCAAACTTGGCCCGTTGACTCGCCACCTCCAAGTCGACGCCGCGATGCAACAGCAGCTCGCGCATCAGGTCCTGGCCGGCAACCGTCACGCCCCAGAAGGTCGCCAGTCCGACGGCCGCGAGGCACAGCCCGGGAATTGCGCGGAGGGCCCAGCGACGGTCGCCGAACAGATCGCTCAAGCTTCCCATCCGCTCGCCGTGGGCACCGGCCAATCGCCATCGTTCCGGCTCTTGCACCGTCGAACGCACCCACAGCACCAAGAGGGCCGGCAAGATGCCGATCACGTAGGCCCCGCGCCAATGCGTGCCCACGGCGATCCCGGCCGCGGCCGCCAGCCACGTTCCCAAAATGCTCGTCGCGTGAAAGATGCCCGAGGCCCGCGCCCGAGCGGCGGCGGGAAAGACCTCGGCAATCAGCGCCGCGGCCACCGCCCACTCGCCCCCCACGCCCATCGCCACGAAGAACCGCAGCACGGCGACGTGCCACAGCGTGGTCGCGAAATAAGTAAGCCCGGAGAAGACGGAGTAGACCAAAATCGTGGCCGACATCATCGACTTGCGACCAAAACGATCGGCCAGGCTGCCGAACAAGACGCCGCCGACCGTGCCACCGACCAGAAACACACCGAGCAGCACGTCGCCCCAAAACTTCGCCCCGCGCGAACCGGTCTGCGACCCCAACAACTCGGCCAGCATCGGATCGCGCGTGATGATGAAGAGCTGACTCTCGAACTGATCGAAAACCCAACCCGCCGACGCGATGAGCAGGATCAGCCAGTCGTAGCGGGTGACGTCGCTGTACCAAGGCCGCGACGGTTTTGCACCGGAAGAGGTCATGACACTTACGCTGGGAGCCGAGGCAACAGATGTCAAGCAGCGAGACCAAGCGGAGCGGGTAAACACGAAACAGGTCGTTGCTCGGCCAACGCTGTTGGGGTTAGGATCGATCCCTTATCCCTCGCTCGGTGAAGAGCAAACGTTCCCGCGTTTTATCGTCCAGATGTAGTGCGATCGTCATGAACAAATCAGAAATGGAACATCACCGCGCCGCTTACTATCAGCACTTATCCGATGCCATGTCCGCGCTCGAGCAGAACGCGTGTAACGAGGCGGTGAGATCCGCTGTTTCGTCCCTGGACCACCTAGATGGAATGATGCAGTACGAACGAAAGTATGAGGGCAAGGAGTCGTTCGATATCGCGGCCATTAACCTGGTATTGCGGTTCGCGCCTTTAATGTTCGATGAGGAGAGTATCGACCGCCTTGAAGCTCTCTTGAAGGAGCAACGCCGGATTGCGAAATACTCGAACACGAATCTGGAGCAACGCGTTGCGGCGGCTCGCGAAACGATGTGGCACGCGCATCATCTCTGGAATCAACTCGAGTCACACGCGCATGCGAGCGAGGCCGGGACTGCGGGCGAACGCGGCGAAAATCGGGAACAGCAGCGCAAGGTGCTGGAAGAGTGGGGTCAGATGGGACTGGTTTGCCAGTCCGAAAAGCCCGCGCGTGTTTCGCTGACGACCGACATGGACCAAGCCATTGCCGCGAGATGTCCCGCCTGCGGTGTCGTCGCCAAGGCTCCGAAGACAAAGGCATTAGAGCAGAGACACTGCCCGAAGTGTCGGGCCTCGGTCAGTTTTGTATTGCTGGCAAGCGAATCGGCAGGCCGGCGGTAGGAAGAGGTGAGTCGGTGGCATACATCGTCATAGCGCTCATAGGAATGGCGGGTGGCGCGTTTTGCGTCTACATGATTCTGGAGACCCAGCGAAAGAAGTTGCGGGAACAGACGCAAGAACATGCGACGAGAGCCAGAGAAGTGGAAAACGCAGAACAGTCATTGAAGGTGAAACGGAAAGTGTTCGACGAAGGAATTCACTCGTTTCAAGGCTGACCAAGCCGCGCTCGCGTCGTCGATTGTTCCGTATCGCGAGTTGCAGAATGAGAATGCCATTCTGAAGCGAGACCTCCGTAATTTGGATGTGCACGTTCGGAAGTTAAAGTTCGACAGCAAGCTACAGGGAACGACGCAGGAGGTGATCGACCAAAAGGTCAATGACTTGGCTACTCGGTATTTGAAGGACAATGTGAAGTGGCTGATGGCCTCGTTGAATCCCCATAATTTTGCCAGCTGCAAGCAGCGTCTTCAAGACGTGGTCGATCACTGTCGCGCAGTCGGCTTTGCCATTCCAGCCGCTTACGAGTCGGCACTGCAAACGGAACTGCGCGAGGAATATCAAAAAGTCGTGCGAGCGGCCTTTGAACGCGAAGAACAGGCGAGGATCAAGGCCCAGATCCGCGAGGAGCAATTGCGGGAGCGGGAGATCGAGCGCGAGCTTGCTCAGCTCGAACGGGAGCGAGAGGCAATTCGTGTGGCTTTGGAAAAGGCGCTGGCGGATGCGCGGGGTCAATTTAGCGAAGAGGTGGAACGCCTCAAGGCGCGACTAGCCGAGGCTGAGGCATCCAAACGTGCGATTTCGCAAGCGCAAGTCACAAAGGCTGGCCATGTTTACGTCATCTCTAACGTCGGCTCGTTTGGCGAAGGGGTCTTCAAAGTCGGCTCGACGCGACGCCTCGATCCGTCCGAGCGGGTCAAGGAACTCGGCAGCGCCTCGGTCCCATTCCCGTTCGACGTTCACATGATGATTTCGTGCAATGACGCGCCGAAGCTCGAATACGCCCTCCACAAAAAGCTGTTTCGAGTTCGCATCAACAAGTCCAATCCGCGTAAGGAATTCTTTAAGACGGACATCACGACGATCGCGACCATCGTCAAAGAGCATCACGGCGAGGTCCAGTACGTCGCCGATGCCGAGGCACTGCAATATCGGCAAAGCCTTGACATGTCGGATGAAGACCACGACTTCGTCGAGAGCGTGTACGCGGGTCTAGGCGAAGACGAAGACGGGTATCCGGAAGACGTTTGACGCCGTGCATTCGGGTGAAGCCAAGATCATCCGCGTTAGGCTGTGATCGCCGCATCCCGCTGTCAAGAGGCGAGCGGCCCGTGTAAGCTGGCCCGTCCTGAGCCGATGCCTAAGACCGAGTGCCCGACTCTCGGCCCTTGTTTTATCAACCAGCATTTCCCTCCGCCCGGTTCCCGGCATCATGCACCTCATCCTCCTCCGAGATCTCTTCTCAATCGTGCTTGCGGGGCTGATGGTGCTCATCGTGGTTTACGCTGTATCGATCGCGCGGTTGACGCGTTGGACGATAAACGCCGACCGAGATCCCGTTCCGCTCGATCCGCTCGCGAATCCTTTTCCGGGCGGCATCGGCGAGCACTTCGATCAAGTCCAAGCGGACCTGCAAACAGAGGGATTTGAGCCGGTCGCTGACTATGCTTTGCCGGACCTGGTCGCGAATGGAGCTGCCTTTGCGAGGATGTTCGTCAACCGCGCGCAGCAGGAGGTCGCGCGGGGGACTGCCATTTGCCTCAAACACCCCATGGTTGGCTGGAAACTTCGCCGGACGTCGTGTCAGTTTGAAACGAGTTTTTCCGACGGCACGGGACTTATGACGACGAACAGCCTCGCTCCTCGAATGCTGCCCCCTCCGCCCGAGTTTCGTGGGTCCATCCGCGTCGATGTTCGCGATGTCGCGAGGTTGCGTCGAATCCACCAAAAGGTCGTGGAGCGATTCGCCAACGGTCGATCGAAGGAATTCGTCTTCGAGACCCGCTTCACGGGCGACGCCCTCCGTTACCACGCCTGGGTTGCGGGCGTGCCCAACGCATTCAACCCGCTGCGGGTACTATTGTCGAGTCGAAAGGACCGGCGGCCTGCGACTAACGCTCAAAGGTGCGATCGTGGCCGCGGTCTACCTCCTACCACCCGGCCGACAGGTTTTGGCCAGGCAACGGGCACGCAGGGCCAAGCGGCTGCTGCGAGAATTGGATGTTTAAGAGTTGAGTAATGGCTGACGACTCAAAGAACTCGCACGAAGCATCCGTCGGTCCCACTGCAAATCTCTCGCGTCGCACCTTTCTCGCCGCAAGCGCCGGGTCTTTCGCGCTCAACGTGTTAAGCGACTGTTGCGAATCCCCCGCTGCTCCAATTCGCGAAGGCACGCATCACATCCCGCCCGATAAAGGCCTCGACCCGAAGTGGGTCGAGGGTTTGTTCGCGAAGGGGTCAAGGAAGGTTTACGCGGGCGACGAGCTGACGTGCATCGGCATGCCGGTCGGCGGGATTTGTGCCGGGCAGCTTTATTTGCGGGGCGACGGCACATTGGCCGAGTGGGGCGTTTTCAATGTCGATCGCTTCACTGGCTACGGCGACAGTTGCTATCGCACGTATACGCCGCCTTCGCCCATCGAGCAGGGGTTTGGGCTGGCAATCATGCCCGTCGGCGGTCGCACCGTTTATCGCACGCTCGATCGACGCGGCTTTCCGCGGATTGAGTTGACGGGCGAATATCCCATCGGCACCGTCCGCTATCGCACGGCCGACGGAGATTCGCAGCCGGTCGAAGTCACGCTGGAGGCGTTCAGTCCGTTTGTGCCGCTGGACGCGCGGCAGTCAGCGACGCCGGGGACGGTGCTTCGCTATCGCGTGAAAAATCTCTCGCAGCAACGCGTGCAGGCGGCGCTCGGCGGCTGGATTCAGAATCCGGTCGGACAGCGGCACGTCGGACGGTATCGGGCGACTCGGCAGAACCGGATCCTGCGTTCGCAGGGGCTGACGAGCTTGGTGATGACGATCGCCGAGTCGCCACCGCCGGCCGCGGGTAACGTGCGGGAGCCGGAAGTGTTCGCCAATTTCGAGGGGAACTCGTACGGCAAGTGGCGGGTGACGGGAACGGCGTTTGGCCAGCATCCTGCACACGGCACGCTGCCCGGCCAGCAACGGGTGAGCGGCTATGGCGGGCAGGGCCTGGTCAATTCGTTCCTGCACGGTGACGACGCGGAAGGAACGTTGACGTCACCCGAATTTACCATTCGCCGTCCTTACATTCAGTTCCGCATCGGCGGCGGCAACCGACCGCACGACGCGTGCCTGAACCTGGTGAGCGGCGGGAAAGTCGTCCGCACGGCCACCGGCAAAGACAACGAAAAGCTCGAGTGGGACTTCTGGGACGTCAGCGACCTGATAGGCCACTCGGCCAAAATTCAAATCGTGGATCGGGCCAAGGGGGGCTGGGGACACATCAACGTCGACGATATTCTGATCGCCGACGGTCCGCCGCTGGGGATGCACCTGCCGCGGCTCGACCAGCAGCCCGACTTCGGCTCGCTGCTCTTGGGCGTGCTTGATGAAGACGCGCGGGCGGCCGCGAGCGAGTTCGGACATTTTCGCGGCGCGGGCGAAACGCGCGGCCTCGACGTGGCACCGGCGACCGCCGAATTCCCGCTCGGCGCGACCGCCCCGGACGCCGGACTGGTGAGCGAGTTTGTGCTCGAGCCGGGGGCCGAGCATGAAGTCACGTTCCTCGTCTGCTGGCACTTCGTCGGCGGCGAGCACGGCCGGATGTATGCGAACTGGTATCGCGACGCGCACGCCGTCGCGCAGCACCTGCAGAAGAATCTCGCGTCGCTCACCGGACTGACCCGACTCTTTCGCGACACCTATTTCGACAGCACGCTGCCCAACTGGTTGCTCGCGCGGCTGATGATGCCGATCAGCACGCTGGCCACGAACACGGTGCAGTGGCGGCGAAACGGCCGATTTTGGGCCTGGGAGGGAGTCGGCTGCTGCGACGGCACTTGCACACACGTCTGGAACTACGCCCAAGGCATGGGCCGACTCTTCCCCGAATTGGAACGCAGCGCCCGCGTGATGCAGGACCTGGGCGTCGGCTTCGATGCCAAGACCGGACGCGTCGGTTTTCGCGGCGAGAACCCATCTCAGCCGTATGCGGCCGACGGGCAGTGCGGCACGGTGCTCAAGTGTTATCGCGAGCACCTGATGTCGAAGGATAAAAGCTTTCTCACGGAGCATTGGCCCCGCATCAAGCAGGTGATGGAGTACGAGCTGGGGCGCGACAAGAACGACGACGGCGTGCTCGAGGATCGCCAGTGGAATACGTACGACCTCGACTTCGTCGGGCCCAACACGTTCGTCGGCGCGCTCTATCTCGCTGCGCTGCTCGCGGCAGCCAAGATGGCCGACTTGATGGGCGACAAAGAATTTGCCCAGCGCTGCCGCGAGATTGCCCGCAGCGGCAGCCGCTGGACGGTGAAGAATCTCTGGAACGGCGAATACTTCATTCAGCGGATTCCGCCGGGCCAAGCGCCGAAGTTTCAATACGGCGACGGCTGCCTGGCCGATCAATTGTTTGGCCAGACGTGGGCCGACCAGGTGTCGCTGGGTGACCTCTATCCGTCGGACCGGATTCTCACGGCCCTCAAAGCCGTTTATCGCTACAACTGGGCGCCGAATGTTGCGGCCCAAAGCGCGGCCCATCCGCCGCAACGCTGGTTCGCACGGCCGGGCGACGCCGGGCTGTTCACCTGCACGTGGCCCAACGGCGGCCGCATGGCGGAGCCCGTGCTCTATCGCGACGAAGTCTGGACGGGAATCGAATACCAGGTGGCTGCGTGCCTCCTGCATCGCGGCCTGATTCGCGAGGCTTTGAGCATTTTGCGCGGCGTCGACGATCGTTACGACGGCACGCACCATGATCCGTGGAACGAGGTCGAGTGCGGCGACCATTACGCGCGGGCGTTGGCCTCTTGGGGCTGCCTCATCTCCGTGTCGGGCTTTCTCTACGACGGACCGGCCGGGCGTCTGGGCTTTTCGCCCCGCTGGCAGTCCGACAATTTCCGCGCGTTCTTCACGGCCGCCGCCGGCTGGGGCACGCTCGAACAAATTCGAGACGGTCAGTCGCAGGCGAACGGGAATCAGGCAAAGGGGGCGCAGACGAATCGCATCCACGTGAAGCACGGTGACGTGCGGCTTCGCGAGTTGGTGTTTGAGCTGCCCGCCAAAATTGCCTCGCCCAGCGTGCGCGTCGAATTGAGCGGGCAGCCTCTGCCGGCCCAACTGCGGCCGAATGGACGCCGGATGGATACGATTCTGGCGGAGCCGATCGTAGTGAGCGCGGGCCAGACGCTGGCCGTCGCTTTTTCTTGGTAGGACACCCGGCGAAATCGAGGGCACGAATTTCGAGGATTGACGCGCTCGACCGTGGCATCGCATGCTGAGTGCGCCAACAATGTAATCGGCGGACATTCCAAGAGGCGCACCATGAAATACAGCGTGGAGAAGGTTGATTTCTGGTCGGGTGAGATTCGCGATGAAGTCGGGGGCCTGGCGGCCGGCCTGCGGCCCCTCGTCGACGCCGGCTCCAACTTCGTGTTCGTCATCGCCCGTCGACAGCCGGACAAACCGGGCTCCGGGCTCGTGTTTCTCGGCGGGATCAGCGGGGCGAAGCAGTCCAAGGCGGCGCTGGCCGCCGGCTTCGAGAGAGCGGACATGCCCGGCCTACGGATCCAGGCTGCGGACAAGGCCGGCACCGTTGAAGCGATCGTCGCGCAGATGGCCGAGGCGGGCATCAATCTGCGGGGTGTGAGCGCGTCGGGCGCCGGTTCGCGGTGCTCGGTGATTCTGGCCTTCGACACGAACAAGGACCGCGACAAGGCTGCCCGCCTGCTCAAGAGTCCTCCGCCGGCCAAGCGACGCTCGAAACGCAAACGGGCTTGAGGCAGCGGGTCGGAGACGATTTCGACGAGCCCAGCGACGACCATCGATCCATGTGTGTCTTCTCCGTCACCTATCGCGTTTTTCCCGACTGTCCGATCTTCGTGCTGACGAACCGCGACGAGTCGACCGCGCGGCCGACGATCTCGCCGCGCAGCTTCGAGCCGCTAACTCCGAATGGCGCCCGCTGGTTCGGCGGTGCCGATCAGCGTGCGGGCGGAACCTGGCTCGGCGTCAACGAGCACGGTCAGCTGGTTGCCACCACAAATCGCAAAATCGCCTCAGTCCCTGCCAATCCGCGTTCGCGCGGCCTTTTGTGTCGCGATGTGTTGGAACAGGCGCCGGCCCTGGACGTTTTTCGAGAGCTGATGTACGGCGAATATGCGGGATTCAACCTGATCGATCTGTCGGCTGACTCGGCAGATGTCATCGAATATCCGGGGCAGCAGGCCCGAATGCTGAATCTCAAACCCGGCGTGCACACGATTGGCAACGGAGACCTGGACGACCAGCACGACCCTCGCGTCCGCCGAACGCAGGCCCTCGTGGAGGAGATGGTCCGCGCCGCTGGGGCGGGCGGATGGTCCGGCTGCATTGCGCGGGCGAAGGCGATCTGTGGACTGCATGCAGAGGGGGACGAGCCGGCGATTTGCCTGCACGGCGAGAATTGGGGAACAGTCGGCTCGACGATTGTGGCTCTCGCACGGGATCCCCAACAGTCGCAGTATCATTACGCGCCGGGGCCACCGTGCAGGACGGAGTACGTCGACTACTCTCCGGCGATCAGAGCACTAATCACGCCACCCAAGTAGTGGCACAGGGATTGCGCATGAGTTTCCGTCTCTCGTGGAGTGCAACATGGTTCACCGTTGTGGCCTGCCTCGTTCTCGGCCATTGTTGGGCGGATGACCGCGCGGAGGCGCCTAAATCGAACGCCACTGAAGCCCAAAATAAATGGGCTCGCGCGATCAAGAGCCAGGTCGAGGTAACAGGTGCGACCGCCCTCAAGTTGAGGCTGATTCCGCCGGGCGAGTTCTTGATGGGATCAACGGACGCAGACATCGACGGCGTGCTCAAGACGCATCCGGCCGGCCGGCGCGAGTGGTGGAACTTAGAGCAGCCACAGCACAAAGTTCGGTTGTCCCAACCGTTCTATTTGGGAACGTACGAAATCACTCAGGAGCAGTACGCGCAGGTGATGGGACGCAATCCAAGTTGGTTTGCCCAAGGCGCACACGGGGAAGATCAAGTTCGTGGCCTCGATACTCGTCGTTTCCCGGTCGAGGGAGTGTCGTGGTTCGACGCCGTGGCATTCTGCAACAAGCTCAGCGAAAAAGAACACTTGCCGCCCTATTACCGGCTGAATCCGGTGCTGAATGTAGGCCATTCGATCGCCGCCGCACGCGTCGAGATTATCGGCCGCCGAGGCTACCGACTGCCGACCGAAGCAGAGTGGGAATATGCGTGCCGTGGGGGAAGCTTTGAGTCGCTCGGCATGCGCCATTTACCCCCTGCGCCTCAACGGCAGGACGCTCAACGAACAAGCCGCGTTGGAAGCGGTAAGCCAAACGCGTTTGGTCTGTTCGACATGCAAGGCAATGTGAGGGAGTGGTGTCAGGACCTGTTCTCCGAAAGTTATTACGGTGAGTCTCCGTCAGCTGACCCGGCAGGCCCGCCGAGCGGTGACAAACGTGTCCAGCGCGGTGGCTCCTGGCTTGGGACTGACTGGGGCAGGCGTTGTGAAAGTCGCGTCGCCAATGAGCCGGGCGAGGCCGATGGCAGCGTTGGACTCCGTGTCGCGCGGAACCCCTGACGTCTCAGACCAGTGGGAATCCGTCACAATGTCCCGCCGTCGCACCTAGTACGTCGATTGGATGGCCCACGCTGCGTCGGTTGCTTTGACGCGACGAACTCTTAAGCAGCCGTGTCGCGTGAAACTGGGCATTCTCCGCCCGGGCGGTATAAAGGATGAAACCGCGCCGCGGTTGTGGCCGTACCCAGGTGGGTGAGGTGCGGGAATGCTCGACCTCCGAACAGTGAAGCGACGCTCCTTACCGCCAATCGGGCAAGGTGATTGCGAATGCGAAACGGAACGCGGGATTTGTTCGCCAGCCTCTGCGTGTGTGCTTGGATGTTCGGTGCGACGGCCGGCGCAGAATCACCGAAGGCCGAGCCGGCGGCTGTCATGCCGACTGCAGCGAAGGCGTCCGATGCCAAGGCGATAAAGGCAGCGCCACTCGACCGGACGAAAAAAACGCCGCCGCAGTTCGACCTCCGCGAGCTGAAGATGCTCGACGTGCAGGGGGAGCGGCACGACCTGGTGGCCGACGAGTCGCGCGGCACGGTGTTGGTCTTTCTGTCGAGCGAGTGCCCCATTTCGCGGCAATACGTTCCGGAGCTGAACCGGCTGGCGAAAACGGCGTCCGAACGCAAGTTGGCGTTTTATGGCATCGTTTCGGACGCCGGGGTCACGCGGGCCGACGCGCGGAAGTTCGTCGTCGAATTTCACGTTGCGTTTCCCGTCCTGTTCGACGGTTCGCGCGAGCTGGGCGCGTTGTTTGGGCCCGATCACGTTCCGCAGGCGTTTCTGGTCGACAGCCGCGGGAGCCTGCAATATCGCGGGCGGATCGACGACCTGTATGCCGACATCGACAAGCGGCGCGCCGAGCCCACGCAGCGCGATCTATTGGCCGCGATCGTCGCCGTGGCCGAGGGCAAACCGGTCGCCACGCCGCGAACCGAGGCGATCGGCTGCCCGTTCGAGTTGCCGAAAGCGGAATCGGCGTCGTCCAAAGTCACCTATGCCCGCGACATCGCACCGATTCTGTTTGCGCACTGTGCTGAATGTCACCG
>Ga0210390_10001472_pt1 | contig 22506 bp, 15 predicted proteins | sample IncBWH11OmetaG_FD_161050 | JGI IMG/M metagenome (GOLD analysis project Ga0210390, IMG submission 161050) | Forest soil microbial communities from Barre Woods Harvard Forest LTER site, Petersham, Massachusetts, United States - Inc-BW-H-11-O ... | reverse complement strand
TCTTGTCCGGCCCGGGGTCGCTGGCCTCGATCTTGCGTACCGGGCTGCTGGGCGCCCCGTTCAACACTAAGAGCGTCCCGCTCGACGTCGGCTACAGCGAGAACATTCCCGAGCCGATCCGCCGGGCCGTGATCTTGCGGGACAGGAAATGCGCGTGGCCGGGCGGCTGCGACAGGCGCCCGGCGGTCTGTGACGTGCATCATATCCGGCATAAGAAGCACGGCGGCCCGACCAGCGTCACAGATTGCTTGTTGCTGTGCCAGTATCACCATGACATCTGTATTCACCGGTGGGGCTGGGAAATCGAACTGCTGCCAGACGGATCGGTCCGGGCCTTCGGCCCCCAGGGCCAGGTCATCAGAAGCCACGGACCGCCCCCGGCCCAAGCTGCCTGAGGTTTAATAGGCACCTTGTGTACCGCGCATTCCAGTGCGGTATGTTCCCATGCGTGGCGCTAATCGATACAGTCGACCATTCTGCCCTTGACGCTTACCGGACCTGTGAGTTCGCCACCATTGCCCGGGACGGCACCCCGCTGGCCGGCCGACGAGCCCGTTCCGGCGCCCAGATGGAACGCTGCTGATCACCACGTCGATCGCCTTCGCCCAGAAAGCGGTGAACGTGCGCCGCGACGGCCGCGTGGCCTTGCTGTTCTCCGACCCTACCGGCAGCGGGCACAGCAACCCCGCGCAGATCTTCATCCGCGGCATCGCCGAATGCCCGCCCGAGCTAACCACCAGCCCGGCGGCCCTGGAGGAATTCTGGTCGATGCTGTTCTGGCGCCAGCCCTCCAGCCGGGGTCGCCCGAGCTGGCCGAGTCCTGGCAGCGGGCCGAGCGGGCAGGCTTGGCCGGTGCCAGAGAACTGGCTGGCTACCGGACTGCCGTGCTCGCGGCGCGCGAGGCTGACGGTGGCATCGCGCTGGCCCGGGTGGTGCCACTGCCCGTGGACGGTCCGCGGGCGGATCACTGCGTCGGCAGCGGCGGGGGAGTGGCTCTTCACCGCGCTCGCCCGGCACCCAGCGGACCGCGGCCAAGGATAGCAGGCGGGGGTCTCAAGCCCGGCCAGTCGAAGTCAGGCGGCTTCGGCCGTAGCTCAGTATGTCTCGACTTCGACCGCTCGCGAGGTCTCCAGGGCCCGCTCGGCGGCGGCGGCGACCGCGAGCGTGCCGGCCGCATCCGCAGGTGTGCAGGCCACCGCCGCCGGATCGCGCTCAGCGACCGCGTGGAAGAAGCGTCGCACTGACCGCTCAAACGGATGGGAAGCGGCGCGACGAGAAACTGGCTGGCCTCGGCTAACGCCGGTGAGGTCGAAGTCCGGGTCGAGCCCGAGCCTAAGCGTGGCGTCAGACGCGACAATGTCCAGGCTGTAGGTGCTCGGCAGGCCCGGCCGGGTCCAGGCGACCACCACAGTCGCCAAGGCGCCGGATGCGAGCTCGAGCATGATCGTGAGGGCATCGTCGATGTCGCCCGCTTCCGTGGCGCTGCGGGCGAGCCGGACCCGCGTGGCGGCGGCCTGGACCTGAACCACCTCGCCCGCGACCGTCCTGGCCAGGTCCAGGTGGTGGCTGCCCCGCTCAAGCAGGTTTCCGCCGCCCGCGCGCTTATCCACGAACCACGGGCGGCTCTGGGTCGGCCCGATACTTGTTCCGACCAGAAGCCCGATCTGCTGGCCAGCTAGCAGCCCGGGTAGGTCGTCGAGCAGGTCAAGCGCATGCCACTGATAGCCGACCGCGCAGACGGTGCCGGTGCGCGTAGCTGCCGCCACGATCTCCGCTGCGTCCTCAGGTGTGCGAGCGATCGGTTTCTCCAGGTAGACGGGCAGCCCGTGGCTCATCGCGGCGATTACCGGTTCCCGGTGGGATCGGGGCGGAGTGCATACGAATAGCGCTCCGAGGTCCTCGCGGTCGAGCAGGTCGCGCCAGTTCATGTAGGTTCGCGCGCCGGTGCCGGCGGCGAGGGTTTTGGCGCGCACACTGTCGACGTCGCATACCGCTACGAGCTCGGCCTCCGCCACGGAATCGAGAACCCGCCGGTGTTCCCGTGCTATCCACCCCGCGCCGACAATGCCCACCCGGATGGTTCTCATACTGCCTCTATACCGGGCATCTGGCCGAGCGTGTTGGAGATTCCCGATGATTGCGGACAGGTTCATGCCGACGCAGCGCGACGCGATCCTTTTACGCGTTGAGATAAGTCAGCACCGCGAGGACACGGCGGTTGGCATCCTCGGTGGGATACAGGTCGAGCTTGGTGAAGATGTTGCCGATGTGCTTGCTGATCGCTTTCTCCGTGACTACCAGCCGGGCGGCGATGCCGGCATTGCTGTGTCCCTCAGCCATCAGCCCGAGTACCTCGCGTTCCCGCGAGGTGAGCCGGCCCAGCTGGTCATCCCGGTCACGGCGGGCCAGCAATTGCGATATGACCTCGGGATCTATGGCGGTGCCCCCACCGGCGACGGTGCGCACCGCCTCGATGAACCTCACCACGTCGGAGACCCGGTCCTTGAGCAGGTAACCGAGGCCACCCGTTCCCACGGAAAGCAGCTCTCTCGCGTAGAGCTGCTCGACGTGCTGGGACAGGACGAGCACTGGCAGGTTAGGCAGCTGAGTGCGCGCCTGAATCGCCGCGCGCAGTCCCTCATCCGTGAAGGTAGGCGCCAGTCGCACATCCACCACCGCCACGTCGGGGCGGTGGTGCAGTAGGGCGTGCAGCAATTCGGGCCCGTTGTCCACGGCAGTCACGACTTCCATGCCGTAGGCAGTGAGCAACCGGATCAGGCCGTCCCGCAGGAGGGTCAGGTCCTCGCCAAGGACAACTCGCACGGCAGCTCCATGGTCACCTGTGTCGGCCCGCCGACCGGGCTAGTCACGGCGACCATACCGTCGAAGGCATTCAGTCGTCGCTCGATGCCTTGCAGTCCGCCGCCGGCGCGTGGATGTGCCCCGCCCGCGCCGTTGTCGCCGACGATCGCGACCAGCTTGCCGTGGTCGTATTCCAGCTGGACCCAAGCCCGGTTGGCGCCGCTGTGCTTGACGACGTTGGCCAGCGCCTCGGCGATGGCGAAGTAGGCGGCCGACTCGACGGGCGGGAGGGGACGGCCTGGCAGCTCGATGTGCAGGTCAACGGGCAGCGGCAGGCTGAGGGCGAGCGCGCGGATGGCCCCGTCGAGACCGCGTTCTGCCAGTACCGGCGGGTGGATGCCGCGCACCAGCGTGCGCAGTTCGGACAGCGCCTGACCGCTCGATGCGCGTGCCTCGGCCAGCAATGTCAGCGCCAGGTCCGGGTTGTCCCTGACCAGCTGCTCGGCGAAGCCGATGTTCATGCCTAGGGCGACCAGCCGGGCCTGCGCTCCATCGTGCAGGTCGCGTTCGATCCGGCGCAGTTCTGCCGCCGACGCGTCCACCGCGTCCCAGCGCGAGTCGGCCAGCTGGCCTACCCTGGCGGCCATCTCTTTCCTGGTCGGTGCCAGCAGCGACGATGCGGCGGCAGCGTGCGCTCTCAGCAGCCACGGCCCCCCGATGACGCAGGCGGGCAGCATGCTCAGATAGAACACCTGCACCAGGAAGCCGGTTGGCGCACTGTTCGTCCATCCGTCCAGCAAAGTCCCGCAATCGTCCACCACGATCCACGAGCTGGCGACGAGCAGGAATGCGGGCAGCAGCCCGAGCACCGCGCTGACCGGCACGTTGACCAGCGTCCACAGCAGGTCCCGCCAGGTCGCCGGATCGCCAAGGACCCACCGGCAGCGCCGGAACACCCGGAACAGCCGGTTGGTCGGCTTGGCCGACAACGACCGGTACGGCGTCGCGATCGTCACCCCTGACCACTCGAGCGCCCAGCGGCGCTGCAGGCCAGCCTGCCGGCGCACCGCAAGCAGGCTCTTCGGCGCGAGCACTACCCCGAGCCCGACAGGCAGCAGGAGAAGGGAAGCCAGCGACGCGAAGAACAACGGGAGCCCGGCGACAGCGGTGCCCGCCAGGACCATGCCCCGAACGCACGTCCGAAGAGTCTGCCGGGAAAGCCGTGCAATGCTCCCGCCAGCGTCAGTCATCGCCACCTCCGCACCCTCGGCACCGGTCCCGGTGCGGCACCAGCCCTCGCACAAACCAGGTGCTCGCTCCGGCTTCCTATTGTGGGCGCCGACGGCGGTCGGACTCAGTGGGGTTAACTCCACCCTTGCCGGCGGCGGTCAGCCCGGTTCGTTCCGGATGATGATTTTGAATTTCCTCGACGGCCTCAGGAAATCTTCGAGCGGACGCGGATGGATCGCGATAGAGGTTCAAGAGGCGGAACTGACGCGCTAGACACGTGTTAACAGTTTTTTAACGCTTCTGTTAACGGATTATTTATCCTGTTGACTATTGCGGTGGCTGCAGTGTCGGAGTTTGACTACTTAGCGCGGCACGAGAAGGCGTTGGCCGTTGTAGCTGCTATCGGAGGCCATTATGAGGCTGATCCCGGGTGCTAGCCGTCGCCGCACTCACCGAACCGCCCTATTCGCTTCACTGGCTTTCGCGGTCGTACTCGCGCTGCCGCTAACCGCCCCCGCGTCAGGCGCCTCAGACGTCGGACAGACCGGCACCGTCAGCGCGGCGGCCGACCCCTCCTGCCCATGGCTCAACCAGTCCCTTCCGGTTGACCAGCGGGTGCAGATGCTCATGGCCCAGATGTCCCTGGCGGACAAGATCAACATGGTGACGGGAGCGGGGTTCAGCGAGCCGTACGTGTTCTACATCTCGGCCATTCCCAGCCTGTGCGTTCCGGCCATCGGTGAAGAGGACGGTCCCCTTGGCGCAGGCGACGGCCTTGCCGGTGTGACGCAGATGCCCTCCGCCGTCTCCCTGGCGGCCAGCTTCGACACCTCGCTCGCCACCCAGTACGGGCAGGTCGTCGGCTCTGAGGAGCACGGCAAGGGAGCCATGGTCGACCTCGGGCCCACGGTCAACATCGACCGCGACCCGCGGTGGGGCCGGTCGTTCGAGGCGTACACCGAGGACCCGTACCTGAACGCGGCCATGGCGACCGCGGATATCGACGGGGTACAGAGCACAGGCGAGATGGCGCAGGTGAAGCATTTCGCGGTGTACAACCAGGAGACGAACCGCAACACCCCGGCCGACAACGCGATCGTGAGCACCCGAGCGCTGCACGAGATCTACCTTCCGGCCTTCTACGCGGCGACACAGGACGCCCACGCTTCCTCCGTGATGTGCGCCTACAGCACGATCAACAGCCAGGCGGCCTGCCAGAACGACTACCTGATGGATACCACCCTCGACCAGCGCTGGGGATACCCCGGGTTCGTGACCTCGGACTACCAGGCCACCCACTCGACCGTGCAGTCCGCGGACGCCGGTATGGACCAGGAGATGCCCGCCCCGCAGTATTACGGATCCGCGCTGCAGTCGGCGGTGCAGGACGGCCAGGTCTCGATGGCCACGCTCAACGGCATGGTGAGCCGGATCCTGACCGAGATGTTCAAGTTCAACGAGTTCAACAACCCGCCGACCGGGTCCACGAGCGCCGTCGTGACCACGCTCGCGGATCAGGCCGTCTCCACTTCGGTCGCCGAGGCTGGCACGGTTCTGCTGAAGAACACCGGCGGCACCCTCCCCCTGTCGGCGAACGGTGCCGGCACGGTAGCGGTGATCGGCCCCGCCGCTTCGGCGTCGCCAACCGACACCGGCGGCGGCAGCGCCTATGTGACCTCCACCTTCAACGTGACCCCGCTGCAGGGCATCCAGGCCGCGGCCGGGACCGGCACTACGGTCCAGTACGCGCAGGGCCTGCCCACTGACACGTCGCTGGCAGCGATCCCGAGTTCCGACCTGACCCCCGCCTACGCCAGCACCAACTACGGCCAGACCTACACCGCCACGCTGACCGCCCCGGAAACCGGCACGTACGTGCTGGCGTACCAGAACCCCGGCTCGTACACGCCCACCAACCTGTCCCTCGACGGGACGGAGATCCTGTCCAACCCGGGTACCCCGCCGGTGTCGACGTACTCGGTAGGCGTGAACCTCACGGCCGGCCAGACGTACACGCTCGAGCTTTCCGGCGGCGGCCCATCGGCCAACCTGAGCTGGGCCACGCCGTCCGAACTGGCACCGGGCATCGACCAGGCCGTCGCCGCGGCGAAGTCAGCCGCCACCGCGGTAGTCGTGGTGTCCGACGACACCGAGTCTGAGGCCGCCGACCGGGCCAGCCTCAACTTGCCGTCGGCCCAGAACGAGCTGATTTCCGCGGTCGCCGCCGCCAACCCGCACACGGTCGTCGTCATCGACGCCGGCGCACCGGTCGTCATGCCCTGGCTGAACCAGGTCGCCTCCGTGGTCGACGCCTGGTACCCGGGTGAGAGCAACGGCGCCGCGCTCGCGGCGGTCCTGTTCGGCCAGGTCGACCCGAGCGGCCACCTGCCGGTCACCTTCCCGACCGACCTCTCGCAGGTGCCCGCGTCCAGCCCGAGCCAGTTCCCAGGGGTGGATGGCCAGGTGCAGTACTCCGAGGGCATCGACGTCGGCTACCGCTATTACGATGCCACCAACGAGACGCCGCTGTTCCCGTTCGGCTACGGGCTGTCTTACACGAACTTCCGCTTCAGCGGACTGAGCATCACCCCACGGGTCCTCCAGAACAGCAGGTCGAATCCCGGCGCAAGCAGCTGCGGGTGCAACGGTCAGTCGAGCCGCGAGGTGACGGTGTCCGCCACGGTCACCAACACCGGCCAGGTGGCCGGCTCGGACGTGGCGCAGCTGTACCTGGATGACCCGGCGGCGGCGGGTGAGCCGCCGCGACAGCTCAAGGGATTCCAGAAGGTCACGCTGCAGCCAGGTCAGTCCACGACCGTGCACTTCACCCTCTCCGGCCACGATGTGTCGTACTGGGACGACGCGGCCAACGGCTGGGTGGTCCCCGACGGTCACTTCGGCGTCTACGTCGGTGACTCCTCGGGCCTGGCCAACCTGCCGCTGCGCGGCGGATTCACGATCGTGCGCAGCGTCGGGGCCCGGTACGCCACGGTCACCGCACCGTCCGTCGTGCCTCCTGGCCAGACCTCGACGGTCACCGCCACCCTGGTCAATGACGGTGACTACGCGATGCCGCGGGCGCGGTTCAGCCTGAAAGCCCCGGCCGGCTGGACGGTCAGCAGCCCGGCGCCGGTCACCATCGAGCCCGGTCAGACGGTCACCGAGCGTTTCCAGGTGACGGTTCCCGCGAGCGCCGCGCCCGGCAGCCAGACCCTGACGGTCTCTGTCTCGCCGCTGGCAGGCCCCCGGGGCGGCCCCCGGGCAGACCCCCAGGCCGGCCTCCGGTTCGACCGTACCGGCCGGGTGGAGGCGTCCGCCACGGTGGCGGTCCCGTACACCTCGCTCGCCGCCGCTTATAACAACATCGGGATCAGCGACAACTCCAACGAGGCCGCGGCGAACTACGACGGCGACGGCGACAGTTTCTCCGCCCAGGCGCTCGCCGCCGGGACGCCGACCCCACTCACCCCCGGACAGCAGGTGACGATCGGCGGGACAACCTTCACCTGGCCGGACGTCGCGTCCGGAACCCTGGACAACGTGGTCACCGGCGGGCAGAGCGTCGAGCTGTCCGGGTCAGGGACCGACCTCGGCTTCCTCGGCGCCAGCCAGAACGGGGTCGCGAGCGGAACCGTCACGGTCCATTACACCGACGGCAGCAGCCAGTCCTACAACCTCAACATGGCGGACTGGTACTCCGGCAGCCCGGCGGTCGGCAACGAGATCCTGACCACGACGTCGAGCTGGAACTTCACCAGTACCACGCAAGCCCCGCACCCGGTGAGCGTCTACTTCGGCTCGGTGCCGCTGGCGCAGGGCAAGCAGGTGGCCGCGGTCACGCTGCCCGTCCTGAGCAACGCGGGCGGTACCACCGCCATGCACATCTTCGCTATGGCCACGGGAACCGGAACAGCCACGATCGGCGCGCCGTACTCGTCGCTCGCCGCTGCCTACGACAACGTCGGCATCAGCGACAACTCCAACCCCGCCACGGCGGACTTCGACGGCACCGGGGACAGCTTCTCCGCGCAGGCGCTGGCCGCGGGCACGCCTACTCCGCTTACGGCCGGCGGTCAGGCGACCTTTGGCGGTACCACCTTCACCTGGCCTAGTGCCGTCGGCACGCCCGACGACGTGATCGCCGACGGGCAGACGATCGACCTGTCCGGGTCGGGTACCGACTTGGGCTTCCTCGGATCCGGCGCCTTCGGCGCGGCGAGCGGGACCGGCACGATCACCTACACCGATGGCACCACCCAGCAGTACAGCATCGTCATGGCGGACTGGTACAACAACGCGGCGGTCGCAGGCGACGAGGTCGCCACCACCACGACCAGCTGGAACTTCACCAGTACCACGCAAGTCACGCACCCGGTGAGCATTTACTTCGCATCGGTGCCGCTAGCGGCCGGTAAGACCGTCGCGTCGGTCACGCTGCCGACCGTAAGCGCCACCGTCGGCGACAACGTCAACGCGATGCACATCTTCGCGATGGCGATCGGGTCAGGGACACCGACCGGCGGCTAACCCGCGCCGCCCTAGTGGGTCTCGCTGCGCTCGGGGACGGGTGCCTCGTGGGCGCGGGCGGCGGTGACGATGAGCTCGATGACCGTATCCAGGGGTATCACGGTGGAGTCGATCACCAGGTGGTACAGGGACGCGTCGGCCGGGTCGCAGCGGTATAGGCGGCGGACATAGGCGGTGCGGGCCTTGTCGGCCGCCCGCAGGCGCTCCCTAGCCTGCTCCTCACCGATGTCCTCGATCGCGGCGCCCTGGATGACGCGGCGGGCGACCGGGCCGTCCAGCCGGACGTGAAAGCCCCGGTCCTTGCCGAGCACGACCGCCGCCCCCCGGCCCAGGATCACGCCGCCACCGCCGGCGAGCAGGCCGTGGATCCCGGCCTCTCCGTGGCCGCGCAGGTGCTCGTCCTGGTGGTAGGTGGACGGTGGCGACTGGGTGGGCCCGGTCGGCATCGCCTGGGTGAGATGGGCCAGCAGGCGGTGCACGGGGGTGGCCTTGACCTCCTCTGGGGACAGCTGCTCCTCGCACGGCCCCGGCTCCGCGATGTGGCCCTCCGGGGTGGTGACCCGCTGCAGGAAGGGCAGGCCGAACCGATCGGCCAGGGCGGGGGCGACGACGCTGCCGCCGGCGCCGTAAGCCGCCGAGACGGTGATCAGCCGTACGGCGCGCTGGGGCGGAAGGGAGAGATCGGGCGGAAGGGAGGGATCGGGCGGAAGGGAGGGATCGGGCGGGGCAGGGGAGCCCGGAGTAGGGCGGTCAGACTGCTCGGGGGGCACGGGCGCTCATCTCCTCACGGGGTTGTGCGGCGGGCGGGGCGACCTCGCCGAGGGCTGGCGCAAGGGTGCCAGAGGGCAGCACCAGGGCGCACACGACCGCGGAGCCGGCCAGGATCGCGGCCGAGACCCAGAACCCGATGACGTAGCTGTGCACCGCCCCTTGAGCCAGGCTCACCGCGCTTCGGCCGTGAGCCAGCACATAGCTGGTCAGGGCGCTGGCGGCGAGGGTGTTCAGCAGAGCGGTGCCGATGGAGCCGCCGACCTGCTGGTTGGTGTTGACCAGGGCCGAGGCGACGCCCGCGTCCGCGGCGCCGGTGCCGTAGGTCGCGGCGTTCAGCGCACAGCCGAACACCAGGCCAAGGCCGGCCCCGACCAGGAGCAGGGCGGGCAGGATCCAGTCCAGGTAGCTGGTACGCAATCCCAGTTGCGCGGCCAGGATGACCAGGCCGCCGGCCACGAGGAGCAGGCCGGGCGGGATCAGGGGCCGGGGTCCGAGCCGCGGCATCAGCACCCCGCTGGACACCGTGGACGTCACCACGATCGCCGCGATCATCGGCAGGAAGCCCAGGCCGGACTTGACCGGCGAGTAGGCCAGGCTCAGCTGGAAGTAGTAGGTCAGGAACAAGAAGATCCCGAAGATGCCGATGGCGGACAGCCCGATGGCCAGGTACGCGCCGCCGCGGAAGCGGTTCACGATGATCCACAGCGGCAGGAGCGGATGCTGGACCCGCCGCTCAACCAGCACGAACGCGACCAGCAGGACCAGCCCGGCCGCCAGCAGCGCCAGGGTCGTCGGCGCGCCCCAGCCCGCGGTGTCGGCCTCGGACAGCCCGTAGACCACCGCTACCAGCCCGGCCACCACCAGGACCGTTCCCGGCCAGTCGATGTGCACGTTCGGATCACGGGGATGTGCGGCCAGCAGCCGCACCGCGCCCGTGACCGCGATCACGGCCAGGACAACGTTGACGTACAGGCACCACCGCCAGGACAAGTACTCGGTCAGCACCCCGCCCAGCAGCAGCCCCACCGCCCCGCCCGCCCCGGCGATGGCGCCGTAGACGCCGAATGCCCGGCCGCGCTCGGCCGGGTCGGTGAATGTGACGGTCAGCGTCGACAGCGCGGCCGGGGCGAGCAGCGCCCCGAACGCCCCCTGCGCGCCCCGCCCGATTACCAGCACCCCGAAGCTGGTCGCCGCGCCGCCCAGTGCCGACGCCGCGGCGAAGCCCACCAGGCCGATGATCAGCATCCGCCGTCGGCCGACCAGATCGGACAGCCGGCCGCCGAGCAGCAGCAGCCCGCCGAAGGCAAGCGAATACGCCGTCACCACCCATTGCCGGTCGGCGTTGGAGAACCCCAGCGCGTGCTGGGCCGTGGGCAGCGCGATGTTCACGATCGTGGCGTCCAGCACCACCATCAGCTGGGCCAGCCCAACTACGCCGAGAATCCACCATCGCCGGGCGGGCGCCGCGGCCACGCCGGACGGCCCAGCCCGCTCCGATACGGCCGAAACCGTCGGCTCGCTCATTACAGGAGCTTACGTCCGCCGAAGAAGATCGAGGAAACCGAGGCCAGCCTGAGGATCATCGTCGCGTGACCGCGGGCTGGGCAAGCGAAGGAGCGGGCAGGGACTGCTCGGTCCAGATGACCTTCCCTGTCGTCACATTCCGGGTCCCCCAGCGGTCGCAGAGCGCGGCGATCAGCTGCAGGCCGCGGCCGCCCTCGTCACTCCAGACCGCCCGGCGGGGACGCGGCGTGGTCAGGCTGCCGTCGAAGACCTCGCAGACAAGGCTCCGGCTGCGCAGCAGCCGGAGCCGGTAGGGACCGCGCGCATGCCGGACCACGTTCGCGACTAGTTCGCTGACGACCAACTCGGTGGTCATCGTCAATTCCCCCAGCTGCCAGGAGGCGAGCTGGTCGCGCACGTGCTGGCGAGCCTCGCCGGCCGCCCGCGGGTCCTCGGACAGTGACCAGGTGGCGACGGCGTCTGGTGCTGTGGCCCGGACCCGGGCCACGAGCAGCGCGGCGTCGTCGCCCCGTTGCTGGTCATCTGGCAAGAGTGCCCGCGTGAGGCTGTCGCACATCCGGTCCAGGCCCTCGGCCTGACGCCCCCGCAGCAGCCCAGCCATGCGGGCCATGCCCACACCCGGGTCGCAGCTGGTCGAGTCGATCAGGCCGTCGGTATACAGCACAAGCACGGCGCCGTCAGGAACCCGCAGCTCCGACACTTCGAACGGAGGCTCGGCCACGCCCAGCGGCGGATCGCCATCGGCCTGCGCGAAATGCACAGTGCCGTCCGGGCAGACGACCGCGGGCGGCGGGTGGCCCGCGCTGGCCACGGCGCAGCTGCTGGTCGTCGGGTCGTAGATCGCGTAAAGGCAGGTGACGAATGAGTCCTCACCGAGGCCGCCGACTAGGTCGTTGAGGTGGGCCAGGACCTCGTCGGGCGGCAGCTCGAGGTCGGACAAGGTCTGCAGCGCGGTGCGTACGCGGCCCATGATGACCGCTTCTGGCAGCCCGTGCCCCATGACGTCACCGATGACCAGGGCAACCCGGTCGGCCGACAGAGGGATGACGTCGTACCAGTCGCCCCCCACGTCCATGCCCTGTCCGGCGGGGAGGTACTTGGCCGCCGCGGTGACGGCGGGCAGCTCGGGCAGCTGCCGCGGCAGCAGGGCGCGTTGCAGCGCCTGAGACCGGGCGTGCTCGGCGTCGAAGAGCCGGGCCCGCTCCAGAGCCTGCGCGATGAGGCCGCTGAGCGTGGTCATGAGCGCGCGCTCACCGCCGGTCAGCAGCCGAGGCCGGTCGAAGGAGACCACGCACAAGCCCACCACCCGCCCCGAGACGACCAGCGGCAGGTACGCCCACGCCTGCTTGCCGCATACAGCCAGCACGTCCGCCGTGGCCGGGTAGCGCCGCTGGTACTCATCCGCTGACGAGATGAACGAGGGCCGGCGGCTGCGCAGAACATCCGCGACCGGGGTGAGATCGGGCACGGGGCCGTTGATCAGGTCGAGGAAAGGCTGGGAATAGCCGACCGACCCAACCGTGCGCATCCGGCCATCCTCCACTACCTGGATGATCAGCCCGGAGGCTCCGAACGGCGGCAGTACCCGGTCGGCAACCGCGGCCACGATATCCAGCGAGCTGACGGCTTCGGCCAGGGCAGAGGCGAGATCCTGGATCCGGGCCGAGCGCTCCGCCGCCGTGCGCTCGGCGGCTTCCTGCTCGGCCTGGCGCATGCGCGACTCGGTGATGTCGGTGAAGTACCAGGCCAGGCCGTCAGATACAGGGACGAGTCGGAAGAGATACCAGCGTCCGGTGTCCGGCCACTGGACATCGAAGCTCGTCGGCGTCGTCCCGGCGGCTGCTTCGCGGCAGCGGACTTCCAGGTCAGGTACCCGGCGAATCACGAGCAGGTCCCACAGCAGCCGCCCGGTCAGGTCATGCTGCGAGTTCAGCAGCCGCTCGGCCTCGACGTTGGCGAAAATTACCCGCCAGTCCCTGCCGACAGAAAGGAAACCGTCGCTCATATACCGCAGGGCGTTACGCAGGCCGTCACTGGTCGTGCGTGCCTGGGTCGTGTCCCATGCCGTGCCCAGCATCCGGAACGGGTTCCCGTCCGCGTCTGCCTCAACCTGGCCGCGGACCTGCACCCAGCGAGTGCTGCCGTCCGGCCAGCAGACCCTGTACTCCGCCTGATACGGCCCGCACGTGCTGATCGCCTTGTCCACCTCGACGGTGACCCAGGCGATGTCGTCGGGATGAACCCGGCCGATCCAGGTTTCGATCCGTCCGTCGTAGGTGTCCGGGTCGACGCCAAGCAAAGCCATCGAAGGCTGGTCGAGGCAGAGCAGCCCCGAGGCCAGGTGCCACTCCCAGGCGCCGACCCCGGTTGTCCTGTAGCCATCCCACGAGCCGGTCTTGCTGTTGGGGACTAGCACCTGGGCTGGCTGTCGCGGCGCGTGGCTCAGCCGCTGCTGCGGCATGGCCGCCCCGCCTTCCACGCGCGGGACGCCCTGCTGCCCGGCTGCCGTACTGCCTGCTCCACCCGCCATGCCTGACGCCACCCCCCGGAAGCGCATGTCATACATCGTACGCAGATCTAGCAGCATAGCCGCTCGCTGCTGGTAGACGGCCCAAACCGCCGCGAGGCGTCGCTGGCCCGGGTGCTATGCCAGCAGGCCAGCAAGCGTGTCGTGGACGTTGCGGCCGTCCCATTGGCCGGGCACCAGCGTGGCTGGGGCGTGCGGATCTCGCGAGAAGCGGTGCAGCTTGCCGTCGTGGCGGGCGAGGACCAGGTCGGTGCTGGCGTCGGCGAACTCAGCCGACCCCTGCGTGGTGTAGTGCGTCAGGGTGATCAGCGCGGAACGCTCGGCCGAAGCGAGCAGGCCGTCTGCGTCCATGGCCGGATCAAGGTCGTCCGCTGGCTGCCCTTGGGGCAGCCAGGCGGTGAGCTGGCTGAGGGCGTCGTCAAGCTTGTACAGGCCGGTCTGGTGCACCCCGAAAGTGTCGATCCGGTACACCAGGCAGATCCGCTCGGGCTGCGGCAGAAGCAGGATCCGCCACGGTTCACCCGGACCAGTCGCGGTCGCGCGGGCGTCCATGACCATCCGGGCCCGCTGCTCGAACGCCACCGCGATGCCCAGGTCTCCCCGTACCTGCACCTGCGCGCCGGGAGGGCCGGCCACGATAAGCTGGCGGGCCGCCAGCGACTGGACGGCCTCGGTGAGCGCCTCGTCCGACGGACGGGCCTCCAGGAAGTCCACGACGGCGTCGACCGCCGTCAATTCGGCGATCGTGTACGCGCCCAGCAGTACCGGGCCGGTGCCGACCAGGTTCACCACAGCCGAGACGAGCCCTTCGGGTACAGACGCCTGACTCGGATCTGGCGCGGGACTGTTAGCCGCGGTATCAGTCATGACGATCCGTTCTCGCCAGCCATTCTGGCACCGTCGGCTGATCCCCGAGCTGGCCCAGGATCGCGGCTGCGCTCCGCGTCGGCGTTTGGGTGACCCACACTTGCGAGTTGCCGAACAGGCCCCGGCCGGCCCGACCTGCCAGTGCCTGGCCAAGCTCGTTCGCCGGATCCGCCTGCCCCGGCGGCGGGAACCGGCTGGCCAGGTCCTGCGACACCGCGGTGGTGTCGTCGGCCGCCGAGATCCGGCGCAGCGCCAAGCTCAGCGACTCGGCCACCGCGGGCGGCAGCGACAGGGGGACGGCCAGATCAGGCGATAGGTACAGCGGCCGGCGTTCGGTCACTCGCGACAGCCCCCAGGGACCCACGTTGCTGCGGGTCACCCGGTATACCGCGTAGTCCACGAGGTGCCTGATGTCGTTCAAGCTGGGCAATTTCCGCTTGCCGAAAGCCGCCGGTGTCTTCTCCAGCTGCACCCACGTGCCCTGTGCCGTCCGTCCGTGCAACTTCTCCCTGACCACCTGCCCGCGCATCCCGATGTCGGGATAGCGCGCCTTGTCAATATCACGGTGATGGCTGGAGATGCGCAGATGGCTGACATCGCTAAACCGCCAGTCCTCGTACAGGCGCGGGTCGTCAATCAGCACATGGCCGCCGCATAGCACGTCACGCAATTGCGGTACCTGCAGCCCGTGCCCCTCCAGATCGGCGATGATCGCCGCTTCCTCCGGGCTGAGCTGCTCAGCGGCGGTCAGCAACCCACGGCGGTACGCGCCTTCCCGGGCCGTAATCTCTATCATCAGGCGGACCCTGGCCCGCACTGACTGAGTCTGATCCGCGCCGAGCGCACCAGCTACCGGCCTGTCGGCACGGTCAGCAGGCATGACGCCAGTCAGCACGGGCTTATGACGCACGTCCCAAGTATCACATGGTCCTCGCAACCATTGCACGACATGTCACAACCATTGCACGACAGGTCGGCGCCACTTAGACTGAATGTTCAGTCAATATAAAGGGGTGCCCGGTGCTCAACCAGGCCGACAGCGAGCTCGCTGTCATCGAACGACTCATCGCGGAACAGGAAGCCATCTTCGTCCGCCGCCAGCCCAAGTCCGCCGAGCTGGCGGCCCGGGCCGGCGGGGTGCTCGCCGGCGGCGTCACGTCCAACTGGCAGATCACCCAGCCGCAGCCGGTCTGGCTCAGCCACGGGGCGGGCTCCAAGGTGTACGACGTGGACGGCAACGAGTACGTCGACCTGCACGGCGGCTACGGCGCGGCGCTCGCCGGCCACGCTCACCCCGCGATCGTCAACGCGGTCCGCGACCAGGTCACCCGCGGCACGCACTTCGCGCAGCCGACGGAGAACGCGATCGTCGTCGCCACCGAACTGGCCCGCAGGTTCGGCCTCCCGCAGTGGCGGTTCGCCAACTCCGGCACCGAGGCCACCATGGACGCGGTGCACCTAATGCGCTCGTTCACCGGCCGCGACCTGATCATCAAGGTGGAGGGCGGCTACCACGGCCACCACGACTCGGTGCAGGTGTCGGTGATGCCCGACCCGGAGGACGCCGGCCCGGCGGACAGGCCCGCGCAGGTCCCGAGCAGCAGCGGCATCCCCGCCGCGATCACCGACCTGACGCTCGTCGCGACCTTCAACGACCCGGGCAGCGTCGCCAGGCTCCTCGAGGAGCACAAGGACCAGGTGGCCGGCATGATCGTCGAGCCGGTCATGATGAACGCGGGCATCATCCCGCCGGAGCCCGGCTTCCTTCAGGCCCTCAAAGATCTGCTGCATGACAACGGGGCGCTGCTCACCTTCGACGAGGTCAAGACCGGCCTCACCGTCGGCCCGGGCGGCGTCACCGCGAAGGAAGGCGTGATCCCTGACATCGTCTGCCTGGCCAAAGCGGTCGGCGGGGGAGTGTCGGTCGCCGCCGTCGGCGGCACACGGGAGCTGATGAAGCACGTCGCCGACGGCGGCTATGAGATGGTCGGCACCTTCAACGGCAACCCTCTCGCGATGGCCGCGGCGCGCGCCATGCTCACCGAGGTCGTCACCGACGAGGCCTACCGGCGAATCGAACGGCTGCGCGCCCGCGCGGAGGGCGGCATCACCAAGGCGATCGCCGACAACGGCCTGACCGCGCACGTGGTGACCGCCGGGGCCAAGGGCTGCGTCGTGTTCGCCGCCGCGCCGGTCCGCGACTACCGGGGGTTCCTCGCCACCGACGACACGTTCAGCAACGCTCACTGGCTGTACCAGCACAACGGCGGGGTGTTCCTGCCGCCCTGGGGCAAGATCGAGCAGTGGCTGATCTCGGTGCAGCACGATGAGGCCGACATCGACCGGCTCGTCCGCAACTTCGCCGCCTTCGCGGCCGCGATCCATTCTTAACCGGCAATTGCTGGCAAACCCTTGCATGCCGGCGCCGCGAAGAGTCTAATTGACCGAACATTCAGTCAGTGTGAGACGCGACACAGCCGCCAGAAGAACGACCAGAAGAACGATATGCGCGGGAGGTGACCGGTGGCACACCCCAGAGAAGGCTGGCAAGGGCACGGAATGCCGCGCCGCAGGTTCCTGACGGGCGGCGCCGGGGCCGCGCTCGCCGCCCTGGCGCTCGGGGCCGGCGCCGACGGCCTGCTCACCGGGTGCGCGTCTGACCTGGCGGACACGGGCACCGTGCCGCTGCCCCGGCAGGACCACCCGGTGACCTGGCCGGTGTTCCCTGGCAACGGCTCGATCAAGTCAGGCCTGGCCGCGGAACGGGACGCCACGCTGCAGGTGTACACGTGGGAGGCCTACATCAACCAGGCCTGCGTGAACTCCTTCGCCAAGAAGTACAAGTGCAAGGTGCAGGTCACCACGTTCAACACGATGAACGAGGCCCTGTCCAAGCTGCGCAGCGGGCTCTCCTACGACATCCTCATCGGCGCCACGGTGGACGTGCTCGGCCAGCTCATCGAGGGCAAGCTGGTCCAGCCGCTGAACCACTCCTACATCCCGAACATCAGCCAGGCCTGGCCCGACTACACCAACCCCTTCTACGACCAGCGCTGGCAGTACACGGTGCCGTACACCATCTACACCACGGGCATCACGTGGCGTAAGGACCTGGTGCCGGAAAACCCGTACGCGATGGCCAACCCCTGGGCGATGCCCTGGCAGCCCAAGTACAAGGGCCGGGTGGCGATCCTCGACGACTACCGCGAGGGCATCAGCCTGGGGCTGATGAAAAACGGCATCTTCAACCTCAACACCACCGACTACCGGCAGATCGCGACCTCGCGGCAGGCGCTGCAGGACCTGAGTGGCCTGGTCAATCTGCGCATCGACAACAACGACTACTCCGAAGTGCCGGGCGGCCAGACGTGGATCACCAACGCCTGGTCCGGCGACATGGCGGCGGCGGCCTCGTACATGCCCAAGGGCGTCAACGTCGACGTGGTGGGCTACTGGTTCCCCGCCGACGGACGCGGGCCGGTCGCCAACGACACGAACGTGGTGCTGCAGTCCGCGACCAATCCTGTGCTCGCGCACATGTTCCTCAACTACATGCTCGACCTGCCGGTCGTGCTCGAGAACATCAGCTGGAACGGCTACATGCAGCCGCTCACCGGGGTGACGCCGCAGGTGCTGGTGAAGGAGCAGATCCTGCCGCCGTCCCTGATGTCCACGGCCGTGCAGCCATCGGCCTTCCGCCGCGGCCTGTTCGAGCTGCAACTCCCGGTCGACGCGGACGCGCTGTGGCAGCAGGCCTGGCTCGTGGTGAGCAACGGGATCTGAGGGGAGGCGCTGGCCCTTGCGTAACAACCCGCGGAACAACCTGCGGAACAAGAAGAACGCCTTCTATATCGCCCTCGCCGCGCCCGGCGTCATCTGGCTTGCCGTGCTTTTCGTGGTGCCGTTCTACGCGGTGCTGTCGATCGCGATGGGCAAGCTCAACCAGATGTACGAGGCCCCGGTCGCGGTCTGGAACCCCTTTAGCTGGAGCTCCTCCAACGTCATCGACGTATGGCGCGACCTGGTCGGCAGCGCCTCGTTCGCCGGCCCGATAGTGCTCCGCACGCTGATCTACGTGGCGATCGCCTCGGCGCTCAGCCTGGCGATCGGCTACCCGGCGGCCTACTTCGTCGCAAGGTTCGCGGGCCGCCGCAAGGCGCTGTTCCTCGTGCTGCTGATCGCGCCGTTCTGGATCAGCTACATGATGCGGATGCTGGCCTGGATCGACCTGCTGTCCACCGGCGGCTACGTGAACAAGGTGCTCGGCTGGGTCGGCATCTCCCCGGTCAACTGGCTGGGCGGCAGCTCGGTGGCGGTAGTGCTCGGCCTGGTCTACGGCTACATCCCGTACCTCATCCTCGTGCTCTACGCGGGCCTGGACCGGATCGATCCCGCGCTCATCGAGGCCGGCCGTGACCTGGGCCTGGGCCGGTTCCGCACGTTCGTGCACGTGACGCTGCCGCTGAGCAGGCAGCCGATCCTCACCGGGCTGCTGATCACCGTGCTGCCGATGCTCGGCGACTATTACACCAACCAGATGCTGTCCGGCGCCGCGTCGACCTCGATGATCGGCAACCTCATCCAGGGCCAGCTCGGCACGCCGGGTCTGGAAGGCCAGGGCGCGGTTCTCTCGCTGATCCTGCTGCTGGTGCTGCTGGTACCGATGATCTACTACGTGATCGCGACGAACCGGGAGGCGGCCAGATGACCGCGACGAACGCCCCCGCGCCCTCCGCACCCTCCGCGCCCTCCACGTCCGCCGAGGCGCCGCCCGCCGCCAAGCGCCCGAGCCGCCTGCCCTGGCGCAACCCCTGGGGCCACCCGTGGTTCCTCGAGGGTTTCACCTGGCTGTACCTGATCTGGTCGCTGGTGCCGATCGCGATCGCCGTGCTGTTCTCCTTCAACAACGGCCGTTCGCAGTCCGCCTGGCAGGGCTTCTCCTGGCGCTGGTACTTCAGCGACCCGGTCAACTCCGTGCTGCACAACCCCCAGCTGCACGCCGCGGTGATCCAGACCGTGCGCCTGTCCGTGTTCACCACCCTGATCGCGGTGCCGCTCGGCGTCGCGTTCGCGATCGGCATCAACCGCTGGCGCGGCCCGATCCCGTCGACGTTTAACTTCGTGATGATCCTTTCCTACGTCGTCCCCGAGCTGATCTTCGGCGTGTCGATGTTCTTCGTCTTCACCACGCTGTTCTCCAGCGTGCACCTGGGCACGCTCGCGGAGGTCCTCGGCCTGGTCACCTGGAACGTCAGCTGGCCGGCCATCGTCGTCCAGGCCAGGCTGGTCACGCTCGGCAGGCAGTACGAGGAGGCCGCCGCGGACCTCGGCGCGAACCAGTTCCAGGTGATGCGCCGGGTGCTGCTGCCGTTGCTCGCGCCGGCCATCTTCGCCAGCGCTGTGCTGGTGTTCTCCGGCGTCATCGACGACTTCGTGATCGTCGACCTGCTGTCGTCCAGGGCCGGCAACACCCCGATGTCGGTGATCATCTACTCCACGCAGCACGGCGGCAACGGCGGCCCCGCGCTCAACGCGCTCGGCTCGATCATGCTCGCGATGTCGCTGATCATCGTGGTCATCGGCTACGTCGGCTATCGCCTGCTCACCCGCGGCGAGCGAGGCAGCGGCCTCGCCGCCCTCACCGCCATCTCCGGCGAAGGCTGAGCCCGCTGCACAAAGGTCCCGCCGCCCCCTTCTTTTATCCGGAACGGAGGCGTGCTTCCTCTCCCCGGCGATGGGAAACCCCGCCCAGCCGGGCCCCGCGTCCCAGCACCAGTAACTGGTGAGGCGGCCGCGCCTGAGGAGCACAAATACGGCTGCCGGTGACCGCACCAGGCGCCATCGAGGGCCCGCACCCCGTCACCGTGTGATCCCGCCAGTCACATAGTCCTCTGGTTTTGACTTCGCATACTCTGTGACATTTTGCCGGGTAGATATATACCGATATATCCGTTATGTTCTGGTCATAAGGTATGTTAAGTCCGGCGCGGCGCGCTGCCATCCGCCTGACGCCACCCGCGTCGCGACGGGGATGCCACGCACGTCCCAGGCGGCCTCAGCTGGCCAGCGGGGCCTCGACGGCGCTCGCGGCTACCGGGACGGTGGCGCCGGACAGTACGCGCAGCGCGTCGGCCGGGAGGTAGGCGTGCACCGGGGTGCCCTGGGCCAGGTCAACTCGCTCCCCGTCATTCTGCAGCAGGGCCTGCAGCGACGCACCGGTAGCCAGGCGCAGCATGAGCTGGGTGGCCGAGCCGAGGAAGACGACGCGCTCGACGAGAGCGGGCACTCGGTTCGGGCCGGCCGAGCCGTGCGGCTCGACGCGGACCCGCTCCGGGCGGATCACCGCGTGCGCGGTCTGCCCGGCCGCGGCCTGGCAGGCGTGCGAGCTGGTCAGCACCGACTCGCCGAGCTTGAGCGTGGCGGGGGAGCCGGCCTCGGAGACGGAGACCTCCATCAGGTTCGCGGCGCCGAGGAAGTCGGCCACGTACGCGTCGGCCGGCTCCTCGTACACCTCGCGCGGCGTGCCGATCTGGGCGATCCGGCCGGCGTTCATCACGGCCAGCCGGTCGGACATCGTCAGCGCTTCCTCCTGGTCGTGCGTGACGTAGAGGAACGTGATGCCGACGCGCTCCTGTAGCGCCTTCAGCTCGACCTTGAGCGAGCGGCGTAGCTTGGCGTCCAGCGCGCCGAGCGGCTCGTCGAGCAGCAGTACCTTCGGGTTGAGCACCAGTGCGCGGGCCAGCGCGACGCGCTGCTGCTGGCCTCCGGAGAGCTGGCTGGGCCGCCGCGAGGAGAACGAGCTCATCGACACCAGCTCGAGCGCCGCGCCTACCCGGCGGCGCAGCTCCGCCTTGGTGGACTTCGCGTACCGCAGTCCGAACGCCACGTTGTCGAACACGGAAAGGAACGGGAACAGCGCGTAGCTCTGGAAGACCGTGTTGACGTCGCGCCGGTGCGGCGCCACCGCGGACACGTCCGCGCCGTCGAGCAGGATCCGGCCGGAGCTCGGCTGCTCGAACCCGGCGATCAGCCGGAGCGTGGTCGTCTTCCCGCAGCCGGAGGGCCCGAGCAGCGAGAAGAACTCACCGCTGGCTACCGACAGGTCGATGTTGTCGACCGCGACGCTGTCCCCGAATAGCTTGGACAGTCCCGCGAGCTCGATGCTGCCTCCGGCCATGGTGTCATCTCCGTCTCTGCGACCGCCTGCCCGAGGCGGCAGCGGGATTCCATTCGAAACCCAGCTGTCCGGCCGCGTAGCGCATGGCGAGATCATACGCACGCACGGGCGGAACATCGGGATCTTCCAGCGCGATTTGCACAGCCAGCCCGTCGAGCAGCGCGGACAGCGCGACCGCGAACTCGTCGGCGTCGATCTGCGTGAACTCGCCGGCCTCCTGGCCGGCCAGCACGATCCCCTTGATGGTCTGCCGCCACCGCTCATCGAACTTGCGGCGGACGGCGGCGACCCCGGGGTTGCGCGGCGAGAGCGCCCACAGGTCGAGCCAGAGCAGCCACTCGCTGCGCGGCGCCGGGTCGGCGTCCGGCAGGCAGGTCATTCCGATCATCTCGGTGAGTTGCGCGGCGGCGCTCGCGATGGCCGCCAGGCGTTGCACGCCGGCCGCGTACCACAGGTCCTCGGAGTAGCCGATCGCCTCGGTGAGCAGCTGGTCGCGGGTCTTGAAGTAGTAGATGACCAACGCGGGGCTGGTGCCGGCGCGCTCGGCGACTTCGGCGATCCTGGTCTCGGCGTAGCCGCGCTCGACGATGACCTCCAAAGCGGCCCGCAGTATCTGCTCACGCCGTTGCTCGGCCACTTCCCGAGACCCTGCTCCTCGTCCTGCGGGCGGCTGTGCCATCGTCCCCTCGTCCCTAGGGCCCGTCTTCGGCGACGTCGCCCAAGACCTTGTCGGTATCGTAGCAGGAACATAGACTGAATGTTCAGTCAATGTTCGTTGGCGGGCGCGAAATGACGTCCGGGAAGGCGGCACACCCCATGGCATCGGAGAGCTACGACGCGATCATCGTCGGCGGCGGGCACAACGGGCTGGTCGCGGCCGCCTATCTGGCCAGGCACGGCGCGAAGACGCTGGTCCTCGAAGCGCGCGGGCAGACCGGCGGCGCGGCGACCACAGAATCGCCCTGGCCGGACGCGCCGGAATTCAAGGTGACCCGGCTGTCCTACGTGATGTCGCTGCTGCCCCCGACGATCATGCGCGACCTGGAGCTGGAGAAGCACGGCTACAAGGTCTTCCCGATGG
>Ga0210390_10001471_pt1 | contig 22515 bp, 14 predicted proteins | sample IncBWH11OmetaG_FD_161050 | JGI IMG/M metagenome (GOLD analysis project Ga0210390, IMG submission 161050) | Forest soil microbial communities from Barre Woods Harvard Forest LTER site, Petersham, Massachusetts, United States - Inc-BW-H-11-O ... | reverse complement strand
CGCGACTGGCCCCACAAAAAACACGATCCGCCGATCCAACCCCCACGAATCCTCAAACTCACCCTGTCCCAACGCCAACGTGCTCAACGACTCCTGAAAGCCGCCTGAAAAATCGTGGACGGCGTTGCATGGCACCCGACTCTGAGCGGGGGGTCACAGCACTTGTGCGCGCATCGCAGTCGATGGAGGCGGATGCCTTTAGCGCGAAGAACGATCAAAAGGCACCGCTTACTGTGTGCGCGGCCTCTTTAATCCAGGCCCGCTGCGAAATCACGACCGCGGCGCTGCGGGGTTTCGGCCGCGCTGCGCCGCAGCGGCGTTGCAGTCGCGTTGGCGATCTTCGATAATTGCCGGCGCGCGGGGTCGGCTGCCGCTCCTTGAGCCGTCGATCACCTGAGAGTCGGGCCGTTGTTCCTCACCGGCTCTGCTGCCGCTTGCTTCTGTTCCCAGTTCCTGTTCCGGAAGGAAACGCCGACCATGCCCACCTTCAAGGATAATCCCGACTCGATCGGTCGCACGCCGCTCGTGAAGATCAATCGAATCTCCAAAGGCCTCAAGGCCACCATCCTCGCCAAAATCGAGGGACGAGGTCCGGGCTACAGCGTCAAGGACCGCATCGGGGCGGCGATGATCTGGGACGCCGAAAAAACCGGCAAGTTGAAGCCGGGCATGCAGGTGGTCGAGCCGACCAGCGGCAACACGGGTATCGCACTGGCCTACGTCTGCGCGGCGAAAGGCTACCCGCTGACGTTGACGATGCCCGACACGATGTCGATGGAGCGGCGAATGATGCTCAAGGCGTTTGGCGCCACGCTCGTGCTCACGCCGGGCGCCGAAGGAATGAAAGGGGCCATCGCCAAGGCCGAAGAGCTGGCCAAGGATCCGTCCTTCTACATTCCGCAACAATTCAACAACCCGGCCAATCCCGAAATCCATTTTCGCACCACGGGACCGGAAATCTGGAACGACACCGACGGCAAGGTCGACATCCTGATCTCGGGCGTCGGCACCGGCGGCACGATCACCGGCGTCAGCCGTTACATTAAAGAAGAGAAAAAGCATCCGCTGAAATCGATCGCCGTCGAGCCAGTCAACAGCCCCGTGCTGTCGGGGGGCGCCCCGGGCAAGCACCGCATCCAGGGGATCGGCGCCGGCTTCATTCCCAAGGTCCTCGACATGAAGCTCGTGGACGAGGTCGTCAAGGTGAGCGACGAAGAGGCCTTTGAGATGGCCCCGCGTCTGGCGAAGGAAGAAGGCATCATCTCGGGCATCAGCTGCGGCGCCGCGATGGCCGCGGCCCTCAAGGTCGCCGCCCGCCCGGAATCGGAAGGCAAGACGCTGGTTGTGATTCTGCCTGACTCGGGCGAACGCTACCTGTCGACGCCGTTGTTCGAATACGCCCGCGCCTGATCGCGGTAACAATCAATCCGCGTCCTCAGAATTGATCGACACGCACCGGCGGCGCCCTGCCGCCGGTTTTTTTGTTAGCCTTCGAGTCTTTCCGTCTCCGTTTCCTCCGTTACCTCCTGTTAGGCAAAACTTGAATTAAGACGGGTTTTGAACAGGAGGCAACAGAGTTAACAGAGGAAGAAAAAAGTCGACTGTTCACCTCTGGGTCTCCTTGGTGTCTTCGTGGTTCACTCATCCTCTTTCCCCTCTTAAGCATCCCTGGTTGTTTCCCATGCACTTTGAAACTCGCTGCGTCCACGTCGGCGTCGACAAGGATCCCGCCTATAAAGGCGTGATCACGCCCATCTATCCCACGTCGACCTTTGCCTGGGACAACCTCACCACCAATCGCGGCTACGACTACACGCGTAGCGGCAACCCGACGCGGACGGCGCTCGAGGAGAATCTGGCGTCCCTCGAAGGGGGCATCGATTGCCGAGCCACGTCCACCGGCATGTCGGCCATCACGGCGGCCATTCATCTCTTCCAGCCGGGCGACCACATCATTGCCGGCCACGACATCTATGGCGGCACGTATCGGCTGTTCGCCGATGTCTACGCCGCGTGGGGTTTTCGCTTTTCGTTCGTCGACATGCGCGACTCGGCGAATGTCCGTCAGGCCCTCACCCCGGCGACGAAAGGCATCTGGATCGAGACGCCGAGCAATCCGCTGTTGAACGTCGTCGATATTGCCGCCGTGACCGCGATCGCCCGCGAGACCGGCGCAATCACGATCGCCGACAACACTTTTTTGTCGCCTTACCTGCAGCGGCCGCTGGAGCTGGGGGTGGACGTCGTCATGCACTCGACGACGAAATACTTGAACGGCCATTCCGACGTGGTCGGCGGCTGCGTCGTCACCCGCAAGCCCGAGCATGCCCAGCGGATCGCGTACATCGTCAATGCGCTGGGGGTCGCCTGTTCTCCGTTCGACGCGTGGCTCGTCCTCCGCGGCGTCAAAACACTGGCTCCGCGGATGCAAGCCCACGAACGCGGCGCGTCGGCCGTCGCCAAGATGCTCAGCGAACACCCGGCCGTCGAGCGCGTGTACTACCCGGGCCTTTCCAACCATCCACAGCACGAGCTGGCCCGCCGCCAGCAAAAAGGCTTCGGCGGCATGGTCAGCTTCGACATCTGCGGGGATCGCAGCACGGCCGAACGGTTTCTCTATCGCACGAAGCTTTTCGCGCTGGCCGAATCCTTGGGCGGCATCGAATCGCTGGTGGCCTACCCCGTCACGATGAGCCACGCCTCCATGTCGCCCGAAGCCCGCCAGGCGGCCGGCATCACGGAGAAGACGATCCGACTGTCGATCGGCATCGAGCATCCGGAGGATTTGATCACCGATCTGCGACAGGCGCTCGACGGCTGACGTCGCGGCAAGACCGGCTCGAATCGCGTCGACCGGCAAAACCCGAGATCATCGCTTCTTGTCCATCAATTCCGCGAGCTTCGTATCGAGCGCGTCGTTCCGCAGCTGCTTGGCCACGACTACACCCTTTTCGTTCAGAATGTAAATCGTCGGCCAACCCAGCACGTTCCATTCGCGGGCGATCGGGCCGTTGGCGCCGTCGAACCAGCAGGGCCATTCCATCTTGTGTTCGGCGGCCGTCTTGTTGGCCGTTTCGCGCGATTCGTCGCCGCAAATGCTCAACAAGGCGAACGGGCGTCCCGCGTACTTTTTGACGAGTCGTTGCTCCTGCGGGATCATTCCCATGCAGGGCCCGCAGCCCGTGAACCAGAACGACAGGACGACGACGCGACCACGATAGGCGGTCAGATCGAGCCGTCGTCCATGCAAATCCTTACCCACGATTCCCGGCGCGGAAGAGCCGATCGTGAGATGCTCGAGGGCGTGCAGGCTCTTGGTGGCCTTGTCGCTCAGTTTCTTGATATGGCGGAAATAGGGGACCGACCCATTAAGTTCTACGTCGGCATAATTCGCCAGAACCTCGCGAAACAGCCCGATGCTTTCGGCCTTGAACTTGGAGCCGTTGGCGCTGACGAGCTCTCTGCAACAGTCGGGCGCCTTTTGGCTTTCCCAATGCTTGGCGAAGCCGGTCGGTGGCGGACCGTACTCCCGCAATTCGATGCGCTCGTATTTTCGTGCGAAGAACTCGGCGAGTGCCAGCGTCGCAACTCCCCGATTTTCGCGCGACAGGTCTTTGCGATCGAGCACACTCCGCAGGAATTGTTCCTGCGCCGGACCGTTGCGCGCGACGGCCTTCAGGCAGAACGTCGCGAGGTCGCGCTGCGTCCGAGGATGAGCTGCCAGAATCTCCCAAGCCTTCTGGTCGGCTGCAAAAATACGGCGGTCTTCATTCCCTGCGTTATCGGTGCGATCGAGGATCCACAGGCAGCAGAGGAAAGCCGGCTCGTCGTCCGGCTGGGCCTCTGCCAACCGCACGAAGCGGGGGATGTAGCTCCAAGCTGGCCAGGCTTCGTAGCGGCGAATCTGGTCGGGGGCGGTCTCCACTGGCCAGTCGGTGTCGTCGAATTTTTTGTTCGCGGCGGCATACTCGACGGTGAGCTTTTTGACCTCGGTCAGGCGGTCCGGTTCGGCCGCCGTGACGATTTGTGCGAAAAAGCCCAGCAGGCCCGACGTGACTAAGAGGAATCGCATCGGAACGGCTCCTGGCAACGGGAGGAAATGCTGTCTGTTCGTTCTGGTCGCGGGCAAGTCCCTCCCTTAGAGCGCGGCGGAAGCCCGATTTGTTCGCGGTTTCCGGGGGTAGCGAATCGAGTGAGCCGCCCGTTGGACCCGGCCCACTGGCGGGATTGCGATCAGAGCCGGAGACCATTCCGTTAGACAAATTCTCGGCCTGTGCATCTCCAGTATCTCGCCCCTGAGAACCTCACGAAACCGAAAGAGGCCGGATCATGGCATCCTCGACGCCGCGCAAGCTCGTTTGGCTGCTGGTCTTTGCTTGCATCTGTGTGTGTCAGGCGGCGCGAGGCGACAGCGACCGGAACGCTGGTTCGGCCGATGCCGTGGCCGACGGAGCTGGGATTCGGGCCGTCGCGGGCCCCAAATGGATTCGCGACTACGAACAGGGTTTGAAGAAAGCCCGCGTGGAAAAGAAGGACCTGTTTCTGGTGTTCACCGGCCATGGATGGTGCGCGAACTGTGAACTGCTGGATCGCGAAGTCTTCCAGCAGCCGGAATTCGTCTACAAGGCGGCAATGTCGTTCGTGCCCGTCGAGCTCGACTTCAACTATGGAGATTCGGCGGCCGAGAAGAATCGCGAGACCGTCGAGAGGGACTTGCAAAAGCGGTATTTGGCGCCCGCGGTGCCGACGGTATTTCTCTTGGACGCCGATGGTGTTCCGTATGGCATCGTCACCGGCTACGAGACGGGATTCGGCGTGCAGAAATACCTCACCCTAATTCAAGAGGCGCGTGCCGCTCGCGCCGTGCGCGATCAGAAATTCGCCGCAGCGCGAACGGCGGTAGGACACGCGCGGGCCGAGTTGTTGCATGCGGGTTTGCAGGCTGTCGACGGCCAGTTGGGCACGTTCAAGGAGCGTGGCAACGATCCGCTACTGACGTTTTATCCCACTGTTGTGGCCGAGATTCAAAAGCTGGAGCCCGGCGATGGTCCCGTGCGGATTGTTTACGAAAATCGCCGGAAGGAACGGGACGCTCGGCTGGCGATCGACGCGTCGCTCTTCCAAAAGCTGAAAGAGTTCGACCGCAAGCGTGACTACAAGGGGGCCATTCAGTTTCTTGACGCTCGACTCAAGGAGCCGGCCACGCCGGCTGTCCGCTGGCGGCTCCGGACCGCGCGCCATGTCCATCTCGAATGGGACGGTCAATACGCCGCCGCTCTCGACGACGCGCGCGCACTCCTGGCTGCAGGCGATCGATCGCCCGACGAGAGGGTTTGGCTGCTTAATCGCGAATCGTACAACTTGTTCAACCTGGGACGCATCGACGAAGCCCGGTCGCAGTGCGATAAGCAAATTCACGATGCAAAATCGCCGGACAAGAAAGCCCGGCTCTTGGCCTGGAAGGCGCAGATGCTTACCAATCGAACCGGCGTTTCGGGAGACGAGGCTGTCCAGGCGTGGCGCGACTGTCGCCAGGCAGCCACGCCGGGCACCGAGCAGTGGACCATTGCGACGGCGATTTCGGGACGGTTGCTCAAGCGAGAAGGACGGTACGGCGAAGCGCTCCCGCTATTTGAGGAGCTCCTTAAGTCGACGACGAAAGACTCTTTCGACCTGCTCGATGCTGCCGAGTGCAACCTCAAGCTGGGCGACAAAGAGACGGCCCGCAGCCGGATTCGCGAGGCGGAAGCCAACCTTCCCACAGACCCACCGCGGCAAGTCGACATCGACGCTGTCAAACGGGACCGTGCTCGGATCGCCAAGCTGCGCGAACAACTGGGCGACCAATGCCACTGACCGCCGCGCCCGCCTGTTTGAAAGGGCCGAGCGACCGACGTCCGCTCACGCCTGCGGCGAGACCACGCCCTTTTTGAGAATGATGTTGGCGTAGAGCGCCGAGTCGCTGGTTGCCACGATCGCGTAGGCCGCCTCGGCCTTTTCGTAGAACTCGAACCGCTCGACTTGCGTCAGCTCGATCTGCCGTCCTTGGCTCATTTGGAGCAGGCGGCGGAAGTCTTTCCAGATCGGCGGCTCGGGCTCCTTGGCGTTGACCGGCTTCATCACGGCCACCGGATCGTCGACAAACTTGTCGATCGGCAGGAACTTGAGGACCGCCTCGAGGATCTCGACGACGCCCAATCCGTCGGCCCGCGCGATCTGCTGCGCCTTCGAGTCAGCCGGAAAGTTCCCGTCGGCGATCACGAGCTCGTCGCCGTGCCCCATTTTCATCAACACGTGCATCAGGTCGGGCGAGATGACGGCGGGAATGCCTTTGAGCATGGCCAACTCCGATCAATGACGAACTATCGTTGCAAAACCCCGGTGCGCATTCTTTCTTACCGGCCCAGGTGCCGGTTGGCAACGCTTGGCGTCGCCAGAGTGGCCAGCGTCAGCTTGCCGAGAATCCTCCGGGGACTGACGTCTGCGGCTCGAGGGATGGTGCGGGCACCGCGCTAGGACGGCGGAGGTTCGATGGCCGCTTCGGGCTTGACGAAATACTCGCTGATGTTGAAGTCGCCTTTAACTTCGGCGTCGAGGATCTTCAACCGCGTTTCCATCCGCTGCAGCCGTTGCTCGAGGGCCGGGTGGATGATCGGGCCGGGGTCGACGGCGCGGACGCGGGGGACGGCCGGATGACCCAGTTGTCGCTGCAGGGCGGCGAACATGTAGAGCGGGTCTTTGCCGCGATTGGCTTTGGCGATCCGCCCTTCCTTTTGTCCGAAGAGGATCGGGTAGGAGGGCTTGTACTTGGCGTTGCGTTTGCGCTTCTCTTCGACGAATTGCTCCGAGCGGTAATAAATGAGCTGGCCGAAGTCGGTCGAGCCGAGCCGCAGGCGGACTTTCATAATCCAGTCGCGCCACGCCTCGTCGTAACAGGGATCGTCGGCGATGGCCTTCATGCCGCGGTCGTAGCCCAGGCGGTTGCGGGCGATGCACTCGAATTGATAGATGAAGAGGCCGGCCGGCACCGGGTTGCCGGACAGGTACTCGGCCAGGCGTTCGAGGGCCTGCAGGGCCGTCTTCTGGTCGAAGCGGGAGCGTTCCTCCTCGGCCCGCGACATGACGAAGGTCTGGAACGCAGTAAAGTAATGGCCCAACCGGGCCATTCCCGGGCTGATGCGGCCGGTGTGCAGGATCTCCCCGCGGAGGAAGTCGATGGCTTTGGGGAGGTTAGACGTGTTGAGCAGCTCCTCCGATAGTCCGGCCAGAATCTCCTGAGATGGAACGTTGTCCTGGAGCCGCTCGCGAAAGGCGCGAAAGCAGTACGCCTGCTCGATATATTCTTCGCGATCGAGGATGCCGTCGATCATGAGTTTTTAGGGGGGAAATCGAGGCCGAAACCGGGGGAAAATCGATTATAAGTCGGCCGCCGCCACCGGGTCAGATTTTCTTTTCGGACGGTTGCCACGGATGGGGCAGATTGGTAGTTAACACGTGTCAACTCGGCTATGATCCGGGCCTTAAAAATAATGGGTAACGAAACCGGGTCCCCGTAATTTGGACCCCTTGTAGATCGGACAGAGTGCAGAAAATGAAGCGACGAGTTCCGGCAATCGTGCTAGGCCTTGTGGCCTTCGGATGTTTGGGCGCGATGGCGATGCAGGTGGGCGGAGAAGCCCCCGGCGCCCCGCCCGCAACGGGAAGCGGCACCACCGACACCAAATCTTTCCAACTTTGGGATCCGATCAGGGGCACCGACTTTCAGTGGTACGAAAAAGTCCTGCTGGTCCTCAACGTCTTCGTGGCCTTGGGCGGACTCGGTTACGCCCTGATGCTGGTCAAGCAAGTCCGGGAGGCGGACGAAGGCACGAAGAAGATGCAGGAGATCGCGCTGGCCGTCCGCGAGGGGGCCAACGCTTATCTCTACCGACAGTTTCGCGTGGTCGGCGTCCTGATTGTGGTGATCACAGTCTTGCTCTACCTGGCGGCGCACTTCACGGGGACCGTGGAAGCCATCGCCTGGGGACGCGCCATCGCGTTTTTGGTCGGCTCGACGTTCTCGGCCACGGTCGGCTTTGTCGGCATGCGACTGGCCACCATCGGTAACTTGCGCGTGGCCGCCGCGGCTCGCACCAGCTTCGGCCAAGCGCTGCAGTTGGGTTATCGCACGGGCACCATCACCGGTATGTTGACCGACGGCCTGGGATTGTTGGGTGGCTCGATCATCTTCTTGATCTATGGCGAACACGCTTACGAGGCGCTGTTGGGCTTCGGCTTCGGCGGAACCTTGCTGGCCTTGTTCATGCGAGTGGGCGGGGGAATTTACACCAAGGCTGCCGACGTCGGCGCCGACCTGGTCGGCAAGCTCGAGAAGGGTATCCCGGAGGACGATCCGCGTAACGCCGCCACGATTGCCGATAACGTCGGCGATAACGTCGGCGACTGTGCCGGAATGGCCGCCGACATTTTCGAGAGCTACGAAGTCACGATCGTCGCCGCGATGATCCTGGGCATCGCCAGCTTCGGGCACAAGGGAGTCATCTTCCCGCTGCTCGTGCGGGCGATCGGCGTCATCGCCAGCATCATCAGCACCTACAGCGTCAAGGCCGGCGACAAGGGTTCGGTCGGCGAAGCGATGAGCAGCGTCAACCGCGGCTTCATCATCGGCTCGATCATCAGCGTTGTCGGGTTTATCGTCCTCGGCCTGTTTTACCTGCATTTCGACGCCGCTTACCTGAACCACTATCCGCAGGCGAAGGCCGGATTCATGGTGAACGGGGGCGAAGCCAGTCCCGGAAATCTCCCCGTCTGGGCCAATCTGGGCTGGGAAGGGCTCGACATGCGGCCCGCCTGGACCTGCCTGATCGGCATCATCCTGGCAGTCTGCCTCAATAAGTGCACCGAGTACTACACGGGCACCGAGTTCGAGCCCGTCAAAAGCCTGGCGAAAAACTGCGAGACCGGGCACGCCACCAACATCATCCAGGGCTTTGCCGTGGGTTACGAAAGCACGGTGGCGGCAGTAATCATCATCGTGGGGTCCATCATCGCCAGCGTGTTGGTCTATTCGAACACCAACGCCACCTTCGTCGCTTTTGGGGTGGCCATGTGTGGCATCGGCATGCTGACGCTGACGGGCAATACGATCTCGATGGACGTCTTCGGTCCCGTCGCCGACAACGCCAACGGCATCGGCGAAATGGGCTACGACAAAGCCGAAATGGGCGAAGTGCGCTACAAAGAGGCCCGGCAGATCCTGTCCGACCTGGATGCGGTGGGCAACACCACCAAGGCCATTACCAAGGGAATTGCGATCGGCTCCGCGGTGATCGCCGCTGTGTCGCTGTTCAACAGCTACATTGTGTCGGTCGGTTCGGGAGGCCAGGGCGAAAGCGCCTTCATCACGGCCGATGTCTACGATGTGGTGGCCTCAGCGCTCACGATCTCCGCGCCGACGCTCTTCGTCGGCCTGCTGCTCGGAGGCGCGGTGCCCTTCCTGTTTAGCGCGATGACGATTCGCGCGGTGGGTCGCGCGGCCTTTTTGATCGTGAACGAGTGCCGGGCCCAATTCCGCGATAAGGAGATCTGGGAAGGCACCAAGCGCCCTGATTACGGACGAGTCGTCGACATTTGCACGGCTTCGGCTCAGAAGGAACTGATCGGCCCGGGACTGCTGGCCCTGTTGGTGCCGATTCTGGTCGGCTATGCACTGGGAACAGTCGGTCTGGCGGGCTTCTTGGGCGGCATGATCGTGACCGGTCAGTTGCTGGCGGTCTTTATGGCCAACGCCGGCGGCGCCTGGGACAACGCCAAGAAGATGGTCGAGGACGAGCCGGTCGACTTCGAACGGAACACCGGTAAGGGCAGCGAGAAGCACAAAGCCGCCATCACTGGCGATACCGTGGGCGACCCGCTCAAGGACACGGCCGGTCCGGCCATTAACCCGTTGATCAAGGTCATGAACATGGTCAGCCTGCTGATCATCGGACTGATCCTGCCTTACGACACGGGAATGGTGAACAAGCTGAAGTCGGTCGGCGTGCATGTTTCGAGCCACGCGCCCGACGCCATGTATTGGGTGGCGATCATCGTCTGCGTGGTCGGCCTGACGTGGGCCGTCTGGCAGTCGAAGCGATCGACGCCAGACGCCGGCTGACCGGCTGCTGATCAGTCGAGTTTCTCAAAACCCACCGGTTCGTCGCCGGTGGGTTTTTTCATCGATTCGAATCGGAAACTGGCTATGGCACAGAACTTCGATATTGCCGTCATTGCCGGGGACGGGATCGGTCCGGAAGTCACCCGGGAAGCCATCCGGGCCGTCGAGGCGGCCGTCCCGAGCGGCGACGCGGCTTTCACCTGGACCGACTATCCCTGGGGCACCGACTACTACTTCGCCCATAACCGCATGGCGCCGGCCGACTTCCTCGACCAGCTCGCCCGCAACGACGCAATTTTGCTGGGCGCAGTGGGCCACCCGCGGGTGCAGGACCACGTCACGCTCAACGGTCTGTTGCTGCCGATCCGCCGGCGGTTCGACCAGTGCGTGTGCGTGCGGCCTGCCTATCTCTATCCGGGAGTCGAGAGCCCGCTGGCGCATAAGGCGCCCGGCTCGATCGACATCGTCGTCTTTCGCGAGAACACGGAGGGCGAATACGCCAACGTCGGCGGCCGGCTTTACCAGGGCACGCCCGAGGAAGTGGCCGTCCAAACTGCAGTCTTCACTCGCCGCGGCTGCGAGCGAATCATCCGCGCGGCGTTCGAGAAGGCCCAAGCGCGGCCGCGGAAGCGCGTCGCCTCAATCACGAAGAGCAACGCGCAGGGCTACGGCATGGTGTTGTGGGACGAAGTCTTCGCCGCCGTCGCCCGGGACTTTCCCGAAATCGCGACCGAATCGCTGCTCGTCGATCGCGCGGTGATGGACTTCGTGCGGCGGCCCGAGTCGTTCGACGTCGTCGTTGCCAGCAATCTATTCGGCGACATTCTCACGGATCTGGCCGCGATTCTCGTCGGCAGCATGGGCCTGGCGGCGAGCGCCAATCTCGATCCGACCGGGCGCCATCCCAGCATGTTCGAGCCGGTGCACGGATCGGCTCCCGACATCGCCGGCCGCGGCATCGCGAATCCGCTTGCCGCCATCCTCTCGGCCGGTATGATGCTGGAACACCTCGAACTCGCCGACGCTGCGGCCGCCATTCGCTCGGCGGTCGCCCATCTGCTCGCCGAGTTTGGACCGCGCACGGCCGATCTCGGTGGCACCGCGACCACGGCGGAAGTCGGCACGGCAATCGTCGAACGCATTCAAGCGGGCGTCTCGCGCAAGTGAAGTCGCTCGATAGAAGTCCGCATGTCGCGCATTTTCCTCGACCACAACTCGACGACCCGGCCGCTGCCGGAAGTGGTCGAGGCGATCACCCGCCACGCGAGCGAGAGTTATGCCAATCCCGGCAGCCGCCACGCGGAGGGTCGCATCGCGCGGCGGGCGCTCGAAGACGCGCGGGAAAAAATCGCCGCCATCCTGCACGCCCGGCCGTCTGAAGTCATCTTTACGAGCGGCGGCACCGAAGCGATCAATCTGGCCATCCTGGGGCTCGCCCCGCGCCGACCGGCCACCGTTTTGAACAACACTGTTCTGACTACGGCCGGCGAGCATCCGGCCGTGCGGCAAGCCTGCCGGCGTCTGCAGGAAGAGGGGGCCCAGCTGCAGTTTCTCGACGTCGATCGCGAAGGGCGCTTGCTTCCCGAGCAGCTCGACGAAATTTCCTGGGACGAAATCGGCCTGGCCACCGTGATCTTGGCCCACAACGAGACAGGGGTGGTGCAGGACGTCGCGCCGCTGGCCGAACGGTGCAGCGCGCGGGGAATTCCGCTGCACCTGGACGGCGTTCAGGCGGTCGGCAAAATGCCCGTCGATTTTCATGCGCTGGGGGCGACGGCCCTTTCGCTGGGCGCGCACAAATTCCACGGCCCGCGGGGCATCGGGGCGCTCTTGCTCCAAGAAGATGCCAGGCTACGGCCCCGGCAAGTGGGCGGTCACCAAGAAGCCGATCGCCGCGCGGGGACCGAGCCAGTGGCGCTGGCCGTCGGCATGGCCGTCGCCTTGGAGCGGTGGCAGGCGGAGCAAGCACCGCGCGATGCCCACGTGCGCGGCCTTCGCGATCGCTTCGAGCAGGGCCTCTTGTCCGCCTGCGCGCCGGCCGCGGTCAACGGCTCGCAGGCACAGCGGCTGACCAATACGCTCAACATCGCCTTCCCGGAAGTTGAGGGAGACGCCCTGTTCGTTGCCCTCGATCTGGCCGGCATCGCCTGTTCGCTCGGCAGTACGTGCGCGAGCGGATCGACGGAGCCGTCGCCCGCCCTGGTGGCAATGGGTTGCCCGCCGGAGGTCGTCGCCTCGTCGGTGCGTTTCAGTTTGTCGTTCGAGAATACGGTCGAGGAGATCGACGAGGCCGTTGTGCGGATCGCGCGAGTCGTCAGTCGGCTCCGCGCGCCGAGCAGCGGGGAATCGCGCCCGCCGACGCGGACCGCGAATCGCCAACCGGAGCCGATCGCCAACAACTAGTGGCTGGAGTGATGGGTGCCATGCCCACAGCTTTGTGTGGGCATGTCCTGCAATGCATGCCCACGCCGAGCCGTGGGCATGGCACCCAACCTGTGAATTCAGGGTGGTCGCACAACTAGTCCCGTTCCGCGGCCGCCGGAGCACGAGGCTCGCATGGCCCGATATCAACAAGATTCCTCGAACGCGTCGCCGTCTCCCAGCGAGCCGCTCGTGCTGCTCAAGGAGAATCAGCTCGCGCATTCGGCCGCGCAGCGACTCCTCTCCCCGTCGACCGACGACGCGATTTGGCTCGTCTATTTGTACGGTCCGGCCGGCGTCGGCAAGTCGCACCTGGTGCGGCACTTCGTTCGCGAAGCCCGCCGCAAAAACCCGCGGCGACGGATTATTTGCGAGACGGCGGCCGAGTTCCTCGCGGCTCTCACGCAAGCTTTTGCCCGGCAGGATCGGGTCGAGTTTCAGGAGCGGTACGCCGCGGCCGACCTCTTCGTGCTGGAGGATTTGGCGTCGCTCGAGGGTCGCATCCCCGCCGAGCGGATGCTGATTGCAATCCTCGACGAATTGAAACAGGCCGGCGGTCGGGCGCTGGTGACCTCGGCCACGCGGCCCGGCGGACTCGAAAAAATGGCCCCGCGGCTCATCAACCGGTTGCGCGGCGGTCTGTGCGTGCCGATCGAGCTCCTAGGGCGGACGGGCCGGCTCGGTTTCGCGACGAAGATGGCTGCCTCGCGTCAGATTCCTCTTTCGGCACCGGCAGCAGCCGTGTTGGCGGACGAGGGCCCGGGGACGCCGCGCGAATTGTTGGCCGCGCTGGTGAACTTGGAACTGCGGTCGCGGAACGGCCGCCCCGAAGCTGACGAGGGCCTGTTGCGGGCCCATTTGCGATCGTCTTCGTCGGCACGCGATGTCACGCTAACCAAGATCGCCGCCGCGGTGGCCGAGTTCTTCAAAGTGCCCGTGGCCGAGCTGCGCTCGCTCGGTCGACCGAAACGCTCGATCCTGCCGCGGCAGGTCGCCATGCTGTTGGCCCGCGAGCTGAGCGGTCAATCGGCCGTGCAGATCGCGCGCTACTTCGGCCGCAAGAACCATACGACGGTCGTCCACGCCTGCAGCCGCACGCGAGCCATGCTGGCCGGAGACCCGGCACTCGCGCGGGACATCGAACGCTTGCACCGCGCGCTGCGTCGCGCCTGACGCAATTTCCGCTGACCAGTCCCGCCCGGTGAATTGGCTGCTGAAACTTGGATGATCTTCGGCTGGTCAATTTTGCTGGATGGGAACGCGGCAGCCTGGTCGAGAATTAACCAAAAACAGTCGACAATTTCTCGCCGTGCCGCGAACCATTTTTCGACACCCAGCTCACGCTCCTGCAGCCGAAAAGGACCATTCGCAAGTTATTGCCAAATAATCACTTGCGATTATTGATTCCGGACGTTTTCCACCGCGTTGTTCGTTGCTGCTACGACTACGAAATTCTATAATTCCCTATTCGAATTCCCGAGAACGGATTGCCTGTTTCACGCAGCGAACATGCACCTCGAGTTGTTCCCTTTCGGGTTCCCGCTGCGCGAACATTTTAGGATGGTCTCACGGACATGAAACTGCATTGTCACCGTCCGGCGTTGGCGGCCGCCCTGCAAGTTGTCAGTGGCGTTGTGCCGTCGCGAACTCCCAAAGAAGTCCTCAAGAACATCAAGCTGGAGGTCGCCGGCGGCAAGGCCACTCTGCTGGGAACCGATTCGGAGGTAGGCATTCGCTACGAGATCCCGGGCGTCGAGATCGAGCGTGAAGGTGAGACGTTGTTGCCCGCCGCGCGAGTCACGGCCATTGTCCGCGAGTTGAGCGAAGACACCGTCGATCTGTCGCTCGCCGATGACGCGGTCTGGATCAAAAGCGAAAAAAGCGAGTTCCGTCTCTCCGCGCAAGACCCCAGCGAATTTCCGCCCGTCGCCGAGTTCGACGACGAGCACTACGTCGCCATCGGCACCAAGGCGCTCAAAGACGCGATCAAGCGGACGACGTTCGCCACCGACGCGGAAAGCTCGCGTTATGCCTTGGGGGGCGTGCAGCTCGAGCTGACCGGGGACAAGATCACCTTCGCCGCCACTGACACGCGCCGCCTGGCCGTCTTCGAGGCGACGTGTCGCAGCCAGGGAGCCCGCGCGGAGAACCAGGCTCCGGTCATTCCGACCAAGGCCCTCTCACTGATCGAGCGGAGCATTCCGGACGCGGAAAGCGAAGCCCTGCTGGCTGTGCATGCGAACGAGGCACTGGTGAAAGTCGGCAGCTCGACGATTTACAGTCGGCTGGTGGAAGGTCGCTTTCCGAAATACCGGGACGTGATTCCCGCCAGGGCCGAGAAATCGATCGACCTGTTGGTGGGCCCGTTCTACTCGGCGATCCGCCAAGCTCAGATCGTCACCGAAGAGGACAGCCGCGGCGTCGATTTCAAGTTTTCGACCGGCCTACTCACGCTGACGAGCAAGTCGGCCGACGTCGGGCAGTCGGTGATTCAATTGCCGATCAGTTACGAGGGGGGCGAGCTGGCGATCCTGTTCGATCCGCGGTTCATCGCCGACTTCCTCCGCGTGCTCGAGCCGGAGAAAACGATGCGCCTGGAGCTGATCGACGCGGAGAGCGCGGCCGTGTTCCGCACGAACGACGCCTACACCTACGTTGTGATGCCGCTGTCGAGGGATCGATAAGACGGATTGCGGCATGAGGGATCGATGACTCACGGACGGGGCCAACTACCCGACCGCCTTTCGCAGGCTGTCACGGACTTGATTGCACTGCGAGGCTGGGCTCGCGTTCGCGGGAACGCACAACTGGCCGAAGCCTGGAAGAACATCGCCGGGGACTCAGTGGCCAGCGGGACGAAAGTCGTCGGGATTCGCCGGGGCGTTTTGCAAGTAGCGGTGGGCAACTCCCCGCTCTTGAGCGAACTGGCTTCTTATCACAAAACGACGTTGCTGGCAGCCTTCACCCGGGACCATCCGGAATTGAAAATTCGCGACCTCAAATTCGTGATCCGAGGAAATCTCTCGTCACGCTGACCAAACAAATCACGCTGACCAAACAGAATTGAAACACGGCTGGGGTCGGGTGCCGCGCATCCCCCCAGCCTCTGCACGCGGGGGACAATCGCACCGGTTTGACCCCCGCCATACTCGAGGAAACATTTTGAGCTCCGATCCGAAACAGAACGACCCGACCCCCGAGCCGCCGAAAGACCCGGGTGAGCTGGGGCAGAGCCACAACGACCCCGCCTACGATGCCAGCGATATCCGCGTGCTCGAGGGGATCGAAGGGATCCGCAAGCGGCCCGCCATGTACATCGGAGATACCACGGCCCGCGGCCTGCATCACCTGGTCTACGAGGTCGTCGACAACAGCATCGACGAGGCGGTCAACGCCTTCGCCTCGGTGATCGTGGTCAAGATCAATGCCGACGGCAGCGTCACCGTCACCGACGACGGTCGCGGCATCCCCGTCGGCGCCATGCCCGACATGAATAATCGCTCGGCCCTGGAGGTCGTGCTCACCGAGATTCACGCCGGCGGCAAGTTCGACCGCAGCAGCGGCTACAAGACGGGCACCGGCGGTCTGCACGGCATCGGCATCACGGCTGTCAATGCGCTCTCCGAATGGCTCGAGGCCGAGGTCCGCCGCGAAGGCCACGTCTGGACGATGGACTTCGCCCGCGGCGCCGTGATGAGCGACCTGAAGCAACTCGGCAAGAGCGAGCGCACGGGCACTAAGATCACCTTCAAGCCCGACCCGCAGATTTTTCCCGACCCGCGCTTCAGCTACGACGTGCTCCACAAGCGGCTGCAAGAGCTGGCCTTCCTCACCCCAGGGGCGCGGATCCTCATTTCGGACGAGCGCACCGGCCAGTCGGACGACTTCCAGTACGCCGACGGCATCGTCGAGTTCGTTAAGCACCTCAACCGCACCGAAACGCCTCTCACGGCCGACGTGATCCGTATCGAAGGCAGCATCGAGCAGACCGAAGTCCGTGTCGCCCTGCAGTACAACGACGGCTACTCGGAAAACGTCCGCGCCTTTGCCAACAACATCGGCAATCTCGAAGGAGGCACGCACTTAAGCGGCTTCCGCAGCGCGCTCACCCGCTCGATCAACAACTACGGTAAGCGCGCCAACCTCTTCAAGGATTTCGCGCCGCAGGGGGACGATTTCCGCGAAGGCCTGACGGCAGTGATCTGCGTCCGTCTTCCCGATCCACAATTCGAGGGTCAGACCAAGACCAAGCTCGGCAACAGTGAAGTGGAGGGCATCGTCACTTCGGTGGTCAACGACGGGCTCAACAAGTTCTTCGAAGAAAATCCTTCCGCCGCCAAGGTGATCGCCGCCAAAGGTCTTCGCGCGGCCGAAGCGCGCGAGGCGGCCAAAAAAGCCCGCGAAATGGTTCGCCGCAAGGGCCAGCTCACGTCGAGCGGCTTGCCCGAAAAACTTCGCGACTGCCGCAGCCGCGAGTTGTCGCTGACGGAGTTGTACCTCGTGGAAGGCGATTCGGCCGGTGGCTCGGCCGACACGGGCCGCGATGCGAGCATCCAGGCGATCCTGCCGCTGCGGGGCAAAATCCTCAACGTCGAGAAGGCGCAACTCGTCAAAGTGCTCGACAACGAGGAGATCCTCAACATCTTCAAGGCGGTCGGCGTGCCTCCCGGTGCGCAGCTCGAAGACGTCACCAAGCGCCGCTACGGCAAGCTCGTGCTGATGACGGATGCCGACATCGACGGCAGCCACATCCGCACGCTGCTACTCACGTTCATCTTCCGCCACCTCCGCGAGTTGGTCGAGCAGGGCTGCGTCTACATCGCCCAGCCGCCGCTCTACAAAGTCACGCAGAAAAAAACCGTCCGCTACGTGCAGACGCACGAGGAAATGAACGGCGAGCTGCTCGAGCTGGGCTCGGCCGACACCGAGCTCGAATTCTCCGACGGTGCGACGGGCAGCCAGCCGCGAACGTTCAAGGACCAGCCCCTACAGGAGCTGATCACGCTGATCGGGCAGCTCGAAGAGCCGCTGGAAACGCTGGAGCGCCGCGGGATCGAGCTGCATTGGCTCGCCGCCCATCATCAGACGCCGGAGGGCCTGTTGCCCCGCTACCGCGCCTTCGTCGGCCGCGAGGAGCACTGGTTCGCCGATAAGGAACGGCTCGACAAGTTCCTGGCCGAGGAAGAGGTCAAGCGCGGCGAGCAGTTCGAGATCGCCGATGACGAAACGGTCGCCGGCGGCGCCCACCCGCCGGCGGGCAAGAACGGCCACGCTGAGCACCACGACACGCGGCTGCAAGTGGTCGACCTGCACGAAATGCGGGTCATCAACCGCGTGCTGGAAGCTTTGAAAAAGCACGGCATCACGCTCAAGGATTTCGTCCCGGCCGGCCACAAGAACGGCGAACCGGTTTTCCCGCAGCGGATCCACAAGGACGACGCCACGGTCCCCCTCGCCAGCCTGCGCGAGCTGTTGCCGAAGCTGCGAAAAATCGGCGAGCGAGGCCGCAAAGTCACCCGCTTCAAGGGGCTGGGCGAGATGGATCCCGAGGATCTGTGGGACACAACCATGGACCCGGCCAAGCGCGTGCTCTTGCAGGTCACTATGGAAGACGCGGCCGGAGCCGACGAAATCTTCCGCGTGCTGATGGGTGACCACGTCGAACCCCGCCGCGACTTCATCGAGAAACACGCGCTGGACGTCCGCGACCTGGACATCTGACGACACGCGTCATTCCCCTCTCGAGGCCGATTGTGCGTCGGCGCGACTAGTCGGTGTAAAGTTTGTTCTCGTCGGGAAGCTTTTCGTCCTTGAGAAACTGGTCCTTTTCGGCGAGGAATTTCTCGAGCGGCGGCCGCTCCTTGAGGCCAATCGCCCGCTGATAGGCGTCCGCCAGAGCAAGCAGCGTGCTCTCGTCGTAAGCGCGACCCGCCGTCAACTGTGGTCGAGGGATCAGGAAGCCCTGGTCTTGCTCGAGCTTCTTGGGGAACGCAACTTGCGGATGCCCCGCGAGGTTTGTGTACAGCGCCAACTCGTCGCCGAGATAGACGTCGATGGTCTGCATCAGCTTCTCGAGTCGCTCCATCAAGATCGCCCGCAATCGGCTGATTTTCAGGTAATCGACGGCTGACAACAGGTGGCCGTAGGCCCAGTATCTCGGCCAACCGTGGACTCCCTTCGGTTCGCCGCGACGAGTCAGCTCGTCAAACGATGCGGCCCCCTCCATCGCGACGGTCGCTTCAATCAAATCGAAGGTCAGGCCGTAATCCTCCAAGAGTTTCGTGTGTTGAACGGGAACGAGTTTGGCGCCAAGGTCGCGCAGGACCCGCAGTTCATCGCGATGTTCGTCTTTGCCGTTTTTCGGAGCATAGCCGACGCGGATTGTGGAAATGTCGCGACTCGACGGCCACACGTAATTCAGATCGACGGAAACTGCGTCGCGGGGATCGGCGCCGTGGATCGCCGCAAAGACCAATCCGCAGTCGTCGGCGCTGCGACAGATCGGCCCGACCGTATCGAGCGACCAGCAAAGTTGCATGCATCCGTGTCGGCTCACGCGCCCGTAGGTGGGACGCAGCCCGACGGCCCCGCAGCGCATCGACGGGTTGATAATGCTGCCCGCTGTATCCGTCCCGATCGAAAAGCCGACGAGTCCGGCGGCGGTCGCGGAGCCGGACCCCGACGACGACCCCGCTGCATCCATGTGTGGGTTCCAGGGACTGCGGGTCAGGCCGCGGTACCACTGCACGCCGCCCCCCGCGAAGGGGTTGCTCGCCAGCTTGGCGATGAGCACGGCCCCGGCATTTTCCAGCCGCTCCGCGACTGCCGCCTTCACGTTGATGACGCGCTGGCGATACTGCGGGGCGCACCAGGTGGTCGGATAGCCGGGATAGGCGATGATGTCCTTGACCCCCCACGGAATCCCGTGGAGGGGCCCGCGTTCCTTCCCCGCAGCCAGCTCCCGGTCCGCTTGCTTCGCCTGTCGCAGCGCCAGCTCGTCCATCAACGTGACGACGCATTTGAGCAAGGGGTCGTAGCGGCGCAGACGGGCAAGATAGAGCTTCGTCAGTTCAACCGAGGAAATCTTTCGACTGCGCAACAAGGCACCGATTTGTCGGATCGAAGCAAACGCCAGGTCCTCGTCGGAGCTTGGGGCGGCCGCCACGTGCGAAACCGCTTTCGGCGATTTGACAGCTTGATAGCCGCGCGGGTCGGGGAGTGAATCCGGGCCGGTCAGCGGCCGGAAGATCAGCCCGGTCCGCTGCGAATTATCGAGGTCGATGGCGCGAATCCGCTTCGTCGATGCTCGATACTTGTTGAGGCTCTTGACGGCCGCCTCGCGCTGGGCCCCAGTGAGCTTGATCCCTGCGATCCACTCGGCGTCCGCGACCATTTCGGGCGAAACCGGTCCGTCTCCCGCCTTGGCGGCCAGTGCCCGCTGAAAGACCCCCGTACCGATCCCTGCCGCCCCGAGGATTGCCAGTGCCCGTCGCCGTGTGAGCATCGTTCGCGCCTCGCGAATGTGATGTCGAGGACGGATTCGTCGTAGGACGCCATCAGTCGAGCGCCCTGATCATTGATTGAAAGTCGCCGATGTCAAACCGGTCAGCAACGCCTCGATCGGTTCTCCCAGAAATAGGATGAGCCAATCGTCGAGAATCTCGGACGTGAGAAGATGGCGCAACACTTGTGTGTCGGACCGACGCCCGCGGCATCAGCTGAGCCGGCGCCTCACGCCGCCTCTAGAGAGAAGGCCAACCGAAAAAGCCCTCGGCAGACCGACTCAATAACCTCGGTGCACTCGGCTTTCCGGGGTTTTGAATTAAGAGATGAGATTTTGGGATTCACCGGGCAGAAGTCTTTGTCGACACAGAGCGGCGCCGGCCCCGAGCCAGTAAAGGAACGTTTCTCAGACGTGCAAATGGCCTCAAGGGTGTGATCGATCCGTGATTCACGCCGCCTGTTGCGTCGCCGTCGAAACAGCCGCAAAATGAATCCGTTGGCGGTCGGAGGCACCTGAGCATCAAGTAAAGCTTGCCATGAACGACCCAAACGGCGCATCCCCAGATCCACCGAAAGGACTCGCGGCGACTTTCATCGCCGATGCGCCCCCGGAGCAAGTCGGCCACTTCGTAGGTCCGTATAAGCTGCTGCAACGGATCGGCGAAGGCGGCTTCGGCGTGGTGTACATGGCGGAGCAGGAAAAGCCGGTCCGCCGTGTCGTCGCTCTGAAGATCATCAAGCCGGGCATGGACACGCGAGAGGTGATTGCCCGGTTTGAGTCGGAGCGCCAAGCCCTGGCGTTGATGGACCATCACAACATCGCCAAGGTGCTCGATGCGGGGGCGACCGCTTCCGGCCATCCTTACTTCGTCATGGAGTTAGTCAAGGGAGTGCCGATAACCGAGTATTGCGACAAGAACTGCCTGCCGCCCGAAGCGCGCCTCAAGCTGTTCGTCGATGTCTGCCACGCCATCCAGCACGCGCACCACAAGGGGATCATTCACCGCGACATTAAGCCATCCAACGTGATGGTGACACTGCATGACGAGGTTCCGGTCGTGAAGGTGATCGACTTCGGCGTGGCCAAGGCGACCGTGCAGAAGCTGACCGAGCGGACGCTGTTTACCGCCTACGGCCAGATGGTCGGCACGCCGGCCTACATGAGCCCCGAGCAGGCGGAGATGAGCGGCCTGGACATCGACACCCGCAGCGACGTTTATTCGCTCGGTGTGTTGCTCTACGAGTTGCTCACCGGGACGACGCCGCTGGAAGCCAATCGCCTGCGCGAGGCGGCGTATTCGGAAATTCAGCGGCTGATTCAAGAGGAAGAGCCGCCGCGGCCGAGCACGCGGTTCTCGTCATTGGGGGACACGGCCACAGTGCTCGCAGGCAACCGCGGTCTGGACGTCAAGCGGTTGGTGCAACTCTTGTCCGGCGATCTCGACTGGGTGGTGATGAAGGCGCTGGAAAAAAACCGCGGCCGCCGCTACGCCACGCCCGGGAGCTTCGCGGAGGACATTGAACGTTACCTGCGCGATGAGGCGATCTTGGCCCGGCCACCATCGAGGGCATACAGACTCAAGAAGTTTGCCCAGCGGAACCGAGCAACTGTGCTCACGGTGGCCGTGGTGGCCGCGGCGCTCGTGGCCGGCACGGCAGTTTCCGTTTGGCAGGCGTTTCGGGCCACGCGAGCTGAAACGTGGGCTTTAGTTGCGGCCGAGGCAGAAAAAAAGGCGAAAGAGGACGCCTTGGCACGCGAGGCGGAGACCAAGGCGGTGCTGGGGTTCGTCGAGACCCGAATCATCGCTGCGGCGCGCCCCGAGAGGGAGTCCGAGGGACTAGGCCGAAAAGTCACGCTGCGCAAGGCGATCGAGTCGGCCCTGCCGTACGTTGACAAGAGTTTTCCGAACCAGCCACTGATTGAGGCCCGGCTGCGGCAGACGCTGGGGATGTCGTTTCTCGCCCTGGGAGACGCACGGACGGCGGCGGAACAGGAGCTGGCGGCCCGCGCGCTCTACGCCCGGCACCGCGGCCCCGACCACCCCGACACGCTGGGGAGCATGAACAACCTGGCCGCCAGCTACGAGGGCCTCGGCCGGTACGCAGAGGCCCTCAAGCTCTACGAGGAAACACTGGCGCTGCGGAAGGCCAAGCTCGGCCCCGACCACCCCGACACGCTGGCGAGCATGAGCAACTTGGCCAACAGCTACGAGGACCTCGGCCGCCGCGCCGAGGCCCTCAAGCTCCGCGAGGACACACTGGCGCTGCGGAAGGCCAAGCTCGGCCCCGACCACCCCGACACGCTGGCGAGCATGAACAACCTGGCCAGCAGCTACGAGGACCTCGACCGGCCCGCCGAGGCCCTCAGGCTCCGCGAGGACACACTGGCGCTGCGGAAGGCCAAGCTCGGCCCCGACCACCCCGACACGCTGGCG
>Ga0210390_10001469_pt1 | contig 22528 bp, 13 predicted proteins | sample IncBWH11OmetaG_FD_161050 | JGI IMG/M metagenome (GOLD analysis project Ga0210390, IMG submission 161050) | Forest soil microbial communities from Barre Woods Harvard Forest LTER site, Petersham, Massachusetts, United States - Inc-BW-H-11-O ... | reverse complement strand
GGTAGGTGATCGCGATCCGCGCGGCCTCGATCGCGGCGTGGAAGCAGTCCGACGGGCTGGCCGCCGCGATCACAGGGACCGGCGACTCGCCGTTGCGGCCGAACAGCGCCATCAGCAGGTCGGCCTGCTCCGTCTTCGTGGGCATGCCGGTCGACGGTCCTGCCCGCTGGATGTCACAGACGATCAGCGGCAGCTCCACAGAGACGGCCAGACCCACGGTCTCCGCCTTCAGGGCCATGCCCGGCCCGCTCGTCGTCGTCACGCTCAACGAGCCGCCAAAGGCCGCGCCGAGCGCCGCCCCGACGCTGGCGATCTCGTCCTCGGCCTGGAACGTGCGCACGCCGAACTTCTTGTGCTTGGCGAGCTCGTGCAGGATGTCGGAGGCCGGAGTGATCGGGTACGAGCCGAGGAACAGCGGCAGCTTAGCGAGCTGCGCCGCCGCGATCAGCCCGTAGGCCAGCGCGGTGTTGCCGGTGATGTTGCGGTACCTGCCCGGCTTGAGCGACGCGGGCCTGACCTCGTACCGCACCGAGAACGCCTCGGTTGTCTCGCCGAAGTTCCACCCGGCGTGGAACGCGGTCACGTTCGCCTTCATGATCTCCGGCTCGCCGGCGAACTTGGCCTCCAGGAACGCGATCGTGCCCTCCGCCGGCCGCCCGTACAGCCACGACAGCAGCCCCAGCGCGAACATGTTCTTAGCGCGCTCGGCGTCCTTGCGCGTGATGTCGAAGTCCTCAAGCGCCTTGACCGTCAGCGAGGTCAGCGGCACCGCGTGCAGGTTGTACCCGTCCAGCGAGCCGTCCTCGAGCGGGCTGGTCTCGTACCCGACCTTGCCCAGATTTCGCCTGGTGAACTCGTCGGTGTTGACGATCAGGTCCGCGCCGCGAGGCAGGTCCTCCAGATTCGCCTTCAGCGCCGCCGGGTTCATCGCCACCAGCACGTCGGGCGCGTCGCCGGGCGTGAGGATGTCATGATCCGCGAAGTGCAACTGGAAACTGCTCACCCCGGGAAGAGTCCCGGCCGGCGCGCGGATCTCGGCGGGGAAATTCGGCAGCGTCGACAGGTCGTTACCGAAGACCGCAGTCTCCTGGGTGAACCTGTCACCGGCGAGTTGCATCCCGTCACCGGAGTCGCCGGCGAACCTGATGATTGAATGGTCAAGACGCTCGACCCGCTTAGTCACAGCGCCCCCCTCCACCGTCCGATACCCAGCACTCTGCCTTGCCCGGCGGAGCAGGTCACTCGGCAATCTCGGTTCGGGTTGTCCACCGAAATATTACCTGCTGTGCCATGCTCATCTCATCGAGCCCGCCGATTCGTTCGAAATGCTCATAGCCGCCATAATGGGGGATCTTAATTTTCTCGTCCAAGGGGGTGACCGTCTGCATTCGCAGTGATTGGGGGATGGAGGGCGGGCCACCTTCGAGTACCGCCTGGACGTAACTTCCTTGCGAAGTCTCCCTAGTTGTGTCGCCCATTATGACTCCTCTGATCCTAAAGGGTTCATACGTTCCGTGTGTCACACCAGTTCGACACAGCGGGCCATTGAGCTAGCCCAGCGGCCTTAGGCATGATGCGGTCTGGCAGAACGCGAGGCGGCCAGCAATCCATCCGGAAGATGCCCGACGCGAATGCTTTGGACGCAAGCGCGGTCCTGTTGGCTACGCCGAATCGCCGCATCATAGCCCCGATGTGATAGGCGATACCCTGATGACTAAGGTACAGCTGCGAGGCAAGCTGAACCGATGTCATCCCGGTGGCGACTCCTTCCAGTATGCGAGCATCCAGTTCGCTCAGAGGATCTTCAGGAACTTCTGGCCCCAGCAGCGCCGACGATTTTTCGGACTCGACAAGGACAACGATCCTGCGAACTTCGTTAGACTCGATATCCGCGGCTACACCGTTGAACTCCTCAGCGACCAAGGGCCGGACGTTGTCGGTCGGCTTGTGCGCCAGAGCCCAGCGCACTGACATCATCTCCACGAACCGCGCTTGCCCGCGCGCCACCCGGGCAAGCTGTGGCCACAAGCGTGGCTGGACGCTGGGGTGCAGCAAATCAAAGAAATTGCGATCCGTGACACTGACGTCCTGACCGCCGAGCTGATAGCAGAACTCATCATTAGCGGCGAGTATCTGAAGCTGGGTATCGAGGATGACCAGCCCCAGGCCAGACTGCCCGAAAAGAGACATCGCCGCCTGCATGGCAGCATTGGCCGGGCCTGCCGACTGGCCAACATCACAAGCTGGCCACATGCTGATTTCATCCCGGACGGACTCATCGAAGCTCTCGGTAAGAAGATCAACGCTAATCATGTCACACCTACGATAGGCCGATTCCCTCTGGATATGACAAGCCTCCTCGGCTGGGCTTTCGAAGCCAACCCCTAGCTTGCCCTTACGGCCATCCGGAAAAATGGTCGTTGGCCTGCGGGGTTGGGTCCCTGCTATCGGTATGGCGTGTAGGGGCTACCTACGGGTTACAAAAGACGATCCCCGCGCGCACTATTTTCCTAACGTCATAAGGCGGGGCAGGGCTTGCCTGAGGGCAGCGAGACAGGCTATCGGCATGTATGGATGAAGCTGACATGCCACGATGCGGAGGTGCGGCAAGAGATGTTGACCGGCAAGGTGGTTCAATTCGATGACGTCCGAGGTTATGGATTCATCGCTCCGGAAAAGGGTGGCGACGACGTGTTCTTCCACGTCAATGTCCTCGGCGACGACAGGTACGTCTGCGGCCCCGGGCTCCCGGTGGAATTCGAGTCTACGGACAGTGATCGCGGACCGAAGGCGATTTCGGTGCACATAATCGACAAGCGTGTCGAAAAGACTGGTTCTACGCCCTGGTCTGTTTCGGCGGCAACGGCCACGTCCGCGGCCATGGCTCCTCCCGTGCCCCGGCCGGCTTCGCCGGTAGATTCCCCGGCGCCCGCGCTGACCGTTGCTACCAAGAAGGTCGAGGACACAGAGGATGAGCTCTGCGATGTACTTACGGCCTCAGTGTTCAGTCATGACCTTACCGATCAAATGCTGGACAGTATTCCAACCCTGACTGCGGCGCAAATCGCAGCGCTCCGTAAGACGTTCCTCGCTTTTGCCAAAAAGCATAACTGGATCGAGGACTGACCGGTTCGAGCAATCAAATGGGCGGGGCCATCGGGGTCCCGCCCATTTGGATGTTCGGGGCTGTTTACAGGATGAGAGGCAGATCAGCGCGCCGGTTGATTTCCAGTTTGCGGTAGACCCGGGTGAGATGCTGCTCGACCGTGCTGACCGTAACAAAAAGCTTGTTGGCGATCTGATGGTTCTTATACCCCTGGGCAGCGAGCGAGGCGACCCTGCGCTCGGCGTCGCTGAGCTTGAGGACGGCCGCCTCAGTCTCCCCTCCGACCTCCCCGGCGACCTCCCCGGCGACCGAGAGGATCTCTGGGTCTGGCCCGTCGGACCCGGCCGCCGTGTCAGCGCCGCCCGGCGCTGGCCTGCTCACGACTTGGCGGGCGCGTTCGGCGAAGATCCGAGCCTGGGTGTATTCCCCGAGCGCGTGCTGAGCACGGCCCAGATCCGTCAGTGCGTCGGCTAGCTCGAGGCGGTCGCCGCTGCCGGTGAGGGCGCTGATCGCCTCACGCAGGATGTGCGGGCGCTCCCTGAGCTCTGACGTGGCCGCGAGCAACCGGAGCGCTCTGCCGCGGGTATGGCTGTCGCTGCGGGAGAGCCGGCTCAACTGGTCGATGATGATGTCTCGGGCCGGATCGCCAACGCCAAGCCTCGCCTCGGCCAGGTCACATCGCCACGGTACGAGCTCGGGTAGGTCGATCCCCCACTTGATCATCAAATTCCCGCAGGCCTCAAACTCCTCCATGGCGGCCTGGTACGAACGGCGCGCCAGGTAGTACCGGCCACGCGTGCGCACGTATTGCAGGCCGACCGGCGTCTCGAACATCGCGGAGGGCACCCGCACGCTGAGGTAGCTGAGTGCCTCCGCAGAGTTGCCCGCCCGGATCGCTACAAGCGCCAGCACCGACAGGGGGACACCGACGTGGATGCCGAAGCCCTTCGCCGACACTCGTGCAAGCGAGGCCTTCGCGTGGTTTTCTGCGCCAAGCAGGTTGCCCTGGCGAAAGCTGATCATCGCGTGAGTGGCCTGGAGACGGGCACACCAGGTGGCCACGTGGCGTTCCTGCGCTTGCCGGAGCAGGCTATCGCACCAGAATTCCGCCTCGGCGACGCACCCAACCTGCATCAGCGCGTCGAGCGCTGACATGGCCGACTCGAAGGTCGAGTCTGTCAGCCGTGTCTGCTGCAATACGGCTTGAGCGTCGGCTAGAACCCCGGAGGTGAGGCCCTCGGTAAGCACCGCCTTAATGGCGCGTGCGGAACGAACGTGCAGTGTTCGGTCCGCGGTCGCTGGGAATGGTTCTCTTGGTTCGCCCGCCCCATCGACGTCCTGGGAGAATGTACTGGACGAGAAAGTACCGGGATAATAATAAGCCAGGCGCGCGGCGGTGCCCTGAATCGCCGCCGCCAGCTCGCTGCCGAATGGCGCCACTGAGCTGTCGAGCTGACCGAAAAGCTCGGCCGCCTCCACTGGCTTGCCGTACCAGGCAAGGTAATTCACCAGGGCGAGAGTGTGCTCACCCCGGAGACGGCCGACCTTGGCGTCGTCCAGAAGGTCCAGCATCTCGCGTTCGGCCATGGCCGGGTCGAGCCGCCATTTAACCCGCACGAATGATGAACGTATGGCTGCCCGCCGGGTAATGTCGGTGGTTGCACGCTCAGCAAGCCGCAAGCAGTCCATCGCCAGTACTATGTCGTCCGTTTCCAGGGCCTGCTCCGCCGCATCGCGCAGAACCGGCAGCGACCACGATGCGTCCGCATGCTGCATAGCGATCATGTGCCGCGCGACGGCCGTCGCCGGCGCGCCGCGCCGGTGCAGGACATCGGCGGCGCGCCTGTGCAGGTCGTCGCGTTCACGCTGGCTGGTGGCATTGAGCACGGCCACCCCTACTTGCTCATGACGAAAGCATCTATCCTTGAGCAGGCCCGCCTCGGTTGCCGCGTCAATGGCCCAGGCGATCGATTCCCCGCTCAGGTCGAGCATCTCGCCCAAAAGCGGTGCCGACGCGGCATCATCGAGAATGGCGATGGCCTTCGCCAGCCGCAACAGGATGGCATCGCCGCGGTACAAGCAGGTCATCACGGCCGGGCCTAGCAGCGACCCGATGCCGGGCACCGGCGTCTTGGGCGACGTGACGCAGTAGGGTTCGATCAGCGCTCTCACTAGCCGCGGATTACCTCCGGTCAGCCGGTAGATAAGGGACGGCTGCCAGCAGTCGGGCAGGGTTGACTGGTTCGACAGGATCGCCGCGACACCGTCTTCTGACACCGGTCCTACCTGGATTTGGCGGCAATTCGGCTGGCTGAGCAACTCAGCCCACGCGCGTGGCCTGGACCGCCTGACGCTGCCGCAGTCGACGAGAACCACCAGCACGCGCGCACGGTTGATCCTGCGGACTATAGAGGTAAGGCACTCGAGTGAGGCCATATCCAACAGATGCGCATCATCGATCCCAACGACCAGCGGCTGCGCCTCGGACATCTCGAGCACCTTAGCCGCCAGACTCTTCCGAAGCGACGCAGTGACCAGCTCGGCCGCGTCAGCCGCGGGCTCACGAGCCGCCGGATCACGAGCCGCCACCGTGAACGCGGCATCGTCGAGCAGCCAGGAGTAAAAAGTCGACTCATCGAACGAAAGGTCGGCCGTGTCGAAGACCTGCCGCAGGGCGCTGAGCGGCTCGGGGCGCTCCGCGTAAGAGGCGTCCGCGCCGAGAAAACGGGCACCGACCTCGTCAGCCTTCTGAGCAACAGCGCGAAGCAGCTCAGTCTTACCCACTCCCACGGGGCCCCTTATCAGGACCAGCCCACCGGCGCCGCTGAGACACTCCGATAGCGACAGCTCCAGGAGCGACATTTCGGCGCTCCGGTCTACCAGCACGGGACACTCCCCACCGCTATACGCACAGCAATGACTTGCGCCCAAACAAGTCAGTCTCATTTGCTGAGTTCACCTGCCTTTAATGCTAGGAATTCCGCAGGCATGTCGCGCTGAACATGCAGCAATATCGCACACATGCCTCGATCAGTAAGACGAGCCTCAAGGACATCGAGGTCATCAGGCGACAGCCTCGTCTTAATCTATCTCCGGCATAGCGCAAATAGCTAGATTGAGCCCGCCAAAAGAGTATTTGAATGCGCCGGATGTGTAGTGATTTTAAGAAATCCGTCGCACACAGCGGGCCGGGACAGAGCCCGGGCCGGTGGATTAATCTCACGGCAGGACAAAACCGCGTCGGCAACCGGCGCTCGCGATGTCGGAAGGTCACTTCCGGCCCTCAGCGGCGCGTCAGTTGCCGACGCGGTGTTCCGGTATTTTGGTTTCAATTTGGCTGGCGTCGGAACTATCCGGTGTGCCCGCCGCCACGGGAGGTGATGTTCAACCGATGCCTGGTCCGCAATTGCCGTTCGCTGACTTACAGGCTGTACTACACCATGTGACTGGTGTTGAAGCCGTTGTCCGTGGCGGCTTCCGCGCCGCTGGCGACTAGCCGCGTGACTTCAGTGGTGAAATTTGTGCCGCGGGGATTGATCTCAGCGTCAGTCGCGCCGACGAGCACGGGCTCGGGCGCGGCCGCGGTGCTGGGCGTCGCCGCAGGCTCAGCCTCAGCGGTAGTCGTGGGCACGGCCTCGGCAGCGGCCTCGGGCTCGGCCGCGGTGCTGGGCGTTGCCGTAGGCTCAGCCTCGGCAGCGGGGGGAGGCACGTCCTCAACCTCGCCCTTGATGATGGCCGGAACCGGGTCGAGTTCGTACAGCGAGTCCTCGGTCTCGGGTGGTTCACCATTGGGCTGTGCAGGTACCTCAAGGGTGAACGGACGCAGGTCGGGAATGGCCTTTACGGCATCGAGGGCCATTTCCATCGCTCCGGCGAGTGTCTCCGACGCATCCGTGTCGAATTCCATCTGTGTCGCAGGTTCCTTTTCGGCGGTAGGAAGTTCGGTCATCGAGATCGCCGAGTCAGGGCATCCCGCGTCCTTCAGGGCACTGATCTCTTCTTCTGTGATCTCCCTGCTGAGGACCAATGTGAACTTATAGCCCATGACCCATCACCTTTCAGGCTCGATACGCAGGTTTTGAGTGTACATTAATTTGAGCGTGCAGGGGAGGGCACCCCTGAGTTACCCCTTGACGTCCACATGTTGGCAAGAACCGCGCCCGGAGCTTGCAGATCTCCGATTTACATATGATGCTAACCGGCGAGAAGCGGCATGCCGTACTGGCCGAGGACCACAGAGCCGACATGGGTGAGGACTGATTCGTCGCCGCGCCAGCACAGCGGCTCGATAATTCGTGACGGGGACGCGCTGCGTACGACGAGAGCACCACGAAGACCACCGAGGTCGCAGTCATCTAGAACGTCCTGCAATTTCCTGATTCTATCCACGCTAAGCAACCGGCCGGTCTCTCCCAGCCGAGATACGTCCACGACTACGATGGTCGGCAGAGCATAGGCCTTGCGGCCCCTCTTCACGATCGCGTCCTGGATCTGCAGCGCTGCCATGGCCCAGTGGTAATCCCACTCTTCGTCGGTGAACCTGAGTACAGACTCATATGTGACACGCGCGCCCGGGATGCCGATGTCGGTATCGGCGTCCCACACGGCAGTTATGCCGAGTTCCGGCACTGGCACGCTGCCGTATCGCTGTTCGCCCGACGCGTCCGTGATGCGCTCGCTGATCACCGCGATAAGGCGGTCACTGATCCCGGCGATCACAGCCGGCTTCGAAGAGAACAGCAACTCCCCCGATCGCATCAGCGTAATGTTCACGTTCGGTCCGTCCCATAGTCCCCGCTCTAGAGCCTCCCCCAGCGCCGCTCCCACCTCCTGAAGCGCTCGCGTTGTCACGTCGATCCCGAACTCTGATCCTTCCCACTGGCAGTCGAAGTCCGGTGTGTCCTTACGCATACGCGTCAGGACACCGGCACGCAGCAGTTGAGCGCCGACGAGCAGCCTGAATCGTTCATTCAGCAGCTGGTGGAATCCTTGCGCCAGCCGTTGCTGCACCGACAGTTCCAGGAACTGACGGGTGCCCCTGTCAATCCGGCCCGTCCTCCTGAATTCTGTCCGCTTGCTATCCAGACCATCGGGAGCCGCTTCTTCCAGCTCGATGATCAGGTCAGAGAAGCCGTCGCGAATGAAAGGCGGCACCCACGCCTCGTTCAGCACATGCCGACTCGTCCCTGTCCACTCTGCTAGGACATCCACTATTCCATTCCTTTCGCTGGTGACACTCGCCGCATGGCGCCAGTTCACCTTGGCCGAGGCCATGACTGGAGCCTAGTCATTGCCTAGTTCATGGCCTAGTCACGGGCCAGAACCAATCTCATTTCCCGATTGTCTCTCTAAGTCATGATCCGCGCCAGCTACGTTCAGGGGATACATCCGGCTCAGGTACACCGTTTGGCTGGGCTTCGCCGGAATGCGCATGCCGTCATCTTAGAGCGATCACATTCGACGTACGGCGCCTGGCTGGCTTCGAGCCGCCCCTATTCACCCATTACCTTGGCGGAACAGCTCTTCAAAGCTATAGTGGCGAGCAATATGCTGAATAGAACAGCAGATGCTTCCTTGCGTTAGCAAGAGCTTAGTGGGGAGAACTCCATGACCATGGACGACCAGTGGATCCGACGTTATCACAGTCCACCGAGTAGTGACATGCGACTAATTTGCCTGCCGCACGCGGGCGGGTCTGCGAGCTTCTACCTGCCTGTCTCCCGAGCACTGGCGCCAGCCGTTGACGTGCTGGCCGTCCAGTACCCGGGTCGGCAGGATCGACGCCGCGAGCCTTGCATTGACGACGTGCCCGGCCTCGCCCGGGAGGTCTACGCGGCGCTTGGCGACGCCGCGGGCCGTCCACTCGCGCTCTTCGGGCACAGCATGGGGGCGAGTGTCGCGTTCGAGGTCGCACGAATAATCGAGCATCAGCGAGGAGTGCGGCCACTGCGCCTGTTCGTCTCGGGGCGAAGGGCACCGTCGGTGTTCCGCGAGGAGTCCGTGCACTTGCGAGACGACGAGGGCCTGCTCAGCGAGGTGCGCATGCTGAGCGGGACGGATCTCAGCATTCTTGGCGATGAGGAAATGATCAGGGCGGCGCTGCCGGCGCTTCGCAGCGACTATCGCGCGGCGGAGACGTACCGGTGGGCGCCCGGCCCGCCATTGAGCTGCCCGATCACGGTTTTCGCGGGCGATGCCGACCCGAAGGCAACCTTGGACGAGGCCCGGGCCTGGCGCGAGCACACGACCGGCTCCTTTGACTTCCGGGTTTTCCCCGGTGGTCATTTCTTCCTCATCCGGAACCAGTCCCAGCTGCTTGAGGTCATCTCGGACCAGCTGTCACCGGCCTCTTCGACGAAAAGCCCGCTGTCTGGCCAGCGCATGTAAGAGTCCAGACGCGCTGATGGCCTCGACCTCCCGAGCTGATCAGGGGGTCGAGGCCATCAGCGTTTTACTGCCTTGTGGGTTCCAGCTTCTGCTGCACCGGGTGGTCGACCAGCCAACGAGCCCGCGCCGCGCGGCCGCTCAGCTCGTCGGAAAACATGGCAGCCTGTTCCTCATCTAGCTCGAACGTCACGCCGTCGCCCACCGTCACCTTGGCCGCGACAACGGGACCGACCTTCGTCATGCTGCCCGTGAGCTCTTCGATGGTCAGTTCGAGCCGTAGCGATCCACTCGTAACTGATGCTTCTGGTCCGATCTTGCAACCAACTACACACTCATGCTGCACGGTTATCACTCCTTCGCTATCTCGCTCATTGCGGCACAATGGCCGATTCAGCGCTGCTGACCTGTTCACTACGCCTGTCGTCGGCAACCGACTCCCCGATGTCGTGCAACTGGTGCCTGCGCGCAGTTGCCGCAAAACGAGCCGTGCTGTCCACGGCGGAAGCCTGGCAGCCGATCGGCTGCCAGGCTTCGCTATCCCACTGGCCGATACATAACCGATCCCGGCTATCAAACCAGCTGGCTGGCGACGAACCTGGGCTCTGCCGCTGCCGCCGCCTCGTCGTCGCCGGTAAACGCCGTGCCGTTTGCAGCGCCATTATGGTTCGCCGATTCCGGATCCGCCGCGGCGGAGCCGTTTGGCGCGGCGGAGCCGTTTAGCGCAGCGGCGGCGTTTGGCGCGGCCGCGACGGGCTCGGCAACGGCTTCGATGGAGCCTGTACCGTTCGCCGCGGCGTCAACCGGCTCGGCGGTGGTCTCAATCTCCGCCGTGACTTGCGTGCTGTCACCGGGAACATGCTCGGGCTCGGCTTGCGAGTTCTCAGTCGCCGCGGGCGCCTGGCCGACGGACGGTTCTGGCACGTCAAGGCTGAACGCACTCAGCTTGGGCACCTTGGTCAGCGCGTCCAGAACTCGCTGCATCGCATCGTAAAGCGTCTCTGCCTCAGCCTTATCGAAGTCAATCTGGGTTACGACCGTGTTGTCGCTGACCGGGAGCACCGAAGTCGAGAGAGTCCCGCCAGCACACCCTGCTTCTTGCAGGACGGCGAACTCCTCTTCAGTTATCTCCCTGTTGAGAACCGCTGAAAACTTAAAGAAGCCCATCATCCTAGCCTTTCATACTCGACTGATACACGGAGGCGAGTGTCCTATTGATTTGCCGCAAGCGCTCATGTCAGCCCTTCCCTGATACCCCGCCGTAAACAATGGTAACGGTGGGCTGCTAAAAGCGGACCCCCTATTAAGCCCCTTAGCGGAGGGAGTCATCGCGTTGCAGTGTGAAGGCGGTTGTACTTGACGGCTCAAGCGTGAAGTACCGATCCTGCCACAGGCTGTAGAGTTCACGCCTGAGGTCGTCGGTCAGACCTCCCACGACTTCTGCGAGCGCGGCAAGGCTTTGCTTCCCGTCGGCGGCCTCAAGGATCGCGAATACGCTCGGAGAAACGATGGCAGTCGGCCATGGCACCACATCCAGGAATATGGAATGATGGACTTCACGTGTGCCTGCGGGCGTCAGCCAAGTTCGCTTGGCCATCCGGGTGACCGGCCGGTACTTGATGACCAGGCTGTCGAGCGCCAGCGAACTGCCTGCCCGTCGGCGGACCACGAAGTCCTCGATCACCAGGAAGTCCAGACCGGTCGTCAGGTAGCAGGTCAGGACGTCCTGCACGCTCTGTACTATCGGCTCGGCATTGTTGTTGAACGAGGTGTTCAGTAGCACCGGTGTCCCTGTGAGCTCGCCAAATCTACGTACGAGCTGGTAGAACCGCTCGTTCGACACAGGATCGATGATCTGGATGCGGGCGGTGCCGTCGACATGTGTGACCGCACCCAGCTCTGCTCTACGGTCCTCGCGCACATCCACCACGAAAGACATGAAGTCGTAGTTGGCCCGGGTCTTAGGGAGGTCGAAGTACGTTGCCGCGGCTTCTGGCGTCACGACTGGGGCGAATGGCCGGAAGCTCTCGCGCTTCTTCACCATCGCGTTTATTTTTTCCTTGTTCTCGGGCGGCCTCGCATCTGCGAGGATGCTGCGGTTCCCCAGCGCCCTGGGGCCGAATTCGGAGCGGCCATGGGCCCAGCCAAGGACCGCGCCGTCGGCCAGCAGACGAGCAGCGTCTTCCACGATGTCCGAGGACCGCTCGTACTCGACTAGGGCGCCCCAGGCTTCAAGCGCGTTTTCAACCCGTGTGGTGGTGCCAAGGCTAGGCCCGACGCTGGCACTGCGCATGCGCGGCAGACCGAACGGCGAGGTGCCCAGCCGATCGGCGGCCATGAGCGCGGCACCCTCGGCCGCGCCCGCGTCGTGCGACGCGGGATGTATAAATACCTCATCAAACAGGCCGGACCGTAGTATCACGCCGTTGAGACTGCTGTTGGCCGCGACGCCGCCGACGAAACAAAGATTCCGCAGCCCCGTGCTTTTCGCCCAGTAACTGATTATATGCATGGCGATGGTTTCCAGCAGGTGCTGGAGACCCGCAGCGAAATCCTTGTGGTCCTGATTGAACTCCTCACCCATCCGCCGCATCGGAGATGTCCTAGCTCGCAACTCGTCCAGGGAAACAATTGTGTAATCGCCATCGTCATTGAGAGCGTACATCTCGCTGAACAGGTTGCGGTAAGTATCTAGGTTCCCATAAGGCGCGAGACCCATAACCTTGTACTCATCACCGAAACGGTAGGCAAGGGACTCGATAGCCGTCACGTAGAAATAGCCGAGGGACTTATCACCATCGTGTGCAGCAAGGGGCTCGAGTTGCCCGTTGCGGCCGTGGAATATGGTCGTTGAATTCTTTTCGCCACGGCCATCCATGGCCACCACAAGGGCTTCCTTCATTCCGGACCGGGCAAAGACCGACATGGCGTGCGAAACGTGGTGCTCGAAATAGAAAAGGCGGTCATCCGGTAGATCGAAGCCAAGCCCGCCCCTCAGGTGACCCATGTGGAGCTCGCGAGCTGTCCGTATCGGCGTCGTAGGAAATGCCCGATAGATACCGTTCAGCCCCTCATTCATCATCGATTCAGGAAAATAGTGGCCAACGGCGTCGATTTCTGTGGGGGACACGTTCGCCAAATCGAGGCAGGCGCGCACGGCATTGACCGGGAACTTTACGGTCTTCTTGATCCGGTTCAGCCTCTCCTCTTCTACGGCCGCGACGAGCTCTCCGTCCCTGATCAGGCACGCGGCGGCGTCATGAGTGAACAGGATCTTTACGTCAGGAGAGAGATTCCAGCCTTCGCCGGCAAATCCTCCACTCAGCCCTAGAACAAGCATGTTGCTACCTTTCTCTGACAGGCAACGGAGCCAGCAGAGCAGTTCGTCGAGAAATCTGCTGCTGTCTGGTCATAAATATGCCCGCGGGTCACGGCCCGCGAGGATCGCCGGGCGGTGACCTGCGAGCCAAAGCCGAGGGCGATTCGACGCGGTCGCTCGTTCGGGCTCCTCGCCGCCGTCCTATCAAATAATGCTGCTTGGATAAGCACAAGCCAAGGAACCCGTAACGCACCCCTAGTAGTCCCTTTTGGATACCTCACTAGATTTGATGCCACGGTGTTGATTGTCAGCGGGCCTGAACCGCGAGATCACCGGCCAAGCATATGCGTCCGCTGTTTAACTGATTCTCTCGCGCAGTTGCCGTGCGCATGCGAAGTTCGCCGGAACCGGAGACGGGCTCCCGCCCAGGGCAGGGTCCGCCTCCACCATGGTCCGTGACCTCGACGTTAATAACAGTTAGTCCTGGTTGCCGGTCTGGCTCGCCGGTTGTTCGCGTGCGGCCTTAGCTCGGCTGGGTCGCCTGCTCCGGGAACGCGCACGCGAATCCAGGGCCACCAGCAGCGCGTTGAGCTGCCGGACAAACACGGCGGGGTCTTCGATCCGGGCGCCAAGCGTAAGGACTGCCTCGTTGTACAGGACGTTCACCCAGTCCGCGAACTGCGGATTATCCAGATCGCTCTTCAGCATCTGCACGAGCTGGTGCCCGGGATTGATTTCCAGAACAGGCTGGCTCGGCAGTCCCGCGCTGCTCATCCGGCGGGCCAGGTTCACGTCGGTCTCTGGCTCGTTGGCGACCAGGCAGGCAGGCGAGGAGGTGAGGCGACTGCTCAGCCGCACACCCCAGGTCTTGTCGCCCAGCACCTGCTTCAGCCGCCCCAGCAGGTCGGCGAACTCGGTGGCCGCCTGCTCCTTGGCCTTCCTGTCCGCCTCGTCCTCGACCCCGCCGAAGTCCGGAATGCCCTGAGCGACCGACTGGAGTTCCTTGCCCTCGAAGTGATGCAGATTGGTCACCACCCAGTTGTCCATGACCTCGCCGAGGAGCAGCACCTCGATCCCTTTATCCATGAAGGCCTCGAGGTGAGGGCTGGTGGTGGCGGCGGCCATGGTCGGAGTGAGCAGGTAGTAGATCTTCTCCTGGCCTTCTTTCATGCGGGCTACGTAGTCGCTGAGGCAGACGTCGTACTCCTGCTGTGCGCCGGACTTGGTCGAGTTGAAGCGCAGGAGCTTCGCCACCTCCTGCCTGTTGGCGAAGTCGTCGACCACTCCCTCCTTCAGGACGTTGCCGAACTCCGCCCAGAACGTCGCGTACCTCGACGGTTCATCCTCTGCCATCGCGGTAAGGAGCTTGAGCACTTTTTTGACCGCACTGGAACGTATGACCTCAACCGCGTGACTTCCTTGCAGCAGCTCACGCGAAACGTTCAGCGGAAGATCGTTGGAGTCGATCACTCCGCGAACGAATTGCAGATAACGCGGCAGGAGCTTCGCGGAATCCTCCATGATGAACACTCGTCTGACGTGGAGCCTCACGCCATTGTGCGGCTCGGCCGACCACATATCATACGGAGCATGCGAAGGGATAAACAGGAGCAGCGTATACTCGTACCTGCCTTCAATCTTACTGTGCAGGTAAGCGAGCGGATCAACGAAGTCACCCGTAATATGCTGGTAGAAGTTGTTGTATTCTTTGGCTGAAATCTCGCTCTTCGGGCGGGCCCACAGAGCCGATCCCCTGTTGACAACCTCGACTGCTACCGGCCGAATCTGATCTTCGCCGTCGACGATTTCCCTGGGCATGAGGATCGGCAGGCTGATGTGATCAGAGTACTTCCGGATTATCGAACGCAGCCGGTACGCGGTCAGCAGTTCGTCCTCGCCTTGGCGCAGATGCAGTACGATCGTGGTGCCGTGAGATGGGCGATCGGCCCCGCCGATTGTGTATTCACGTCTGCCGTCTGACTCCCAGCGGACGCCCTCGTCCTCCGGCAGCCCGAAACGACGCGTGGTCAGGACGACTCGTTCAGCCACGATGAAGGATGCGTAAAAGCCCACGCCGAACTGGCCTACAAGCGTTGCGTCCTTCTGCTGGTCGCCGGTTAGCGAGCTGAGGAACTCGCGGGTGCCGGATTTGGCGATGGTGCCTATATTCTCAATCACTTCCTGTCGGGTCATGCCGATACCGTCGTCCTCAACGGTGATCGTTCTGGACTCGGTGTCGAAGCTCACTCGGATCTGCAGCGGGTCCGGGATGTCGCCAAGGTCCGGCTGGGTCATGTGTTCAAGCCGAAGCCGATCGATGGCGTCGGAACTGTTCGAGATCAATTCGCGCAGGAAAATTTCCTTATTGCTGTACAGCGAATGAATCATGAGGTCCAGGATCTGGACTGCTTCGGCTTGGAAGCCAAGGCTTTCCTCTTGCATCTGCACGGTCATCGAAATTTACTCACCCTCTGAGATGTTCCCGGCTCATCTCGATCAGGACCGGGAGACGCCGAAATTGAGCGATCTCAGGTTAGGGCGCTTGATGCGTCAGCAAGAGAGTCGACCGCATGTTCTGGTCAACTATCTAATCCGTGACCCGGGTCCGGCTGCGGGTCCGGAGTGGTGGCGTTGGTGAGGCTGAGGAGACGCAGGAGGTCGACCGCCCAACGTCATCGATTCACGTACTGCGACTCCAGCGAGGCAATCGTGTCCGTACCTGGTTCGCATGCATCGTTCAGCTCGGCCAGGGTGCCCGGGTCAAGCCGGGCAGTTGCCGCCCCAGCGCGACTAGGTTCAATAAGTGTGGAGGCTGCCTCCAGCCAGTCCGGCCTGGCGGTAATGCCGATGAAGTTGGCTAGGGCTGTCAATTCGGCCGTTGGATCGGCAAGCAACTTCTCGTACTTCAACATGAACAACCTATCGAGTCGTGCGCCGCTTAGCGCCGCGGCGCCAACACGGGTCTGCCACGCCCAGCTCGCGCCAAAGGTAGCCAGCGGAATCGGGAAGAGCTTGAATCTGAGCGTATCAAAAGGCGGCGCGAGCACACCCTTGAATTCCTCTGGCGCTACCGCCTCGATATCAATTGCCGACGTCTCAGGAGGGAGCCCGGTAACGCGCAAAGCCTCGGCGACTATCGCTTGATACCTGAAGGGAGGATGATGACTCATCGACAGCGCACTGTCAACGCCATCGCGGTACAGAAATACGAAGCGGGCATCGGGAAATAGCTGTCGAAATGTCGGCACCAAGATAAGCGAAGCACCACTGCGTTCAACTACGGCGTGACGGTTTAGTCGTTTTGCCAGCGTAGCGAATATCGCCTCATATTGTTCCGATGCCGATCGCTTCGGCCAGCTACTCACCTCGGCGCCGAGCTGGTCGAAGAGCGTATCCGGGTCATCGGTGAGAAGCGGCAGCGTTGCATGGCAGATCGCCGGCACTCCGACGGCTGGATTAAACCGGCCACGGTCGTACGGGTAGCACATCTCGGCAGTCGCCATATTAGCGAGAACAAATCCGTCCGCGAGGGGAGAGGTGAAGGAGAGGTGCCGCCACAGTTCCTGACCGTCCAAGTGGCCAGTCGGCAGCTTAGATTGAGCATTGTCATCGAAAATGGCGCGGAAGAACTCGCTCAGGCTAAGCACGTCCGGATGCTTATTGAATATGCGGGAAAGCATGGTAGATCCGCATCGGCCGGTGCTAACAACGAAGGTCAAGTGCATTACTAACTCCCATGATTGGTGCGTCGCGATTGGGGCTGCCCGTCGGCGTTCCGATATCGCCATCCCTCTTTGGGCCGAGCCCGCCGGTGCCATGCGGTCCGCCGGGCCTGGCCGGGTACCAGCGACCGCAGCAGGGCGGGTAGCTGATCATGTGCGGCAGCCGCGCGCAGCATGGCGGTGTCGAACCGGGCTGGCAGCAGTGCCGGCTCGTCCAAGTCCCTGGCGGTATCAAGTAGCGCCAGAGCCTCTCGAGACGACAGTGACTCCAGGGCCGCGCGGCCCTCGCTGATGGCAGCCGGGTCCGTGGTCATTCCGGTCGGCTGCGGGCGGGGACTCCAGGCCAGCGACAGCGCCGGCAGCCCCCGATCCCGGCGAAACTGCGCCAGCGCGTCCAGGAACGCGTTACCCGCCGCGTGACTGCCCTGCTCCGTCCCGCCCAGCATCCCGGCGGCGGAGGAGAACAGTATGAACTGGTTCAGGTCGGTGCCCCTGGTCAGCTCGTGCAGGTACCACGCCGCAGCCGCCTTTGGCCTGCTCAGCTGCTGTATCCGATCGGCCGTCGGCGATCCGATCTCCTCGTCATCGGACCCTCCGGCGGCGTGGACTACCCCGGTCAGCGGCACCGGGCCCCGCGTCTGGTGGGCCACAAGCGCGGCCAGCGCGCTGCGGTCGGCGGCGTCGCAGGCAGCCACTAGCGCCGCGGCGCCCAGCCCGGCCAGCCGGGCCGCCATCCGGGCAGCGCCGGGCGCGGCCGGACCGGACGAGCCGGTAAGCACTAGCCGCCGGGCCTGGCCGCAGACGGCCAGGTGCCTGGCCACCAGGGCGCCCAGCACCCCGGTTCCGCCGGTGATCAGCACCGACCCGTGAGCTCTGGTCGCCAGCCGCGGTCCCGGTGCCTCTGGCCCCGACCGGGCGGTGCCGGTCGCCGGGACCAGCCGCCTGGCCAGCACCTGGCCTCCGCGGACCGCCAGTTCGGGTTCCCCGCTGGCCAGCGCGTCGGCCAGCGTGACGCCCAGATCTGTCTCGACCCTCGAACCCGGCTCATCGAGGTCGATCAGCACCAGGCGGCCCGGGTTCTCGGACTGAGCCGAGCGAACCGGGCCCCGCGCCGCCGCCGCGGGCAGGTCCGTAACCCGGTCCCCGGCTGCTGCCGCGACCGCGCCGCAGGTCAGCACCACCAGCCGGGCGTGCGCCAGCCGGTCCTCGGCCAGCCACTGCGTCACCAGCTCCAGAACCTGCCCCGCGAGGGCGCCCGCCTCGGCTCCGGGCTCGGCCCAGGGCGAGGCGGCCACCGGCACCGCCACCACCTCGGGCGTCGCGGCTCCGGCCGCCACCACCGCGGCCAGCTCAGTGAGGTCCGGATACCGGGCCGCGCCTAGCCCGGCGGCCAACTGGCCGCCGCCGACGTCTGCGATCACCACCCATCTGGCAGCCCTCACCCCGGGACGAACGGGGACGGGGATCCAGTCCTGGGCGAACAGCCCCGCAGCCGCGCGGGGGCGTGCGCTGGCCTGGTCCCCGGAAGGCACCGGGCGCAGCACCAGCCGCCGCGCCGAGAGCACGAGCTCCCCGGCCTCATCGGCCGCCAGCAGCGATATCCCATCGGGTCCTGACGAGACCAGCCGCGCCCGGAGCACGGCCGCGCCGGTAGCGTGCAGCGATACCCCCGACCAGGAAATCGGCAGCACAGGGCCGGCGGCATCGGCCAGCTGGCCCGCGCCCGCCGCGTGCAGCACCGCATCGAGCAGTGCCGGATGCAGCCCGAACGACCCGGCGTCCGCCTCGGCCTGCCCGTCCAGCCGGGCCTCGGCGAACACCTCCTCTCCCCGCCGCCAGATGCCCGTCAGGCCTTGGAACGCGGGCCCGTATCCCAGCCCGGCCTCGGACAGTCGCCCGTAGATCCCCTCCACCGGGACCGGCTCCGCGTCCGGCGGCGGCCACGTGGTGAAATCGACGGTTTCCCCCGGCTGGCCGGCCTGGTCCCCAGCCAGCACGCCGGTGACGTGGCAGGACCAACCCTCCCCAGCGGACTGCCCGCTGGGCCGGGAGTAGATCCGTACCGCCCGCCGGCCCGACTCATCCGGTCGGGCCACCTGAACCTGCACCTGTACCGCGCCATCGGCGGGCAGCACCAGGGGAGCCTGCAAGGTCAGCTCCTCCAGCACCGCGTAGCCGACCGCGTCGGCGGCCCGGACCGCCAGTTCCACGAACACCGTCCCGGCCAGCTGGACACGGCCCATCACCACGTGATCAGCCAGCCACGGCTGCGCCGCCACCGACAGCCATCCGGTCAGCACCGCCTCCTGCCCGTCCTCCTGCCCGTCCGGAAGCTCCACCACCGCCCCCAGCAGCGGATGACCAGCCGCCTCCAGCCCCAGGCTCTCAACTCCGCGCCACACCGCGGCGGCGGGCACGGGACGTTGCTGAGGCCAGCACCGTTGATGCTGGAAGGCGTAGGTAGGCAGCTCGACCGCTTGGGCACCGGATCCGGCGAACCAGCGGGACCAGTCCACGCTCACTCCCCGCACGTACAGCTGGGCCAGCGACAGCGCGAACCGGCGCATCCCGTCTTCACCCTGGCACAGTGACCCGGTCACCACCGCCGCCTCGCCGGGGGCGACCAGATCCGCCAGGGTCTGCTTGATCTCCGTCACCAGGACTGGGTGCGGGCTGACCTCGACGAACACGGTGACACCCAACCCGGCCAGCACGGCCACCGTCTGCCGGAACCGCACCGTCTCCCGCAGGTTGCGATACCAGTAGTCCCCGTCCATCTGGTCACCGTCGATCAGCTCCCCGGTGACCGTCGAGACCACCGGTACTCGGGCCCGGCCAGGACGGATCCCAGCCAGCCCCCCCGGCACCTGGCTGCGCACCGTGACCACCTTTGCCGCATCGGCCAGCGATAGCACCCCGGCCACGGTCGCTGCGGCGATCTCCCCCTGCGAATGCCCGGCCACCACATCGGGGACCACCCCGGCCGCCCGCCACAACGCCGCCAGCGACACCATCACCGCCCACAACGCGGGCTTGACCACATCGGCGGTGTCCAGGCCCGGCGCGCCCGCAGCCCCGCGGATCACCTCCGCCAGGTCCCAGCCCACATGCGGGGCCAGCGCCTGCCTGCATTCGTGCATCCGGGCGGCGAATACCGGACTGGCATCCAGCAGCTCCGCGGCCATGCCCGGCCACTGCGGGCCCAGGCCGGCGAACACGAACGCCACCTTCCCGGCACCCCCGGCGGCCTGGCCGGTCACCACACCCGCCGCGGCCTCGCCCCGGCCTACCGCCGCAAGACCCGCCACCAGCTCCTCGGGCCCGGTGCCCACGATGACGGCCCGGTCTTCCAGCTCGGCCCGCCCGGCCAGCGCCATCCCCAGCTCCGCGGGGGCCACGCCGGTGCGCCCGGCGGTGAACGCGGCCAGCCGCCGCGCCTGCGCGGCCAGCCCCGCCGCACCCCGACCCGAGACCACCCACGGCACCACCTCGCCACCGCGCGCAGCCACCACAGGCGCAGCCGAGATATCCGTCGCGGGGGCCGGTGCTGGTTCCGTGGCGTCGGGGGGTTCGGCGAGGATCACGTGGGCGTTGGTGCCGCTGAGCCCGAATGAGGACACCCCGGCCCGCCGCGGTGTGCCGCCTCGGGGCCACGGCACCGGCGACGTCAGCAGCCGCACCGCCCCCGACTCCCAGTCCACCTGACCCGACGGCTCATCCACATGCAACGTCGCGGGCAGCAGACTGTGCCGCAACGCCAGCACCATCTTGATAACACCCGCCACCCCGCCCGCCGCCCGCGCATGCCCGATATTGGACTTCACCGACCCCAGCCACAACGGCCGCCCCGGCTGCCGGTCCTGCCCGTACGTGTCAAGCAGCGCCTGCGCCTCGATCGAGTCTCCTAGCTGCGTCCCGGTCCCGTGCGCCTCCACCACGTCCACCCCGGCGGTACTGACTCCGGCGTTGGCCAGTGCCTGGCGGATGACCCGCTGCTGCGACGGACCGTTGGGCGCCGTCAGCCCGTTGCTCGCCCCGTCCTGGTTGACCGCGCTGCCCGCCACAACCGCCAGCACCCGGTGCCCGTTGCGGCGCGCATCGGACAGCCGCTCGACCACCACCACACCCGCGCCCTCCGCCCACCCCGTCCCGTCCGCCGCAGCCGCGTACGACTTGCACCGCCCGTCCGCCGCCAACTCGCCCAAGCGCGTGTACTCCACGAAGATCGCCGGGGTCGCCATCACCGTCACTCCGCTGGCCAGAGCCAGCGAGGATTCCCCGCTGCGGACCGACTGGCAGGCCAGGTGCAATGCCACCAGCGCGGAGGAGCACGCGGTGTCCACTGAGACCGCAGGGCCCTCCAGCCCCAGCACGTACGCCAGCCGACCCGAGACCATGCTTGGGGCGCCCCCGGTCAGCAAGTGCGGCTCCAATTCCCCCGTCATGTCCAGCGCGGCCCGGTATCCGGATCCGCCCAGGCCGACGAAGACTCCGGCCTGGCTGCCGCGGATCGATGCTGGGTCGATCCCGGCCTGCTCGAGTGCCTCCCAGCATGTTTCCAGCAGCAGCCGCTGCTGCGGATCCATCGCCAGCGCCTCCCGCGGGCTGATCCCGAAGAACCCCGGATCGAACTCCGCCACATCGGCGACGAACCCGCCCTCGCGCGCGCAGGAGGTCCCCGGATGGTCCGGGTCCGGGTCATACAGCCGGTCCAGGTCCCAGCCCCGGTCCGCCGGGAACCCCGAGATCGCGTCACCCCCGCCTGCTACCAGTTGCCACAGCTGCTCCGGGCTGCCCGCACCGCCCGGCAGGCGGCAGCTCATCCCCACGATCACCACCGGCTCACCGGCCCCCGCCACCACCGCCGCCGGAACCGCGGCGCGGGCGGCGGCCGCAGCGGCCGGGACCAGCAGCGAGGCCAGGTACCCGGCCAGCGCCGCCGCCGTCGGGTAGTCGAACACCAGCGTGGCGGGCAGCCGTCGCCCGGTCACCGCGGCCAGCCGGTTCCGCAGCTCCACCGCGGTCAGCGAATCGATCCCGAGCTCCTTAAACGCCCGCCCGGCCGGGACCGCCTCCGGGGTGGGGTGGCCCAGCACCGCCGCCACCTGCGCCCGCACCAGCTGGGTCAGCAGCCGGTCCCGCTGCGGCCCGTCCATCCCCGCCAGCCGGACAGCCAGATCTGCCCCGGCCCCGGCGGCAGCCGCCCCGGCAGCCGCAACGGGGCGGGCCGGGCCGGACACCAGCCGGTGCAGCACCGCGGGCAACTGCGCCGCCGCCGCGGCCGCCCGCAGCACTCCGGCATCGAACCGGGCCGCCACCAGCACCGCCTGATCCTGGCCGCCGGCGGCGTCCAGCAGCGCCAGCCCCTCCCGTGCGGACAGCGCCGCCATCGCCGACCGCCCGGACCGGCCGCCGCTGACAGCCGCCAGGCCCGCGGTCAGCCCGGTCGGGACCGCCCACAGCCCCCACGCCAGCGACGTCCCCGCCAGCCCCCGGTCCCGGCGGAACTGCGCCAGGCCGTCCAGGAACGCGTTGCCCGCCGCGTAATTCCCCTGCCCAGGGCTGCCCAGCACCCCCGCCGCGGAGGAGAACAGCACGAACCGGTCCAGGTCGATGCCCGCGGTCAGCTCATGCAGGTACCACGCCCCGGCCGCCTTCGGCCGCACCACAGCCTGCACCCGGGCCGCCGTCAGCGACCCGGTCACCCCGTCATCAAGCACCCCGGCCGCGTGCACCACCCCGGTCAGCGGCACCGGCCCCCGGCCCACCTTGTCCACCAGCCCGGCCAGCGCCCCCCGGTCCCCCGCATCACACGCCGCCACTACCGCGTCGGCGCCCAGCCCGGCCAGCCGCGCCGCCAGCCGCGCCGCCCCCGCCGCCGCCGGACCCGACCGGCTCGCCAGCACCAGCGACCTGGCCTGCCCGCGGACAGCCAGGTGCCGGGCCACCAGCGCACCCAGCACCCCCGTCCCGCCCGTCACCAGCACCACGCCACCG
>Ga0210390_10001468_pt1 | contig 22536 bp, 12 predicted proteins | sample IncBWH11OmetaG_FD_161050 | JGI IMG/M metagenome (GOLD analysis project Ga0210390, IMG submission 161050) | Forest soil microbial communities from Barre Woods Harvard Forest LTER site, Petersham, Massachusetts, United States - Inc-BW-H-11-O ... | reverse complement strand
GCTTCCAGCATCACGACGCTCAGTCCACCTTCGGTCAGCACTTTGGCAGCAGCACCTCCGGCTGCGCCAGACCCGATGATGCAAACGTCATAACTCTTCGGTGAACGAATTACTCGCGGCATAGGTCTCCTGACATGAAAGCGCTGACTATAACTTGGCATCGTATATGCAAGTGTCCTGCGAGCCGCACTCGCGCTTGGACCCGCTTCCAAAAAATCGCCTTCACGCACGCGCGCACGGCGTAGAGTATGATGTCAAGTCTTCGATTTCTATTCTTAAATAGAAGCGGCGAGAATTTTTCCAGTGAAGGCAAAACGCGGCGAGAACTCGACGGGATTCACGAATGATTCTCAAAATATTTGAAGACAAGACTTCGCTCGCGAAAGCGGCAGCCGATCAGGCCGCTACGGCCGTAACCCGCGCCATTCGCGATCGTGGGAAGGCGCGCGTGATCGCTGCCAGCGCTGCATCACAGTTCGAGTTCCTCGACGCACTTACTGCCACGCCCGGCATCGATTGGAAACGCGTCGAACTTTTTCATCTGGATGAGTATATTGGCCTGCCCATGAGTCATCCAGCGAGCTTCTGCAAATTCTTGCAGGAGCGCCTGATCGGCAAGGCCGGAATCACCGACTATCACCTTCTGAATGGCGAAGAGAATCCCGTGAAAGTGATTCGCGAAACGAGCAAATTCCTGAGTGCCGCTCCGATCGACGTCGCGTTCGTTGGGATCGGCGAGAACGGCCATCTAGCTTTCAACGATCCACCGGCGGATTTCGAAACCGAAGAGGCTTTCATCGTGGTCAACCTCGACGAAGCTTGCCGGCTCCAGCAGGTAGGAGAAGGATGGTTCAAAGATCTTTCGACAGTGCCAACGCAGGCCATCTCGATGTCCGTGCGGCAGGTTATGAAGTCGAAGGAAATACTCGCTGTCGTGCCCGATGCCAGGAAGGCACGTGCGATCAAGGCCTGCTTCGATGGTGAAATCAACCCAATGGCGCCGTCCTCGATTCTGCGGACGCATCCGAATGCGACGGTCTATCTTGATACACATTCCGCTGCATTATTGAGTCGCAAAACCCTTTCCGCGTTCACCGTGTCAGTGTAGCTGGTGATCGCAAGGTGTTTGTGATGCCGGCAGATGGATCACGGTTTACGACGGATTCCTCATGGACGTAGCCGGAAATGCGAATGCGACCGGCGGGCCTCGCATTATTTCCTCGCTGCGCTGGTGGATTGGAGGGCTCCTCTTCGCTTCAACTGTTATTAATTATATTGACCGTCAAACACTGTCTGTTCTCGCGCCCTATCTCAAACAGGAGTACCACTGGACCAATACGGACTACGCGAATATCGGTATCGCATTCCGCGTGGCGTACTCGATCGGACAAACGGTTTGCGGCAGGCTAGTCGATCGCATCGGGAGCAGGCGCGGCCTGATGCTTACGGTCACTTGGTATTCGATTGTCTCGATGCTGACGTCACTTGCGAGCGGTTTCCGTAGTTTTCTTACGTTCCGGTTTCTGTTGGGTGCGGGCGAATCGGGCAACTGGCCCGGCGCAACCAAAGCCGTCTCGGAGTGGTTTCCAAAGCACGAGCGAGGACTCGCGACGGCGTTTTTCGATAGTGGCTCATCCATCGGTGGTGCTATCGCGCCCTTTATTATTTTGGGCGTGTATTTCCGGTGGGGATGGCGTCTCGCATTCGTCATACCCGGAATACTCGGATTTATATGGCTGATCGCTTGGCGCCGGTGGTATCAGCTTCCACAGGTTCATCCGCGGATTGGCGATGCCGAGCGTGAGAGCATCCTGGCTGATACTCTTGATGCCGGAGCCAGCGAAAAAGGCCGTCCGCGATGGCGCGACCTTTTGAAGTTACCGCAGACCTGGGGGACAATCATCGCGCGCACTTTTACCGATCCCGTTTTCTTCTTCATCGCTGACTGGTTCCCAATCTATCTGGTGGTTAAGGGCATTTCACTAAGAAACAGCCTGATCGCTATCTGGATTCCATTCATCGCCGCAGACCTGGGAAATTTCTTTGGGGGCGGCATGTCCGGCTACCTGATCAAACGAGGATGGCCAGTCGGCGCCGCACGCAAGGCGCTTGTGGTTTTCGGCGGCACCGGGGTATTGCTCCTGATTCCTACGATTTTCACTGTGAAGCTGTTCTGGATCACGCTGCTTTTTGGGCTGGCCACATTTTCATACGCGTCTTTTACGACCATCGCTAACGTGCTGCCTTCGGACCTCTATTCGAGTGAATCGGTTGCATCTGTCAGCGGTCTGAGCGGAACCGGCGCCGGCATCGGGACCATCATCGCGTTCGAGCTGGTCGGACACTTTTCCGACGCGCGTCAAACGATGGCCACGCATGCGTTTGATCCGATTATGATCGTTGCGGGACTTATACCTTTTATTGGGATGCTTCTCGTCTTGCTGCTGGTCCGCAACACCAGTGCTACCGACCGGGGATTGGTACGCCGAATCTGAAGTAGTGGAACGTACCGTCGAATCCGGAGGGAGACATGCTCGTATCAGGAATAATCGCCTGATCGCACTGTCGCAATATCGATAGGTACCCGTGTCCAGACATGTGTCGCACATATACGATTTCGGAAGTTGACGGCAAAATCTAGACATAGCGGACGCTAGAAACCTGACTACTAGGGAAGATCGTCTTCACGAATCAGGGACGCTGTCGCTGACGACCCGTGGGCCATTCGGTGTAAGCCCTGCAAACCGAGGGGCGTTGTTGCAGACGTAATATCGGGCGCCAATTTCTAGAACCGAGGAATCCCTGTTCACCGCATATCGAACATCCGTGCTCGGAATCTGCCTCACTTCGGCTTTAGCCTCGCTACGCTCGATAGCGGCGGTCTGGGGAAAGAGCCAGCACGTATTCTCAACAAACAGAAACTGGCCCGGACAAGAGGTTACTTCTCGCCCGGGCCAGTTTTTTGGCAGCTACCTGATGCTACGAGTTAGAAGCTACCAGGTGATTGTTTCCGACCAAATCTGCATGCTGGCTCCGTCGCGCGTGTCTGACCACGCGGCATGCACTACGCCGTCTGGTCCCGAGACAAGCTGAGTGTAGTCGCCGAAGAAACCGCATCCAGGGAAGCCCGTGCAGGGATCGAATGCAACGTCGCTCACGGGAACCTGAACAGGGAAGGTGTTTCCTCCGTCTGTCGATTTCGCGACGAAGTACTGTACCTTCGTATTAAACGGATCGTTCCGGCTGTCGTACCAACCGACGTACACAGCTCCCGTCGGCGTTGCGGTCGCCCACGCGAAGAAGTGCTCTTTCAGGTCGTTGAAGGCATCACTGTTGACGCGGACCACCTTCGACGCCCCGGTCTTTACAGAGATGCTCGCGAGATACACGCTCGGTGAGCCCTCGAGCTTGCCTCCAGCCACCTGATTCGCTGAGAACGCGCAGTAGGCTTGATACCCGTGAATGCCGCATCCCGGCGCCGCGGCTCCGGAGTCGCGGAATGCCCAATTCAGGTCGAGCAGCCCATGGTACACGAAGCTCGCGACCGGTTTCTTGGACACAACCCATTTACCTGCCGTCAAAGTAGACTCCCACATATTAATCGTCGGCGAATCCGTGAAATCGTCGAAGAAAATATGTGGCGTGCCCGACGCGTCGATCACCAGGTCGGAGAACTGCGTGTTGGTCAGTGTCCCGCTTACGAGCGCGGGCGCGGAGAAAGGCTGGCCCGGGCCCGGCGATCGGGATACAAGAATCGCCGAGCCAAATGCCGGGATCGTTGCGGTTCCGTCCGTGCAGGGTGAGGAGTTGCAGAAATATGTGTAGTACACGTAGGTCGTGTCTTGGTTCGGACTATTGGGATTGCTGTCTGTCGCGATGAATGGCTTATCCAAGGTTCCGGGGCAGTTGAAGGTGCCGGTGAATACGCCGTTGCATGGTTGATCGTCAATCGGTGTTGGAAGTAACGACGTATACGTGCCGTGAGAAAAGCCCTGGACCGCGTCGATTTCAGTATCCAGGTTCTCGTATAGGTTGCTTGCGTCGAAAATCAGGTTGCCGGTGATATCGGAAAGGTAGCTGTTGCCTGCGCTGTCAAAGGAGACGCCCGGATCGCTCTGAAAAGTGAGTGGGATAAATCCGCTGAAAGGATCGTTTCCTCCCACCATCGAATCATCGGTCCATGCCTGGCCGTTGTTTGTCGAGACATGGTAGAACTCGTGGTCGTAATTCTCGCGGAAGTCATTGGCCATTACCACCCAACTTGTCCCGGTGGAGGGGTCAATCGCGGATCCTAGCTCGGCCTTCGGCCACGGATTTCTATCCTGATTTACTTGGACATTGTGATACTTGCTGGTGATAGCCGCGGCATTCATTGCCTCAAGGGTGTGTTTCTTCGCTGCAGTTTCGCGTAATGCTGCGGCAGCGCCGGGAGGCATCACGGCTCCATCGCGATCAAACGGTGCCTTGTGGTTTTTCTGCATCCAATGAACATAGGAACTGAAATCCGTGAAGGGCGCTGTGCTTTGGGCGCTCGCCAATGATCCCCACAGCAGCGCAATGAGCAGCGGTGTGAGGGCGATACCTAGCCTGCCAGCTGTGAACGTACCTCGGTTCCTTCCAGAATTCGAAAAGGTTCGGCTAGTACCAAAAGACAACCCGAGGGACTGGTCTCTGCAGTCACCTTTCTTCATGGCATGGTCTCCTTATCTGGTGGCACGGCGTTGATCGGAAAAAGCGCACGTTCGGGAGCATGGTGCGGCGCGGATTATTCTCCGTTGACTTGTCGTTGTCAACAAGAGATGCAGTAAGGCGCTATTCGTTTTTTGGGTGGACCGGATAGCGAGCTTTAATGGCGTGCGGGACCCGAAATGTAGAAGATCTAGAATCGAATCGTCGTGGACCGAACGCAGGGAATGTCGGTAAGCACGTTTTGTCCCGCTAAAAATCAGAGAGCGGCTAGGTGGAATTGCCTAATTTCGCCCGACTGCGTCTGTTGCGACTCCGGATGATGCGTGGGATGGGTTTTCACCGAGAAGCTTCTGCTTCTTCTGGGGCAGGCTGTGCAGTCTATCGAGGTAGGCCGCAATACCGCGGTATAGCCCTTCGGCGACGCGCTGGCGCTGGCCGCTCTCGAGCAGCAGGTTCTCGTCGCTCGCATTGTTGACGAAGGAAATCTCCGAAAGCACCGCAGGCATGTTGGCGCCGATCAAAACCACGAAGGGTGCCTGCTTCACCCCGCGGTTCGTCTCGCGCCGGCTCACGAGCTGGAGTTCCTGCGAGAGCGCGGTTTGGATATCCACGGCGAGCTGTTTCGATTCCGCGATCTTCTGGTCGCGTGTGACCTTCTTGATCAGTTCCGGAAGATCATGGAGGGAAGACTGCGCGAGCGCGTTTTCGCGCGTCGCGAGTTCGGTGGATTCCGGAGAAGCTGTCAGGCTGAGGGAATACGTTTCGACGCCCCGCGCATCGCGGTTGTTGCTAGAATTCGCGTGAATCGAGATGAAAAGGTCCGCGTTGGCACCATTTGCGATCGCCGTGCGCTCTTCCAGTGAAACGTGCCTGTCGTTCTTACGTGTGTAAACTACTTCCACACCCGGAATATTTTCTTCGATCATTTGGCCCAGCCGCTGCGCCACATCGAGGCACAGGGTTTTCTCGAGCAGACCGTGGGGCCCGATCGTGCCGGTATCGTACCCCCCGTGGCCGGGATCAATCGCGATGCGGTTGATCTTCAGCCCCAATTCGCGTGTCAGGGAGAGTTGACCTTCGTGACTGACGCTTAACTCCGCCGGCGTCTTGGAGACGATGTACTTGGGCGCATCCGAACTCAAACCGCGCGGCAGGGCTAGGCCCGTGGACAGCAGAATGACAACGAGTGCGCCCGTCCACAGACTCCAGCTAGGCGAGCGAGATTCCGCGAGCGGTTTGTAGGAAAGCTGTGGCGGCGCAGGAACGCTGGCTGCCTCCGCAGAATCAGTATCCCCGTGCGAAGACGATAGCGTTGGTGTTGGCGTCGGATGAGCAGTGACCACGACGTCCAACTCACGATTCGCTTTCTCGACGATGTCTCGCGACACCGTGGGGCGTCCTTGGGCATGTGCTTCCAACAAGGCTTGGAAGCAAATTTTGTTGATGTTCCTCGGAATGCCCTGGCTTCGCTCGGCGATGAGCGCCACGGCCTCCGGCTCAAATAGCGCGCCGCCGCAATGGCCCGCCACTTTCAACCGGTGCCGGATATAACCGGCTGTTTCCTCCAGTGACAGGGCCTCCAGATACTTCACCACCGTAATGCGTTGTAGCAGTTGCGCCAACTGCTTCTGCCCCAGCTTCTCCCCGAGTTGCGACTGCCCGGCCAGAACGATTTGCAGCAACTTGGTGTGCGACGTCTCAAAGTTCGAAAGCAGGCGGATGGTTTCGAGCACCGAATCGTCCAGGTTTTGCGCCTCATCGACGATCAGGACGAATCGCCTGCCCGCCAGCATTTCAGCAAACAACATTTCGTTCAACTTATTGTGCATGGCTACAAGTCCCATGCCCGTTGAATCGACCCCTAGCTCGCTCAGAAGGTATTGGAAAAATTCACGCGAGTTGCACTGCGTCTGGAATAGGTATGCGGCACGCGCCCTATCGCGCAGTCCCTCGAGCACTTGATATAGGAGCGTCGTCTTGCCCATTCCTGGCTCCGCGATCAGCGCCAGAAATCCCCGTCCGCCCAGGATTCCCTCTGTGAGCGAGTCGAGCGCCTCGCAGTGCGTCCGGCTCGGATACAGATACGCCGGGTCGGGCGTGACGCCAAACGGCTGCTGGTGCAAATGGTAAAAATCGAGAAACATAGGCACGACCCCCTTCTCATGGCGGCGCAAAGCAGATAGCTTTATCAGATCTCCCACATCGAAAGCTGCAGCACAAGCTTGAGTCAACGACTCGTCCGCAGCCAGCGCTCGATTGGCCGGCGGGAGAGCAACTGCATGCGTCTTAAGCAGTCTGCGACGAACATGGGATTCTGCTATAAGCAGCTTCTGACCGCAACGTCAGCCTCATCGGCCTGCTCATTTACTATCGGTTGCTGACGCATCATAGCTCTCACATCGAGCGGCGGGAGGGATTTTTTGCGCGGCGGCTCACTGGCGAATTTCAGCGGAGATTCTTGAAATTTCTGCTTCCCTAATTCGTTGATAGGAGTCTAAACTGTTGCCCTGTCATTTATCGACAGGAGGCTCGAAATGGCTAAGCCAACCGACCTGGTCCAAGGCACCCTCGACCTCTTGATTCTGAGGACGCTCGCGATCCAGCCCATGCACGGCTGGGGCATCGCGCGACGCATTCGTCAGGTTTCGAAAGAAGTCTTGCAGGTCCATCAAGGTGCGCTTTATCCCGCGCTGCATCGCCTCGAGCAACAGGGCTGGATTCGCGCCAAGTGGGGCGAATCGGAAAACAATCGCCGCGCCAAATATTATTCCCTGACTCCGGACGGCGCAAAGTACCTGCGCCAGGAGCAAGCACAATGGAAGCGCCTTTCATCGGCCATCGGGCTGGTCCTGGAGATGTCGTCTTAGGGAGCCGGAACCATGCGTTGGTATTACAAATTGCCGCTTCGCTTGCGCTCGCTTTTCCTTAAGGACAGAGCGGAGCTGGATCTCAGCGACGAGATTCAGTTTCATCTGCAGAATCAAATCGACGAATTCGTGGTTCAGGGCATGAATCCCCAGGAAGCTCGCCGCGCCGCCCGGCAATCCTTGGGCGGCGTTGAACAGGTCAAGGAGGAGTGCCGTGACATGCGCCGCACAAACCTGATCGAAAATTTCCTGCAAGACGTTCGTTTCGGTTTTCGCATGCTGCGCCGCAGCCCGGGATTTACCGCTCTAACGATTCTGTGCCTTACGCTCGGCATCGGCGCTAACGCCGCCGTGTTCAGCTGGGTCGAAGGCATTCTTTTGCGTCCTTATCCGCTCGTTTCTCACCAGGAGCGCCTGGTGACACTAACCGGAACGGCGGGTGACGAGAGAGACGAAATGTCGTGGCCCGATCTCCTCGACGTCGAGAGAAGCTGCACGCTGTGTGAGACCCTCTTTGTCAGCAAAATCACCGGCGCTACTCTGAGCATTGGCGAACGCGCTCAGGTCATGACCGGGAGCATCGTCTCCGCAAACTATTTTGACGCGATTGGAGTCCATCCCATTTTGGGCCGCGGCTTTGAGCCAGACGAAGACACCGGCCGCAACGCGCATCCGCTCGTGGTGATCAGCTATCATCTTTGGCAGACGCTCTTCAAGGGCGATCCCGAAATCGTCGGCAAGACGCAGCGCTTCGATAACGTCGTGCACACCATCATCGGGGTCGCGCCCGAGGGGTTCTACGGGACTTTCGTCGGCCGGAGCATGGAGTATTGGGTGCCGGCCTCGATGCTGGAAGTTTTCGACGGCGGCAGCGACAAACTGGAAGATCGCAGGGCGCGATGGGCGGAAGCGTACGTGCGACTCAAGCCCGGTGTGACCCGCAATCAAGCTCAGCAAGAAATTTCCGCCATTGCCACGCGGCTCGAAGCTGCATATCCCGCCACCAACCGCGGCCGCGGCATCAAGGTCTGGCCGCTGTGGCAAACGCCTTTCAATCACGCCGGTCATCTGCTTCCGACCTTCGAGATCATGGTTGTTGTCACGATGTTTGTTCTCCTTATCGTCTGCGCCAACGTCGGCAATTTGCTTCTCGTCCGGTCATTCGCGCGCGGGCATGAGATGACGGTTCGCCTTGCCCTAGGCGCTGGCCCTGGCCGCTTGTTAAGGCAACTCGTTACTGAAGGCTTGCTGCTATCAGCCTGCGGTGCAGCGGGCGGCATGCTACTGGCGTACTGGTGCCGTCACGCGCTTGTTCTGCTGTTCCCGGGAGATGTGATGTATCTGCCCGGACAAATCGACAGCCGTGTCCTCGGGTTGAGCGCGGCCATTTGCCTGGTCGTTACGCTTGCTGTTGGGTTGGTTCCAGCGTTCCAAACGCGCCACCTTGCTCTTGCCGATACGCTCAAAACCGGGATGTCCACCGTTCTGGGCGCCCGCGGCCGGGCATGGTTCCGCTCGAGCCTCGTGATCCTCCAAGTCACGCTCAGTTTTATCTTGTTGGTGGGCGGAACCTTGCTGATGCAAAGCCTGCGCAAGATTCGAACCGCCGACCCGGGCTTCACCACAACGCGCGTGTTCGATACCTGGGTGCCTTTGGTCGCCGCCGGCTATGACGCGTTGCGCGCCAGAACTTTTCAGGATGAATTGATCCAGCGTGTCCGCGCGCTGCCTGGTGTCGAAGCGGCCGCCTACGCCCGCGCTGTTCCGCTCGGCTATGGATCATTCTCTTCGACACCCATTGCCGTCGACGGCTACGAACCGCCGCCGAATGAGCAGCCCACGGCGGAATTTAACGAAGTCAGCCCCAACTACTTCGCCACTTTGGGCATTCCGCTCCTCTCCGGGCGCGAATTCACTCGCGCGGACGATGAGAACGCGGCGCGTGTCGCCATCGTAAACCAAACCATGATCGCGCGGTATTGGCGCGGGCAGAATCCCATTGGCCAGCGTCTGCAAGTGAAAGGCAATTGGGTGCAAGTCGTCGGCGTCGTCAAGGATTCGAAATACTACAGCATGGATGAAGCGCCCCGGCCGTTTTTCTATGTTCCGCTCCAGCAGTATTTCTCTATAGAACCTGACATCCACATTCGAACGACGCAACCTCTGCAAACCGTCCAAACGGCGCTGATTCGCGAAGTGCGCGCGCTCGATCCTAACCTCGCCGTATACGAAATGATTACGCTACAGGAGCAAGTTGACCGTTCCACTTCCCACGAGCTTGTAGCCGTAGCTTTGGTCGCTCTGTTCGGAGGCTTGGCGCTGCTGCTTGCCAGCATCGGCCTTTATGGCGTGATGTCGTGCACCGTTTCGCAGAGCACCCGAGAGTTGGGGCTGCGTATGGCTCTTGGCGCCGGCACCTCTAACGTGCTGCGTCTCGTGCTGTTACGCGGTTTGCTGCTGACAACAACTGGCATGATTATCGGGATCGCCCTGGCACTCCTTCTAACGCGCTTGCTCGGCAACCTCTTGTATCAGGTAAGCCCGCGAGACCCGCTGGCTTTCGCAGCGGCGTTTGCCGTGATGACCCTTGCGTCGGTTACAGCGTGTTTCTTGCCCGCCTGGCGCGCAACCCGAATCGATCCCATTCGAGCGCTACGGGCGGAATGATTTTCTCAGTCCGCTTAGACACGCATTCCCCACATAACTGTTGCGAACAGGGATCGTCACCCCACGTCACTTTGAGGCAGGTGGTGGCAAGAAGGGATTATCACCATCTATTTTAAAATGCGACGATCTCGCGTTGAGGGTGACAAGGGGTCTCGGCTAGAACTGGAATCGCGCGGCGAGTTGCACCACTCGCGGACCTCCACCGCCGAGACCAGGATTGCCCTGCGCGACGTCAGGGGTCTGAGTCGAAAAACAACCTGGACAATCCGCGAGCGGCGCTCCAGGATTTATTACACCACCAGGTAGCGCGAACTGCGGATGGTTGAATATATTGAAGAATTCGCCGCGAAGTTGAAGGACCAGCCGCTCGGTGAGATGCGTGTCTTTCGTAACCGAGAAATCGATATTCCAGAATCCCGGGCCGTACACTGCGTCGCGACCCAGATTGCCGTCTTCTCCAGCGGGCGTCGCGAACGCAAGCGGGTTGATATAGCCATTCGCTGGACTTCCGCTCAGAATCCGCGGGACGCCGGGCACAACGTCGGGACGCTGACGCCCATTGAACCCCCCACCGGTAATGATACCGATCGGTTGCCCTGACATTGCAGTGACGATCGCATTGAGCCGCCAACCTGACGCAAGTCTGTTTGGAAGGCCGCTCCAAACCGGAACCCCGAAGTTCAGGGCAGTCGTAAACCGGTGGCGGGCGTCGAAAGTTGAGGGCCCTTTCTCCGCTTTCAGATTGTCGGAGTCCTGAGGGAACGCCGCCGTCGACCCATTGAAATCAATGCCGTCGGAAGCTCCGTCGAGCGATTTAGAAAAGACATAGGAAGCAAATCCAGATAGACGATGCCAATTCACAAAGCGCACTTGAGTCTGCAGGGAGTTATATGTGGAGTCTGATATGGTGCTGAACACCGCCACCTGGCTGTAGTTTGGATTCAGCACGTCCTGATTGGCATCGTAGAGGCGGGTGAGGCGCGTTCCCTTGCTTCCGGCGTAGCCGATCTGGAATGCAACGCCATGCACAACTTGCTGCTGGATGTTGAGATTCCACTCGCTTACGTATGGGGTGCTCAAATTCCGAGGCGTGACGAAAATGCTGTTCGGGCCCGTTGAGATCGGGCCGAAAACCGTGCCGGTGCCAGAGCCATTGAATGCACCCTGGTTGTAGTCGAGGGAAACAACCGGCAGAGGTCCGATCGGATTCGTGGCAAGTCCTGCAGAATTCGTAAAGTTCGCGATCAGCAGGTCCTGTGGAATGTAGTCGTAGTAGAGTCCGTAGCCCGCCCGCACCACGGTGTTCTCAAACGGAGTCCAGGCCACGCCCAAACGCGGTCCAAAATTGTTTAGGTCACGCCTGTATGCACCATCGAGGCCGCCACGGCCAACCATCTCGAGCGTCGCTGTGGGAAAGTTTGCCGGAGAAAGGGCCCCGGAAGGAAAGTTCGACAGCAGATCATTTTTCTCGCTGATCGGGCCGAAATATTCCCACCGCAAGCCGTAAGTCACAGTAAGGTTGGGGCGCAGGCGATATTCATCTTGAGCGAAGAATGAGACGCCATTGTTGTAAGTGGTGCGCTGCGTATTTCCGGTGTTGGCGGAAGCAAACGCGTTCCCCAGAAAAAATTCAGTAAGGATGTTTACCTGGTCGCTCGTACCCACCGGTACGTCGCAGGCGGTCGGAAACGCGGTCGGATCGCACGTCGAAAGGCTGAAAAGGCCGCGCTCGAAGTTGTCATTAAACGCGCTAACCCATGCGCGGCGGAATTCGCCTCCGAACTTCAACGTATGGGTGCCATGAACGAGGGTGTAGTTGTCGAGAATCTGGTAGTTCTGGCTAACACGAGCACGCGGGATGCTGAAGACGGTGGCGCCCAAATTCTCGAAGATGCCGGCAAAATCAAACTCCGGCAATCCGGTGTGCCCGGTGCCGAAATCCGGGATGTTTGGATTCGGGTTCAGCGCGTCGAGCGACGTGAAAGAATTGCGGAACCGCGTGTAACCGAAGCGGAGTTCGTTCGTGCGAGTGCCGCTGAGCGCCGAAAGCAGGCTGGCCGAAACAACCTGGACGCGCGTCGGCGAAACCTGGGCAAAAGGCGCCAGTCGCGAGCCGGATCCGAATCCGCCAAGCGAGCCGAACGGAAATTGCTGCTTGTTTTGCCCAAACGCATAGCGGACAGCAAAGGAGTGCACTGAATTGAACTGATGATCGAGTTTGAGAATGAAATTGTCGAGATTGTTGAAGTCGTTGACGACACCGGCCACCGAATTCGAGCCCGGCGGGGCCAGCGGAAAGTACGAAAGGATCGCCAGTGAAGGCGTCACGTTGATGGCCGGATTTGCCGTCTTGGCGAATCCTTCCGCCTGCGTGATGTCGTTCGAATTGGGAACGGAAAGATTGAAGTTTGAGCCGACGCGTTCGCGTTGGCCTTCGTAGGCGCCGAAGAAAAAGGTCCTGTCATGAACGATCGGGCCGCCGAGCGAACCGCCGAATTGGTTGTTGATGAACAGCGTTTTCGGGTCGGCATCAGGGTTGAAGAAATTCCGGGAATCGAGAGCCGAATTGCGGAAGTACTCGAAGACGGAGCCATGCAGCTGATTCGTGCCGGACTTCGTGATGATGTTCACGGCGCCACCACTATTGCGTCCATATTCGGCGGGAAATTGCGATTGCAGATTGAATTCCTGGATTGCGTCGACGGGAAGAAGTGTGGCGGGAGCTCCGGTGATTCCCACTTGGTTGAGCGCAGAATTGTTGAACCACGGGTCGTTGTTGTCCGTCCCGTCGAGCATGTAATTGTTCGAACGGTCGCGATTCCCGTTGATATTGAATTGCCCGAAACCCTTCTCAGTGCCCGCGACGCCTGAGCCTTCCACCGTGACGCCGGGGACCAGCGCGACCAGCTTTCCGAAATCGCGGCCGTTCAGCGGCAACTCGGCCACGAGTTCTTGGTCCACGGCTCCGCCAAGCACGTCCTGCGAAGTCTCGAGGATCGGCGTCACTGTGGTTACGGTGACACTTTCGCCCCGGGCTCCGACGGAAAGGGTGATATCAAGCGGCGTTTCCAGGCCAACCTGAACGCTAACGGAGCTATTCGTGAATTTTCCGAAGCCCTTTGATTCAGCTTCCACTTGATAGGTCCCTGCGGGCAGCTCGGATATGACATACCCACCGTCTTCAGCCGTTGTGGTAGTACGGGCAAGGCCGGTGTCGCTATTCTTTGCGGCCACGTTCGCGCCGACAATGGCTGCGCCGGAGGGATCGCGCACAACGCCACGGATCGCCCCGCGATAAGTCTGCGCATTCGTCGGTGGAACCGCAGACAAGAGACATGTTATGAGCGTAGCAGCGATCAAAAAGGCGAGACGGAAATTGGCTGGCACCATTCTGTGGTGACCGACTTTGCGGTTTTGAAGTGCGTTCATCGTGAGGCTCCTTGGGTCGTCTTTCGTTGAATGAAGATCGATACGGTCGGAGTCACCTTGTACGCCTTTGAAAAATCCTGCTGGTTGAGCGCCACGCCAACCCGCCCACGCGAGTCGATGTAAAGCAGTGGCTTCCCGACGGGGACCGCTGCAAAGGTCTTCACGAACGGAAACGTGAACGGCTTTCCTCCAATTGTGAAATTCACCGCGTCGCCAAGCGTGTAGCCGAGCTGTTTGAAATCGTCGCCTGTGATATCCGTAATCAGGCTGCCAAAGGGATCGTCGAGCCCGATCACTTCGCCCGTGATACCTTTCGCGTCGATCTTTGTTACGCGTGGTTGCAGCCTAACCAGTTCTTTTATTTCGGGACCGACGAGCGTCCAATCTTCGCCCGCAGCAAGATGCGCGGCCGCGGGCGAAAAAATATCCCGACCGTGGAATGTGGACGAAATTTTGTCGCCGATCATCCAAGTGGTATTCGTAATCTCTCGCGCGCCTTCGACACCGTCGCGGTCGGCGACCGGCGTGATCAGCCCGTTATCGGGCAGCACGAAGAGCTGGCTCTTTTTCGTTTTGACGACGACCGCTTTTCGCGAACTCCCGACAGTCGGATCAACAACCGCGAGAAAAACCGTCCCGGCAGGATAGTAAGGCGACACGCCGGCGAGAAATCGCGCTCCTTCCTCGATCGAGAATGGCGTCACCTGGTGCGTGATGTCCATAATCTGAACGCGCGGAACGATTCCAACGATGACGGCCTTGCAGATGGCAACTGCGTCGTTTGCAGTGCCAAAATCCGTCATGAAGACAATGGTCGGACGAGGTTTTGGCTTCTTGGCCGTTTCCCGATGGGTGCCCAAGCCTCGACAGCCGGTAAATGAAAATGTAAACAGTACCGCGAGGAAAGCCATACCTAGCCGATTACTTCGAGAACGCATGCTGATCCCCCAGATGTCTTCGGCGAATGCAATCACGGGCGATTGGACGCCCGCCCCAATACTGTTTTGGCGCATCGGATCCACTTGACGCCGGAACGATTGAGCGAAATCGCACCTGACCGAAATTTGCGAGATTATAACCCCGGAATCGAAATTCAATCGAGGCGATGGAAAAGAAACCTCCGGGGATGCTCTATTTCAAGATGTATAAGAGCCAGCTGGCAGTGTACGGCAGTGGGTTTCGCGACTCTGCCGGGTGACACGACCGTACATGCCTTCCTGTGGCGCAAGGGTGACCACAGACCCGTATCCAACATCGCGATCGTTTGTTGTCGAGCGTGTAGATCGCAACCTATAATCTGCATCTCGGCCTCGTTCGATCCGAGCTCTGTTAGGTCTGGACACCGCACAGGGTCGAAAGACCCTGAGTCGCAAATCAAGGCGTGCTTAAATCAAAGGAGTTAACGTCATCAGCAATGCCTTGCCCTGACGTTGAGTGATTTTCATGAGGTTTCGCGGGCCGCGGGCCCTAAATGACAGTTTACTCGGCTCGTCGTGGGGCTGACTTCGTTATGCCATCACCTAAATAGGCAAAACCCAGGAAACGCACCGGAAGCCAAAGATTTGAATTCTTGTTGGGATGTGGCCTAGTTTAGGAGTTGAGATAAAATTTGCACATGGAAACGGCGCTGGGCAAATCTACTATCAAAACGGAGCGCCTTGAACTGCGCCATTTCAGAGCCGGAGATGCAGTCGCACTCCATCCGATCTTTGCCGATCCCGAGGCCATGCGGTTTTGGTCGAGTGCCCCCAAGTCATTAGCGGAAACGGAAGAGTTCGTGCGCGAAACCATTCGCGCGCGGCAAGCCGGTACCGGAGACGACTTCGTCGTCCTGTTTAAGGGCGTGGTTGTCGGAAAGGCAGGATTGTGGCGCGCCAACGAGATCGGATTTGTCTTTTCTCCCAGTGTATGGGGCACGGGAATTGCGAGCGAGGCCGTTCGCGCGATTGTGAGCCGTGCTTCGGCGCGTGGCGTTACCTCGATTATCGCGGATGTGGACCCACGGAACGAGCGGTGCCTTCGACTACTCGAAAAACTTGGCTTCGTTCAGACGGGCGCAGCGAAACGCACCGTGCTCGTGGGCGATGAATGGGCCGATAGCGTGTATTTAGAGGCCAGGGTTTGAAGCAGAAGGATCGTGTGTCGTTGCGCGCCGCGTCATACGGTTGCCCGAGGCCGGCCTGCTTCCAGATAAGTGTTAGTAACAGGTTTATCGACATCTATCTGGATGCGGCCATGTTCGGCGTCAATTCCAATCGTTATTGCAGCTTCGCGTACTCCGCTTTAGCTTCCTTCAGGATGGGAATGTCTGGGTCGGCGTCTTTCCATAGCGCGAGGAAACCTTTGTAGGCGGCCAGCGCACGGACGCGCGCGGCATCGGCATCCGCGCCGTGCGAAGTTCTCGCCTGCAAGGCATTGGCGCGAGCCACTCCCAGATGCGCCAAGGCTCCCGTCCAGCAGTTCCACACGATTCCGCTGTGGTCGAGAATTTTCTGAAACTCGGCGGCGGCAGCGTTGCCCTGTCCGGCTGCCAGGTATGCTTCTCCGCGTACGTACACATGATAGAGACAGGAAAGATTGGCGACGAACAGAATTTGCCCCAATTCGATCGTTGAAGAAGCTTGCAAAACATTCAGGGCGGTAGCCGGGTTCTTTTTGTTGAGCGCCAATTGTGCCTGAATCGCTGGCAGCCAAAGCGACTGCATCTGCGTGTCCAGCGGGAACCGTTTCCCTAAGTCTCGGGCCAAGGATTCGGCTCGGGCCGCATCGCCCGATATGGCAAACGCCAGCGCGACTTCACTATCGACGCCCTGGCTGGCGGGTGCCAGCTTCAAGGCGCCTGCCGCGGACTGACGCGCTTCTGTGGGATTGCCGTAAGCCGATTGTTCCAGAGCAGCATTCGCCTGCCATATCGCCCCATTCTCTTTGCTATCCACTCGCACGGCGGAATCGACCGCCCGCTTGGTCAGTTCCCGCGCCTTGCCGACATGGCCGGCGTACGCCTCGGTGTCGGATGCGAGCGCCAGTCCAAAATCTTCATAGTCAGGTTTCCTCGCAAACCACTGCTGCTGGTCCGCCATTGCCGCAGAATCCGCCCCCACAAAGGCGAGCGCATAGAGAGCATTGTGCAATGTGAGATCGTCAAATTTTCGCGCCTGCGCCTCCTGAATGATCTGCCGCGTCTCGTCGAATCGCTGTAAGGCAAGACTGAAGTTGGCGAGATTGCCGTACAAGAGCAAGGTATTCGGGGCAAGACGCAAAGCATGCCTCGTGACTTCTGCAGCTTTTTCATACTGCCCCAGTTCGCAGTGGATATTGCCCAAGTTGCCATAAGCCCCGGCTGACCGCGGGTAGCTCTCAATGAATTCCTGAAGGGTCTGAGCCGCCTTGTCCAGTTCGCCGGTTACATTCTGATAGTAGTCAGCGGCGATGCTGAGCTTCTCGCGCTCGCTAACACGTTCTCTCAATTGGAACGCCTTGGTGTAGTACTCGCTGGCCCGTCCCATTTCGGCGAGACTGTTGTAGTCGATGCCCAGCGCGTCATAGCCCTGGGCAAAATTCGGATCAAGCTCGACAGCACGTTGATGGTAAGGCAAGGCCGCAGAGGGGCCTTTCTCGTTAGCTGCCTTTACGCCAAGGCTGTACTCTTTCAAAGCCTCAAGCGACGACGTGGTTGCCTGTAAGAGCGGAACATCGAATTTCTGCACCGTCGCCAGCGATTCGCCCAGTTCCCCGCGCAGCTTCGTTGCCGCCTTGCCCAGCGAGTCCAGCACCTTCTCCTTGGACACCGCCGTCATCTGCTCCTCGGCGAGCGTGTCTCCGCTCTGGCAATTTACCGCCTTCAAACCCAGCACGTATTCGCTGCCGAGACTGCCGATCGATCCGGCAAGGTAGGCTTTGCTATGCGCGCGCTGGCAAAGCTCGCGAGCCACTTCGGGCGTGACTTTCGTGTCAGCCGGACGGGTCATCAGCTGCAAGGTCTTTACCATTTCGCTGTCGGGGAGGACATTTAGAAAAGGCGATTGCCGCAAAGAAATGTTGAGTGCAGTCTTTAGCGTGTCGTCAAAAATCGGATCGCCTGTGCTGTTAGCGAAATCGGCGAGCACGACGGTGTCTTTCTCAGTGAGAGCCTGCGCCCGTCGGGCAAAGTAAAGCCGTCCGGCCAAACCCAGTACGACGGCCACCACCGCAACGCCCGCCAGTATCGGCCACTTCACAGCGTGCGTCTTTGCCGGAACCGCCGAAACTGCGGAAGCCTTTCCGACAACCCGTGCTGGCGTGGGAGAAACCGTTGCAGTGGGTGAACTTGCGGACGCTAGCTCGGCCTCCTTGGCCATCGCTGTCGAGCGTCCCGACTCCGTGTCCCGCTTCAACCGCTGCAAGTCGGTGCGCATCTCCGCCGCCGATTGGTAGCGGAGGTTTTTGTCTTTCTCCAGCGCCTTGCCGATAACCTCTTCGAGTTTGCGCGGGACTTCCGGATTCAGCTGCGTCGGAGCCACTGGCGCGCGATTCAGAATGGCATCGAAAATCTCTGCCGAAGTATTCCCCGAGTACGTCTGTTTTCCCGTCGCCATTTCATATAGCACCAGACCGAAAGAAAAAATGTCCGTGCGCCCATCCAGCTCTTTTCCCAGCGCCTGCTCCGGCGACATATACGAGAGCGTTCCCATGGGCGCGCCCGGCGTACTCAACTGCAACGCCTCTTGAGTCAGCGTCACGTCAGGATCAGTTCCCGCTTTCGTCTGCAGCTTCGCCAAACCGAAATCGAGAATCTTGGCGTGGCCGCGCTCGGTGACAAAGATGTTGGCGGGCTTGATGTCGCGGTGGACGATCCCTTTGGTGTGCGCCGCACTGAGCGCGTCTGCAATCTCAATCGCCAGTTCCAACGTCTCGTCGAGCGCCAGATGTTTGCCAGCAATGTGATGCTTCAGGGTCTGCCCGTCGAGAAACTCCATCGCGATGAAGTGTTCTCCGTCTTGCTCACCAATGTCATAAATCGTGCAGATGTTTGGGTGGTTGAGCGCGGAAGCAGCTTTTGCTTCACGCTTAAACCGTTCGAGTGCCTGAGGGTCGTGGGCTAAGTCTTGCGGCAGGAATTTCAACGCGAGAGCGCGCTCTAGGCGAATGTCAACGGCTTTATAGACCACACCCATGCCGCCGCCACCAAGCTTTTCGCCGGTGCGGTAGTGGGAAATTGTGCGGCCGAGGATTGATGAGGAATCAGGCACTTCGCGCGCATCTTACGCCCGTTTCCAGATAACTGTCGAGAATTGACGCGTTCTCTTCCGTGCGGTGGCGATTTCGTCTCGTACATCGATGCGATCGTTGCATCATAGGTGCCTACATGAAAATATCTCCGTCTATTCCGTTTTAGGTGCACCAAGTTCACCATGTTCACGCCCTCCGAATTTCAGTCCACCTGAAAGCACGGTTTTCTGTGGTTCCGCGGTTGCTTCATTTGCGCCAGACGGTGGTTTCTTCAGGTCAGAGCACAAAGAGCAGCCCTCACGGTTCGCCGAACTGATTCCTTCGTGTCTCGAAGAGGGAATCGACCGCACAAAACAGCGTCAACTCCAGATTGTGATCTGTGATGCCACGGGTACCAAAAAAGAAGTACCAATAGGCTATTGCTGTAACCGAATTTAAGGAGTCGGATGAAGAATAGCCGCCGCAGCGATTCGCTCAGTTCGGCTCGCTATGGCTCTTGTGTTTTGGTCTTGTCGCTGCAACGAATTGGGCGCAGAAGGATGAAATGGGCGCAATTAGCTCTCAGGTGGATTATAGCTTCGTGCTCGGAGTGGCCAGTGCAGTCGTCGGTCTCTGCGTTATGTTGACGGCGTATCACGCGCTGAGGGCTTTGTGGAAGATGCAGCGCACTACGCATTCTGGACGACCGCGGCGAAAGTGAAGGGTCTAGTTACTGGTATGAGTTGACGAAACAACGCCCGGCGACGGCCGAGAACTTTCTCAGAAAAGAACTTGGCTTTCGGCTTCCTTACACGCCGCCGCTGGGTAGGTCGCGATCGGCATCTTGGCCCGCTTCTGCTTGGATTGGGTCCTGTGGGAAACTCTCAAAAGAGATTCATTCTGGAAATTGGATGCACGGCCCTACATCTTTGAATATCCGGCCACGCGAGCGACTTCGAGCATTTGTTTCTCTGACGGCCTTCTGAAATCTACGGCACAGTAATGCTAACCGGATTCGAATCAGCACTCTCGACACCGCTGGAATTCACCGCGGTCACTACGTAGTAGTAAGTGATGTGCTGCCCGGACTGTACTGTCGTGTCCGTATAGGCGGTTCCTGCAAACGGCGACGAGGTAAGTTTCGAGTACGACCCCAGCGCAGTTCCGCGGTACTCGTTGTACCCCACGATGTCAGGCGAAGTGCTGGCAATCCAGGAAAGCGCCACAGATGTGGGTGCAACACCAGTGCCGGAAAGCGAAATCGTGGCTGGGGAATTTGTAGCGCTGCTAGTGACGGTCACTGTGCCCGTCGCGGCTCCGGGGGTCGCCGGATCGAAGGCCACGGTAAGCGTGGTTGATTGATTCGGGGCCAGCGTGATTCCCGCGCTTACACCGCTGGTGCTAAAGCCGGCGCCCGTGGCGTTGACACCGGAGATGGTCTCGTTGGCATTTCCGGTGTTTGTGAGGGTAACGCCTAGCGAAGTGGCAGTTCCGTCGTTGACGTTTCCGAAGCTCAGGCTCGTAGGATTCACCGCCAGTAGTGAGCTTGCGGCCACTCCAGTTCCACCCAAAGCTATTGTAAGCGGTGAACTGGGCGCATTGCTGACCAGCGTGACAGATCCGGACACAGTGCCAGCAGACGATGGCGTGAAAATCGCGTTGAACGTCGCACTCTTTCCTGCCGCGATAGTCATCGGTGCGGTCATTCCGGAGGTGCTGAAACCAGCTCCGGCCAGGGCAGCCTGTGAAATCGTCAGGTTCGCATTGCCACCGTTCGAGACGGTGATGGTCTGCGAGTTACTGTTGCCTACCACGACGCTCCCGAATACGGCGCTCGATGGCGTAGCCGCGATTTGTGCCTGCGTCCCGGTTCCGCTCAATGCAATAGCCATGGGAGAACCTGGAGCGTTGCTAGCAATCGAAATGCTGCCGCTTGCGCTGCCTGCGGAGGACGGCGTGAAACTCGCTGAGAAGCTCACGCTCTGACCGGCGCTGAGGCTCAGCGGCATGGACAAGCCGGCGACTGCAAAACCAGTACCGGAAGCACTCGCAGATGAAATCGTGATGCTCGCCGTGCCGGAGTTTGTCAGGGTCATCGATTGTGATCCGCTGCTGCCGACGGCCACGCTTCCGAAACTCACACTCGCCGCATTCGCGGTGAGTTTCCCCTGAACGCCTGTTCCGCTTAATGCGATGGTTGCCGGTGATCCAGAGGGATTGCTGCTAACCGAGATGGTTCCTGAATCGCTACCCGCTGCTGCCGGCGCAAATTGCACGCCAAATGTTGCGCTTGCACCTGGGCTAATTGTTTGCGGCAGACTGAGTCCAATGATGCTGAACTCTGGACCAGACAATGTCGCCGACGAGATCGTCAAAGCGGCGCTTCCAGAGTTGGTGAGCGTAATGTTCTGCGAAGAATTGCTACCCACATTCACGTTGCCAAAGTTCACGCTCGTCGGGGTGATGCTCCATTGAGCCTGCATCCCGGTTCCACTCAATGCGATAGTCATGGGAGAACTGGGAGCGTCGCTTACAATCGAAATGCTGCCGCTTGCGTTACCTGCGGAGGACGGTGTGAAGCTCGCCGAGAAGACGATGCTCTGACCCGCGTTAAGCGTCAGCGGCATGGATAGGCCTGCGACGGCAAAACCAGTGCCGGAAACACTTACAGATGAAATCGTGATACTGGCTGTGTCGGAGTTTGTCAGAGTAATCGACTGCGATCCGCTGCTGCCGACGGCCACGCTGCCGAAAGTCACGCTCGCCGCATTCGCGGTGAGTTGCCGGTGCCGGTGCTCCCGGAGCCCTTCTGTCGGCGCACCGGAGCGTCCCGAAGTCCGTCCCGCTGATGCCGGTGCTAATCGTGCCGCAAATGTTGCGCTCGGCAGAGCCAGTCCAGCGATGCTGATAATTATTGCGATGGCTGTGAGGGTACCGGACGGCTTGTGCGAAGTCTGTCTGTAAACTTGAATCTGATAATTCCGACTCTGGGCCCGTATTTTCATAGCCCGCACAGTCTAAGAAGGGCGCAGTTCACCTATCTACTGGACGCGGGGACAAAACAGGGTCAGTCCGCTTTCGCCTGTTCGCCCGAGGGACTGTACCTGTCCCGAACGCGCGGAGGACTGCGCGGCGCGCACCGCCTTGCGCGATCTATCCCGCGAGTAAATCGACTACTTAGTGGTAATTTGTTGGCGGGAATTCGAGTTCAGTGGAAGGACAGGTCGGATTAATGTGCGGATCATGGCGCAGCGCGTCTGAATAAAGCGTGCAACCCTGCCCGGCAGCAACACGCACGTGGGACAGGCGACGACGCGTCTGTCTTCAGAGATATCTTGATCGCGACATGGAGTTCGTCTGGACTCCGAAGCATTTGGACAAAATGAGCTGGCACCGGAGTTCGTCGGTTCAAATTAAGCCTCTGCAACCAACAAATTCTTTCTTTTCAGCGAACCCCGCAACCATCCGAATTGACACGTTAGATTTCCAATCCGGCAGACGATCAAAAAGGGAGATAGTTTCCGAATCGCCGTCATCCGAGAGGCGTCTGTTATGGGCGCCTTCATGAGCCCAAAACGCTTCCCAAATATAGGGTCAGCACCTTCTTGAATTCTTCCACAATCAGGTCTTTCCCTTTATCGCCCGCTTCTCCATAGAGCTTCTTCAAGCCTCGGACCATCTCGAGAGTCACGTTCGC
>Ga0210390_10001466_pt1 | contig 22561 bp, 21 predicted proteins | sample IncBWH11OmetaG_FD_161050 | JGI IMG/M metagenome (GOLD analysis project Ga0210390, IMG submission 161050) | Forest soil microbial communities from Barre Woods Harvard Forest LTER site, Petersham, Massachusetts, United States - Inc-BW-H-11-O ... | reverse complement strand
GGGGGGGGGGGGGGGGGGGGGGGGGGGGGGGGGGGGGGGGGGGGGGGGTGAGGCGAGTGTTACGGACAGTGCATGGGATGCGAATGCGACGGCGGTGGAGCGCCGTTGGCGCTATTAGCATCGCTGGGGTCGGAGCCTGCCGGCGCGTCTTGCTGTTATCTGGATGGCTGGGCACGGGGGCGGGATCGGCTGCGATTATCGGTGTTTGCCCGGCGTATACGGGTAATTGTTGGCGGAGTACGCGAAGTTTGCGCAGGTCTGCCACGATGGAGATGTATGTCGCGATCATCGTCAGGGCCCAGGGATGAAGGTAAACGTCCCGTCGGGTCCGGCCGACAGCGGACGGGTGTCCAGCACGGCGTCCGCGTTCAGCGGCCCGTAGATGTGCGGGAACGGCGCGTCGGCGCCGGGCACGTCCTCGTACCGGATTTCGGCCCGCACGCGTTCGGTGTCGATGACCAGCACGAGCAACTCGTCCGGGACGTCCCGGTAATACCTGTTCGCCACACCGTTTACCTGGCCTGGGCCCGAGGCGTGGATGAACCCTTCCTCGGCCAGTGTCCTGCCGATAGTCGAGGTGGTGTACTCGCCAGATCGCCTGGCGCGGTCCCAGTCGCCGCGGGTGGCGATGTGGTAGATGACGCTCATCTGAGGAAATCTACAGCCCGTGTCGTGGTGAACCCCAGTTACGCCCGGTACGTCTCATCGGGGGAACAACGCTACGCTGTGTGCGCCTCGCCTCACCGTCTCGACGCCCCGGCAGATGCATCATGGAACTAACCGGGGGAAGGAACTGGACTGTCATGGCTTCGCCACGGCTCGATGTCGCTGAACTGCTCGACGTTCCCATCCCGCCGGACGGCAAGGTGCTAGCGATCAGCGACCTGCACCTCCCGCCGGAGCGTACCGTGGTGTCCGGACGCTGCTGTGAGGTGCTGTCCCGCCGGCTCGCCGCGGAGACCGGTCAGCTGACGGTCGTGCTCGCCGGCGACATCGTGGAGATGCTCGCTTTCCCCGGCACCACCGCGGCCGAGATCCTCCAGGCGCACGACGACCTGGTCCGGGCGCTCGCCAGGGTGACCGAGCGTGGCGGCCAGGTGATCTACACCGTCGGGAACCACGACGGTGACCTCGCCTGGGACCTGAAGGCGGCGGACGCGGTGCGCGACCAAACCGGCGCCACGCTTTGCCTCGCCGCCGATCTGCGGCTGCCCGGCGGCGACCGGATCCGGGTGGAGCACGGGCACCAGCTGGACCCGTACAACTGCTTTCACGACGCGCGCAACCCGCTGGACACCCCGCTCGGGCACCACATCGTCCGCGAGGTCATCCCGAAGATCGAGTGGCTGGGCCGGGACTGGCTCAACGGTCTCCATGAGATGGCCGACCCGGCGGACTTCCCGTCGTTCGTGGCGTCCCGGCTCGTGTACCGCAAGCTCGTGCGTCACTTGTGGTGGCTGGTGCTGCTGCCGATCGTCACGTTCGTCCTGGTACTGCCGGAACTCGGGCGCGTCCGCAGCCGGTTCCCCGACACGGCCGGGGTGCTGCACGACGTGGAAATACTCGGGTACGGCGCCGCGGTGGACATCGCGATCATCGCGCTGATCCTGGCGATCATGTCCCGGCGGGCGTGGACGTCCATCAGCGGGCTGGCCCTGGCCGGGCGCGGCTACAGCCAGAACTCGGCGGCCAGGCAGCGGGCCGACGACCTGATCGCCGAGGGGTACACCGGCTTCCTGTCCGGTCACACCCACCATCCGGAGCTGCACGCGCACGGGACCGGCTTCTACGCCAACGCCGGCTCGTGCACCTCGGTCGTCGAGGCGATCGATACTATGCGCGGCATGCCCCCGGTGTACCTGCGGACCCAGCAGCTGTCCTGGCTGGAGATCATCCCGGACGGCAACCGCCCGTGCCGCGCCCGGCTGCAATCGGCCCGGGTCGAGCTGCCCGGCGCGACCAGGCTCGAGCGTCTGATGGCCGCCGCGCGCAACCCGCACTCCTCGGCTCCGTGCTCGGTGGCGTCGTGGCCGGACGGCCCCGACTGGCCCGCCGACCGCAAGCACGTGCGCGACCGCAAGCACCTGCGCCGGCACCTGCACGCGTGCCGGCGCAAGGAGGGTAACGGCTGATCCGCCTTGTCGGCCTTGGCCTGCTCCGCGGCCGCCCTGGCCTGCTCGGCCGCGCGGTCGATGACGGTCTCAAACTCGCTGAACAGGAGCTTTACGAAGCCGCGCCCCTGCTGCGTGGCCAGCTTCGGTGCTACCGCCTTCTTCAGCCCGTCAGGGATGATGTCTAGGGGCAGCAGCAGCGGGATGAATAGGTAGACGGCGGGCGCCATGATCAGCGCCACCAGGGCGAGGGCGATGACCACGACGGAGAACTCCGCCAGGCCCGGGTCGCCGGGGCGCGTGCCGTCGCCGAGCCAGACCAGGTCGAGCAGTTCCGCGATCGCGAGCAGGAGGAACACGATCAGCCACACGACCGCGCCGCAGATCGTGAGGACCCGCTGCGCGACGTACAGCTTCGAAACGGCGGGCACACCCTTGAAGTACGCCAGCACCTCGCTCGGCGGCTTGTCCATGTTGAGCTCGTGCGCCGCGTGGTACTCCTGAAAGTCTTTCTCCCAGGCTGGGTCCGGGGTTCGCAGGCGCTCCCTGATGGCGCGGGCCTCGGCGCCCGCGGCGAGGGCGAGGATCGGCACCGTCACGGCGACGGCCGAGGCGAACGCTTCCGTCATCTGCACGTACAAAGCCTCCCGCAGCCTCTCAAATGGGGCAAGCGGCTTCGCGGCGGACCGGACTACTACAGATCGTCGGACGGTGGTAGCGCGATACGCGCACGCGGCCAATAGACTGCGTGCGTGAGTAACGAGCCCGCCGTCGAGATCAGCGGAATGATCAAGCGGTACGGCGGCGTGACCGCCGTCGACGGGCTGACCCTCACCGCGCGTCGCGGCGAGGTGACCGCCATCCTCGGCCCCAACGGCGCGGGCAAGACCACCACGATCGAGGTCTGCGAGGGATACAGGAACGCGGACGGTGGCGCGGTGCGGGTGCTCGGGCTCGATCCCGCGCGAGACGGCGGCGCGCTGCGTCCCCGGGTCGGCGTAATGCTGCAGTCCGGCGGCATCCCGCCGTCCGTGCCCGCCCGCGAGTACCTGACCCTGCTGAGCCGGTTCCACACGCGGCCCCTGGATCCGGGCTGGCTGCTCGACGTCATGGGCCTGACCGCGTCCGCCCGCACCCCGTACAAGCGGCTGTCCGGCGGGCAGCAGCAGCGCCTGTCGCTCGCCGCCGCCGTCATCGGCCGCCCCGAGCTCGTCTTCCTCGACGAGCCCACCGCCGGGATGGACCCGCAGGCCAGGCACGCCACCTGGGAGCTGATCGGCGGGCTGCGCGCGGACGGGGTCAGCGTGATCTTGACCACGCACTTCATGGAGGAGGCCGAGCTGCTGTCGGACCACGTGGTGATCATCGACGCGGGCCGCGAGGTCGCCGACGGCTCCCCCGCCGAGCTCACCGGGTCCGCCGGGCAGCTGCGGTTCCGGGCCGAGCCTGGCCTGGACACCGACAGCCTGCTCTCCGCGCTGCCCCCGGACAGCGCCGCCAAGGAATCCCCGGCCGGGCACTACCTGATCGAGGTACACGGACCGGTGGAGCCCGGGCTGCTCGCCGCGGTCACCGCCTGGTGCGCCGAGCGCGGCGTGCTGCCGAGCACGCTGCGCATCGAGTCCCGTACCCTCGAGGACGTCTTCCTCGAGCTGACGGGAAGGGAGCTGCGGGCGTGAGTGCGCAGACGGCGGCCCCGGGACGGTTCGCGCCCGCGCCCGGCGCGGCGCCGATGCGGCAGATGGTCGCCGCGATGGCGACCCTGGAGACCAAGACGCTGCTGCGCAACGGCGAGCAGCTGACGCTCACGCTGGTCATCCCGCTGCTGCTGCTCATCGCGTTCAGCGCCGAGTCGCTGGTCAACTTGGGCGTGCCCATGAGCAGGATCGACTTCATGACCCCCGGGGTCATCGCGCTCGCCGTGATGTCCACCGCGTTCACCGGTCAGGCCATCGGCACCGGCTTCGAGCGCAGGTACGGGGTGCTGAAGCGGCTCGGCGCCACCCCGCTGTCGCGGGCCGGGCTGATCACCGCCAAGACCGTCACCGTCGTCGCCGTGGAACTGCTCCAGGCCGTCCTTATCATCGTGGTCGCGCTGGCCCTCGGCTGGTCGCCGAACGCGAGGCTGTCCGCGATCATCGTGGTGCCCATCCTGGTGCTGCTCGGCACGGCCGCGTTCAGCGGGCTGGCGCTGCTGCTGGCGGGCACGCTGCGCGCCGAGGCCACGCTGGCCGCCGCCAACCTGGTCTACGTGGTGCTGCTCGGGGTCGGCGGGGTGATTTTCCCGCTGACGAAGTTCCCGGCCGGGGCGCGCCCGCTGCTGGAACTGCTACCCACCGGCGCGCTGTCCACCGGGCTGCGCGACGTGCTCGCCAGCGCCGCCGGGTTCCCGGTCAAGGACGCCGTCACGCTCGCCGTCTGGGCTGTGGTGGGGATCACGCTCGCTGCCCGCACCTTCCGGTGGGAGTAAGGAGCGCACCGCCCGCGCTGCCCGTCGCGCTCGTCCTGACCGGAGCCGTGTCGGTGCAGGTCGGCGCCGGGATCGCCGACCGGCTGTTCAGCCAGCTGCCGCCCGCCTCGGTCACCACGCTGCGGCTGTGGGCCGCCGCGCTGATCATGCTCGCCGTGGCCGGCCGGGGTGCCGCCCGGGCGGTCGCCGACCTGGTCAGCAGGAGAGCGTGGCGGGACGCGGTAGCCTCCGCAGCGTTCGGAATAGTTCTCGGGGTTATGAATTTCGCCATCTACCAAGCTTTCGCGCGGATTCCCCTGGGGATCGCCGTCACGGTGGAATTCCTCGGGCCGCTGGCGGTCGCGGTGGCGGGCGCGCGGCGGCTGGCCGGGCTGGCCTGGGCGGGGCTGGCGGCCGTCGGCGTGCTGTCGCTCAGCGACGCGTCGGGCGGGCGCCTCGACCTGGCCGGGGTGACGTTCGCGCTGGTCTCCGCCGCGAGCTGGGCCGGCTACATCCTGCTGAGCAGGGCCACAGGGCAGCGGTTCTCCGGCGCCTCCGGGCTGGTGATCGCGATGTGCGTGGCGGCGGTGCTGGTGACGGGGCCGGGGATCGCGCAGGGCTCGCCGACGATGTTCCGGCCGTCGCTGCTGGCCACGGGACTGGCGATCGGGTTGCTCTCCTCCGTCGTCCCCTACTGGCTGGAGCTGGAGGCGCTGCGGAGGGTGCCGGCCCGGGTGTTCGGCGTGTGGATGAGCTTGCAGCCCGCGGTCGCGGCGCTGGTCGGGCTGGCCCTGCTCGGGCAGCGGCTGAGCCTGCCCGAGTGGGCCGGGATCTGCTGCGTGGTCGTGGCCAGCGGCGGAGCGGCGCGCACCGGTGCTAGCGAACTGGGGCAAGCATTACCATGGGGCGCGTGTCTTCCCGGCTTACGCGGATTAGCGCGCCCCTGCTGCGCCCGGACCAGGCCGCGGTGCGCGGGTTCGCGCTCGCGGCGGTCATCTCCAACGCGGTCCTCATCTCGACCGGCGAGGCGGTCCGGCTGAGTTCGTCCGGGCTTGGCTGTCCCGACTGGCCCCAGTGCACCAAGACCAGCCTGCTGGCCGCGCACAGCACCGGGCAGACGTCGCTGAACACGGCGATCGAGTTCACCAACCGGATGCTGACCTACCCGCTTGTCATCATCGCCGGGCTGACGTTCATCGCCTGCTGGCGGTACCGGCCCGGCGGCCAGCAGCGCCGCGACCTGGTGTGGCTGTCGGCGGCGCTGCCGCTCGGCGTGATCGCCCAGGCGGTCGTCGGCGGGATCGTGGTGCTCACCAAACTCAACCCGGCCCTGGTGGCCGTGCACTATCTGCTGTCGTCGACGATACTCGCGGCCGCGGTCGTGTTGTACGTGCGGCTCGGCGAAGGGGACGGGCCGGTCCGGTCGCTGGCCAGGACCGACCTGCGGGTGCTGACCGGGCTGCTAGTCGGGGTGACCGCGCTGATGCTCGCCGCCGGGACCGTGGTCACCGGCACCGGGCCGCTGGCCGGGACCGTGCTCGACACTAACGGGCACCGCAAGACCGTGCCGCGGTTCCACTTCCCGCTGGAAAGCGTCACGCAGCTGCATGCCGACATCGGCTGGTTCATCGGCGCGCTCGCCGTCGCGGTCGTGATCGGTCTGCGGTTCTCGGCCGCGCCGCGTTCGGCGGTGCGGTACGGGTGGCTGGTCCTGTTCGGGCTCGGCGCCCAGGGCGTCATCGGGTACGTGCAGTACTTCAACCACCTGCCGGCCGGGCTGGTGTGGGTGCACGTGACCACGTCCGTGGTGCTGTGGATCTGGGTGCTGCGGCTGTACCTGGCCACCCGGACGCGCGATCCGGCCCCGGCGCCGTCGGCCCCGGCCTCGCCCGCAGACTCAGCCGCAGACTCAGCCGCAGCCGCAGACTCAGCCTCGAACTCAGCCTCTGTCGCGTCGGCATGATCGGGCGGATGCATCACGTGGTTCTCGACTGCCCGGACCCGGGTGGGCTGGCCGCGTTCTATTCGGCGTTGCTCGGCATGCCGGTGACCTACCGGAGCGAGGACTGGGTCGTGGTGGCGGGCGACGATACGACCTCTGGCCTGGCATTCCAGCGCGCTCCCGGCAACAAGCGGCCGACCTGGCCCGATCCGGCCGTGCCGCAGCAATTCCACCTCGACATCATGGTCGAGGACGTCGCGGCGGCGGGCCCGGCAGTGCTGGCGCTCGGCGCGGTCAAGCTCGACGGCGAGGACGTCTACGCCGATCCGGCGGGTCACCCGTTCTGCCTGATACGCCGGCCGGGGTGGGCTCAGCTCATTCCCTGGCCCGAGGTCACCCGGGGGTGATCGGGCAGCGGCGCCCGGTACGCCGCGTGCCGCGCCAGGCCCGATCCGCCCGGCGGCGCCCACGGCGCCTGTGGCGGCTCGTCGTGGCGGCTCAGGAACGACTTGCGCGCCAGGTACATCAGCCCGAGCAGGTCGTGCTGACGCTGCCGGAACGTGGCGGGGTCGACCACGCCGCGGTCGGCCTTCGCGCGCACCAGCGCCAGTTCGGTCGCGGCTAGCTGGTAGTCACCCATCGCGGAGGCGGCGGCCAGCCCGCCGGTGACCCGGGCCCAGTTCCGGGCCTGCCGCCTGGCGCCCAGCGAGGCCAGCATGGCCACGTCGTCGCGGGTGACCAGCCCGGTCGGCTCGTATTCAGGCAGGTAGTGCGTGATCTGGCCGACCATGCGGCGGCGGTCCGCGAGCAGGATCAGGACCAGCGCGACCAGCACGCAGAACATCAGCACGTACGCCACGGACAGGCCCGCGGTGCCGTCGACCGACAGCCCGTTCCAGGTTCCGTGCAACAGCATGGCGCCGATCCAGCCGACGACCACGGCCCAGCCGGCGTGGCGGTGCGAGGCCGCGTACGCGACGCCCAGCCCGGTCATCGAGGTGAAGATGGGGTGCAGCAGCGGGGAGACCACGCCCCGCACCACGAACGTGTAGCCGAGCAGCGCGACCCCGCCCTGGTCGGGGGTGATGAGAGCGTTGATGTAATACCCGACGTTCTCCACCATCGCGAAGCCAAGGCCCACCATGGCCGCGTAGATGATGCCGTCGGTGGGGCCGTCGATTTCGTTCCTGCGCCGCCACAGCAGCCCGACCAGGAACAGGCCCTTCAGCGTCTCCTCGACCACCGGCGCGCCCAGCGTGGCGGACACGTACTCGCCGGTGCCCGCGCCGAGCGCGGGCTGGGTCACGTACTCCAGCCCGGCCGTGTTGATGATCAGAGCGAACAGCGAGGCGATCCCGGCGCCCCACGCGAACGCCAGGACGAGGGTGCCGCGCGGTTCCGGCTCGAGCCGGTCGATCCACAGCACCAGGGCGATCAGCAGCGGCACGGGAAGCAGTGCCAGCGGAAACGCGATGAACGCGGGCGCCACGCCGTCCCCGGCGGCGACGCTCTGCGCCGCCTGGATAGTGAGCGCGATGATCGCGCACGCCGTGGTGATGACGATACCGGCGATGAAGGAGAGGCTGGTCCGGCCCGGCGTGCGGCCTTCGATCACGGCCCTGGGGTCGACCGGGGGGGCGGGCTGCCTCATGCCCGGAAGCATACTGTGCGGTCGCCCGGGGTCGCCTGGGGTCGCCCGGACCGGAAAATTGGTCTAGACCTATATCCCATACTGGTCTAGACCTCCGATGTGGTGAACGTTCCGGAAACGGGCTCCCCCGCGCGGTTTCCCCGGCCCGGGTAGGGATAGGCTCGACGCAGACAGCGCGTCAGCAGAAGGGCAGCGCGTCGGCAGAAGGGATCTGTGACGAACGGTGAGCAACTCCGCCCTTGACTGGTCACCCACCGACGAGCGAGCCGTCGACCTGATCCGCGTCCTGGCGATGGACGCCGTGCAGGAGGCGGGCAGCGGTCACCCCGGCACGGCCATGAGCCTCGCCCCCGCCGCCTACCTGCTCTACCAGCGGCTGCTCAGGCACGACCCCGCCGACCCGAAGTGGCCGGGCCGGGACCGGTTCGTGCTCTCCTGCGGTCATTCGAGCCTGACGCTGTACATCCAGCTCTACCTGTCCGGCTACGCGCTCACCCTCGATGACCTCAAGCGGCTGCGCAAATGGGGCAGCATCACCCCCGGGCACCCGGAGCACGGGCTAACCCCCGGCGTGGAGGCCACCACCGGGCCGCTCGGACAGGGCCTGGGCAACGCGGTGGGCATGGCGATGGCGGCGCGCCGCCAGCGCGGCCTGTTCGACCCCGACGCCGCGCCAGGCACCAGCCCGTTCGACCACCACATCTACGCGTTCGCCTCCGACGGTGACATGGAGGAGGGCATCACCCACGAGGCGTCGTCGGTCGCCGGCGTGCAGGAGCTCGGCAACCTGATCGTGCTGTACGACGACAACCACATCTCGATCGAGGACGACACGAACGTCGCCAAGTCCGAGGACGTCGCCGCCAGGTACGCGGCCTACGGCTGGCACGTACAGCGCGTCGACTGGTTCACGCCCGGCGGCGCTTACGAGGAAAACGTGGAGGCGCTGAACGCGGCGTTCCTGTCGGCCAGGGAGCACGTCGCCGCCCCGTCGCTCATCGTGCTGCGCACGATCATCGGCTGGCCCGCGCCGAACAAGAAGGGCACCGGCGCGGCGCACGGCGCCGCCCTCGGCGAGACCGAGGTCGCGGCGACCAAGGAGATCCTCGGCTTCGACCCGGCCGTGAAGTTCCCGGTCGAAGAGGAGGTGGTGCAGCACGCCCGGCTGGTCGCCGAGCGGGGCAAGGCGCTGCACGCCGAGTGGGAGGAGGCCTTCAACGCCTGGGCGGAGGCCAACCCGGAGCGCAAGGCGCTGTTCGACCGGCTGTCGAAGCGCCAGCTACCTGACGGCTGGGCGGACGCGATCCCGTCCTTCCCGGCCGACCCCAAGGGCACCGGCACCCGTCGCGCCTCAGGCAAGATCCTCACCGCGCTCGCCCCGGTGCTGCCCGAACTGTGGGGCGGCTCGGCCGACCTGGCCGAGTCCAACAACACCACGATGGAGGGCGAGCCGTCCTTTGTGCCCGTCGACCACCAGACCAAGATGTGGCAGGGCAACCCGTACGGGCGGACGCTGCACTTCGGCATCCGCGAGCACGGCATGGGAGCGATCTTGAACGGTATCGTGCTGAGCGGCTTCACCCGCCCGTACGGTGGTACGTTCTTGCAGTTCAGCGACTACATGCGGGGCGCGGTCCGGCTGGCGGCGCTGATGGAGGTGCCGGTCACGTACGTGTGGACACACGACTCGATCGGCCTGGGCGAGGACGGCCCGACGCACCAGCCGGTCGAGCACCTGTGGTCGCTGCGGAACATCCCTGGCCTCGACATCGTGCGCCCGGCCGACGCGAACGAGACCGGCGTCGCCTGGCGCACCATCCTCGAGCACACGGACCGGCCGGCGGGCCTGTGCCTGACCAGGCAGAACGTGCCGACGTTCGACCGGACCGAGTTCGCGTCCGCCGACGGCGCCGCGCGCGGCGGGTACGTGATGGCCGACGGGGACGACGTGATCCTGATCGGCACCGGCAGCGAGGTGCAGATCGCCGTCGCCGCGCGAGAACTCCTGGCCCAGGAGGGAATCTCGGCGAGGGTTGTCTCGCTGCCCTGTGTGGAATGGTTCAGGCAGCAGGACGTTTCCTACCAAGAGGACGTACTCCCGGCGGCGATGCGGGCGCGGGTGTCGGTCGAGGCGGGCATCACCGAGCCTTGGCGGGCGTTCGTCGGGGACGCCGGCGAGTCCGTGGGTGTCAACCGGTACGGCGCGTCGGCCGATGAGCAGACTTTGTACAGGGAGTTCGGCGTCACGGCCGAGGCGGTGGCCGCCGCGGCCAAGGCGAGTCTCGTCAAGACGCGGGCCTGACGCCCGGGCGAGCCGGCGATAGAGCCGGACGAGAGAAAGGAACGCGGTCATGAGTGACGTGCTCGGCGAGCTTACGAACGACGGGGTTTCGGTCTGGCTGGATGACATCAGCCGCGACCGGCTGGAGACCGGCAACCTCGAGCAACTGGTCAGGGACTTCCACGTGCGGGGCGTCACGTCGAACCCGACGATCTTCGCCCACGCGCTGAGCAAGGGCAACGCGTACGACGACCAGATCAAGGACCTAGCGGTGCGCGGCGTCAGCGTGGACGAATCCTCGCGGATGATCACCACCTATGACATCCGGTGGGCGTGTGACGTGCTGCGTCCGATCTACGACGAGTCGGACGGCGTGGACGGCCGGGTCTCGCTCGAGGTCGACCCGCGGCTCGCCAGGGAAACGGAAAAGACGATCGCCGAGGCCAAGCAGCTGTGGTGGCTGGTTGACCGGCCGAACCTGTTCATCAAGATCCCCGCCACCGCCGAGGGGCTGCCCGCGATCACCGCCACGCTCGCCGAAGGGATCAGCGTCAACGTCACGCTGATCTTCTCCCTGCAGCGGTACGCGGACGTCATCGACGCCTATATGAGCGGCCTGGAGCAGGCAGCGGCGAACGGGCACAACATCAGCAAGATCGCGTCGGTCGCCTCGTTCTTCGTCAGCCGGGTGGACACCGAGGTCGACAAGCGGCTTGACAAGCTCGCCACCCCCGAGGCCCAGGCCATGCGGGGCAAGGCGGCGCTCGCGAACGCGCGGCTGGCCTACGAGCTGTACGAGCAGAGGCTCGCCACCCCGCGCTGGGCCGCATTGCGCGACAAGGGCGCGAAGGTGCAGCGCCCGCTGTGGGCGTCCACGTCGACCAAGGACCCGGCGTTCCCTGACACGATGTACGTCGTCGACCTCGTGGTCAAGGACACGGTGAACACCATGCCGGAGGCGACGCTGCACGCCACCGCCGACCACGGCGTGCTGCACGGCGACACGGTGCACGGCACCTACGACGCGTCCCGCAAGGTCTTCGCGGACCTGGAGAAGCTTGGCATCAGCTACGACGACGTGGTGCAGGTGCTCGAGGACGAGGGCGTCGAGAAGTTCGCCGTCTCGTGGAACGAGCTGCTCGAGACGATCAGGACCGAACTGAGCCTGAAGAAGTAACGGCAGTAACGGTCAGAAACGGGAACTGGAGGTTCCGACATGACGATGCCGAACGCCGGCACCCGGGGACTGGCGCCGGCGAATCCGGGGGTGATCGCCTCAGCGGCTGACCCGGTCAACCCGCTGCGGGACCCGAGAGACCGCCGGATCCCGCGGGTGGCGGGCCCGTGCGTCATGGTGATGTTCGGCGTCACCGGTGACCTCGCCAGGAAGAAGCTGATGCCGGCCCTGTACGACCTGGCGAACCGCGGCCTGCTGCCGCCGGGCTTCTCCCTCGTCGGCTTCGCCAGGAGGGACTGGGAGCACGAGGACTTCGCGCAGATCACGTACGAGGCCGTCAAGGAGCACGCGCGGACGCCGTTCCGTGAGACCGTGTGGCAGCAGCTGTCAGAAGGTGTCCGCTTCGTCCCCGGCGAGTTCGACGACGACGCCGCCTTCGACAACCTGGCCGCGACGGTGGCCGAGCTTGACCGGGTGCGCGGCACCGGCGGGAACTACGCGTTCTACCTGTCGATACCGCCGAAGTTCTTCCCCATCGTGGTGCAGCAGCTCAAGCGGTCCGGGCTGTCCGACCCCGGCCCCGCGGACCCGGTCACAGGCCGGACGTCGTGGCGCCGCGTCGTCATCGAGAAGCCGTTCGGACACGATCTGGAAAGCGCCCGCGAGCTGAACGACATCGTGGACGCGGTGTTCCCCGCACACTCGGTGTTCCGCATCGACCACTACCTGGGCAAGGAGACCGTCCAGAACATCCTGGCGCTGCGCTTCGCCAACACGCTGTACGAGCCGATCTGGAACCGCGGCTACGTCGACCACGTGCAGATCACGATGTCGGAGGACATCGGCATCGGCGGCCGGGCGGGCTACTACGACGGCATCGGCGCGGCGCGCGATGTGATCCAGAACCACCTGCTCCAGCTGCTCGCGCTGACCACGATGGAAGAGCCGGTCTCGTTCGACGCGGACTCGCTGCGCCAGGAGAAGGAAAAGGTGCTGTCCGCGGTCCGGCTGCCCGCCGACCTCGCCGCGGGTACCGCGCGAGGCCAGTACGCGGCCGGCTGGCAGGGCGGCCGCCAGGTGATCGGCTACCTGGAAGAGGACGGCATCCCGCCGGACTCGCGCACCGAGACGTACGCCGCCGTCCGCCTCATCGTGGACACGAGGCGGTGGGCGGGGGTGCCGTTCTACCTGCGCACCGGCAAGCGGCTGACGCGGCGGATGACGGAGATCGCACTGATGTTCCAGCGCGCGCCGCACCTGCCGTTCGCCGCCACCGACACCCAGGAGCTCGGCAAGAACGCCCTGGTCATCCGCGTTCAGCCGGACGAGGGGGTCACCGTGCGGTTCGGTTCCAAGGTGCCCGGGTCCGCCATGGAAGTCCGGGACGTGAACATGGACTTCGCCTACGGCGAGTCGTTCACTGAAAGCTCGCCCGAGGCCTACGAGCGGCTCATCCTCGACGTGCTCATCGGCGACCCGCCGCTGTTCCCACGGCAGGAGGAGGTCGAGCTCTCCTGGCGCATCCTCGACCCGATCGAGCAGTTCTGGACCGAGAACACCAAGCCGGAACAGTACGAGGCTGGCTCCCCCGGGCCCGCGTCCGCCGACGCGCTGATGGCGCGCGACGGCCGCACCTGGCGCAGGCTGTAGACCGGCTTTAGACGGTCCGGAAGGACCTGAGAGGCTCCGATGACTCTATGACTATCGACCTGACCGACACCACCACCGGCGCCATCGACGGCGCGCTGGCCGAGGCGCGGCGTCGGCTCGGCGGCATGGCGATGGGCATGGTGCTCACGCTGATCGTGGTGACCGACGAGGAAGGGCAGTACGACGCTATCCGCGCCGCCAACCAGGCCGCGCGGGAGCACCCCTGCCGGATCCTCGCCGTCATCACCCGCCGGGCCAAGGCGGATTCCCGGCTGGACGCGGAGATCAGGGTCGGCGAGGCCAGCCCGGGCGAGACGCTCCTGCTGCGGATGTACGGCCCCCTCGGGCAGCACGCGGACTCGGTGGCAGCGCCGCTCCTCGTTCCCGATGTGCCCGTCGTGACCTGGTGGCCGGACACCGCGCCCGCGGTGCCCGCGGCGCACCCGCTCGGGGCGCTCGCCCAGCGCCGGGTGACCGACTCGGCGGCCGCGGACGAGCCGGTGCACATGCTGGCCGGCCTGGCCAAGGGGTACCGGCCCGGCGACACCGACTTCGCCTGGACGCGCGCGACGCCGTGGCGAACGCTGCTCGCGGCCACGCTGGACCAGCCGCACCCCAAGCTGGAAGGCGCCGAGGTGCGCGCGGAGCAGGGCAACCCGACCGCGGACCTGATCGCCGCCTGGCTCAACCTGCGGCTCGCCATCCCGGTGCGGCGCACCGTTTCCGCCGGCCCCGGCATCACCGATGTGACGTTCGCCACCACCGAGGGCGAGATCTCCCTGAACCGGCCGGACGGCCGCACGGCCACGCTGTCCTGGCCGGGGCGGCCGGACCGGACGGTCGCCCTCCACCGCAGGGAGACCGCCGAACTGCTCGCGGAAGAACTGCGCAGGCTCGACCCCGACGAGGTGTACGCCGAGACGCTCAGCCAGGTCGGGCTGGCGGACGCCGCGGCTCCCGACCTGGCGGAGGTGTAGATGAGGACGCCGGAGGTTCTGGTCCACGCGGACGAATCGCTGCTGGCCAGGGCGGTCGCCGCCCGGCTCGTCACCAGGCTCGTCGACGCCGTGTACGCGGCCGGGCACGCGCACCTGGTGCTCACCGGCGGGGGCATCGGCACCATGGTGCTCGCCGAACTGGCCGCCGCCCCCGCCAGGGACGCGATGGACTGGCGGGCGATCGACTTCTGGTGGGGGGACGAACGGTTCGCGCCGACCGGCCACCCGGACCGCAACGAGACGGGGGCGCGCGCGGCGCTGCTCGACAAGATCGACGTGGACCCGGCCCGCGTGCACCCGATGCCCGGCCCTGACGGCCCGGACGGCGACGACCCGGAGGCGGCCGCCGCGCGGTACGCCGCGGAACTCGCCGCCGCCACCAGGCCCGAGGACCACGGCCCGGTGCCGTCCTTCGACGTGCTGATGCTCGGCATTGGCCCGGAAGGGCACGTCGCGTCGCTGTTCCCGGGGATGCCCGCGGTCTACGACAAGCGCCCGGTGGTCGCCGTTCGCGGCTCGCCCAAGCCGCCGCCGATCCGGCTGTCGCTGACGTTCCCGTCGATCCAGGCCGCCCGCGAGGTATGGATCCTCGCCTCGGGCGAGGAGAAGGCGGGCGCGGTGGCGCTGTCGCTGTCCGACGCGGGCCCGGTGCAGGTTCCCGCGGCTGGTGCCCGCGGACGCCAGCGGACGCTGTTTCTCATCGACCAGGCGGCGGCGGCCAAGCTGCCACCGGACATCGGCAGGCCGGGCGCTCACTAATATCCGGAACGAACCGGGCTGACTCCAGGCCGGATGCCTACCGGTGCAGCCCGTCGATGACGTGGATGGCGGCGCCAGCCTGGGCGCCAGGGCCGACGTGGCTCAGGACCAGGGCGACGGCGATCATCGCGACGGTCATGGACACCCACACGCCGAGGAAAATCCGGGTGGCCACCGCCGTGGAGACCCGCCTGCGGAGCCGCCTCAGCGGCCGGCGCTTCGGCATCTCCTCGCCGGAGGCCAGCCGGTTGAACCCGGTCAGCAGTGTCATCAGTGCAGGAGCGGATGCGGCAAGCTCTTCGGCTATGCGCTTGAGGGTCCGCAACTCCCGCTCAGTCAGTTTCAGGGCCAACCTCCTTCATCGGGCCGTGGCCGGGCGCGCGGCAGCTACTGTCTGACTGCCACATCGATGTAGCTTCTACCGCAAAATCCCCGGGCTAAGCTGGCCGGCCTCCGCCAGGCTAGGCTCGCTCAGCCAGGTTACAAGGTTGCGGCGACCCGCACGCTGCGGGCTACGGCATAATTCAGGGGTGGCACCGTCAGTCGTGTCCGGATCGCGGGGGGCTCTCCTGTCCGGGCCTCAATCCCAGCCGTTGCTCGTCGCCGCGGCAGTCGCGGGGAGTGCCGCGAGCATTCTCGTGTTCGCGGCCCTGATCGCCACCGGGGAAAAGACGATAGTGGCTGACATCGGTCCCGCCGGCCCGTACATCGACTTCCACCACCAGGTGCCGCTTGGTTTGATGAGGCTCGGCTGCTGGTTCGCGACGCTGGCGGGCGCGGGTGGCGTACTGGCCGGGCTGGCGGCCGTCCGGCGTGGCTGGCGGCCGAACCCGGGCCTGGTGCTGGCGGCCTGCGCGGTGGCGACGGTGCTGTACGTCATGGTCGCTCCGGCCGCGTCGGTGGACGTCCAGAACTACGCCGAATACGGTCGGATGGTCGTCCTCGGCCACAACCCGTACGTGTTTACCCCCGAGGACCTGTACCGCCTAGGCGATCCCGTCGGGCTGCTGCGCCCCGGGCCGTGGCAGGACCAGCCGACGGTGTACGGACCGGTGGCCACGGCCGTGGAGGCCGCCGCGGCGTGGCTCGGTGGCGCGTCCATGGCGTGGATCACGTTCTGGATCAAGGTCGTGAACGGGGTCTGCTACCTCGCCGTGGCGCTGGTGCTCGGCCGCCTGGCCGGGCCGGATCCGGCGCGGCGGGCGCGCGTGGCGGTGCTGTGGACGCTCAACCCGCTGATGCTGTTCTGGATGGTGGCCGGGGCGCACGCGGACCTGCTGGCGGTGCTGCCCCTGCTTGTGGCGCTGTGGGTGCTGCGCGCGGCGCGGCGGTGGCAGTCGCAGGTCCGGTCGGGATGGGCCGCGGCGCTAGCCAGCGCGCTGGCGGGCGCGGCGATCGCGGTCAAGGTGACCTTCGCGGCCCCGGTCGCGGGACTGGCGGTGGCGGTGTGGCGCCGGTACCCGGAAGGCCGCCGCGAGCTGATGCTCGCCACGGGCGCCGCCGGGGGCCTGCTGGTGCTGGCGGTGGGGTACCTTATCGTCGGCGGTCACGCGCTCGGTTCGCTGACGCAGCGGCTGTCTTCGAAGGGCGACGCCTTCTTGCCGCTGCCGGGAACGGTCTTCGACCACGCTGCCCTGTACACCGTTGTCACGGTGGTGTTCGTGCTGCTGGTCGGCGGCCTGCTGGCGTGGCGGACGCCGGCGGGGTTCGATGAGCTGCCCGAGGTCCGGCCGATCCTGATATGCGCGCTAGCCGTGGTTCTGGGAGGAATCGTGCAGTACCCGTGGTACGACGCGATGTTCTTCCCGCTGCTCGCGCTGTTCCCCGCCTCGAGCCTCGATGCCTGGCTGGTGGGACGGATCACGCTGATCAGCTGCGTGATCTTGCCCGCCGTCCCCATCCGCGGCGACCAGTACCGCGACGCCAGGGTCCTCGTGCCGGTCTTCATGATCGCTTTCCTGGTCGCGCTCGCGGCCGGGAAGCTCCGCGTGGCCAAGCCGGTGCCGGTGGCCGGGTGAGCGGCGGGATGGACAGTCAGATGGAGAGGGTGCTGGCCCGCGTCCGCGAGCACTGGCTGCTCGCCACCGGGGCGGTCGCGTTCGTCGCGATCCTGGCCCTGTGGATCGCCTTCGCCGAGGTCTCTCCCCACGGAGCGCTGAACTTCGTCGACCTGAACGTGTACACCGACGGCGGTCTCATCGTCCGGCACATGCTGCCCGGCTACCATCCCCACGGCGACTCGCCGCTGTACAGCTGGGGCGGGCTGGGATCCCTGCAGCTGAAGTTCACCTACACGCCGTTCGCGGCGATCGCGTTCGTCGCCGTCACGCTCATCCCCTGGCACGACCTGCAGGACCTGTCGATCGCGATCAACGTGGCCGCCCTGCTGGCCGCGCTGTGGTTCACGTACGGCGGTCTCGGCTACCGGTCGCGCCCCCGGGTCCGGCTTGGCGCCACCCTGCTCACCACGGCGGTGGTGTTCTGGAGCGAGCCGGTGCTGCGGAACATCTACCTCGGCCAGATCAACATCGTGCTGATGGCCCTGATCATCTGGGATCTGTGCCAGCCGAGCGAGGGCCGCTGGTGGAAGGGCGCCGCCACCGGCGTCGCGGCCGGGATCAAGCTGGTCCCGCTGATCTTCATCCCCTACCTGCTGCTCACGCGCAGGTTCCGGGAGGCGGCGATGGCCTGCGCCGGCTTCGCCGTCACCGTCGCGCTGGGGTTCGCCGTCCTGCCTGGCGACTCGGTCACCTGGTGGTTCGACGGCGTATTCGCCAAGGGCAGCAGGACCGGGTTCATCGGCTGGGCCGGCAACCAGTCGCTGGACGCGCTGGCCACCAGGCTGAGCGGGTCTGTCGCCGCGGGCCAGGCGCCCTACCTCGCGATCGCGGCGGTCACGGCGCTGGTCGGGCTGGCCTGCGCCGCGTTGCTGTACCGGGCGGGCCACCCGATGCCGGCGCTGCTGCTCACCGAGCTAACCGGGGACCTGATCTCGCCGATCAGCTGGGATCACCACTGGGTGTGGTTCGCGCCGGGCGTGGCCGTCGCGGCGACCTACGGGGTGCGCTGCTGGCGCTCCGCCCGGGCGATGGCGGTCGGCTGGCTGACGATGGCCGTCGGCCTCGTAGCCGTCTTCGCGGGGTGGCCCACGACATGGTTCGGCGTGCCGCCGCACCTGGGCCTCGACTCCTACGGCCTGATCTGGGAGCCGCCGAACACGTCTCCCTACCACTTCGTGAAGTACGGGGACCTGCCGGGAAACGCCGAGTATCACTGGCACGGCCTGCAGCTCATCACAGGGAACGCTTACCTGCTCGCGGCGCTGGCGGTCTTCGGCATCCTGATGATCACCGCGTTCTTGCTGGCGGGCCAGCGGCGGCCGGGGATGCCGGCCGGCGACGAGAGCACCAGGCGCGCGGGGGTCGCGGCCTAACGACGCCTGGCCAGCATCACGAAGACCATCACCACCACTATCGCGATCGTGGGACCGACGATCGCGTGTGGCGACTGAGTGCTGAGCGCGAGCACGAGCCACACCGCCACAAGCGGGATGAACCCCACCGGGTGCCGCCGCCGCGGGCCAGGCGGCAGCAGGCCGCCGCTGCGTGGCGGATGCTGCGGAAGAGTCGGCGGAGGCAGCGGCCGCCCGGGCACGTCGGACCCGAGGATCGGCTGCGCGGGCAGGTCTTCCGTCAGCTTCCGCAGCTCACCCCACGTCCTGCTGGCGTAGGCGGCACTCATCCGCTCGTCGAATTCGTCGAGGGTCAGCCTTCCCGCCGTGTACGCCTCGCGCAGCGCCGCCACCACGACGTCGCGGTCCTGGTCTGACGCGCGGATCAAGTGATCGCTTGCCATCGGCGGACCTTCCTTCGCTTGAGCAGGCAGCTTAATCTTACCGGGCACTTTTCATTATGATCTGGCCATGCCCGCGCTGCCCCCCATCGGGAATCACGTCATCGTGTGCGGGGACGGCCCGCTCGCCTATCGCATAGCCCTGGAGCTCACCTCGCGCTACAGCGAGGACGTCGTGGTGGTGCTCCCCGACCGGTCGAAGAACCACGGCCCGGAGCTCGCCGCCCTGCCCGGCGTGACGGTGCTCGAGCGCGCCGACCTGACCAGCGAGACCTTCGCCGACGCCGGGGTGGCCTCGGCGCGCGCCCTGGCCCTGGTGTCGCAGGACGACCTCGGCAACTTCCACGCCGGGCTGCGGGCGCAGGAGCTCAACCCGGCGCTGCGGCTCGTGGTGGCCATCTTCAACCGGCGGCTCGGCGAGCACATCCACGGCTTCTTTCCCGACTGCACGGTGCTGTCGGGCACGGCGATGGCCGCGCCGTCGTTCGTCGCCGCCGCTCTCGGCGAGCCCGCCCCGAGCCACGTGCGGGTGTCCGGCCGCACGCTGTACGTGGCCAGGCGGGAAGACGTCGAGCGGGGCCAGGTGATGTGCCGCCTGGCGGTCCCCGGCGACCCGGCGGGCGCCACCCGGCTGCTCCCGCCGGACGCGCCGGAAACGGACGCGGACCTGGTGCTCGCGGTGGCGGACGGGACCCCGCGAGACCGGCTGGCCAGGCGCAGGCACCCGGTTCGCTCGGTCCTCGGCATGGCCTACCGGCTCGTCTGGAACAAGTACGGCCTGGTCTTCGCGATCCTGCTCACGGTGGTGCTGACGGGCTTCGTCCTGCTGCTCCAGATCCCGAAGTATTCGGTGGGGAACGCGCTCTACCTCGCGATCATGTCGCTGACCGGGTCCGCCCTCACCGACACGACCAGGATGTGGCCGGAGAAGATCTCGCAGGTGATCCTCACCGTCGACGGCATGGCACTGATCCCGGTGGTGACCGCGCTGATCGTCGGTGCCCAGCTGACCGGATCGATCCGCGGCGAGCCGCGGCCCCGCGGCGGCCATGTCATCGTTGTCGGGCTCGGCAACGTCGGCACCCGGGTCTGCGGCGAACTGCACGACCTCGGCTTCGACCTGGCCTGCGTCGACAAGGATCCCAACGCCCGCGGGGTCGCGATGGCGCGCGGCAACAACCTGCCCCTGCTGATCGGCGACGCCGTCCGGGAAGACACCCTGCGGGCGGCCGGGCTGGAGAACGCCATCGCGCTCGTCTCGGTGACGAGCAGCGACATCGTGAACCTCGAGACCGCGCTGCAGGCGCGGGCGATGCGCGAGGACCTGCGCATCGTGTTGCGCCTTGTCGACGACGATCTCGCCCAGCGGGTGCAGAAGACCGTCGGCAACGTCGTGTCGCGCAGCGTCTCCTACCTCGCCGCGCCGGCGTTCGCGGCGGCGCTGCTCGAGCACCAGGTGCTGCGGACGATCGCCGTCGGCAGGCACGTGCTGCTGATCGCCGACGTCCGGGTCGAGCCCGGCGCGGACATCGTCGGCCAGGCGGTCACCGAACTGGAAGGCGGGGGCCAGGCGCGCGTCCTCGCGTTGCAGCTCAGGGGCGCCCAGCGGTTCGACTGGTCGCCGCACCGGGGCTACCTGCTGACCGCGGGCGACCGGGTGATCGTGCTGGCCACCAGGGCCGGGCTCGGCCGGTTCCTGGCCGGGAACCGCCCGGTCGTCTCCCCCTTATGACTGACGCGTCATGCTGGGCGAATATTGGGGCTCGCGAGGCGGTTAAGCGCGCGTTACGCTAATAGCGGAACTTTCAACCTGGTTGTCATGTGCCAGGTGGGAATCCAGAGATTAGCCGCGGGAACGGAACCGCACCGCAAGGACGGCCCCCGGTCCGTGGCTGCTATCAAGCGCCCGGGCGATGGCGGCGGGAGCAGGCCACCGGCCGGGCTTGTCAAGCTCGGAGGCAATATGAGCGTCAGCGAGGACCGTACAGCACAGCCCTCCGTTCAACCCGCCGTTCCCGCGTCGGGGATCGCCGATCCAGCGCCGCTAGGGCTGGCGGCGTTCGCTCTCACCACTTTCCTGCTATCCGCCGCCAACGCGAACTGGATGACGGCCGCCTCAGGCAACGCCTGGATCGGCTATGCGCTCGCCTACGGCGGCCTGTGCCAGCTGCTCGCCGGCATGTGGGAGTTCCGGAACAGGAACGTCTTCGGGGCGACCGCGTTCGCCACATACGGCGGCTTCTGGATCGGCCTCGGGCTATGGGCGCTGCTCATTGCGCCGCACATCGCGACCGCCAACGCGGCGGCTCACGACCTCGGCTGGATCCTGCTCGCGTTCGCCATCTTCAACACCTACATGCTGATCATGTCGGCGCAGGTGAACCTGGCCGTCTTCGCCGTGTTCCTGACCCTGGAGATCACCGAGATCGTCCTGTTCATCGGGAACTTCGCGACTAACTCGACGGTCATCCACGTCGGCGGCTACATCGGCATCATCACCGCGCTGGTCGCGTGGTACACATCCGCCGCGGGCGTGTCGAACGGCATCGGTGGCCGGGTGCGGCTCCCGGTCGGGAGGCCGCTGCTGGCCTAACCCTAACGGGCAGCCTGTAGCATTTCGGCTCGGTTCTCCCGCTCGCGCCGGGTACGGTTAGGCGGTTAGCCACCACACCCGGTGCGACGGGAGGATCGAGACATGCACCTGCAAGACGGGCCGCAGATTGACCTGTCTGCCCAGGTCGCCAAGGTAAAAGCGAAAACGAGGCCGTGGAAAGCGATTATCGCCCTCGTGTTCGCCATCGCGGCGGCAATCACCTCTGAATGGAAGCGCCGCGAGTTCACCGACTACTTCAGCCCCGCCCATGTGCCGAGCCAGATCATCGCCGCGGCCACCGCCGTGGCGTTCTGCGTTTTCGCGAGCATCGCGACCTACGGGCTGTCAGGCAAGGCCGGCGCAGTGCTCCAGCCGCGCTTCGGACTCTCGCACGCGGCGATCGTCAGGTACGCGCTGCTGCTGATAGGCGGCTTCACGACGCTGGTCATGACGCTGGTCCTGTTCGACGTCCCGATCGGCCAGCTCGTCCTCGGCGGAGCGCTGACCAGCGTTTTCGTCGGCATCGCCGCCCAGCAGGCGCTGTCTAACGTATTCGCGGGCATCGTCTTGCTGCTAGCCCACCCGTTCCGGGTCGGCGACACGATCCGCCTGCGGGCCGGCGCGATCGGCGGTCAGCTCGACGGGACGGTCACCGAGATCGGCATCACCTACGTCCGCCTCGACACCGGCGGCAGCATCATGTCGGTCCCCAACTCGCAGGTCCTCAACGCCATCGTCGGCCCGGTGCCACCGTCCCCCGTGGAAACCCCCGCCCACGCCGACGCAGAAAAACCACACGCCACAGGCCCCTCCCCCGACCCCGCCCGCTAACCACCCCCAGCCGCCCGCGCGAGCACGGCCGCAGCCCTGCCGCAGCCCTGCGGTACCACCTGCCGTACCAGCGCCGCAGGCCTGCCGTACCAGCGGCGCAGGCCTGCCATACCAGATGAATGGCCCATCCAGCTGGCTATAGGGGCTGTTGCATATTCGGGTTTCCCTGATCTTAGGCGTTATTACTGGCAGAATTGATTTATGGCACACCAGTTCAGGCCGGTTGACCGGGAATCCGGGATGCTTTTGCCCCATAACATGCTCGAC
>Ga0210390_10001465_pt1 | contig 22573 bp, 25 predicted proteins | sample IncBWH11OmetaG_FD_161050 | JGI IMG/M metagenome (GOLD analysis project Ga0210390, IMG submission 161050) | Forest soil microbial communities from Barre Woods Harvard Forest LTER site, Petersham, Massachusetts, United States - Inc-BW-H-11-O ... | reverse complement strand
GCAGAAGTCGTTGCAACATCTGGGCGCTTACCTGGGGCAGCATTTGCATGTCGTGTTATGGGAACTGGTCTTGTTCGCGGCTGCGTTTCTGCTGTTGAATTACGCGCTTGTATGGACGGCGAGAGGGCTGGCGCGGCTGGGCGCGCTGCGCGAAGTTGACTGGCAAAGAGCCTTTGTGTCGGTATTGCGAAACCTGGTGCTGGTTCCACTGGCGCTGATTTACCTGGTGGAGCTGCTGCAGCAAAAGTTCTACTGAGAACCGTTATTTCTTTGGGCCGGGACCCAGTTCGGCGAGCGCCTTGCGGGCAGCCTTGGCTTTTGGGCCGTCGGGGACGGCGTCGAGGTAGATACGGTAATTGTCGGCGGCTTCGGCGGTAAGTTTCAGCCCACGCGCAGCCTCGGCCAATCCAAAGACGGCATCGGGGTTCTCAGGAGCCACCCTGGTGGCCTCTTTGAAGCGATCGTAGGCTCCCTTGTAGTCGTGACTCGACAGATAGAAGCCGCCCACCTTTACATCCTGCGCGCCCAGCTTGGGATTGTGGATGTAGCCGCCGACGCCGTCGGAAATGCGGCTCTCGCCGTCCTCCGCCCGGTCGATGCTCTGTAGCTTGGTGCGGCTGGAGGAGATAGGGGGCTCATCGGGCTTCGGCGCATCAGCAGAAGCGGCCGCATCGGGCGAGGGATTATCGGCAGCCGCGGCGGCCTTCTTCGAAATGTCTTCAGGGAAAGGATTGTCGGCGGCGGCGGAGGGCTGCTGGCCAAGCGGCAGCCGCTTTCGCTCGGTGGGCGCGGGCTGGGATTTGTCCGAAGACGAAGTTCGCGGCTGACTTTCATCCTGACTTTGGGACTGGCTTTGGGATGAGCTCTGCGAGGACTGCTGCGTATCCTGCGACTGCTGCCCATTTTGCGACTGTTGCGCAAGGCAAGGAATCGCCACCAGCAACAGAGCAAGGATATGGGCTGGAATGCGCATGATGGTCTCCCTCTAGTTTAGACCCGTTTGAGCACGAAAGAGCAGCGCGGGAGTTGTTATACTCGGCGAGAAAACTCCTTGTTCGCTTCCATGACATTGATCATTCGTTCCTCGCAAATCCATGCTGCCGGCTGCTATACGACGGAGCCGATCAAGAAACGCTCTCGCATTGTCGAATACACCGGGCCGCACATCTCAAAGGAAGCAGCGGACCAGAAGTATCGGGACTCACCGACGACGTACCTGTTCGGGCTGGGCGATGGGTCGAAGGTCATCGACGGACACGGCATCGCGATGTTCATCAATCACTCGTGCGATCCGAATTGCGAAACGGGCGAGGTGAGAGGCAGAGTGTGGGTGAAGGCGCTGCGCGATATCGCCGCGGGCGAAGAGCTGACCTACGACTACAACCTGTATGACGGTGACGACGATGAGGCCCTGTGCAATTGCGGCGCGGAGAACTGCCGCAAATCCATGTATTCGCCGGAGGAACTGAAGCGCCGGGCGCGCGCGGCGAAGCGGGCCGCGGCAAAGAAGGCGCTGAACGGAAAGAAAGCTGCGGGTAAGAAGAGGGCTGGATAAATGGCTAACAGTTTTGGCACAGATATTTTAATTCAGGCGGAGGATCCGGCGAAGGCAGCATCTTTCTACGTCAAGCAGCTCGGATTTGCAATTACCGGCGAGACGCCGGAGATGACCAGCCTGCATGGCAAGCACATCAACCTGTTTGTCGAACGGGGTCCGGCGCTGGGGCCGGTTCTGGAAGTCACAGTCGGCAGCGTGGAAGAAGCCAAAGCGCGTCTGGTAGAGAACGGCTGCGAGATCGTCAAGGATGAGCCGGAGTTTCCGAGGTGCTACGTCAAGGATCCGTTTGGTTTGATCTATAACCTGACGCGCTAGAAACCCGCCGCGTTGACTGCTCTATTGCTGAAAAAGGTTGAGAGTCGCGGGATCGAATTCACTACCGAAGTATTTCGCGAGCGCCTGCATGAAGACCTCATTCTCTGAAGTCGCGTGGGCGAAGAGCGTCATGCAGGATCGGAATTTCAGATCGTCGGGATAGCCAAAAATTTCGCTCGCGATTCTCCCCTCGATGCGCGTCACGAGTTCGGTGCACTCGCTGAGTCTCGACCCGAGCATCGGATGGACCAGATAGGCTTCGGCTTCTTCGCGCGATGCTATCGCGAATCTTTGAGCGGTTTCGCTGAAGCCCAGGCCCTTGAGCTGGGGAAAGATGAACCACATCCAGTGAGTGGTCTTGCGACCCTGGCGCAGCTCGGTGCGGACCTGATCGTAAATCGGTTCCTGGGCGACGAGGAAGCGCTGCAGATTGTAGGGGTCGGCCATGAGTATCAGGAGGCTTGTCCGATTTTAATTCCCGGCGACTCAAGAGCCTTCGCGCAGGGGCTTGCCGATTTCCCAATGGTGTCCGAAGGGGTCGACAATGCGTCCGAGGCGCCAGCCATGTTGATTGGCGACGGGCCACACGACCTTGGCTCCTGCTGCGACAACACGATCGAAGGCGGCATCAGGTTCTTCGACGGTCATGACCATGCGCACGGTGCCGCCGCCGAGAGACTCCGGGCTGAAGTTGGAGTGCTCCGGCGACTCGTCGGCAAGCCAGAATTCGGCTCCGTCGACGGACAACTGGGCGACGACAGCTCCATCCTTGGCGTCAATGCGGAACAACTCGGTGGCTCCGAATGCTGCCTTGTAGAAGTCGACCGCCCGGGCTCCGTTGCGGACTGAGAGCATGGGGGCGATGGTGGTCTTTGAGGCGGCGTCCATAGAGTCTCCTATTGGTCGAGCGAGAGCTGATAGGCGACGATCTGCTTCAGGGTTTCGTAGGGGATGTCGTTGTTGGCGACTTCGCCGATGGGGATCTGGCGGCCGTTGACGAAGAACATGGGAGTCTGGTTCACGTCGACATCCTGGCCGAGCTTGATGGAGGCATCGACGGATCCCTTGGCGGCTGCGGTGTAGGAGCAGGAGCCAACCTTGGCGGGGTCGAGACCAACCTTGGTGACGGCGTCGGCGAGAGTTGCGTCGGAGGTCTGCGGCGTGAGGCCGTCCTGCGCGGCGAAGACGGCGTCAGCGAACTTGAAGAAGGCCTCATTGCCGGACTGCTGCGCGACGCAGACGCTGTAGGTGGCCGCCTTGTAGGCCTCGGAGTGGAGGGCGGTGAGCGGGAAATTTTCAAAGACGAAGTGCGCCTGGGGGAAATCGGTGAGAAGGCGGTCGATGATGGGCTGGACGGCCTTGCAGTGCGGGCACTGGAAGTCGGCGAACTCGATGAATCCGGATTTCTTGTCGGCGGAGCCGCGGCTGGGTCCGTCGGCGCGCGCAGAGAGGATGCGGCGGGCGTCGGCATAAGGATGGTCGCCGAAGACGAGCATGCTGAGATCGTTCGATATGAGATGCTTGCCATCGGGCGTAACGTAGAAGGCCAGCGTGGCGACCTGCTGCGGGTTGGAATTGCTCTTTTGCGCGACGAAGACGGTGACCTTGCTGATTCCGGGCGCGGCGGTGTTCTGGATGGCCTGCACCTGGTAGATGCGGTCGGTGTCGTATCCCCACGAGACTTTGAGGAAGGCTTCGACGGTGGCGCGGGTGGGCGAGGCGGCAGTGAAGTTTTTCGGGTCCGGCGGCGGGAACCTGGATGCGGATGGCGCCGAGGGCGCGGCGGGTGCTGAAGGCATTTCGGGCTTGCTGCCGGGCTCCTGCGCGAAGGCGGGGATGGAGCTGGTGGCGGCGGCGAGCACGAGTACGGCGAGGGTTTTCTGAAGGACAGAACGAAGTTGCATCAATTCCCTTTCGAGCTTTTCTGTGACTTATACCTGAACCTTGACGGCGATGGGAAAGCGGCGTCCCATGCCGAAGGCCTTGGTGGTGACTTTCAAGACGAGGGCGGCCTGCTGGCGCTTGTATTCGCTGCGCTCAACGAGTTTGACTACGCGGCGGACGAGTTCGATATCGACGTTGAGGGCGGCGGTGATGTGCTCGGGAGTTTCGTAGCGCTCGACGTAGGCCTCGAGGATGGGATCGAGGATGGGATAGGACGGGAGCGAGTCGGTGTCCTTTTGATCAGGGCGCAGCTCGGCGGAGGGGGGCTTGTCGATGATGGAGGCGGGGATGATTTCGCGCTCGCGGTTGAGATGGCGGCAAAGGGCGTAGACCTCGGTCTTGACGACGTCGCCGATGACGGCGAGGGCGCCCACCATGTCGCCGTAAAGGGTGCAGTAGCCGGTGGACATTTCGCTCTTGTTGCCGGTGGTGAGCACGAGTGAGTTGAACTTGTTGGAGAGCGCCATGAGTAGACTGCCGCGGATGCGCGACTGAATATTCTCCTCGGTGATATCGGGCTGAAGGCCGGTGAACATGGGCGCCAGGGAGCGGTTGTATTCGGCGAAGAGCTGACTGATCGGGATGATTTCGAAACGAATGCCGAGATTTTTCGCAAGCTGGCGGCTGTCGTCGATTGAGCCCTGCGAGGAATAAGGGCTGGGCATGCCGATGCCGAGAACGTTCTCCTTGCCGAGGGCTTCGACGGCGATGGTGGCAACCAGAGCGGAGTCGATGCCTCCGCTGAGGGCGACGAGGACTTTGGAGAAACCGCACTTGCGGACGTAGTCGCGCGTGCCGAGAACGAGAGCGCGGAAAATCGCCTCGTCTTCGGGATCGGCAGTGTGGTGCAGATTGCCGGTGAGCGATTCGGTGTCGACAAAGATGAGGTCTTCTTCGAATGACGCGGCTTGCGCGAAGACCTGGCCGTCGCGGCCGAGGGCGAGGCTGGAGCCGTCGAAGACGAGGCTGTCGTTGCCGCCGACCTGGTTGACCATGAGCACCGCCTTGCCGTGTCGGCGGGCGATTGCGGCGAGCATTTCACGGCGGGTTTCGCGCTTGCCGCGCCAGTAGGGCGATGCGGAAATGTTGAGGACGAGCGAGCCGCCTCCGCGCATGAGCTCGTCGATGGGATCTATGCTGTAGAGGCGGTTCTCCCAGAAGCTTTTGTCGTTCCAGGCGTCTTCGCAGATGGTGAGGGCGACTTGCTCGCCGCCGAGCGGGAAGAGCCGCTGCTTGTGCGCGGGAGCGAAGTAGCGCTGCTCGTCGAAGACATCGTAGAAAGGCAGAAGCATCTTCGACTGGACGAATTCGACGTGACCGTGGCGGAGCAGGGCGGCCGAGTTCATTACGTGCTTGCCGGCGCCGTGATGAGCGGGCGTGACGTATCCGCAGATGATGGCGGTTGGGCTGTTTACGGTTTTCGCTGCGATTTCCTGAACGACCTGCCCGGCACGCGCGACGAAGGCCGGCTTCTCAAGAAGATCGGCGGGAGGGTAGCCGCAGACGCAGAGCTCGGGAAAGATGACCAGGTCGGCTTTTCCCTGCTCGGCGCGCTGGGTAAAATCGAGGATCTTCTGGGCGTTGCCGCAAAAGTCACCGATGGTGGGGTTGATCTGGGCGAGCGCGATCTTCACAGCTTTAAGTTTAGCAATTCAGGGCGGCGTAGCTACGGCAGGTCATCAACCGGCGCAGCTGTCGACGGCGCTCTGAAGTTGAGACTGAATCGTATCGCACGACAAAAAGAACGGCTTATCGCTGCATTGAATGATGAGAGTCTGAGCGTTGGGATCAAAGTTCCAGGGGACCGTGACTCCATCTTTAGACTGGGTTCCACTGTTTGTGGAGATCGTAATGCCGAACGATGATTGGGCCTTTTGCGCGAGACAAGTGAACTGTACCTGAGTCACTCCTGAAAACGTTTGAGCATCGCAGCCTGCCATATTGTGTCTCCTGTCGAACCGGCTCGATCCTACTGCGAATTCCCCGGCGGCGCCAATCCGCGGTATTTGAGCATGGGCTGAACGCTGGGTTCGGCTCCGAGCCAGGCCTTGTACATCTCGGCGAGGTCTTCGGTGTTGCCGCGCGAGAGCACCATCTGACGGAAGCGGTCGCCGTTGGCGCGAGTCATGCCTCCGTGATCGACAAACCACTGGTAAGCGTCGTCGTCCAGCATCTCGGCCCAGAGATAAGCGTAGTAACCGGCGGCGTATCCGTTCTGCCAGATGTGCGAGAAGTAGCTGGAACGGTAGCGGGGCGGGATGGTGTGGAGATCGATGTGGTTCTTTTCGAGGGCCTGCTTCTCGAAGGCGTCCACCACTTCGAGGGGCGAGCCCGGTGGGAGCGTGTGCCATTGCATGTCCAGCTCGGCGGCGGCGAGGAGTTCGGTGAGGGCATATCCCTGATTGAAGGTCTGCGCCTTCTGGATTTTGGCGGCGAGCTCAGCGGGCATGGGTTCCCCGGTCATGTAGTGCTTGGCGTAATGGTTGAAGACGGCGGGATAAGTCGCCCAGTGTTCGTTGAACTGCGATGGGAACTCGACGAAGTCGCGTGCGACCGAAGTTCCGGAGAGACCGGGATATTCGGTGTTTGAGAACATGCCGTGGAGCGCGTGGCCGAACTCGTGGAACATAGTGATGACGTCGGTGAAGGTGATGAGTGCGGGCTGGCCCTCGACGGGCTTGGGCAGATTGGCGACGTTGTAGATGACGGGCAGCGTGCCGAGAAGTTTGGATTGAGGCACGAATTCGCTCATCCAGGCTCCGCCGTTTTTGTTGTCGCGTTTGAAGTAGTCACAGTAGAAGAGCGCAAGCGGCTTACCGTCGAAGTCAGTGACTTCAAAGACGCGCACGTCGGGCTGATAAACCGGGATGTCGTGGCGTTCTTTGAAGGTGATTCCGTAGAGCTGATTCGCAGCGTGGAAGACTCCGTTCTGGAGGACGTTGTTCAGCTCGAAGTAGGGCCGGACCTGTGATTCGTCAAGGTCATACTTTGCCTTGCGTACCTGCTCGGCGTAAAGGTTCCAATCCCAGGGCTCGAGCTGAAAGCCAGCTTTCTGCGCATCGATTACCGCCTGAATCTCTTTCGCTTCGCTCTGCGCGTTGGCGGTGGCGGGCGGTACGAGATCGTCCATGAATTTGAGCGCGGCCTCGGGCGTTTTGGCCATCTGGTTTTCGAGCTTCCATGCGGCGTAGTTCGGGAAGCCGAGCAGCTTGGCTTTTTCTGTTCGGAGCTGGGCAAGGCGGGCGATGGTGGCTCGAGTATCGTTGGCGCCACCACGCTCGGAGCGCGTCCATGAATTTTCAAAAAGCGTTTGCCGCGTAGCGCGGTCGCTCAGCGAGGTAAGCGATGGCTGCTGCGTGGTGTTCTGCAACGGGATAATGTAGCCCTGCTGGCCTCGCGCCTTGGCAGCCTGCGCGGCGGCGGCGAGCTGGGCATCGCTTAAACCGGCGAGCGCGGCCTTGTCAGTGGTGACGAGGGCGGCGGCGCGGGTGGCAGCGAGGAGCTTGTTCTTGAAGGTGTTCGAGAGGGTGGATTCCTCTTCGTTGAGCTTCTTCAGCTTGGCTTTATCGTCGTCGGAGAGGTTGGCTCCAGCATGGATGAAGCGCTGGTAGACGATTTCGAGGAGGCGCGCGGATTCGGGATCGAGCTTGAGGTTGTCGCGCTGCTCATAGACGGCGGAGACGCGCACGAAGAGCCGGGAGTTGAGGTAAATGGCGTCGTTGTGCGCAGCAAGGCGCGGGGCCAGGGCTTCTTCGGCCTTCTGCAGCGTGGGATTGGTGTTGGCCCCTGTGACCCCGTCGAAGGCGGCGGTTGCGCGACGAAAGAGCGCGCCGGTCTTTTCCATCGCGACGAGGGTGTTCTCGAAGGTAGGAGGAGCGGGGTTGTCGGCGATAGCGCGGATCTCTTCAAGCTGCTGCGCCATTCCGGCCTCGATGGCGGGTTGGTAGTCGCTGTCCTTGACCTTGTCGAAGGGCGGCGCATGAAAGGGCAGTGTGCTGGGCGCGTAGAAGGGGCTGGATGGCCGGAAGCCGGGGCTGATCTGTGCAAGTACGGTGCTGGTCATAAAAGCGGCGCTCACAATCAGTGCGGTGGACAGAGCTTTGACAGAGCGAATGCGGATCACTGTTGGGTGTTCTCCCGTAGAGACGATTGTAGATGGAGGAGATGGACGATTTTTCATTAGCACCCTAATTGAGTGGTTGAGTCATTGAGTGGTTGAGTCACGAATTCCGAGCCGACCCTGGCTCTCTCTAGCACTTCCAGAGAGCCGATACGAGGTTGAAACAATTGCTGCTGACCTCCCAGAACCCAGCACCATCCTCTTCGGCTCCCGCGCGACGGAGACAACTCTCAAGCAGCTTCCGCTCAGCCAGTACAACGCCATCCACCTGGCCCTTCACGGTCGAGTTAATTTGTTGATTTTATTGGTAGCGCCATCGGGGATCGATTCTTTCAACAAGGTATTCATGCAGGCAGCAATGCCTCTGGCGACCAATGTATCTCAAGCGACGGGTGATGCGCACGACGATCCAGGTGCTTGCATGCGGTATGGAGACTTACTGATGACTAGCGCATGTGTAGGTGATTGTGATGCACGCAAAACGGTCAGTCGGTGCTACTTTGCTGCTGGCTAATCCGAACATTTTAGCTACCGCGTCATTGCTGAGGCACCTATCGACCTCAGATCAATACTCACAAGTCTCCCCAGAAACTCCAACTCCAATTCGAAGAAAGTCAGGTGTTTTAGGCTGCAACTTCAATAACGCGAAATCCCAACTTGGCGGCTTTCCATTTGAGTTGTCCGATCTGTCTCTCGCGGTGTTGGTCCTCGCACAATTTTGCTCCCTGGTCGACGTATTTCATCCCGTAGCAAAGCATACGGTAGACCAATCACTGGGCGTATGATGCACCGATTTCGTGATGCACGATATAGGAAACATGGTTGGTTACGCTTTCGCCGCCGGATACCCTGGCCGGGTTACTCGTTTCGTGCCAATCGACGCGCCGCTTCCCGGAGTGGGGCCTTGGGAGCAGATCGTTCAAGATCCCCGCATCGGGCAGTTTGGCTTCGGCGGTCCCGATATGGAACGCCTGGTCGCCGGCCGCGAACGCATCTATCTCGACCGTTTTTGGAACGAGTTCGCACTCCACCCCGAGCGGTTCGACGAGACAAAGCGCCAACACTATGCGGCGCTCTACGCCTTGCCCGGCGCGATCCGTGCGGGCTTTGCCCAATTCGCGGCCTTCGGCCAGGACGCCCTCGACAGCAAGAACTACCTCGCTAAGGGCAAGCTCACAATGCCTGTACTCGCAATTGGAGGAGAAGGGGCGTTCGGATGAATGATGGCGACAGTGATGTGTGTTGCCGCCACCAATGTCCGGGAGGCCATCGTTCTAGATTCCGGGCATTGGATTATGGAGGAGAATCCCTCAGCGACTACGTAACTCGTCACTGACTTTCTGAGCCGCGGCGGCGGGAGACTCGCGGCAGCATAGATATGGCCACGCTCGGTATCGAACCAAACCCAGGATTTTGAGATCGGCAGAACGGATGTGAGTCCCGTTTTGCCTGCCTCGCTTGTCGGCAAATCGCGAATTCACTCGTTAACCGTGAAAGACACACCACCAGCCAGCCTAGGTTTGGTTGGCAGTCTGCCGAAGTACAGTGAATAGATGAAGATCGCCGAGGCCATTGCGCTCATTGGTACACCGCTCATTGAATAAGCGCGACCTCAATCCTGGTGTGATCTTGGTTCCGGAAGCGGAACATTCACGATGGCCCTGGCACAATTACTGGCTCCCGGCAGCACGATTTATGCGGTTGATTTCGAGCAGAGGGCCCTGGAGAAAATTCCAGACCAGCACGATGGAGTCCAGATTCGTACGATCGTTGCGGATTTGAAGAGCTCAAGCCTCCGGCTCCCGTCGGTCCATGGAATTCTCATGGCAAACACGCTGCACTTCATTCGAGAGCAGCAGCTGTTGCTGAGAAGGCTTCTGTCTGTGGCAGATTGCTTTTTGATTGTAGAGTATGAACGATCCAAACCGATCAAATGGGGACCATATCCGGTCGGATTCGAAAGACTCAGCCAACTGTTCAACGAGGCAGGAGTGAAACGAGTGGAGAAACTAGCACGCAGCCCTCGCTGTTTGGAGGGACGATGTACTCGGCCCTCGTCGAACGATCGAGTCTATCGCCGTACTCTTAGTCGCACATCCCGTGGACCTCCCATCCTCGTTCGCTATGGCGCACATTGCCAGAAGCAACTAGAGGCGTGGACGCGGATCATCGGAGACTTTGACAACAAGATAGCGACAAAGAAAGAGCGGTCAGACGCCTGATGTTTGCGAACGCGCCCGATTCCGCATATTTCCACAGAAGTGGATCCGGATACGTCCCAACCCGGTGCAGGATGCCGATTTTCGAAAAATTTCTAGGATCGGTGTCCGATTCCGCGGTTTTCCACACCTCTATATAAGTAGAGGCACTTTTCGAAGGAGTGCGAACGCCGGTCAATCCTCCACCGAAGAGGACTTGTTCATGGATTAAGCGGGATCCCGATGCGCCAGATAGCAATGCATTGGACACTCAAAAGAATCCGCAGTCGCTTCGAGTTGGGGTCCACGAGGAGTGCCGGGTGTTATCGAAGCGAACCGACGGATGTTTCCACAAATCTATTCGCTTGTGCTGCTATGCTAGTGCTTCTTCTTCAGAGATGTAAAAGGAATTGGGAAGAGGTCAAACTCGGTTCTGTTTGCTTCTAAGAATGAGACGTTGTGTTCCGGTTGACAGGCAGGAACATTGCTTATGGGTGTGGAAGATACGCGGATAAAACGTTCCAACCAAAGCTTCATATCAAAATGCCGTTTCCACCTTGTCTGCGCGAACTCAATAGTGGGCCCAGGTGATCCTTTCGACATTCGGATCGGAGTCCGCGGAATACTGCGGTTGAGATTGCCGTCGAGTGATCGGTCTCCTGGCCGCCTTTTGTGGGAGTTTTTCTCGCATGAAGCGGCAACGACTGCATCTCGTAGATGAGAACAACGATCCTGTATCGCCGGCCATACAGTCTGCGGTCGAGGCCGCACACTACTGGGCGGTGCGAGAATTCCCCCGTATCGACCCGGCGCTTCTCGCGAATTGGGCCGAGCGCCTGGCGAAGAGCATCGCAAATAAGAATTTGCAAGGATCGGTTCGACGGTATGCACACACGGCATTGCACGAAACCGTGCGGCGCTGGCTAAAGACCAAACAAGCAAGCGAACTGGCAGTGGGTTTGGATCGCGAACTCGAGAGCATTGCTGGAATTCATGAAGGATTTCAAGGATGGGTTGACCGAGCGATTCTTTTTGAACAATTGAAGTCCAGGCTTCGTGGACGCGACCGGAGCATTCTTATGTTGCTCCAGTCAGATGCGACCCCTACAGAAGTTGCCATGATCCTAGGTATGAAATATGAAGCTGCCACAAAGGCCATTCAGCGGGTCCGGGCTCGGGTGGCGATATGCCTCGGAGAGACACAACACGAGAAGAGAACAACTACCCCTAGACAGGCAAGTAGCATGGATTGGAACAGCCTCGCGTTGGCTCTGGACTCTAATAAACAACAAGTTGCAGGTATTGAGCGTTTTCTGGAATGGATGACGGTTTATCGTCATCGCTATTCACGATAGCCCCACACTGTGAGAAATACGGTCCCATGAGGCACCGGCTGTCCCTTTAGCCAGTCCACCTGCAGGGCGCCACATCGAACAGCACCTTCGGGCGTTAGGATGAATTGGGTCATTCATAAGAGGAAATAAGCGCCGCACGAAACAATGAAGTTCTTCATCATACAGAACGTGCTATGGGCAGCAAGTTTTGCCGCAAATGTTGCCCTACTCTTTGTTCTATTGCTGAAAAAACGGACACAGGAAGTCCCTGTCTTCACCGTCTGGATCGGTTTCCTGACAGCAGAGATGGCGGTCCTGTTCCTCATATATCGCTGGGGATCGGTTCATCTTTATGACTCAATTTACTGGTCTTGCGTTGTCGTTGATTTTCTCCTGCAGTTGGGCGTGGTCTGGGAGATGGCGTGCATTGTGCTCCGTCCGACTGGAACATGGTTATCTGAAGCCCGAGGGCCATTTCTGGTTTCCGGACTCCTGGGCGCTATGGTTGCAGCGGGTGTGGCACTCCTGCTACATCCAGACGCCGACTCTTCGCTCGACGTATGGGAAATCCGCGGAAATCTGTTCGCCGGCATCATCATCATCGAGTTATTTTCGGCCATGATGGGGCCTGCCAACAGGCTGGGACTCCAATGGAGAAGCCATGTGATGGGTCTCGGGCAGGGGCTGTTTGTGTGGTCGGCGATAGCGGTCCTTGTGGACGCGCTCCACAATGTTCTCGGCATCTATCGATGGTTTACAGCGCTGGACAATGTGCGCATTACTGTGTGGACAGCAGCTGCGATTTACTGGGCCGTAGTGTTTTGGAAGCCAGAAAGGAATAGGAAGCCACTGTCGCCGGAAATGGAGCAATACCTGCTTGATCTCCATCACCGCGTTAAGTTCGATCTTTCGAGAAGCGAAGAGTCGTTGTCGCGGTTGCGGAAATGAATTATGTTGCCCGTCACGCTTATCTTCTGGTCTGTTATCGGCGTTCTCGTCTGCCGATACTTCTACCGGCTCTTAGCTGCCTGGCAACTGTACCAGCGCGATTGGACCGATTTGCTCGGCAAGCTCCAGCATATTTCTGTGGTAGCTGTTACCACTATAGGAGACGAGTATTTGAACCCCACGCCACATCAGCTGGGGCCGGAACCCGTTGATATCTGGCGCAGTCTGGGGGGACTTGAGGGTATCAGGCGAATGCGGCGTAATGCGCGAATTCTGATCGCGCTGGCCGCCTACGCGCAACGCTGGAACTTCACGGAGAGCGTTATTGTAAAAGAGCGCATGCGGCAGGATGCTTTGCACCTGCAGCGCGCAACCCTTCAGGTGATTTTAAGAAGCGTGTTCCGCGCTTCCCGAGATGCAGGCGTTCCCCCGGGGCGTGGCGTCTTCTACTTGCATGACTCGGTCGGGGCCTATCACCTGATGACGAAACGCCTGCTCGTGCTTTACTGGACGAGCCATGCAGGGCTTTATCCTCGTCTCGCCGAGGTCTTAGGCGATGGTCTTCCCCTTCCGGTTGCCAAGACCCGAAGCTGAACCGTCCGACATTCTATTCCAGGCGCAATGCTTCCATTTGTCGTGTGGATGCGCTGAGAGAAACACCGAGCAGAAGGCCCGCTCCTAAAGGACAATCAAATCCTCTCCCGGTGTTCCCGGAAAAAAGGGCAATATCGGTACCGCTAGGAACATCGAATGTCCGATCACCCACGTAACGATCACCTTCGTCCCACCATCCGCCTGCTGTGGCCCGAGGATGTCCCGGACAATCGAGCAGTAAGGGAGAAGCAGTTTTCGTTTGACCGGAAAGGCGGCGCGCAGTTGCCCAGTCCGAATCCCAGCTTTTAGCTCTTCGAGCCGAATTCCACATTGCGATCTAAATTGCGAGCTAAATTTTCACCTTGTGTGTCCGTTCTTGACGATTTCCACACCCTATATATGTAGAGGACCTTTTTCACGCTTCCGCAGGTTCTCCTTTACTGGAGGTGCATATGGAAGCCGATATCCATCGAGCTCAATCTCGTAGGTTCACTCTGGGCCCTCTGGAAGCTCTGAGACTGGTAGACAATCCATGGTTTCGATGAAGCCTACGGCTAGAAACGGTATGGTGCAGTTCGTCGGCAAAGCGTTGCTTATTTGTTTTTTGGGCAAGGGCAAAAAGGCCTCGCGAAAAATCGACTTTCGTCTGGATGCGCCCACCCGTGTTGGGGCGTGGACTCGAGTCACAACAACGCGAAGCGAAGGACAAGGAGGCTCAACGCAGCTTCTGCTCACTTCCGCCTATCCCCGCTGCACCCTGCGCACAAAACGCTCCGGGCCATCCCTTCGGATGAGCGCCGGCTGCGCGCCAAAGTCCAAGAGCAACTTTGTCACTGGCCGCCCCTGCCACTCGGGACTACGTCGGGTCACGGTCGTCGTTCCGTCCTGTCTGCCGTTCAGTCGTTTTGTCTCGCTGCGCTCTGGGTGAGAAACAAAAACGCCCAACCGGGCAGCCAGGAGACCAAAACAATGGAGGGGAAAGGACAAAGGCAACAGCAGCGGCAGACGGCGAAAGAAGTAATCGCCGCCAACGTGCAACACCTCATCGAGCAGCTTCAGGCAGGACATAGCGACGCCTTGACCGGCTACCTCACCGCGATGAGCCGCTTTCACAACTACTCTTTCGGCAACATTCTCGAAATCGCACGACAGAAGCCGGATGCAACGCACGTTGCCGGATTCCACACATGGAACCAGCTTGGCCGGAGGGTAAAGAAGGGCGAGAAAGGCATCCGCATTCTTGCCCCGATCATTGGGGCCAAACGCCAGCCGCAGGAAAAGGCCGAGGAAAACGTCACCCGGCAGAACGTCCCAATTTTGGTCGGCTTCCGTGCGGCCTATGTCTTCGATGTTTCGCAGACCGAAGGCGAAGAGCTTCCCGTACATGCCCGTGTGAGCGGCGATGCCGGCGCGAATCGCGATCGACTAATTGACTTCATCAACACACAAGGTATCAAACTTGAGTTCGACGAACGCATCGCACCAGCAATGGGCGTCAGCTATGGCGGCAAGATTGTTCTGCTGCCAGGTCAGTCGGGAGCTGAGGAGTTTTCGACCCTGGTCCACGAACTAGCGCACGAGATGCTGCATAAGGCGGAACGTCGCGCAGCAAGCACGAAGGTTGCCCGTGAAACCGAAGCTGAGGCGATTGCATTTATTGTCGGCAAAGCGGTAGGCCTGGAGATGGGAACCGCATGCGCTGATTACATCCAGCTTTACCGCGGAAACGCGTCGCTTCTAAGTGAAAGCCTCGAGGTCATCCAGAAAACCTCCGCTGTGATCCTTTATGCATTAGAACCACCCGAGTCAGAGGTGGCGTTTGAACAAATTGAAAAACTCGCAATGACCGGCTAGCCCCGTTCTGTTGATACGCAAGCGATGATCGCAGCATTTGTTTCGATAACAACCTCTGCCCCTCAGAGCTCTCAGGAGAAAACGATCATGGTTACGTCTATCACCAGTGCCGCCGGCGTGCCTACGTCATCCACCGAATCCGCGAACGTGAGTAAACATCGCCAACCGGCGGTCCTCTGCCCGAGTGAAAGGGAGCATGCAGCCCAACTAGCCATCAATCCTATTCACGGCAAATGGAAGATGGAATCTTGTGTGAACTTCAGCACAGGCCGAATCGTCTGAGCCAGCCGCGCAAGGCCATGCCAGAAGCATCGACAAAATGCTGACGCGTTTGGCTCAAGCCTGAGGCTGTTGCGGAGATCGAGTTTCTGGAGTGGACGGGTGAGGATCACCTGCGTCACACGAAATTCATCCGGCTGCGCGATGACAAGAATCCTCGTCAGGTAGTACGGGAAATGTAGCGGAAAGCTCTAACCCACGTGAGCAGTGTGGGGAGTTATCATTTACCCAAGCCGAATCATAACGGATCAAGCGTTTTGTTCAGTCTTAACTGGCGATTGCCAACGCATGTACAACACCGCGACAAGTGCTCCCGCGAACTGTGCTGCGATGAATCCTGCCACATCCCCGTGGCGAATCCCAGCAAAAGTATTCGTCATGGATCGGGCCAAGGTCACCGCTGGATTGGCGAACGATGTGGAGGCAGTGAACCAGTATGCCGCGACGATGTAGGAACTGACGGCGAAGGGCACCATGCGCGGACGATGCCGTACACATCCCCAGATCACCATCGAAAGCCCGAACGTGGCTATGAACTCGCTGAAGGCTTGAGTCATTCCACTTCGCACATGCACGGACGGCGTATAGAACGGCAACCCGAACATCAGATGCGCTGCCGCAACGCCCGCGAAAGCCCCGGCGAACTGAGCGGAGATATAGAGCGGAACATCCTTCCATCTCACCCCGCCAACCGACGCCTCCGCCAATGTGACAACCGGGTTCAGGTGTGCCCCGGAGATATCCGCGAAGGTCAAGATCAGGGCGAGTAGCGCGGCTCCGGTCGCAATTGCATTTGCAAGGAGTGCTATCGCTGTGTTGCCAGATGCCAAGCGCTCTGCCATGATCCCTGAGCCAACAACCGCCATCAGGAGAACACCGGTCGCCGTGAACTCAGCGACACCGCGTTTGAGTAGCGGTGCTTTCATTGCTGACCGATTTCCTTGATCGCCCGGTTGATCGCCAGTGAATCGAGCGTGCTGAGAGGCAGTGCGAGAAACAGGCCGATTCTCCGATCTAAAGTAGTGAACGCGTCCCGGTAGGCGCGTTCAATTTGTTCGGGCGTACCCGACACGGAAACTGGATCAGGAATACCCCAATGCGCCGTCATAGGCTGTCCCGGCCAGTACGGACATTGCTCATTCGCTGCGTTGTCGCAAACTGTGAACACGAAGTCCATCACCGCAGCATCGGGCGCGGCGAACTCGTCCCATAACTTGCTTCGCAATCCGTCCGTGGAGATTTCCGCCGCCGCGATTTGACGGAGAGCTTCTGAGCGGACTTTACCTGTCGGGTGGCTCCCCGCACTGTAAGCTGTGAATCGCGATCCGCCTTTCTTATTCAGGATCGCTTCCGCCATGATCGAACGGGCGGAGTTTCCGGTGCAGAGAAACAGCACGTTGAAGTGGTGTTTCATTGCGTCACCGCCTGACTGTCAACCGCTTTCGGCTTGGTAGCGCGTACAAAGGCGCTCACAAACTTTCCCTCCACCATGGGCGCAATCTCATCAACAGACACGCCGGAGTCGGTGAGGAATTGCCTTGCGTCTTCCACGTTGTAGATGCGAGTGACTTCAAGGTTCACATTCACAAATCCCACCTGTGAGAGCTTCTCCCGGTACTCCGTGTCTTCCAGCGCCCCGGCGATACATCCGACCCAAAGCAACATGCTTTTCCTGACTTCATCGGGAACAGCACCAAGCGCCACCACGTCTGACACGGCGAACCGTCCTCCCGGTCGAAGCACTCGGAACGCTTCCCGCAACACTTGATCCTTATTCGCTGAGAGGTTAATGACACAGTTAGATATCACTACATCGACGGAGTTACCCGGAAGCGGGATGCTCTCAATCTCGCCCTTCAGGAACTCAACATTTCTGACCCCGGCCTGATGCTGGTTTTCTCGCGCAAGCGCCAGCATCTCGTCTGTCATATCCAACCCATAGGCTTTGCCTGTCGGCCCGACTCGCCGCGCCGAGAGTAAGACATCGATACCGCCGCCCGATCCAAGATCAAGAACTGTCTCTCCCTCCTCCAACTCAATGAGAGCGGTGGGATTCCCGCACCCCAGTGAGGCAAGCACTGCTTTCTCCGGTAGAGCGCCCTTATCCGAATCTCCGTACAAATCTTTGGTGATTGGATCGCAGCAATTCAATGCCGAAGAACAACAAGCAGCGACCGAGTTCTTCAGAACACCTGCCGCCGCGTTCCCATACTTTTCTCGCACTGCCGTCTTGGTATCCATGACTCTCTCCACACATGCGTTAAGGCGAATATATGATCACTCACACATATTCGTCAAATCGCATATAATGAATGCGTGAATAAAAGAACCAAGACTCCTGATCTGGCAGACCTGTTCTCGGCACTTGCCGATCCAACCCGGCTCCGGTTACTCAATCTGATGAACGGGAGAGAAGTGTGCGTCTGCTACTTTGTCGAGATTCTGAAGCAGCCGCAGCCGAAGATTTCCAGACACCTCGCTTATATGCGAAGAATGGGCATCGTCAGCGCCCGACGCGACGGGAAATGGATGCACTACAGCATTACGCAGCCCAAGGACAAAGCTGCCGGCGTGGTTCTGGATAACGCGCTTGCTGTTCTATCGGACAAGAGGGAAATGAAGGCTGATGTCGCCTTGCTGAGTCGTGCTTGTTGTACGCCGGAGCGGTTCCAATTGGCGGGCGCACCTGTCCCTTGTGACGCAGTCGTCTAAACGATAATGGGATCGTGTGTGGCCGTTACCAGCGCCGATCCGACAAGCAGCGCATCGCTGATGCGTTCGCACTTGGCAACGTGGACGGCCTTGCGATTGAACTCGCTCCTGACTACAACGTCGCGCCACAAACGATGCAGCCGGTCATCGTGTGGGATCAAGAGTTCGGCACGCGAACGCTGCACATGATGTTCTGGCGCTTCCTGCCCCGATACGTCACCGATCCAAAACAGTTCAAGCTCTCCACGATTAACGCGAAGAGCGAGACGCTCCTGAGCAATAACGTCTGGCGCGATTCGTTCCTGAGGCGTCGTTGCCTCGTACCGGTAGACACCTTCATCGAATGGCGCAAAGACGGCAAGCCGGATACCTTGGATGTTTGCTATGAAAGACGATCAGCCTTTCGGTCTGGGCGGTGTCTGGCGGCGCTGGCGCTCCCCGGATCGCAAGAGCGAGATGGACAAGTTCGCCATCATCACGGTTGAACCTAACGAGTTATTTGCGGATGCAACGGGACACGGCCGGATGCCTTTGATCGTTGCAAAGTGTGATTGGCAACGATGGCTTGAACCCAGCAACTCGGATCAACCTTCAGTTGATCTCCTGCGCCCCTTCGACTCTGAACTGATGAAGGCATGGCGCGTCGATGAACGGATTAACAGCGTGAATAACAACGATGCTGCACTCTCAGACCCGGCAACGGATCAGGGCGAGCAAACTGGCTTGTTCTGAGTGTCGTCTGATCCTGTTTCTGAGCGAAATTTCCGTGCGGTTCATTTGCGCACCAAAAGATGTGAGCGCAGCCTATGCGCAGCGCGGGCGCACACACGGGGCACTGCGGGCGCAGGATCGACTGATATTTCCATCGCGCCCTGCGCAAAAGCATATTGCCATTGACACAGGAGATAAACCAGGAGCAGGTTTAGCGTAGGAGCCGATGATGACAATCAGCCCAGATGACCGGAAGCAAATGCGACAGCGGGCGAAAGAGTGGCAGGCGTTTCGTCGCGACTACCTGTATACGCAAGCCGAACTCGCTCAGGCAATGGGCTGCGCGAAGCGAACGGTGACCAATGTTGAAAGCGAAGTGACGGTCTGTCCCAGCTTCACCATCCAAAGAAAATTCCGTTGGCTGGGCAGAAAGCATTCTCGGCGCTGAAACGCGTCTGAATACTGTCACTTGAGACAGTGGTCGGCCTGCACCGATACGTTCTTCCAGGGTTTGTCGTTAATCCGCAGGCCAATGGCGGATGGTGAAGTAAAACCAACCACTGTCGCAAGAGACAGTTCCTAACTGCCGCAACCGTGATGGACTGTTGCCCTGAGTCGCCTTTTGGACTCAGCAAATCGTGTGTAAGGAGACAGAAGCGAGAATTCCGAACGCCTATCCGCTCCACTCGATGACCACGCGGAATCCTTCACATGTGCAAAAGCACGAAAGGACGATGAACATGTCCGGTCCCGATTACCCACCCAAGTCAACTCACAACGTGAATACTTCGTGTCCGGATGCACTCGCTCGTCGTCTTAGCGTAAGGCTCAGCTCGAAACGCTCAAGGCGATGTTCACTGAGAACCGCGAGGAGCTTTGCGGGGCACTATGGAAGGATCTGCGACGCAATGTCGTGGATGCTGACCTGATGGACGTCGCATACATCGTCAATAAAGCTGACTACGCGCTTGAGCACCTCAATAAATGGATGGTGCCCGAGAAAGTGCACATGCCCCTGGTTTTCGAACCGGGACACGTCCGCGTTCGTCGCGATCCGCTAGGTGTAACGCTGATCATCGGCGCATGGAACGAGCCCTTTATGCTCTTGTTCGGACCTCTCGCGGCGGCGCTCACGGGCGGGAATACCGCCGTGCTGAAGCCGTCGGAACTGGCAGTGGCATGCTCGGCAGGCGCGGCCAAACTGGTCGCGAAGTATTTCGACCCAAAAGCTGTCGCAGTGGTCGAGGGGGCTGTGCCTGAAACTACCGCGCTACTGGCACAGAATTGGGATTTCATTTTCTTTACCGGCAGCCCCGGGATCAGCAAGATCATTCACCAGGCTGCGGCGAGAAACCTGACGCCATGCGTGCTCGAGTTGGGTGGCAAAAACCCCACGATTGTTCACTCGTCCGCGAATCTGGCTAGAGCCGCGCGCCGCATTGCTTACGGGCGGTATCTTAACTCAGGTCAAATCTGCACTGTACCCGACCACGTTCTTGTGTGGCCTGAAGTCAAGGATTCGCTGGTGGCACACCTAAAGGAGGCGATCCACGAGTTCTACGGTGACGATCCGAAACTCAGTCCGGACTACGGACGAGTGATCGACCGCAAGAACTTCGTCCGTCTCACTGGGCTGCTTGGCAGCGGCAAAGTAGCGGTCGGCGGCGAGACCGATGTCGATGAATTGTACATCGCGCCAACCGTGCTGGTGGACGTCCCACCTGACTCTCCGATCATGCGGGAAGAAGTTTTTGGTCCGATTCTGCCCGTGCTGGAGATTGGTTCGGTCGAGGCCGTGATCCAATGTATCAATAGCCGACCGAGCCCGCTCGGCCTCTATATTTTTGCAGAGGACCTTGATGTAGCCGAGCGCATCCTCGACACGACTGAGTCGGGTGATGCGGTGGTGAATGACTGCACCATCCATCCACTGATTCCTGAACTTCCCTTCGGGGGTGTCGGCAATTCGGGGATGGGGAAGTACCACGGTAGGTGGGGTTTCGAGGCGTTCACGAACGCCCGCGGAGTCATGTACCACGGCACAAACATCGACCCCGCAGTACGCTATCCTCCGTACCGGGGCGGATCCTGTTCTGCGAGAGGGCTAAAACCTAATGGGACGTCAGGTGAATTCGGGGCTAGCGCGGTGGGCGGGAGTGGCGGGCGCGATTCTGATAGGGCTCGCCTCGCCCTGTAGGGCGACCGCCGCGCAGGCGCCGCTGCAAATCCGCGTTGTGGTCGTGACCACCTTCGAGGTCGGCAACGATACAGGCGACGTGCCCGGTGAGTTCCAGAACTGGGTCGAACACTATCCGCTACCCGAGATCCTGCCGTTTCCGGAGGGCTGCCACTCCCTGCGTTACAACGCCAAGGACCATGTGCTGGGTATTGTAACCGGCGTTGGCAAGGCGCATGCGGCGGCCTCAATCATGGCACTCGGCCTCGACCCGCGCTTCGACCTCACCAAGGCCTATTGGATTTTGGCGGGCATTGCCGGCATCAATCCCAACCGTGCCTCGGTCGGCTCGGCCGTCTGGGCAAGCTTTATCGTGGACGGCGATCTGGCCTATGAAATCGACGGGCGCGAGATTCCGGCCGACTGGCCGACTGGCATCGTAGCCTACGACCGGGCCACGCCTTTCGAGCAGCCGCCGCCACCGGCCGTGTCCGACAACGGCGTTCAGGCTTATGACCTGAATGACGGGCTCGCGACCTGGGCCTATGGCCTGACGCGCGACCTCGTCCTTCCGGACGATGACAAGCTCAGGGCGGCGCGCGCCGGATATCCGGACCAGCCCAACGCCCAGCGGCCGCCCTTTGTCCTTACGGGCGATACATTGACCGCGGACCGGTTCTGGATCGGCGCCAGGATGATCGACTGGGCGGAGAAATGGGTACCCTACTGGACCAAGGGCAAAGGCCGCTTCACTACCGCGGCCGAGGAAGACGCCGCCTATCTGCAATCGCTCACCTTCCTGGCCCATGCCGGCCGGGTTGATCTTGCACGCGCCCTCGATCTCAGAACCGGCAGCGACTTCTCGATCCCTCCCAAGGGCATGTCGGCTGCAGATTTTCTCAAAAGCGAGGCGAGGGGCAACTACGCCGCCAATGCCGAGGCAATCAGGAACGCCTATCTAGTCGGCAGCCCTGTCGTACGCGAGCTGGCGCAACATTGGCCGCGCTATCGGCAGACCGTGCCCGGAGGGAAGCCCTGAGGCCAGCCGTCGAGCCGTCGAGGACGCCTCGGCGCGAGAGCGTAGGTCTGCCGAGCCGTTTCTTCAAACAGTCGTTGCCGGTGATCGCTCGGTTTTTGGCAGGCGCGCCGGGCGGCGATATAAAAGTGTTACCTGCTCCCGTTGAACGCTTACGTTAAGTTTCCACACTGCCGTGGCTCCTATCCCGTCGCGGGGAGACACCGTAATGGAGGCAGAGGAATCCGCGGCAACCCCAGAGTCGCAAGACGAAATAGCCGGAAGCGAGACGATATCCGCGGAACCCGACCCTTTCCCTGGGCGGCCGGGCTCTGGCACGATCATTGGCCTCTAACAATCATTGGCCTTTAACAACTGTTGCAATTGATCGGTGAGGGTGGGATGGGTGAGGTCTGGCTTGCAGAGCAGAAGCAGCCCGTCCAACGGCGTGTTGCCGTCAAGCTGATCAAAGCCGGCATGGAAACGCGCGAGGTAATTGGCCGCTTCGAGTCGGAGCGTAAGCGTCCGGTTCTCGCCGTGTAGACAGGAGGCGTGATCAGGCTGACGATGGCCTTGTGAGTGAGACGATTCAAGTTGCCATCAGTGGCTCTCCGAAACGGGTTCATCGTACACCGGCGGAGAAGCGCCGTATCGTCGAGGCGACACTTGTTCCCGGAGCGTCGATTGCGCGTGTTGCGCGAGAGAACGGGGTCAACGCCAACCAGGTATTCCAGTGGCGATACGAGTACAAGAACAGCGTCGGCTGGGCCGCGAAGCAATCGCGAACGAAGCTTCTGCCCGTGACTGTCGCAAGT
>Ga0210390_10001461_pt1 | contig 22627 bp, 22 predicted proteins | sample IncBWH11OmetaG_FD_161050 | JGI IMG/M metagenome (GOLD analysis project Ga0210390, IMG submission 161050) | Forest soil microbial communities from Barre Woods Harvard Forest LTER site, Petersham, Massachusetts, United States - Inc-BW-H-11-O ... | reverse complement strand
GTTGATCGGGGTGCTGCAGGCATTCGGCATTTTCTTCGTCGGCTTTGTCGGCCGGCCGATCGGTGCCGCGATATTCGGTCATTGGGGCGACCGGATCGGGCGCAAGGCGACATTGATCGCGACCTTATTGGTGACCGGCATCGCTACTTTTGCCGTCGGTTTGGTGCCGCCCTATGCCAGCATCGGCGTTTGGGGCGCCATTCTGCTGACAATCATTCGCCTGATACAAGGGATCGGGGTCGGCGGCGAATGGGGCGGCTCGGTGCTGCTGGCCATGGAATGGGCGCGAGGCAATAATAACCGTGGCTTTATCGCCTCCTGGCCGCAATTCGGCGCGCCGGCCGGGCTGTTTCTGGCGACTGTGGCGGTGCTGTTCTTTAGCTGGGTTTCGGGCGACCAGTTCCTGACCTGGGGGTGGCGCATTCCGTTTTTCATCAGCATCATCATGGTTGGGGTCGGGCTGTGGATCCGGCTCGGCATTCTCGAAACCCCGGTTTTCCAGAAGGTCGTCGCCGAGGACCGCGTCGAGCGGGTGCCGGTGCTCGAAGTGTTCAAGCGCCAGCCCAAGCAGGTCCTGCTGACCGCGTTGCTGCGGATGCCGGAGCAGGCGCCGGGCTACATTGTCGGCACCTTTATCTTCAGCTACGGCACGACAGTCCTCGGCGCTTCGCGCAATTTTTTGCTGGTCGCCGTGCTCGTACAGACCATCCTGGGTTTCCTTTGGGTCACGGTGTCCGGGCATCTGTCGGACCGTGTCGGCCGAAAAAACATGTACATGATCGGCTGCGTGTTCATGGGCATTTTCGGCTTTGTCTACTTCGCGCTGCTCGACACCAAGATACCGGGTCTGATCTTTCTCGCGGTCGCGGTGTCGCTGATCCCGGTCATGACGATGTACGGGCCCGAAGCGGCGCTGATCGCGGAGAGCTTTACGCCCCGGCTGCGCTACAGCGGCGCGTCGCTCGGCTACCAGCTCGCGTCGATCATCGCCGGTGGGCCGTCACCGTTTATCGCGACGGCGCTCTTCGCCGCCTTTCATTCGAGCCTGCCGATCGCACTTTACATTCTCGTTTGCGCGATCATCGGCATCACCGCGACCGCGCTGTTGACCGACTACACCAACAAGGACATCTCGGCCGAATACGAGAGGGTCTGAAGTCTCGTCGGCGCCACCCCGCAAGCGGCGGCGGCGTCCGGCGATCCCGGGGCCAACCGCGCCGAGGCTCTTACCGGGGCGCGGCCGGCGGTTGGCGGGGTCGCGGCGCTGCATTATCTATAGCCGCATCCGGAGCCGCGTCAGCGGAGGTCTCGACCGATGAGGGGCGGCGGGCGCGCTTTCCCGATCTTTGTCCTGGCGACGAGCGCCATCGTTCTGGCGACGGTGCTGGCGGCGCAATACTGGGGCGGGCTCGCCCCGTGCGAGCTGTGCCTGAGCGAGCGCTGGCCGTGGGACGTGGCGGTCGTCGTCGCTTTCGTCGCGGCGATGGTCGGCAACCGTCCGGCGGTGCCGTGGGTGGCGCTGTTGCTGGCGGCGGTGTTCGCGGTCGGCAGCGTGCTCGCGTTTTACCATGTCGGGGTCGAGCAGCATTGGTTCGCCGGCCCGAGCGCCTGCACCGCGGCGGCTGGGGCCCCTGCAACCCTCGACGCGCTGCGCGCCGAGCTGATGCACCAGCAGCCGGTCCGCTGCGACGAGCCGGCCTGGACCTTGTTCGGGATATCGCTCGCCGGGTGGAACCTGCTCGCGTCGTTGGCGATGACCGGGATCTGCGTTGGAGTCTACGCCCGGGTGCGCGGCCGGCGGCGCGCGGGGCTCGCCCGCGAGGTGCGATGAGCAGCGCCGCGCGTCATCGTCTGCCCGGCGACCCGACGCCGCGGGCCGAGGTCGAGCGCATCGTGCGCGTCGACCACGCCGGCGAGTTTGGCGCCACCCGGATTTATCGCGGCCAGCTCGACGTGCTGCGCCACGGCCGCGGCGCCGGCGAAATCCGCCGGATGGCCGAGGCCGAGCAGCGTCATCTCGCCGCATTTGAGGCGTTGCTGCGCGAGCGCCGGGTCCGGCCCACCCTGCTGCAGCCGCTGTGGTCGCTCGCCGGATTCTCGTTGGGCGCCTTGACCGCGCTCGCCAGCGAACACGCGGCGATGGCCTGCACGGTCGCGGTCGAGGAGGTCATCGACGAGCACTACCGCGACCAGGCCGCGCGGATCGCCGGCGAGGACCCCGAGCTGACAAGGACGATCCTCGCCTTTCGCGCCGACGAGATCGCCCACCGCGACACGGCGATCGCCCAAGGTGCGGCCGAGACCCCCGGCTACGAGCTGCTGAGTGCCGTGATCAAGGCCGGCTCGCATCTCGCGATCTGGCTGTCGACGCGAATCTGAGGCCGCGGGCCGAGCCGGAGCGGGCGACGCGGTAGCCGCCGCGTGTCGCGAAACCCTCCAACGGTTGCCGCACCGGCCTGGTCGCCATATATTCACTGGTTCAGCGACTTGCCGCGGGTTTGAAAAATGGCGCGTGTAACCGTCGAAGACTGCGTGATCAAGGTCCCCAACCGCTTTGAGCTGGTTCTGCTCGCCGCCCACCGGGCGCGCGAGATCACCTCCGGCGCGCCGCTGTCGATCGACCGCGACGACGACAAGAACCCGGTCGTCGCCTTGCGCGAGATCGCCGACGAGACGGTCGGCTTGCCGCATCTGCGCGAAGCGGTGGTGCGCGGCATGCAAAAGCATGTCGAGCTCGACGAGGCCGAGGAAACCCAGGAGCTCGAGGTCGACCCGAGCGTGTTCGGGTTTGCGGCGCCGGGCGGCCTCGCCGCCGACGAGCTCGGCAGGCAGGCGCAAGGGTTTGAGGACGCCGACCTCGCCGACGAGCCCGAGATCGAGGAGGAAGAGGCGATCGACCAGGATTTTGCCGGCGACGGGGAGGACGCGATCGACGAGGACCTCGCCGCCGACGTCTTGTCGGTCGACGACGAGGCGGAGGGCGACATTACGATCGTCTCGGATGCCGACCTGCCTGAAGACACCGACCTGCCTGAAGACACCGACCTGCCTGAAGACACCGACCTGCCTGAAGACACCGACCTGCCTGAAGACACCGACCTGCCTGAAGACACCGATGAGGGGCTCTGACCAAGGCGGCGGCAGCGAACACCCCCGGCGCGGTCGCGCGCGCTCGCGGTGACAGGCTGATTGGACGAGATGGCGAGGGTCTCGTCATGATGCGGCAATTCGAGCTCGTCGAGCTCGTGCGCTCGTACGACCCGAACGCCGACGAGGACGCGCTGAACGGCGCCTATGTCTTCTCGATGAAGGCGCACGGCGCCCAGTTGCGCGCGTCGGGCGACCCCTATTTCTCGCACCCGGTCGAGGTCGCCGGCATCCTCGCCCGGATGAAGCTCGACAGCGCCTCGATCGTCACCGGCCTATTGCACGACACCGTCGAGGATACGGTCGCGACCCTCGACGACATCGAGCGGGTGTTCGGCCACGAGATCGCCCGGCTCGTCGACGGCGTGACCAAATTATCGCGGATCGAGCTGCAATCCGACCAGACGAAGCAGGCGGAAAACTTTCGCAAGCTCGTGCTGGCGATGTCCGAGGACATCCGGGTCCTGCTGGTCAAGCTCGCCGACCGTCTGCACAACATGCAGACCCTCCATTTCATCACAAGCGGCGAGAAGCGCCGGCGCATCGCGCGCGAGACGATGGACATCTACGCGCCGCTCGCCGAACGCCTCGGCATGCAGCGCATGAAGGACGAGCTCGAGGATTTGGCGTTTGGCGAACTGCAGCCCGACGCCCGCGGCAGCATCCTCGCCCGCCTCGACTTCCTGCGCGACCAAGGGGCGGCGATGGTGCCGCGCATCGAGGCCGAACTGCAGCGCACCCTCGCCGAGGCCGGGCTTGCCGGCACGGTCGTCTCCGGCCGCGAGAAATCGCCGTGCTCGATCTGGCACAAGATGCAGCGCAAGAACGTCGCGTTCGAGCAGCTCTCGGACGTCATGGCGTTTCGCGTGCTGGTCGGCGATGTCGGCGACTGCTATCACGCGCTCGGCATCATCCACTCGGCCTACCACGTCGTCCCCGGCCGGTTCAAAGACTACATCTCGACGCCAAAGCCGAACAATTACCGCTCATTGCACACCGGCGTGATCGGGCCGGAGCGGCAGCGCATCGAGGTGCAGATCCGCACCCGCGACATGCACGAGATCGCCGAGCTCGGCGTCGCCGCGCACTGGAGCTACAAGCAGGGTGCGGGCAAGACCGAGGGGCCGCAATACCGCTGGCTGCGCGAGCTGCTGGACATTCTCGACCACGCCTCGGGGCCGGAGGAGTTTCTCGAGCATACGAAGCTCGAGATGTTTCAGGACCAGGTCTTTGCCTTCACACCCAAGGGCGACCTGATCGCGCTGCCGCGCGGCGCCACCGCCGTCGACTTTGCCTATGCGGTGCATTCCGAGATCGGCGACACCTGCGTCGGCGCCAAGATCAACGGGCGGCTCGTCCCGTTGCGCAGCCAGCTCGGCAACGGCGACCAGGTCGAGATCATCACCTCGAAGGCGCAGCGCCCGTCGCCGACCTGGGAGCGGTTTGTCGTCACCGGCAAGGCGCGCGCGCGCATCCGCCGCTTTATCCGCACCCAGCAGCGCGCCCAGTATCTCGACCTCGGCAAGGCGATCGTGCAAAAGGCGTTTCGCCAGGAAGGCCACGAATTCTCCGAGCGCCCGCTCGAGCCGGTGCTGAAGACGTTCAACTGCCCGGCGGTCGAGGACCTCTACGTCGCGGTCGGCCAGGGGCTGGTGACCGGGCGCGCGGTGACCAACGCCGTCTTCCCGCAACAGCAGCAGGACCGGGCCAAGGTGGTTTCCTTGGCGCGGGCGCGGCGCAAGATCAACCGCAACGACACCGCGGTCGCGATCCGCGGCCTGATCCCCGGCATGGCGATGCATTTTGCCGGCTGCTGCCATCCGCTGCCCGGCGACCGCATCGTCGGCATCGTGACGACGGGCAAGGGCGTCACGATCCACACGATCGACTGCGACACGCTCGAAAACTTTGCCGACACGCCGGAGCGCTGGCTCGACGTCGCCTGGAGCAACAGCGAGGGCGAAGCAATCCATGTCGGCCGGCTTAACGTGATGATCGCCAACGAACCCGGCAACCTCGGCAGCCTGACGACGGTGATCGGCAAGCAAGGCGGCAACATCACCAACCTCAAGATCACCAACCGCTCCTCGGATTTTTTCGAGATGATGCTCGACGTCGAGGTCGCCGACGTGCGCCACCTGACGACGATCATCGCGGCATTGCGCGCCAACCCGGTCATCAACTCCGTCGAACGGGCGCGCGGGTGAGGCTGCGAGCGGGCCGCATCCGTCGGGCGGCGGCGAGTGCCGCGGCGCGAAAGCCGGCGCGGTGATCCTCGGCCTCGGCAGCGACCTGATCGACATTCGCCGCATCGAGCGCATGATCGAGCGCTTTGGCGACCGCTTTATCGACCGCATCTTTACCCCGGCCGAGCGCCGCAAATGCGACGGCCGGGCCAACCGCGCGGCCGGCTACGCCCGTCGCTTCGCCGCCAAGGAGGCGTGCTCGAAGGCACTTGGCACCGGGTTCCGGCGCGGCGTTTTCTGGCGCGACCTCGGGGTCGTCAACCTACCCTCGGGACGGCCGACGATGCGGCTGACCGGCGGCGCGTCGCTGCGGCTGGCGGAGATGACCCCGGCCGGCATGACCGCCCGGCTCGACGTGACCTTGACCGACGAGCCGCCGATCGCCCAGGCGGTGGTCATCATCACCGCGGTCGCGGCGATGCCCGACTGATTGCCGGGCCGTAATTTCACGCCGCGGCGCGGTTGTCGCGGGCGCCGCGCTTGACTTACCGCCGTGCGCTTGGCTTGATCGGCCCGATTTCTCCCCGCCAGGTAGGTCATGAAATCCAATTCCGCGCGCAAGGTCATAGCAAAGAAGAAGTCGTCCGGTGGTGTTGTCGATACGATTAAGACGATTGTCTACGCGGTCCTGATCGCCTTGGTTGTCCGCACCGTCGCCTATGAACCGTTCAATATTCCGTCAGGGTCGATGATTCCGACTTTGCTGGTCGGCGATTATTTGTTCGTATCGAAGTTTTCCTATGGTTATAGCCGATTCTCTTTGCCATTCGGGCTGCCATTGTTCCCGGGGCGAATCTTTTTTCACCCGCCGGACCGCGGCGACGTTGTCGTCTTCAAGCTCCCGACCGACAATTCGACCGACTACATCAAGCGCGTGATCGGCCTGCCCGGCGACACGATCCAGATGAAGCAGGGAGAACTTTACATCAACGACAAAGAAGTCCCGCGCAAACCGATCGAGGACTATCTGTACCAGGAGGGCGACGGCGCGGTCATCCCGATGAAGCAGTACATCGAGACGTTGCCAAACGGGCGCCAGCATCGAATCATCAAGATCGGCGACGACGGGCCGCTCGACAACACGCCCGAATACCACGTGCCGCGGGGCGATTATTTTATGATGGGGGACAACCGCGACAATTCGCAGGACAGCCGGGTGCTGTCGGCGGTCGGCTATGTGCCGGCGGAAAATCTGATCGGCAAGGCGCAATTCATCTTTTTCTCGACCGACGGCTCGGCGCGGCTGTGGGAATTCTGGAAATGGCCGTTCGCGATTCGCTACAACCGTTTGTTCAGGGGGATCGACTGAGCTTGCCGGGCGAGACCGCGTCGGGCGGCCCCGCCCCTGCCCCGCCCGCTGCGCCAGCCGCGGATTTTGCGCGAGCGCTCGGCCACGAATTCGCCCGGCCCGGGCTCTTGACCGAGGCGCTGACCCACCCAAGCGCGCTGGTTCCCGAGCGCGGACGCGGGCGGCGCGCCAAGCCCGCGGGGCACGGATACGAACGGCTCGAATTTCTCGGCGACCGGGTGTTGGGCCTCGTCGTTGCCGACCTCTTGTGGCACCGTTTCGAAGGCGAGGACGAGGGACTGCTGACCCGCCGCCACACCCAGTTCGTGCGGCGCGAGACACTGGCGCGGGTCGCCGAAACCATCGGCCTCGGCCGCCACCTCGTGCTATCGCGGGCGGAAGCGGCCGCCGGGGCCGCCGCCAACCCGGCGATCCTCGCCGACGCCTGCGAGGCGGTCATCGCCGCGATCTATCTCGACGGCGGCTTCGCGGCGGCAGCAGCGTTTGTCCGGCGGCTCTGGGAACCGCTGGTCGCGGAAATGGATGCGCCGCCGCGCGACCCGAAAACGGCGTTGCAGGAGTGGGCCCAGGCGCGCGGGCTGGGTTTGCCGAATTATCGCTTGGTGGCGACAAGCGGGCCCGACCATGCCCCGCTTTTTACGATCGCGGCGAGCATCGCCGGCGGCGACGCCGCGACCGCGACCGCATCGGCGAAACGGGCGGCCGAAGCCGGGGCCGCCGCCGCACTCCTCGCACGCTTGACCAGCCAGGCGCACGGCGACGATCGGCACGGAGGCTCGGATGGCGGCTCCGGTTGCTGCCGCTGACCGTCCCGCTGTCGTGGCTGGTTCAGGAAGGGCCGGCGCAGCGGGGTTGGCATTGTCGCCGCCGCACCCTCAACCGGCGCCAGAGTTCCCCGCTGCTTGAGCGGCGCGGTTCGCCGGGTCAGTGGACGTGGCCGGCGTGGCTTTCAGGCGCCGCCGCGAACCGCGCGACCCGAACCGCGTCGGCGGCGAGCGCCGCGTCGGCGGGAAGGCCCGCCGGGCCGCCGGCGGTCCAGCGCGCCCGCACCCGCCCTGCCCGGTCGAGCATCAAATCGGTCTCGCCGCCGTCGTCCGGGGCGTAAAACGATCTCAGCGCGGCCGTGACCTCGCCGGCGACGGCTACAACAGGCGAGCCGGGCTCGCGCTCCGGCGCCGCGTCTGGGGTGGCTGCGGTAGAGCCGACGTCGATCACCAGAATCCGCAGCTTGGTGTCTGCGAGCCGGGTCTGCGTCGAGGCGAGCTGCGCGATGCGGGCGGGCATCGGGGCCTCGCCGAACAGCGCGAGCAGCACCGGACCGGCGCGCAGGGCCTGGTCCAGGGTCTGCTGGCCGCCGCCCGTTTCAAATGCGAAGTCCGGGACAGCCGGTGCCGCCGCGGTCGACACCTCGCCGCCGATCTGGCGCGACAACACCCCGGCGGCCCGCGCGAGAACAAAATCGATCACATCCCACCGGTCGGCCGGGCGCAGCACCCCGGCGAACCCCGGCATCACGCCTCCTTTGCCGTGGCTGACCCACCAGAACAGGTCGCCCTCGGGGTGCGCGAAGAGATGCGGCGCGGTTAGGTCGGCTGGGCGAACCGTCAGCGCGGCGGCGGCCGGGCCGTCGCCGCGGCCGCCGGCGCCGTGGCAGAGCGCGCAGTTTTCGGCGTAGAGCCGCGCGCCGCGCGCCACTGATGGGGCGGCGTAAGGCTCCGCCGGGGCGAAAAACGTTGTCGGATAGGCGGGCTCGATCGCGGCCCGTACCGCGAGCCAGCCGGCGACGAGGCACACCGCGAGCCCGGCCGATGCCGCGGCGGCGGCGCGATAACGCCCGGCGGCGGCCGTCGCCACGAGGGCGGCGGCGAGAACCGCGGAGAATGCCGCGACAATCGCTAGAAGCACCCGCGACGGCGCGCTCAGCGCCGCCCATTCGAGACGGAACGGCAGCGGCCAGCCGGGCTCGGTGTGCAGACCCGGCGGCAGGATGCCGAGCACGGCAACAATGCCGAGAACGCACAGCCCGAGCCCCGCTTCGACCAGCGCATTGCGCTGCAAATGGCCGAGCGCCGCCACGGTCGGCGACCGGCGCGCGCCCGCGGCCGGCGCGAGACGCGGCGTCATGCGCAGCAGGTTGACCGAGCCGAAGGTCACCATCGTCACAAAGACCGCGATCTTGGCGAGCAGCAGCCGGCCATACTCGGTGCCGATCAACGCCGGCACGCTGCCGGCGAGAAACCAGGTGTTGACGAGCCCCCCGGCAAACAGGAGCGTGACGCTGACCGCCGCCAGGATCGAAAATCGCACGACCGGCGGGCGGGCCGCCACGGCCGGATCGCCGCTGCCATGGCGGGTCTCGGCCAACAGCAGTGCCAGCGGGACGAGCGACCCGACCCAGGCGCCGGCGGCCAGCAGATGGAGCATGTCGGCCGCCAGGTGCAGGTCGCCCGGCGCCCCCGGGGTGGCGCCGCCATGCCCGCCCCAGGCGAGCATCGCCAGCACGCCGGCGCCGAGTGCGAGCCCGGCCCAGCGCCACAGCCACCCGCGCCAGCCCCGCGGCGCCAGCAGCAAGATTGCGAGCGCCACGGCGAGGGTCAGCCGCAAACCCCAGACTTGGCCAAAGCGGGTGCTGCTCAGCACGGTTGCGACGACCCCCTGCCCCAGGGTCTCGACGAGCGGCTCGCCGCTCATTTGCGCCGCAACAAACACCAGCCACGCGCCGCCCGACACGAGCGCCAGCCCGAGGCTCGCCCAGGCGAGCAGCAAAAGTCGCCGGCCAAGCCGCGGCGGCGGCTCGGGTCCGGCGACAAAGCACAGAAAGGCGAAGACCCCGCCGAGCGATATCGTTGAGGCGTAGTGGACAGCCCGCGCCGCGATCAGAAAGTCTTCCATCACGCCGCGCGCCCGGTTGTCTTGCCAAGCCGCGCGCTCATCGGCCGCCGACCGCGAAGGTGAAGTGGCCTTGCGTCGTATGAGTGTCGACCGAGAGGGCGTGCCACGCGACGGTGTACGTGCCGGGCGGCAGCGGCTTTAGCGGCACCTGCAGCTCGGTCGGGTCTTGCGGGTCGACCCGGGCGACGGCGCTGTCGACGCTGTTGCCCGACTGGTCGGTGACCGTCGCGGTGGTGAAGGCCGGCTCGAGCTGCTGGGTGAACCACATCTTCACCGCCGCGGGCGGGCTCGGCACCGAGCTGCCGACAGCCGGGCTCGCGTGGTCGAGAAAGGCGTGCGCGAGCGCGCCATGCGCCGTCAGGGCGAGCGCGACGGCGAAGACCGGCGCGCCCGCAATGATCCGCCGGTTCACCATTGCGAGATCGGCCGGCCGATGCTGTTCGGGAACAGGTCGTCGAGGTAGAAATGCAGTTGCACGACCCCGCCGATCCCGTGCCCAGACAGGCTGTTGGTCGGGATGATCATCTCAGCGCCGACCTGGAAATACTGCCCGGCCCAGATAACGCCGGGTTGCACCGTGCCGGTCGTCGTCCCGCTGTAGCCGCGGTTGAACGGTGAGGTCAGCGCGAACTCGACGAGCGGAATCATTCGGTTGAACGGCGGCCCCAAGCCGATGTCGCGGACTTCGTCCTGCAGATAGGGGATGCTGTATTCGATCGCGAAGCCGTAAAAGACACTGTCGGGGTTGAGCAGCCCCATGCTTTCGGTCTTGGTCGGAAGGTTGAGGCTAAGATTGCCGGTCAGCGCAAACGGGCGCAGCCACGGCAGCGAATCGGGCAGATCGCCAAAGCCTTTGCCAAAATCGAAGGTCGGCGACACGGTCGTGAAGTCGGGGGCGCCGACCGACAGGTTGCCGGTGTTGGCCCAGGTCACGTCGAGTGCCGCGAGCGCCATCGCCTCGTGCGGCGCGTTGATGAACAGCTGGTATTGCGTTCCGGTGGTGAGGCCCCCCCAGCCGGTGACGGTCGGCATACCGGGCGTGCGCAGATGCTGCCATTGGCTGCTCAGCGTGAAGTCCCAGCTCGGCGTGATCAGCATCGACAGATCGCTGCCGAGGTCCAACGCGCGCGAGCCGTCGCTTTGGGTCGGGTTGAGGACGACGGTCGGCAGCGAGGCTTCGTCGGCGACAAACGGGTCGTCGGTCAGGATCGTGGCGGGAAAAAATCGGTCGCCGGCAAAGCCGTGCGCCAATGCCTCGGCGCCCGGAAGGAGCGCCATCACCGCCGCGGCCGAGAGGCCACGGCAAAATTTGCGTCGCATCGAAATCGTGCTCCACGGTCAGTCGCGCGTTGCCGCGACGCGCGAACAGCGCCGGGCGGGTTCGGATGAATGATCGGCGAACCTAGGCGACGGGTGGCGCGCGCGAGCGGTAGGCGGCGGGAGCGAGGGCGTGCGGCACCTCGACGACCGGCGGCGGGGCCGCCGTGACGTAGCCGTCGACCGGAACCGCCAGGAGCACGGCCGGGGCCGGCACAAAGCCGGCGAGCGTGCCGACCGCGCCGCACACCGCGCACTCGGTGTGGTGGTGTCCGTTATGCGAGGGGGATTGGCCCTCGTCCTCGTCGTGATGGCCGATGACGAGCGTCAGCAGGCAGCGGACAAAATCGCGGTCGGCGGCGGCGTCTTCGCGATGGTGGTTGGGGGCCAGCGCATGGGCGAGGTCAAAGGCAAGGTGAACCGGCACGAGGGCGTTCAGAGCGAGCGCGGTCACGCCGAGCCATGCGGCGATGGACCCGAGCCTCAACCGATTTGGCAGCGTCAACCGATTTGGCAGCATTGCCGGTCGTCCCGCAGGCACCGTGCCAAAAATCCCAAACCTAACCCTAGAGCGGGGGCCGGGGCTTGTCTACCGAGCCGCTGGTTGCGCCTCACGGTTGCAGCGGTGCACGGTGGCGCTGTACGATCGGAGCGCCGGTCATTGCCGGATGGGGTGCCGACGATCGTGGGACCGCAGGACATCGAGCGTGCGCTGGGGCGGGCGCAACGGCTGTGCGCGGCGCACGGCGGGCGGCTGACGCCGGTGCGGCGGCGGGTCCTCGAGCTGATCCTGGGCGCCGACCAGCCGATTGGCGCCTACGCGCTGCTCGCCGCGTTGCACGGCGAGCGTGGCAAGCTCGGGCCGCCGACCGTCTATCGCGCGCTCGACTTCTTGTTGGCTCACAAGCTGATCCACAAGATCGAGAGCGTCAGCGCGTTTGTCGCGTGCGACGACGTCGAGCACCCGCACGAGAGCCAGTTCATGATCTGCGACGATTGCGGGGCCACCGCCGAGATCCAGGACGACGCGATCGTCGCGAGCCTGCGCCGCCTCGGCGAGGACCGCGGGTTTGCCGTGGCGCGGCAGGTCATCGAGGCGCGCGGGCTGTGCCCGGCCTGCCGCGCCGCCCATCGCTGAGCCGCGATCCCGGCTCGACGACGCCGCCCGCGAGGGTTTTCGTGTGTGTGAACCGCCTCACACATAAGTAAAGTAGCATAACATATCCTTTTGCGAGCAGACCTGCACCCCGCGGGGATGCCCGTCAGGAGGATCACATGTTCCAGGCCTACCACGGCGTCAGCGCCGCCCAGCACCAGGCCAACGTCGACCGTCTTTCCGGCCAGGGCTACCGGATGATCTCGCTGAGCGTCTACGGCGACCCGGGCGGGGCGCAATATGCCGCGGTCTGGGTCGAGCGCACCGGGCCGGCCTGGGTTGCGGTGCACGGCGTCGACGCCGCCGGCTACCAAGCTTTTTTCAATACCCAGACCGCGCGCGGCTTTGTGCCGGTGCTGGTGTCGGCGACCGGCCCGGTTGGCAGCGCGGTCTTCGCCGCGGTGTTCGAGCAAGGGGTCAGCGGGCCATGGTTCGCGCGCCACGGCATGACCGCCGGACCCGAGGCGAACGCCGGGACGTTCCAGAACCAGAACCTGGCGGCGCGCAACGGCAAGATGGCGCTGCGCTCGATGGCTATCTACGGCGCCGCCGGCGACCGCCGCTACATCGGCGTGTGGCACGCCAACCCCGGCTACACCAAATGGCACGTCCACTATTCCGACACCGCCGATTCCTACCAGACAGCGTTCAATGCCGAGACCTCCAACCCGTTCTACCGCCCGACCGAGGTCGCGGTCTCGGGCGACCAGACCTATTGCTCGCTGTTCAAGGACGACATGGTCGGGCCGTGGCTGGCGCGGCACAACATGACCTCGGAAGAATACCAGGCGGTGTTCGACCAAGAGGTCGCCAATGGGTTCTACCCGATTTCGGTGCAGGGCGGCGGCTCGGGTGCGGCGACGCGTTATGCCGCGGTCTTTGCCCAGCGCGACATCCCGCTGGCGCGCCAGTGGACCGCGACCGGGGCGGCGGTGCCGTTGCTTGCCGGCTTCGACCACGCGATGCAGAGCTTTATGCAGGCGAACGCGGTGCGTGCCGCCCAGCTGACGCTCGCCAAGAACGGGGTCACCAAGCTCGCCCGCGCCTACACCTGGGCCGAGCCGGGCTATCGCGTCACCCAGCCCTCCGACCGGTTCTTGCTGGCGAGTTGCAGCAAGATGTTTCTGGAGGCGGCGGTGCAGGCGCTTTACGACGCGCACCAGCTGCAGCCTTCGACCAAGGTTTATCCGCTGCTCGGCTTTGTGCACGCCGCCGACCCGCGCAGCGACACGATTACGGTCCAGCAATTGCTCGACCACCAGGGCGGCTACGACGACAGCGCGACCGGATCGGGCTTCGACCCGACCTACGCGATGCGCCAGATCGCTCTCGACGAGCATCTCGGCCACCAGGTCGACAAGCTCGACGTGTGCCGATACATGTACGCTCGGCCGCTCGACTTCGCGCCGGGGAGCAACACCAAGTATTCGAATTTCGGATACCTGCTGGCGAGCGCGGTGGTCGAGAAGGTGACCGGCACCGATTATTTCCAATACGTGCGCGCGGCGGTGCTGCTGCCGGCCGGGATCAACGAAGTCGAGATACGGCCGACCGCCGCGAACCAGCAGCCGCCGGCCGAGGCGATGATCGAGGACCAGGGGCTCGGGCTGTCGGCTCTCGACCCGGCCTCGCCGCTCTTGACCCCGGCGATCTTTGGTGGCGACGGCCAGGTCAAGGAAGTGGCGGCAGCCTGCGCCGGGACCTCGGCCTCGGCGACGGCGCTAACCCAGTTCATCCACACGCATGCGGTCTGGGGCAATGGCGGGCGGGCGCCGAACTCGGCTCGCTCGGGCAGCACGCCCGGCTCCTCGACCCTGGCGTGGTCGCGCGGCGACGGGGTCGACTGGGCTTACGTGATCAACACCCGCGACTGCCCGCCGAACACCGCGCCGACGCTCGACGACCTTGGCAACACAATCAACCAGTTGCTCGACACAACCCCGCTGCCGTAGCGGTCACCCCCCGCCCGCGGCCGGAGTTCCCCAGCCCCCGTCCCGCCCGCTCTTTGACTGATGGGCCGTCGGGATTGCGCGAGGTTTTCCCTTCCGCAGCGCGGGAGCAGGTGTCGGGTGGGACCGGCGGCAATGGAGGCGAAAGATGCCGCGGCTCGGCAGGGCCGCGGTGCCTTATATTTCCGAGGATATGGCGCGCGCCTTGCAACCCGCGTTGATTTTCTACAAGCCGGCACGAAACGAGACAATGGCGCGGCCAAACAAAGCGCCGACAAACGTTAACCAATCCGACTGATAAAAATTGGCTTGTTTTTAATGCGGCACTACGCCGTCTTGACGCCGCCAAGACGTTGACGGAGAAATGACCCTTCTACCTCCGTATCTTTGGCCAAAAGTCGATCTTCCGCAACAATGCAAAACCAATGGGAGAAGCGCCATGCTGGGCAAACGATTTGGGTTTGCCAAGCGCGTGCCGGGGACGCTCGACGGCAGCTGTTGCCGGCCGCTCGCCTCGCCTCCCGACATCACGCTCGTCACAGCCGCCCGGCGGCGCCGATGGTCCGCCGCAACCCGGTCCTTGCGTCCTCGCCTGATAACGTCACCATAAAAGTCCTGACAACTGCACCATAAAGTTTCGAGACCTGTCCAGATGGCGCACCTCAAAATCATCCTCGCGGCTGCCTTCGTCTTCGCGCTGACTTGCTGCGCCGTCGCGGCCGAGGCGGCGCGCTATGCCGCGACACCGTCGCCGCAGGCGGCGGTCAACCGCGGCGTCGTCGAGCTCGAAACCGGCCGCGCCAGCGGCATATCGGTGCAGATCGCCGAGGATCTCGCCAATGTCATCGACGACGGCGCCACCCGGCGGGTGCTGCCGGTTGTCGGCAAAGGCGGGGTGACCAACATCACCGACCTCGATCTGTTGCACGGAATCGACCTGGCGATCGTGCAGGACGACGTGCTCAACTACGCGCGCCAGCAAAACCTGTTTCCCGGTCTCGAATACCGCATCACCTATATCGCCAAGCTCTACAACGAGGAATTTCATCTGCTGGCACGCAGCGACATCAAGACCGTCGCCGGCCTCGCCAACCAAAAGGTCAATGTCGACCTGCGCGGCGGCGGCACCGAGGTCACCGCGGCGCGCCTGTTCGGGCTGCTCAACATCCCGATCGTGGCGACCAACGACGACCAGGGCGTAGCGCTCGATAAACTGCGGCGCGGCGAGATCGCGGCCGTCGCGTTTGTCGCCGGCAAGCCGGCCCCGATCTTTCGCGGGCTGATCGGCGAGAACAACCTGCATTTTCTCCCGATCCCGCTCAATCCGACGGTCACCGCCGCCTATGCGCCGACACGGCTGACCGCGGACGACTACCCGGCATTGATCCAGTACAACCAGCCGGTCGACACGGTCGCGGTCGCGACGGTGCTGACCGTCGCCAACCTGCAGCCGGATTCGGACCGCTACCGCAATGTCGTCAACTTTGTCGACGCCTTCTTCACCGGCTTTCAGTCGCTGCTGGCGCCCGGGCATCAGCCGAAATGGACCGAGGTCAACCTCGCCGCCGACCTGCCGGGTTGGCGGCGGTTCCCGCCAGCTGCGGACTGGCTCCAGCGCAATGCGCCGAGTGCCGGCGCCCCGACCGAAGATGCGCTGAAGGCGATCTTTGCCCGCTTTGTCGAGGAGCGGCAGCAGGCGACCGGCGGCGCCCCGCTGACCCAGCAGCAAAAGGATGATTTGTTCACCCAGTTCGAGCGCTGGGAGAAAGGCCAGGTCCATTAGCGCCCGGCGCGCAGCCGCCGCTGCCCTGACGAGCTGGACCCTCCAGGTGCCGATTGGTCGCTCAGACCCGTCGCGGGCGCGCGGGCGAACCCCGGGTCGCAGGCTCGCAAGCGCGTTCGCGGGCCTCCTCGCCCTCTTGGCATTGTCTGGCGGCGGCGCGCATGCGCAGCAGCCGACGCCGCGGCGCGGCGGCGTCCTCGAGTTCGCGGTCACCGTGGAGCCCAAAGACTACGACTGCTATTCCAACACGTCCTTCGCCTTTTTGCATCCGGTGGCGCCGCACTACTCGACCCTGCTCAAGTTCAACGCGGCCAACTACCCGCAGATCATCGGCGATCTGGCGCAATCCTGGACCGTGTCACCCGACCGGATGACCTACACCTTCAAGCTGCGGCCGAACGTCTTGTTTCACGACGGCTCGCCGCTGACCGCGGCCGACGTGAAGGCAAGCTACGAGCGGCTGATCCGGCCGCCGCCTGGGGTGGTCTCGGCGCGGCGCGTCGATTACGGCGCGATTTCCGCGATCGACACGCCCGACGCGCTGACCCTCGTCTTTCACCTGCAATGGCCGGAAGCGGCGATGCTGGCCAATTTCGCCTCGCCGTGGAATTGCATCTACAGCGCCGCGAAGCTCGCCGCCGACCCGCAGTTCCCCAAAACTCATGTGCTCGGAACCGGCGCCTTTGTCTTTGTCGAGCACGCCAAAGGAAAATATTGGCGGGGTAAGCGCTGGGACAAATACTTCCTGCCGGGGAAGCCTTACCTCGACGGGTTCCAGGCGGATTTCATGACCGGCGCGGCGGTCATGCCCGCCTACAAGAGCGGCAAGATCGCCGCGGAGTTTCGCGGCGTGACGCCGCCGCAGCGCGACGAGCTGGTGGCCGCTCTCGGCGACCGCGTCACGGTCAGCGAGAGCCCGTGGCTGTCGAATCTCTTGGTCGTGTTCAACGTCAAGCGGCCGCCGTTCAACGACGCGCGCGTGCGGCGCGCGCTGTCGCTCGCCATCGACCGCTGGGGAGCCGCCGCGAAATTGCAGCAGACGACGTTTTTGAAATACGTCGGCGGGCTGATGCGGCCGGGCTCGAGCATGGCGACCCCGGAGGCGGAGCTGGTCGAGCTGCCCGGTTTCAGCCGCGACATCGCCGCCTCGCGCGCCGAGGCGCGGGCGCTGCTCGCCGCCGCCGGCGTGCGCGACCTGAAGCTGACCCTGCTGGTCCGCGACATTCCGATGCCGCATTATGCCGGCGCCGACCTGCTGGTCGACAGCTGGCGGCAGATCGGCGTTGCGGCCACCGAGCAAAAGCTCGGGATTTTCGATTGGCAAAAGCAGGTCGACGCCGGCAACTTCGACGCGGCGCTCGATTTTTCCGGCGACTATTACGACGACCCGACGATCCAGCTGACAAAATACGTCTCGCGCGACCTGTCGCCGGTCAACAACGCCGGGTCGACCGACCGGTTTCTCGACGCGCTCTATATCGGCCAGGCGGTCACTACCGACCCGCAACAGCGCGCCAAGATCGTCCACGCCTTTGAACAGCATGCGCTGACCGAGGCCGACACGGTGCCGCTCTTGTGGTGGAACCGCATCGTCGTGACCTCCTCGAAGCTCAAGGGCTGGTATATCACGCCGAGCCATTTCATCGGACAGGACCTTACGGATGTGTGGCTCGACCAGTGACGGCGGCTGAGCGCGAAAGGCGAGCCGCGGAAGGGGGGCAGGATGGCGAACACGACAGCGATGGGCCGCCGGTCCATTCCATCCGGGGCAAAACCCGGCGGCGCGCCATTGCGCCGGCTTTACGTGCAACTCCTGATCGCGATCGCGGTCGGCATCTTGCTCGGCCATTTTTTCCCCAACCTCGCGGTCAAGATGAAGCCGTTCAGCGACGGGTTCATCATGCTGATCCGCGCCGTCGTGCCGCTCGTCATCTTTGCCACGGTCGCGGTCGGCATCGCCAAGATGGGCGACCTGCGCCGCGTTGGCGCGGTCGGCGTGCGCGCGATCATTTATTTCGAGGTCGTCTCGACTCTGGCGCTGTTTATCGGCCTGCTCGTCGGTAACCTTTTGCAGCCGGGAGCCGGCCTGCACATCAACCCGGCCTCGCTCGACAGCAAACCGGTCGCGGGCTACGTCGCCGGCGCCAAGTCGCTGACGGTCGTCGAGCTGTTGATGAAGATGATCCCGCACAACGTCGTGGGCGCGCTTGCCGAAGGCGAGATCCTCCCCGTGCTGGTGATCGGGGTGCTGTTCGGCTTTGCGCTGATCCAGATGGGGCCGCGCGCCGAGCGGCTGGTGTCGCTGATCGACGATTTCACCCACGCGTTGTTCGGGATCGTGCGGATCGTCATGTACGTGGCGCCGCTTGCCGCCTTTGGCGCGATGGCGTTCACCGTCGGCAAGTTCGGCTTTCATGCGCTGACCAGCCTCGGCTGGCTCCTGCTCAGCGTCTATGTGACCTCGATCCTCTTCGTGCTGGTCGTGTTCGGGCTTATCGCGTGGCTTTTCGAGCTGCGGGTGTGGAAGATCGTGCGCTATTTCAGGGACGAGCTGCTGATCGCGTTCAGCGCCACCTCGGGCGAGGCGATGATCCCGCGGGCGATCGTCAAGCTCGAGCGGATGGGGTGCTCGCAGGAGGTGGTCGGGCTGGTTCTGCCGACCGGCTTTTCGTTCAACACCGACGGCACGGCGATTTACATGACGATGGCGGTGCTGTTCATCGCCCAGGCGACCGACATCCATCTGAGTTTCGGCCAGCAGCTGACGATGCTGTTCGTCATGCTGTTCACCTCGAAGGGCGCAGCGGGCGTCGCCGGCGCCGGTTTTGTGGCGCTCGCCGCGACGATGCCGGCACTCGGGATTCTGCCGGTCGGCGGCCTCGCCCTGCTGCTCGGGGTCGAGCGGTTCATGTCCGAGATCCGCGCCGTCACCAACCTGTTCAGCAACATCTTCGCGACCGTGGTGATCGCGCGCTGGATGGGCGAGCTCGACGACCGCCGGCTCGACGCCGTTCTCGACGGCGACCCCGAGGCCGATCTCGAGCCCGACGCGGCGCCGGCGCTCGCCGCCCGCGAGGCCGACTGACCGAGCCGGCGCCCGCGGCTGCACCGGCGAATAATGCCGGTGCAGTTCTTCGCGGCCCTTCAGCGGGCGCCGCCGCGCGACCGCCGCCGGCGCGCGAGACCAAAGCCGAACAGCCCGGCGCCGAGCACCGCGAGGCTCGTCGGCTCCGGCACCCCCGCTACCGGCTGCGACACCGCGACGATCACAGTGTCCGAGGTCGAGTCGCGGCGATCTGAATTGTGCAGTCCGACCACCCCGATCTCGTCGGTCGAAAACCCGGAGACCACACACGTCGCGGCGTCGCCGTCGAATTCGGTGCAAGAGCCACCGGTCACCGTCGTGAATAAGCTCAGGCCATGTCCGCTATCGATGTAGATCGCCGCGGTCTCGCCCGATTGAGCCGAGCCGATGACCACGTCGGTCATCGGGTTGTTGCTGGTGACCGTGACCGCGGCACCCTGACCGATCTCGCAGTCGGCCGGACTGGAGATGTCGGTGCACGAGTGTCCCGGACCCCTGCCGTTCTCGCCAAGGCCGCTCTCGTCGAGGGCGTTGAACGGGGGGCCGAGCGGGCTTCCGGTCAACGGTTTCAAGGTCAGCGCCGAGGGCGTCCTGAACGTGTCGCTGTAGCCGGTCGCGGTAAACGTGCTGCCGTTGGCCGTAAAGGTTTGCGAGTTGGCGCAGACAAGGCCCTCGTCGCTGCCGCTGTGCGTGCACCCGCCAGGGGTCGACGAGAGGGCTCCGAACTCGATCTCGACCGGCGTTGCTTTGGCCGACCCTGCGGCGGCGAATGTAACCGCCACGAGCGCGGCGGCGAAAACGAGGCGCGGCGGAGTGCCGGCAAGCGACATCAGCGGCGTTCGCGATGGGTAGTGCTCGTTCGATCGCAATTTCCGTGTCATGGGCGCGTCTTTCATTGCGGAACCATCCGGGGAATGAAAGAGCAAGCGCCATGCCAGCGTCGCCAGACCTTTCGTAATGTTATAAATACATGGTTAACTCTAGGAAAGGTTCTCATTTTGCTGTAAGATTTATCGACAATTTTAACGAGATTGTATCTCGGAAAAACCCGCTTTGCGGATAACCGGCGGGTGGCGCAACCATCCAAAACGACAGGGTTCGCAACGGGTGTTTGTTAACGCCGCTCCGGGCGGCGGCAGAAACAGCCTTCCGGCCGACGCTGTAAGAGAAACCGACAGAACCTACTGAGCGGTCGCCGGCCGGTGCCGGCGTGACCGGGAGAAGGTGCGCCGACCGGATTTTGGCGAGCTTCCACGCCCGCCGTAATTCACATCAGGCAGGGGCGTCCGGGCCGGGCGCGCGAAAACGGCCTGCCGACCTGGCCTGTGCCCGCAACGCCTCGGCGGCGCGGTCACGCGGCGCCGCGTTGGTCACGAGAGACCGGAGCAGCTCGTGCGCCGCATCGGCCACGCTGTTGATGGCTCGGTCGAACGCGAGCTGGTTTGCCTTGGAAGGCCGCGTGAAACCGCTCAGCTTGCGGACAAACTGCAAGGAAGCCGCGCGGATTTCGTCTTCCGTGGCGGGCGGCTTGAAATTGTGCAAGGTCTTGATGTTACGGCACATCGCAGGTCTCCCAGCGCGGGCCTCGGCAGCGCTGCGCCCGGCTCACCAAAGCTCTTATAATCGCCGCCGGTGGCGATCAAGACCGGCGATCAAGACCGGTCCGCGCAGAGAGGAGCGAGCAATGCCCGATAATGCGCAGAGTCATCCGGTGCCGGGCGCCGTCGAACGCCTGTTTGGCCGCGTCCTCGTTGTTCTCGTTCGGATCGGCGTCGTGCGCGGCCATTTCTACGTTCTCGAGGTCCGCGGGCGAAACACCGGCCGAAGGATATCGCTGCCGGTGGACGCGATCGAGCTCGGCGGGCGCCGTTATCTCGTCTCTGCCCGCGGCAACACCAACTGGGTGCGCAATGCTCGCACAGCCGGCGAGGTCGTGCTCGCCCGCGCGGGGCGGCGGCGCCGCTACGCCGTCCGCGAGCTTCCCGCCGACGAGCGCCCGCCGGTGCTCAAGGCCTATCTCGACCGGTTCGCCGCCGAGGTCCAGCGCTTTTTCCCGGTGCCAAAGGGGTCGCCGGTCGAAGCCTTCGCCGAGCTGGCGCGGCGTTACCCGGTTTTCGAATTGCAGCAGCCGCCCGGCGATGCCGCCGCGCCGGCGCCCCGAAAAGCGCTGCCGTGACCACGCCGCGGCTGGCGTCGATCACCCTTGTCGGGACCCTCGCCTATCTCGGCCTCGCCGTCCTCGGCTGGGGAGGTATCGCGCGCTTCTTTTCCCATCCGGCGCTGACCGCGCTCGCGATCGCGCTGCTCGCGATGTCGGGTGCTGCCCTCTTTACCCGCGGCAACGTCAGCCCCGGCGAGCGTGAGGACCGCGCCAACCGCTGGGTGCTGGTCGCTTTTGGCGTGCTTGGGCTGGCGGCCGCTTACCTGCCGGCCTACACCGACCGCATCGGGTTCTGGACTATCGACGGCAACGCGGCCCGCTGGCTCGGTGTCGTCCTCTTTGCCGCCGGCGGCGCGCTGCGGCTGTGGCCGGTCTTTGTGTTGGGCAACCGGTTCAGCGGGCTCGTCGCGATTCAGCCCGGGCACGCCCTCGTCACTCGCGGCGTCTACGGCGTGATCCGTCACCCGAGCTATCTCGGGCTATTGGTCAACGCCTGCGGCTGGGCGCTGGCGTTTCGTTCGGGGGTCGGGCTGCTGCTTGCGGCACTCCTCGTCCCGCCGCTCGTGGCGCGGATCAACGCCGAGGAGCGGCTGCTGAAGGCGCAGTTCGGCGCGCAATACGACGCCTACCGCGCCCGCACCTCGCGCCTGCTCCCCTGGATTTATTGAGCCGGCCCCGGTTTTGCCGAGGCTATTGGTTTAGCCGCGGCTATTTGTTGCAGGCGCTGGCGCGCACGACGCAGTCGCCGGCCTTGCGCTTTTGGCACTGCGTCAACGCCGCCAGACGCGCCGCGTCCTGGGTGCCGCGCGCCGCGGCGCCGGCCGCCTTGCCGTCCGGGATCGTCGCGATCGCAGCGCATCGCTTCGGGTCGGTATGGATGATCACCTTGCAGCCGCTGGCGCCGCATTTGCTCAGCGCCATCTCGGCGGCCTTGGGCGCGGTCGGCTGATCCCAGATCCAGCCGGCCTTGCCGCTCTGCTGATCCCAGGCGATCGCACCGTAGCCGGCGACCGCCGGCATCGCCGGGAGCCCCGCCGAGCCGAAAGCCAGCAGCGCCGCCGCAATCCACATTGCGCCGCGCCTGGGGCGGCTGCCCGACAGAATTTTCATGCTGCAACGCGCCTTTGCCGCAGGTTGAATGTCGCGCCCGGAGATAAGCCCGCCTCGTTCGATGCGCAACCCTGGCGTCGCCCACGGCTGTCGTACACCGTCGCTACCGCGCCGGTCGCAATCGCATATGCCAGGTCGCGGAGCCATGACCCGACAACGGCGTTAGCGGGCAGGCTGTGAGGGCTCTTCGATGAATGCCAACGCGAAGGCGCTGTTCCCTTTGCGGCTGGGCGCCGCTCTGCTGCTGGCGCTGACGATTGCCGCACCCTGCTGGGGGCAGTCGGTGACGACCTATCACGGCAGCCTCGACCGCAGCGGCAATTTTGTCATGCCGGGGCTGAGCTGGGCGCGGGCGCGGGCGATCCGCCTCGACCCGGGCTTCGACCCGCGCTTTGCCGGGCATCTCTACGCCCAGCCGCTCTACTGGCAGCCGCTGGGGGCCACTTCGGGCGAGCTGATCGTCGCGACCGAG
>Ga0210390_10001456_pt1 | contig 22656 bp, 18 predicted proteins | sample IncBWH11OmetaG_FD_161050 | JGI IMG/M metagenome (GOLD analysis project Ga0210390, IMG submission 161050) | Forest soil microbial communities from Barre Woods Harvard Forest LTER site, Petersham, Massachusetts, United States - Inc-BW-H-11-O ... | reverse complement strand
GATCGAACCATCACCACAGATCGACGATCTCCTCCGCGAGATCGACCGCGACCCGATCGCGATCTTCTGGGGATAGGACAGCCAGCCTGACACATTCGGACAGTCCTGATATCCGACTGTGCCGTTATGCGTGTCGTCGGACTTCCGGACCCGCACGCTGCGCCGCGTGCTGGACCAGACAATAAACGCGGCGCTGGACACCGGGGAAGGGACATGAGGGGTGATGCGATGAGCCGGCAGGTCAGCTACCGGTGGCGGCTGCGCAAGGCGATGGCCGATGCCGACATGTTCACCAGCACCGCCTTGATCGGGCCGCTGGCCGAGCGGGGCATCACTTTGTCGGCATCCCAGGTGCACCGGCTGGTCACCGGCACTCCCGAGCGGCTGAACCTGACCGTCCTGGCTGCCTTGTGCGACATCCTGCACGTCAGTCCAGCCGACCTGATCACCGTGGACGCCGCTGACGCCGCGGCTGCCGCCGTCGCCGGCACCGGCACCGGTAAACCTGCCTCCGGGCCGGCGCCGCCGCGGCCCAGGCGGGTCACCCAGGGGCCGTGACGGCTGCCTGCTGCGTCCGCTGCCAGCGGGCCGTGGCCACCGCTGCGACCTGGCCTGACGGCAGGATCTGCCGCACTTGCATCGCACGCGCGTCCCGCATCCGGGGCTGCTGCCCGCGCTGCGGCATAAGCCGCCTGCTGCCCGGCCTGGCCGGCGGCACGGCCACCTGCCGGGACTGCGCCGGCATCACCCGCGACTTCACCTGCTGCCGGTGCGGCATCGAAGGGCTGCTGACCAGAGGGAAGATCTGCGAACGGTGCGCGCTGGCCACCCGGCTCGCGGTGGTCCTCGACGATGGCGCCGGCCGCATCGCCCCCGCCCTGCTGCCGCCGCGCCAGGCGCTGCTGGACATGCCCAGGCCCAGCGCCGGCCTGGCCTGGCTGCGCAACCGGCCCGCACTCGATCTGCTCACCGCGCTGGCGACCGGGCCCCTTGAGCTCACCCACGAGGCAATGGCGGCCTGGCCGAACCGGCAGACCGGCGGTCACCTGCGGGACCTGCTCACCAGTACCGGGATCCTGCCCGATGGTGATCCCCACCTCGCCGTCTTCGAGTCGTGGCTGCATCACCGGCTGGAATCGCTGACCGGGCACCCGCACCTGGGCGTACTGCGCCGGTATGCAACGTTTGCCCTGCTGTCACGGCTGCGCGCCGCCGCGCCGGGAACCCTGATCACCGGCTCCGCCCGGTATGCTGCCCGCGCGTTCACCTGCGGCCAGGCATTCTGCGACTGGCTGCAGGCAGCCGGAATCAACCCGGCCGGCCTCACCCAGGCAGGCCTGGACCGCTGGCACGCTGCCGCCAGCCGCACCACCGCCAAGATGACCTCCGGCTTCTTCAGCTTCGCCATGACCGAGGGATTCCTGCCCCGCCTGAAGCTGCCCGCCCACCCCGCGGCCGATGCGCGCACCCAGCCCATCAGCCACCAACAACGCCTCGCCCTGGTCCGCCGCGCGGTCACTGACAGCACCGGCCCGGTCCGCACCCGGACCGCAGGACTGCTGGTCCTGCTATTCGCCCAGCCGGCATCCCGTATTACCCGGCTCACCCTGGACGACATCACCGCCGACGGGACCGGGACCATGTTCCTGCGCCTGGGAGACCCGCCCGTTCCCATCCCAGAACCGTTCGCCGCGCTGCTCCGCCAGGCAGCCGCCGGCGACCATCCGGCCGCAGCGGCCAGCCGCTGGCTGTTCCCCGGCCAGAACGCGGGACGCCCGCTGCACCCCGCCACACTCTCGCATCTGCTGACCGGATACGGCATCCCGGTCCCGGCCGCCCGCACCGCGGCGTTCCGGGCCCTGGTCCAGCAAGCCCCTGCCCCCGTGATCGCCCAGGCACTCGGCTACTCCGGCACCGCAGCCACCAGCAACGCCGCAGCAGCCGCAGACACCTGGAGCCGGTACGCCGCCGGCGACCACACCCGGTAACCAGCCACCGCCCACCCCAGGGTCATCAACGGAGAATCCGCAACACCCCGATACGCGAGGATGCCGGTAGACGATCTCCGAGAGCCCGGACAACAGGCAGGGGCCGACGCCGTGACCGGCGAGGCGATCGCCGCGCCGGCACCGCGGATCGGGATCCGGGCCGCCTGCCGGGCGGCCGGGCTGGCGCAGGCCAGCTGGTACCGCCGTCACCGCAGCAGCCCGGCGCCGGCCCGCCGTGAGCCGGTGCCGCACCGGGACCGGGCCCAGCCGCGTGCCCTGGCACCGGCCGAGCACTGGCTGTCGGTGATCGCCGAAGGACCGACCGACTTCCTTGAGCTCCCGGTAAGGGGAGAGACCCGCTGGGCGAACGAGGCATACACCAACGAGATCTGGTCGAACTACTACGACAACCTCCAGCGGCCCCAGCGCGTGACGCGCTGGCAGTGGGAGCACGTACTGGCGCACATCCGCGCAGGCGACCAGCCGCCTCTGGCACGTGTACTGCTTACGACGGCAAAGCGGGCCGCGGCGACCGGCAACTCGCGCCTTGCGGTCATCGATGCGGCAACCGCCGCGGAAGTCGGGCTGACCGCCGGACTCGCCGACCGCCTTTCAGCCGTGCTTCCCCGCAGGTAATCCAAGCGCTGGTAGAACGCACCAGAATGCTCGGCCCGCGCCTTGACCTCGCCAGGGACCTCGGCATGACACTGCCTGACCGTATCCGCGTTGACCTGCTGGAACGCCGGAACGCGGTCATCCATCGAGGCAGAGCGGTTACCGACGACGACGCACAGGCAGCAATATGCGCTGCGGGCAACCTCGTGGAACAGTACCAGCCGCTTCCCGCTCACTGCCACAACCCGGCCAAACCGCAGACCCCAACAACCGTGCACGTACCAGATGAATGGGATGAGGACCCCCGTTCTGATGGCAGCAAAGGCGACGGCGCGGCAAGAGCACCTGCCCTAGCTGCAGACAAGTAGGTCGGGAGGGGTGGGGAGCCGTCGGCGACCGATCAACCTGATCGGGCAGCGACGGCGATCACTTGAATGGTGGCCCACGCTACAGGACAGCTCGAAGTCGGCGCGAGCTGTGATCCCGGTGAGCATCCCCTCGACTCCCGCCACAGCGCGGGCCTCGATGCTGCGTGGAGCGTCGCTGCTGACAGCGCGGGCCGCAGTGGGACGGTCGTCAAGCAGATGACACGTAGCTGCACAGATGACATCTGAGATGACAACTAGGCGGAACGGATGACATCTTTACCGGATCCCTACACATCTTGGCCTGCCCCTCCAACACCGATTTTCTGGCGGCAAGTGAAAAAACCCCCGAAACCCGATTTATGTAGTGTCAGCGCAAGAAGCGGCGGCGCGCGGGACAGCCGCTTATGACAGGTTCGACGATCACCACAACGCGCTGCCCGAGGGCGGCCGAGCCCGAAGGCCGTGCCGACTTGACACGCTGGGCAGAGCCGCGGGTGGATACCAGGGGTCCCGGGCGGAAGGCCAGCCTGGCCCGTTGGCCGGCCAGTGGCGTCGCCGCCGTCAGCAGGCCCGACTGGGCCGTGCCGTCGGTCACCATCCAGGCCACCCGCCGCGTGACTTCCACGCATTAACAGGGCCTGCAGCCCGGCGCCGCCCGGAGGTTGATGACCTCCCGCGCGTCCCGTGGCGCTACAGGCAAGGCAACGGTGCGGATGTTCATCTGCCACGAGTGCGGAACCGCTGAACGAGTACCGTGGTGCGGCCAGCGGCCAAACTGCGGCCACCCTGACTGCATCGCCGCCCTGGAGGAGTGCACGACCGCCCATCGCGATCCCTCGGACCCTCGAAGGTACCCCGGGCCGGTAACCCTGGCGCAGATCGATGAAGTCCTCTATTCGGTGACCGACGAGGCGCGGTGAAGCTGTTCGTCCAGGGTGCCGAGGGAGAGGTTCATGACGAACCTCACTGGCTTAGGCCCACTCGGCCTCTCGTGCCGTCCCTCGAACTCCTTGATGACGTTGGTTGGGATGTCCATTACCAAGTCGTCGGCCGTGTCCGTGGCACGGTCGAATCGCACCGCCTGCTGGTAATCCTCGGCGCGCACAATCAGGGCACTGACCCCGGCCGCTTTGAGGTACGAATGCCGCTGCTCGTCGTCGGACTCGGTCCACCATTGCTGGAACGACTTGCCGGTACCGACGCGGCGCACCTTCGGCTTCTCGGCCGGCAGTTCGCTGATCCTCTCGTGCTCGGCCTCAAGTTCGGCCATCTTGGCGTGGAAGTCATCGACCCCACCGTGCACGTAATGCTGAGTCGTCAGGTCCGCGATCTGCATCCCGATACGCATCAAAGTCTCGGTATAGTCGTCGCCTGCCAGGATTCGCTTGGCGGTCAGCTCGCAGTCGCCCACTGCGTCGAGCAGCGCGTCTCCGACTACCTCGTTGAGGATTTCCCGGCGAACCGAAGCGGTCGGCTTGCATTGCGGGCACAGGTAGTAATAGTTGTATCCCTGACCGTCTGACCTGCGGGCCGAGTTCCCGTAGAGCGGACTGCCGCAGTACCCGCAGAACGCGACCTGGAGCAGCATCGAGCCCATGGACCTAACCCCGGATCGCGGCCGACTACTGGAGTCCAGCGCGGCCTGGACCTTGAACCACAGCTCGTCATCGATCAGCGGCTCGCGGCGCACCCACTCTCCTCGATCGTCCACGACCCTGACCGGCGGGTCGGTGGACCCGTTGGTGTAGTGAAGCACGTACCCGCGAATGAGATCAGACCTCAGAACATCGATGACGGTCTTCAGGGACCATTCGTAGCCCTTCGTCGGACGCCCGAAGAAAGCATTCTGGATGTCCCTGGCGGTCGGAATCCTCCGCTCGTTCAGCATCTTGGCGACACCTCCCGGCGAACTGCCCCCGACGACCTTCTCCGCCATCCAGACGACCTCTTTGCGGTACACGGGATGCGGGCGGAGATACCAGCCTTTGCCGTCCTGGTAAGGCTCGTACCCGAACGAGAAGCTGCCGCCGTTCCACCGGGCCGCCTTCCGGATGACCGCCGCCGCTGCCGCCCGCCGCTGGCTCATCTCCTCGAGTTCCCACTCAGCGAACTGCACCAGGTCCGAAGCGAACCGCTTCCCCATGCGCGTGGTCATGTCGATGTCCTGGGCGACGCAGACGATCGCCTTGCCGTGGACGGTGCAGAACTCGTGGTAGAAGAGCAGGAAGTCCAGATGGTTCCGGAAGCCCCGGTCTAGCTTGTAGAAGATGAGGACGTCCCACTCGTCGAGGTGATCGGGCGTGAGCCACGGCCCGATCCCTGGGCGCTCCTTGATCGGCTTGCCGCCGGATACGTCCAGGTCCTCGGTCTCGGCCACGATGAGGATGTTCTTCCGCTGGCAGTACTCCTCGATGGACTCAGACTCCGTGTCGAGGTGCGTCGTGACATCCGTAAGATGCGAAAGCCTCTTCGCTATAATGCCCCTGAGCTGTGGCATTGTATCCATAGACGCTAGTCTAACATATCGTTGGAAAACCGAACGTGTGACCAGTCCACGCCGACCGGGCGCGGCCCGAGACCGCATCCCCAGTGGCTGGTCACCGAGCTAGCGGCGGTCGACACCGAGCTCGGCATCCTGAAGACCGGCAAGGAAGCGGACGTATACCTGATCCGCCGCGGCCTGCCTGGTACAGAAACATCCTGCCTGCTGGCGGCCAAACGATACCGCGACACGCAGCACCGGCTGTTTCACCGCGACGCCGGTTACCTGGAGGGACGGCGCACCAGGGACAGCCGGGTCAGCCGCGCGACCGCCAAGCGCACCGCGTTCGGCATGGAAGCGATCGCGGGCCAGTGGGCGAACGCCGAGTTCTCCGCGCTTTGCCTGCTGTATCAGGCGCGGGTGCCGGTTCCCTACCCGGTGCAGATCCTCGGCACTGAGGTGCTGCTCGAGTTCATCGGTGACCCGAGCGGCATTGCGGCGCCCAGGCTCGCCGAGACACGTCCCGGCGTGAAGGAGCTCACCCGGCTATGGGAGCAGCTCGTGGACGCGCTGTGCACGCTCGCCAGGCACGGGCTCGCGCACGGTGACCTGTCCGCCTACAACCTGCTCGTGCACCGCGGCAAGCTGGTGATGATCGACTTGCCGCAGGTTGTCGACGTCATCGCCCATCCCAACGGGCAGTCGTTCCTGACCAGGGACGCGCGGAACGCGGCGACGTGGTTCGCCGCCCGCGGGCTGCGCGCCGCCGACCCGGACAAGCTGGCGCGCCTCCTGCACCAGGAGGCGCGCCTGGAATGATCCCTCATACCTTTTGCTTGACCGTGATCTTGCCGTTGCGCATCGTGCCGAGCCGCTGAGCCCGGCGGGCGACGCTGGTGTCGTGCGTCACCATGATCATGGACAGGCCCTTCTCCCGCCACAGCTTCTCGAGCAGGCCGATGATCTCGTCGCGGGTGTCCTCGTCCAGGTTGCCTGTCGGCTCGTCGGCCAGCAGCACCTTGGGCTCCTTCACCAGCGCGCGGGCTATCGCCACCCGCTGCTGCTGACCGCCGGACAGCTCGCCGGGCAGATGCTTGAGCCGGTCACCAAGCCCGACCGAGGTCAGCGCCTCGACGGCGCGGGCGCGCCGGGAGCGGTCGCTGACCCCGAGCGGCACCAGTGCCGTCTCCACGTTCTCCTGCGCGGACAGCGTGGGGATGAGGTTGAAGGTCTGGAAGATGAAGCCAATCGACTTCGCCCGCACCTTGGTCACCTGGGTTTCCCGCAGCTTCGCCAGGTCATCACCTTCGAAGAGGACGGAGCCGGCGGTGGGCCGGTCAAGGCCACCGATGATCTGTAGCAGTGTGGACTTGCCGTGCCCGGTCGGCCCCTGGATGGCGAGCCACTCGCCGTCCGGGATCTCGAGGTCGACACCGCGCAGCGCGTGTACCGTCTGGCGTCCCTTGGGGTAGTCCTTCGTGACGCCGCTGAGCTTGTACATGTTTCTGTCTCCCTGAATACCGGACTAGGCGACCTTGGACAGTGCCGCCGCCGGGCGCAGCCGCGCCGCCCGCCAGCCGCCGAACCCGCCCGCGATAAGCCCGCCGAGGACGGCGAGGGCCACCGCGATTATCACCACGCTGATCGTGACCGGCGCGGAAAGGTGCACCGCGACCGTGTCGGCGGTCCGCGCCGCGTTCGTGAAGTTGCCGCGGAACGGGTTGGTGCCGCCGGTGCCGCCGCCGGGGAAGCCCCCGGTGCCGCCGGTGCCGCCGGTGCCACCACCGGGGAAGCCGCCGGCGCCGCCGCCGAAGAACCGCGAGCCGCCGGGCGTGGCCGACCCGGTGGCCGAGCCGACGGTCGCCGACAGCGGCTGGGTGAACTTGCCGACGAGCGACGCGCCCAGGAAGCCGAGACCGACGCCGACCGCGCCGCCGATGATGCCGATCGCGATCGATTCGCCCATCACCTGGCCGACGACCCGGCTGCTCTTCCAGCCGAGCGCCTTCAGCGTGCCGAATTCGCGGATCCGGCGCGAGACGGCCGACATGGTGAGCAGGCTGGCCAGCAGGAACGCGGCGACCAGCACCGCGATCGCCAGCCACTTGCCGAGGTCGTTGGCCAGGCTGGCCGCGCTGGAGATCGAGCCGGTGAGCTGGCTGGCCAGCGAGTTCTGGTCGGTGACCGTGGACCCGGGCACGTCCTTGGAGATCGCGCTAGCGACCGAGCTGATCTCATTGCCGTTGGTCGCGGCGACGTAGATCGTGTTGACGTCGTTCTTCAAGTTCGCGAGCGTCTGCGCCACGCCCAGCGGTATGTACACGTCCGCGGGGGTGGCACCAGCGGGCTCGGTGACGATCCCGACGATCTTGAAGTTGGTCGCGGCGGCCTTCGAGTTGCCGACGGCGATCGTGTCGCCGACCTTCAGCTTGTTCGTCGTCGCCCAACTGGAGTCGACCAGCGCGACGTCGGAAGAGGCGTCGGCGGTGGTGAAGGTCCGTCCGGAGCTGATCTTGCCGGTGCTGAGCGGGCCCAGTTCGCCGTTGGCGATGTCGACGCCGTTCACGACGAAGCTGTTGATGTTGAAGTTCGCCCCGAAGCTGCTGGGATTATGGGTCCCGCTGCTACTGCCGCCGCTGCCACCGAACCCTCCGCCGCCGCCCCCGCCTCCGCCGCCGTTGAAGTTGAGCGCCGGCACCGTGCCGCTCACCGTGCGGTCGGTCAGCGTCAGGCCGCCGGCCGCCGCCGCCACGTCGGACATCTTCCCTATGCTGGTCACGTCGGACGAGCCGAGGGCTGACAGCGTGACGTCGCTTGTCAGCGTGTTGTCGTCGATCTTGGAGCCGGCCTTCGGCCGGGTGCCGGTCCCGATCGCCTGCCGGAAGCCGAACCCGAACCCGCTGCCGGTCGAACTGGCGGACGGCGCCTTGGTCACGGTGATGTCGGTGCCCACCCCATAGAGGGAATGCAGGACGGAGGCCTGAGCGTTTTTGACCCCATCCGATGCGGCCGTCACCGTGATCACCAGGCCGATTCCCAGTGCCAGGCCCACCGCTATGAAAATAGCCTGGCGCATGCGGCGCCGCAGCTCACGCCAGAGGTACGTGAAGAACATCGGACTCCTCAACGGGCTAAAGATGTCTTTTGCCGCGGGGGTTGAAAGGGGGGTCGTCCCCTAGGGCAAAGTTTGGCGGCGCGGAGCGCCATGCCGGAAGGGCACTTTCACCCCGGCAACGGCTTCCGCGCCAGACCATATCTTTCTGGCCATACCTGAGGAGTCTCTGAACGAGACCTGCGAAAAGCCGGAATCCCGGGCCTTGTATGAAGACCCGGGATTCGCGGAACGGTAGTTCTCAGCTTGCGCGCAGGGCCTTGATGCCGTCGCGCAGCGAACCCATCGTCGCGATGACGGCGGACGGCTCGTAACCGCAGTGCGCCATGCAGTTCGCGCACCGCGGGTCCTTGCCCCGGCCGTACTTCGACCAGTCGGTCGTGTCGACGAGTTCCTTGTACGTCTCCACGTACCCGTCGGACATCAGGTAGCAAGGCTTCTGCCAGCCGAGCAGCGAGTACGACGGGATGCCCCACGGCGTGCACTCGAAGTCCCGCTTGCCCTCGAGGAAGTCGAGGAAAAGCGGCGAGTGCATCAGCCGCCACTTGTTGCGGCGGCCGTCCGCGAACGCCTTGCGGAACAGTTCACGGGTCTCCTCCACGCCGAGGAAGTGCTCCTGGTCGGGCGCCTTCTCGTAGGCGTAGGCCGGCGAGATCTGCATGTCGTCGACCTCAAGCTCGTCGTTGAGGTAAGTCAGCACGTCGATGACCGTCTGCGGCGTGTCGGTGTTGAAGAACGTAGTGTTCGTGTTGACCTTGAAGCCGCGCTCCTTGGCCAGCTTGATCGCCGCCACGGCCTCGTCGAACACGCCCTCCTTGGACACCGCCTCGTCGTGCCGCTCGCGCAGCCCGTCGATGTGCACCACCCAGCGGAAGTACGGCGACGGGGTGAACTTGTCGAGCTTCTTCGGCAGCAGCAGCGCGTTCGTGCACAGGAACACGAACTTCTTGCGCTTGAGCAGCTCCTGCACGATCACTTCGATCTGCGGGTGCATCAGCGGCTCGCCGCCGGCGATGGACACCATCGGCGCGCCGCACTCCTCGACCGCCGCGACCGCCTGCTCCACCGGCATCCGCTGCTTCAGGACGCTCGCAGGATGCTGGATCTTCCCGCAGCCGGCGCACTTGAGGTTGCAGGCGAACAGCGGCTCCAGCTCAACGATCAGCGGGAACCTCTTGTTTCCGCGCAGCTTTTGCTTCATCAGGTGAGCCCCGATGCGCAGGCTGACGGACATGGGCATAGACATTAACGCCGTACCTCCCTGGGCAGGCCGAACTGTACAGATTCGGTAGTGGTGATCCGCTCTGTCACCGTGACCGGGCCAAGCCCGGACAGCGCGGAGATGATCTCGCTGACCACCGCGGGAGGCGCGGACGCCCCCGCCGTCAGCCCGACCACGGAAACACCGGACAGCCAGGACAACTCGATGTCCGTGGCGCCGTCGATCAAGTGGGCGGGCGTGCCCGCCCGCTCGGACCGCTCCACCAGCCGCACCGAGTTGGAAGAGTTCTTCGAACCCGCGACGAGCACCAGGTCCGCGTCCTCCGCGACGGCGCGCACCGCCGCCTGCCGGTTGGTGGTGGCGTAGCAGATGTCGTCGCTGCCGGGGGCGCGCATCCGCGGGAACCGCTCACGCAGCGCCGCTGAGACGTCGGCCGCCTCGTCGACGGCCAGCGTGGTCTGCATCAGGTAGGCCACCTTCGAGGAGTCCCGCGGCAGCAGCGCCGCGACGTCCGCCGCGGTCTCCACCAGCACGGTCGACTCGGGCGCCTCGCCGAGGGTGCCTTCCACTTCCTCGTGCCCGGCGTGCCCGATCAGCGCGACCGTGTACCCCTCACGGGCGAACCGGCGCGCCTCGGCATGCACCTTCGACACCAGCGGGCAGGTCGCGTCGATCACCGACAGGCCGCGGTCCTCGGCCGCGTCTCGCACCGCGGGCGACACGCCGTGCGCGGAGAACACCACCGTCGCGCCGTCCGGCACCTCGTCGAGTTCGTCGACGAACACCGCGCCGCGCTCTTCAAGGTCGGCGACCACCCGGGTGTTATGCACAATCTGCTTACGCACGTACACAGGCGCGCCGCGCAACTCAAGGGCGCGCTCAACGATCTCGATAGCCCGCTCCACCCCGGCGCAGAACGATCGCGGCCCCGCCAGCAGCACCGTCCGCTCCGCGCAGGCGGCTGCCCACCGCTCCGCGACCGGTGCGGCCAGCCGCAGCGAGCGCAACGCGGCCAGCCCGCCGGAGACCATCCCCGGCCCGAACCCGGAGTCCGACACCGCCCGGATGACGGCCCGCGGCCGCGTGTCCTCGGCGGCACCAACGAGCACCGCCGTCTCCATGTCGGCGGCGAGGAATCCCTTCGCGGCAAGCTTGGAGCGCTGCGAAGACCTCACCAGGCCAGGCACCGTGGCCAGCTTCCCCGCCCTGGCCGGCAGCCCAGCCCGGCGCAGTTCCGCCGCCAGCAGGTCAGCCCCGGGCAGCGACACGACCGTGCTGCCGTCGCTGACCTCACTCGCCACGACGAGATCTCCCGGCTTGAGGTCAGGGTCAACGCCGGCCGCCGTACCCATCACAATCATTGGTCCGAACGGTAGGGGCTTACCCTCTCCGGCTATCCGCGCCGCCTTAGCGGCGCCCATGCCGGTGCGCCGCACTCGGCTGGTCGGCTCGCGCAGGCCGCGCCGCACCGCGTTGGCCTCCAGGCGAAGTGGTGCTAGCACCAGCAGCCCGGCGCCCGCGGCGTCGGTCGCCTCCACTTCGGAGGGTTGCGGGATTGTGTCAGTCATGCCTAGAACCCCTGACGTATCGAGTCTGTTGGCTCCGGGGGGACGACCCCCCGAACCCCCCGACAAAGCGAGTCTGTTGGCTCCGGGGGGACGACCCCCCGAACCCCCCGACAAAGCGGCCGAGGGCACTCACTGGGAAAGCCAGCCGGTACAGGTGGTAGTTCAGGTAGAAGTCGCCGGGGAAGCCGGTGCCGGTGAACTGCGGCTCGTCCCAGGTGCCGTCCGCACGCTGGGTCTGGGCGAGCCAGTGGATGGCGCGCTCGACGGCCGCGGCGTCGCGCTCGCCGGCGGCCAGCAGCGCGAGCAGCGCCCAGGCCGTCTGCGAGGCGGTGGAGGCGCCCCGGCCCGACCATCTCGCGGGGTCGTCGTAGGAGCGCAGGTCCTCGCCCCAGCCGCCGTCGGCGTTCTGGTGCGCCTCCAGCCAGGCGACCGCGCGGCGGATCTGCGGCTTGCCCGGCCGCACACCGGCCGCGATCAGCGCGGGCACCACCGCGCCCGTGCCGTAGACGTAGTTGGCGCCCCAGCGGCCGAACCACGACCCGTCCGGCTCCTGGTTCTTCAGCAGCCAGATCACGCCACGACGGCAGGCGCTCTCGTTGGCCAGCCCCTCGGCGGCGAACGCTTCCACGATGTGCGCGGTGACGTCGGCGCTCGGCGGGTCGATGACCGCGCCGAAGTCGCAGAACGGCAGCTTGTTCACGAGCGCGCGCGTGTTGTCGGCATCGAACGCGCCCCAGCCGCCGTCCTTGCACTGCATTCCTTCGAGCCAGCGCAGGCCCCGCTCGATCGCCGGGCGGTTATCGGAGGCGGTGTGCCGCAAGGCGATGATCACCTCGGCGGTGTCGTCGGTGTCGGCGTAGTTGTCGTTGTCGAACTCGAACGCCCAGCCGCCTGGCGGCGTGTGCGGGCGGCGGACCTGCCAGTCGCCTGGGCCGCGGATCTCCTCGGCGAGGACCCACTCGGCCGCGCTGGTCAGCGCCGGGTGGTCCGGCGGCAGCCCCGCGTCGGCAAGCGCGGTCATCGTCAGCACGGTGTCCCAGACCGGGGACTGGCACGCCTCAAGGCGGCGGGTGCCATCCTCCCTGATCGTGAACCGCTCGAGCCCGGCGATGCCTTTTGTTATGAGTGGATGCTCGAGCCCGTAGTCCAGGAGGGTGAGCGCCATCAGCGAGTACACCCACGGCGGCTGGATGCCGCCCCAGCAGCCGTCGGCCTCCTGGCGGGCGATGATCCAGTCCGCGCAGCGGCGCAGCGCGGCCCGCCGGGCCCGTCCAGGAAGCCGGCGCTCGGCCTTGTGCAGCACCTTGTCAAGCGCGCCGAAGAACAGCGACCATGGGTCGCCGCGACCCGCCTTCGGCGGCAGGCCAGGGACCTGGGCGTACAGTTCGTCGATCAGGAACGGCAGCGGCCGCGACGGCTTGAACGACGAGACGACGGCAAGCGCGACGATCGTCTGCCGCGCCCAGCAGCCCCAGTCGTAGATGTTCAGCGGGAACCAGGACGGCAGGTAGATGATCTCCGGCGGGATCACCGGGAGCTCGTCCCAGGACCACAAGCCCGACAGCGCCAGCCAGATCCTGGTGAACACCCGGGTCGCGGTCACGCCGCCGTGATCGGTGATCCAGTCCGTGGTCAGCTTCATGTGCGGTTCGTCCGGCTCGTCGCCGGCCAGCCGCAGCGCCACATAGGCCTCCACGGTGGTCGACAGGTCGGCTGGGCCACCGTAGAAGTTCGCCCACGTGCCGTCGTCGCGCTGCTGCTTGCGGATCCAGCCCGCCGACTCGGCCGTTTCCTCAGGCGTAAGAATGCCGAGGAAATGCCGCAAGAGCAGGTCTTCTGCGTCCATGGTGACGTTGGTCTCGAGCTCGCCCTGCCACCACCCCGCGGGGTTCTGCAGGCCCAGGAGGTGATCGCGAGCGCGCGCGAGCGTGGCCTCCGCGATCTCCTGGGCAGTGGCGTTGTTCGTGACCGTCATCGGGTTTACCACTGCCTCGCGGTGATGAACTCGGCGATCGCGATGAACTCGGCGCGGACGTCGGCGGGGATGCCCACGCCGTCCAGGCTGTCGGCGGCGGCGGCGAGCCGGCTGTCGGCCTCCCGTTCGGCCCACTGCTTGCCGCCCGCTGCGCTCACAAGGTCAGCGGCGTGGATGAGGTCGTCCTCGGTGAGGTCGCCATCGCTGGACAGGATCCGCGCGAGCTCCGACGCCTCCGTGGTGCCGCTGGACAGCGCGGCCACCACGGGCAGCGACTTCTTGCGGGCGCGCAGGTCGGCCCGGACCGGCTTGCCGGTCACCTCGGTCGCGCCCCAGATGCCCAGCAGGTCGTCGGTGAGCTGGAACGCCAGCCCGACGTGCCCGCCGAACTCGGCCAGCCCCATCGCCATCTCGGGCGACGCGCCCACGTGCACCGCGCCAATCGTGCAGGCGCAGGCCATCAGCGCGGCCGTCTTGTCCCCGGCCATCTGGAGGCACTCGGCCAGCGTCACGTCGCCGCGCTTCTCGAACGCCAGGTCCTCCCCCTGCCCGGCGATAAGCCGCTGCACAGCGGTGGACAAGCAGCGTGCCGCCCAGGGGCCGCCCGGGGCCATGTCCTCGAGCAGCAGGTCGTTGGCGAGCGCCAGCAGCGCGTCTCCCGCGAGGATCGCCGCGCCCACGCCGAACACCGTCCACGCGGTCGGCCGGTGCCGCCGCTCGGTGTCCCCGTCCATGATGTCGTCGTGCAGCAGCGAGAAGTTGTGCACAAGCTCGACGGCCACGGCGGGGGTCACGCCACGCTCGGGCGCCGCCCCGGCGGCGCGGGCCGACAGCAGCGCGAGCGCGGGACGCAGCGCCTTGCCGCTGCCCTCGCGGACCGGGTTGCCGTCCGCGTCGGCGAGGCCGTAGTGGTACGCGGCCACTCGGCGGACGCCGGGACTCAGCCGGTCCAGCGCTGCTTCCGTCGCCGGTCCAACCAGGTCACGCGCCACGGCAACGCCTGCCGGCATCACCACCGTCATGAGCGCACCTCTCTTTCCAAACCAGTCGCTTGGGTCACAACATCCTCAGCAATTGTTTTATCCGCTGTCCTATCCACAGGGCGGCGTTCCAAGCTCTCGCGGAGGGCCACGACGGCGTTGAGGCCGCTGCGGACGGCGCCCTCCATCGTGTCCGGCCAGCCGGTGTCCGTCCACGATCCCGCGAGCACCAGGCCGGGCAGGGCGGTGGCCGCCCTCGGTCGCAGCCGTGCGGTCCCCGGCAGGCCGCGGAACGTGGCCCGTCGCTCCCTGGTGACGAAGAACTCCGTCACGGTCGCGTCCGCCGCCGCGGGGAACAGTTCGGCGAGGGCCGGGACGAACTTCTCGCGCAGGTCCGCCGCGGACACGTCGACGTACTCGTCCGCCGCCGACAGGGAGATCGCCAGGTACTGGCCGTCGTCGCCGCGCGCATGCATCCCGGAAATCCTGGTGCGGTCGAACACCCACTGCACCGGGGAGTCCACCGCCGCGGCGAACGGCACGTCCATGACCTTCCTGTCGAAGATCACGTGCACGTTCACGATCGGCGCCGCGCCCAGCCCGGCCCAGCCGGCGACCGTCTCGGCGGGCAGCGCGCCCACCGGGACCAGCCTGGCCGCCGCCTCGTGCGGCACCGCGATCACCACCGCGTCCGCCTCGATCGCGGCGTCCTGCGCCCGCGCCAGCGTCACGCGGTAGCCGGACTCGGTCCCCGGCAACCCAGCCACTTCGATCGCCGCGACCTTCGTGTTCAGCTGGACCGTAGCGCCCAGCTTGGCGAGCAGCCGCGCCGCCGCGGCGCCGTGCAGCTCGCCCAGCGACAGCGCGGGCACCCCGATGTCGGCGGCGCCAGAGTCACCGAGCAGGCCCGTCCGCACCACGGTGGCGGCAAGGGCCAGCGAGGCGTCGTCGCCGGGAACGTTCAGCGAAGCGACGGAGAACAGGTCCCACAGCGCCCGGCGCGCCCGCTCGTCCTGCCCGTGCCCGGCCAGCCAGTCACCGAACCGCAGATCGTCCGTCGCTGGGTCCGCCGGATCGACCCGGCGCATGGCTAGCGCGGCCAGGGAAACCCGGGACCGTTCGGAATAAGAAAGAAGGGGATACCTGGCGATCGCCGCGAGCAGATGCAAGGGGGCGGGAAGCCGGGACCTGCGGAGCCTGGTGCGGCGGGACGGGGTGAGGACGGTCACGTCGAAGCGGGGCTGCAGCGGGGCGTGCGCGGACATGCCGAGCCGGTCGAGCAGTCCGCGGTAGGCCGTGCAACAGCGCAGGAACACGTGCTGTCCGGTGTCCACCACCAGACCGTCCCGCGCGAACGACATCGTGGCGCCGCCTAGCCGCGGCTTGGCCTCGAGCAGCGTGACGTCCGCCCCGGCCTGGCCGAGCGCGATCGCGGCGGTGACGCCGGCCAGCCCGCCACCGACAACCACTGCCTTCACTCGTCGGCTCCCTTACTTCTCCAACGGTCGAGGCCGGTGAGGGCCTGCGCGGCCACCAGCGCCTTCTCCCCGGCGGGCAGCGACATCCGGCCCTGCAGCACGGCGGACGGCTGACGGGCGATCCGCTCGAGCAGGCGGCGGTAAATGCCCGCCATCGCGCCGGTGCACGCCGCGCTGCGGCGGTCGATCGTGGCGAGCAGCCGCATCCCCGACGAGTACCACTCGCGGGCGCGGGCCGCCTCGAACTCGACCAGGCTGGCGAAGCGCGCGCGCTGCGCGTCGGTCTCGTACGGCTCCGGCCGGCCGAGCGGCAGCTCGCAGCCGAACTTGACCAGATCCTCGGCTGGCAGGTACACCCGCCCGTTCAGGTAGTCCTCGCGCACGTCCCGCAGGATGTTCGTGAGCTGCAGCGCGACGCCGAGGTCGTCGGCCATCCGGCTCTGCCCCTCCCGGGGGACGGCCCCCCGCTCCCCCCGATAAATACCCAGTGAGAGCCTGCCGATCGAGCCCGCCACGCAGCGGCAGTACCAGAGCAGGTCGTCGAAGGTCTCGTAGGTCGCCTGGTGCACGTCGGCCAGGCAGCCGTCGATCAGCTCGCCGAACGCGGCGAGCGGGATGGGGAACCTCGTGCCCGCGTCGACCAGCGCGACGAGCACCGGGTCTTCAGGGTCCAGGCCCACGTCCCCGGCTCTCTTGCTGTTATCAACGGCATTAACGAGAGCGTGCGTCTGCTCGCGGGCCGCCTCGAGGGCGGTCGCCTTGTCTTCCCTGGGGAGGTCGCCGTCGCCGATGTCGTCGATCCGCCGGGCGAACGCGTAGACGGCGGCGAGCGCGCGCCGCTTGGGCGGCTGCAGCAGACGGATACCGTAGGCGAAGTTGCGGGCCTGGGACCAGGTGATCCGCTCGCACTCGAGGTACGCCTGCGTCGCGTCCACTGTCACCTCCCCCTGACATAGCAGCTGACCATGTTGATCAGCGTGGTTGCCTTGCCCGGCTTCGGCGTCTGGCGCAGCACGTCGTAACCCGCCGCGGTTATCGCGGTCAGCGCGGCACGACCGCCGGCCACGTAGCCCGAGATCGCGAGCCTAGCTGCCCCCTTGAGCGTGCCGACCAGGGGCGCGCCCTCCGCGAGCAGGGCGCTCGCACGGTGCGACTCGAACGTCATCAGCTTCCTGACGTTCGGGCCCGCGGTCGGCTCGGCGAGGCTGGCCTCGGTGACCTCGAACCTTTTCAGGTCCTCCTGCGGAAGGTAGACCCGGTCGTTGCGGAGATCCTCGGCAACGTCCTGCCAGTGCTCGACAAGCTGCAGGGCCGTGCAGATGTTATCTGAGAGCCGCAACCGCTCCGGCGTGGCGGCACCCATGATGTACAGCACGACCTGGCCCACAGGGTTCGCCGACAGCTCGCAGTATTTCTCCAGGTCGTCGTACGTCTGGTAGCGCGTGACCAGCTGGTCCTGGCGGTTGGCCTGGATCAGGTCGTCCAGGGGCTGGCGCGGGATGCCGCACTCGCCGACGGTCTTCCCCAGCGCCCGGATGGCTTCCAGTCCGGGCTGCCCGCCCTCGTAGATCCGGGCGACGTCGGCGTTCAGGTCGTCAAGGAGTCGCAGCCGGGTGGCGCGGACCGTATCGGGGCTCGCGTCCGCGGGCAACCCGGGCAGCGGCTCGTCGCCGATGTCGTCGACCAGCCGCGCGAAACCGTACAGCGCGGTGAGATGAGCGCGCCAGGCGCGCGGCAGCACCCGAAGGGCCACAGGGAAGTTCTCCCCCGACGCCTTCGCCGCTACCGCCAGCGAGACCTCCGCCGCGACCGTCATGTCCGGCGCGGGCGCCTCCCCGTCTAGGTCGCTCTTCCCGGCCAGGCCTCCTGTACCTCCGCCTGTCACCTGTCTATTTGCGCACAGGTCAGAAACAAATGCAAACAATGACGTTCGCGTCACCTGACGCCACTGTCGGAGAACGCGGGCGGGTATGTCGATGGCACGGGCATGGCTCACGCGGGCGCCGCGCATTAGGTACTTATTTAGTTTGCATCGGTCAATGCTGATATGCTAGGGAATGGATAAAACTCTGGTTAGGACCCTTCTGACCTGCGGAAATGAAACATGGACCGGTGCGGCCCTGAGCGCCTTGAAGCGGTTGGGTTAAGTCGGCAAAGGCGCTAGCCTACATCTCCAGAGCCGATTTCACGACGTTCAGGCAGACCACGGAAAATTGCTGACCGGACACATGCAGGAAACATTCTGACTCGGTGTGCCGCGCCGGGCGCACGGTGTGCATCGCGTTTGGGCGTTGTCACCACCCCGGCTGGGTGAGAAGGGTCACGCAGCCATGTCCTGTTGCGGAGGGCGGCACGGCACGGCGAGCCAGCGTTCGGCTTTCCTGCGGGTGGCGTTCATGCTGTTTTCAGGTGATATTCGAGTTGAATCCTCCTGAGTCCGGCTCTGTTCGCTTACGGTTGCCTCGCCGGACCCGCACCGGCAGCGGGTTCTCACGCGGTGGAGGGCGACCCCAAGCGGACCGCCACGGTGGCACTGTTCGCCAACACCGACTTCTGGCTGAGCAGCGGCCCGGCCAGCTGCGGTGCGTCCTGCGTCAGCGAGCCGTCTGGGCAGGACGCATGGAATCACGGCGACGTGGCCACCGAGATCAACACCACGTGGCTCGGCCTGGTCGGTCCTGGCGTACAGCACCAGGGCGTCAACAACGGGCTGTGGTCCGACCACACCGACATCCAGCCGACCATGATGTTCCTGCTCAAGCTGCACGACGACTACACGCCGGACGGCCGGGTGCTCATCGAGGTCGTCACGCCGAGCGCGCTGCCGCCCGCGGTGCGCCATAACTACGGCCTGCTGGTGCGGCTGGGTGACTTCTACTCTCAGATAAACGCGGCCGTGGGGGAGTTCGGCTTGGACACGCTCAAGGCATCCACCGTCGCGCTGGCCAGCAGCTCGGCCGGCGACACCACGTACAACGCGATCGAGAACGTGCTGATCAAACTCGGCAACCAGCGGGACGCCATCGTCTCCGCCATGAAGACCGTCCTGTACGGTGCCGAGTTCGGCGGCGGCCTCCCGGCCGCGGCTCCGCGCGGCGCGACCGCAACCGCGGCGCAGTCCGCGGGCCTGATCGGGGCCGCTCACCGCCTGCTCGCCACGGCGGCGAGCGTTTAGGTCCGCCAGATCACGACGAGGGCGCAGTCGTCGCCGCTGGCGATGGCCCGCTGCATGGCGGTGACCAGGTCCGGAGCACCGGTCTTGAAGCCGGCGACGACCATGCGCTCGGCCTCGCCGAGCAAGCGCTCGATGCCCTCGTCGATGTCCTTGCGCCGCGCCTCGACGAGCCCGTCGGTGTAGAGCACGATCGCATCGCCGCGGCGCAGCACCCCCTTCTCCGGGAGGTCGGGGGCCGCGGAAAGCAGGTCGGTGACGACGCCGAGCACCATCCCGCGCGCCTGGGTCACCCGCCACAGGCCGGTGTTCGCGTCGAAGTGGACGGCCGGCGGATGCCCTGCCGACGACAGCGTGTACTCACCGGTCGCGAGGTCGACCGCGAAGTGAACCGCGGTGACGAAACCCTCGGCGGCCTTGCCGCGCAGCAGGTACGCGTTACAGGCAGGCAGGAACGACTCCCGCGGCACAGAGCCGAGCACGCCGCCGAACGCGCCGGAAAGCAGGAGCGCCCTGGTGGCGGCGTCCATGCCCTTGCCGGCCACGTCGACGAGCGCGACCTCGAGCGACTTGCCGTCACAGTGCGAGACCACGAAGTCACCGCCGAACGAGGAACCGCCGGCCGGCCTGAGCACCACCATCGATCCCCAGCCGTCGCCAAGCTCGGGCAGCGTGCCCTGGGCGCGGATGCGATCCCGCAGCTCGATCATCATCCGGTCCGCGCGCAGCCCCCGGGTGCCCAGCTTTCCCCTGGTCCTGGCGAGCACGTCGGCGAAGACGGCGGTGACCACGATCGTGGCGACGATCCCCGCGCCCGCTTTGTGTTTGGCCACGTCGTAAGCGATGCCGACCGCCGCTATACCGAACAGGATCCGCAGCGCCCGCGGCCACAGCAGCAGGCCTCCGCACAGGATCGGCAAGATGATCACGCCAGGGGAGAACCACCACGCTGACACGTGCACCGCCGCCACCGCGATCGCCAGCACGACCACGGTCAGACCGAACGCGACACGGCGGTTCCTGGTGATGAACTGCTGGCGAACCTGATAGTTCATCCAGCCCACGGCACGCCGAACCGAGCGCATCACGGTGCGCATGGCGGCGGCGGGCGAAGGAACTACCATTACGGGCGCAGGCTATCCGCAGATCGTCGCCATCGCACGCGCTGCCACGCTATTTTCTCCGCCTTCCTTCGCCGCACGCGAAAACGATTCGCGCGCGATGTCCCGGCAGGGTAAGAAGACGACCATGGCAGATGCGTATCCCATCCGACCCGTCACCGACAACGAGTTCGCAGCCTACCGTGCCGTAGATGAGCACGCGTTCCATGGCGGCCCGCCGGCGGAGCGTGACATGCGCATCATCCGCAGGCTGTTCGAGGCGCAGCGGTCGCTGGCCGCGTTCGACCCGGCCTTGCCCTCCAGCGCCGGACCTGTGGGCATCGCGGGCATCTACTCATTCGGCATGTCCGTGCCTGGCGGGATCCTGCCAGCGGCCGGAGTCACCTATGTGGCGGTGCTGCCCACCTACCGGCGGCGCGGCATCCTGCGGTCGATCATGCGCCGCCAGCTCACCGACATCGCCGCTCAGGGCGAGCCCATCGCCGCGCTGTGGGCCTCTGAGTCTCCGCTGTACGGGCGGTACGGTTACGGTCGCGCCTCCTTGCAGGCGTCCTTTAGCTTCCGGCGCGGCGACGGCGCGCTCGCTAAGGACGCGCCATCCGACCCCGGGCTGCGGTTGCGCCTCGCCGAGCCAACCGCGGTTACCGCGGAGCTCGCGAAGGTCTACGACACGGCACTCGCCACCCAGCCAGGCTTCTTCACCAGGAATGACGCCTGGTGGGACCGGGTGCTCAAGGACTTCGAAGAGGATCGCCAGGGGTTCGGCCCGCAGCGCTGCGTGCTGGCGGAGGATGACTCGGGACCGCGCGGCTACGCCCTCTACGCGGGTCGCGGCCGGTGGGACGACGACACCTTCCTGCCAGACAGCGTGCTCGTCATCAGGGAGCTGATCGCGGCCGATCCGGCCGCGGGCGCCGCGCTGTGGCGGGACGTGCTCAGCCGTGACCTGGTATCGGAGTACATCGCGCGGCTGCGCCCCGCCGACGACCCGGTGCTCTACCAGCTGTTCGACCCGCGCCGGGCGCGGCCGAAGGTCGCGGACGGAGTGTGGGTCCGGATCGTCGATCTGCCAAAGGCGCTTACCGGACGGCTGTACTCCTGTCCTGTGGACGTGGTGATCGAGGTCGCCGACGAGTTGCTGCCTGCCAACGCGGGCCGCTGGCGGCTGCGGGCAGCGGGCCCGACCGGGGGCGCCAGCTGCGAGCCGACATCCGATCCCGCGGACGTCGCGCTCGACATCAGGGAACTGGGCGCGGCCTACCTGGGCGGCACCCGGCTCGGCATGCTCGGCGCGGCCGGGCTCGTCACGCAGCGGCGGCCCGGCGCCCTGCTGACCCTGTCCGCGGCCATGTCGTGGGACCCAGCACCCTGGTGCCCGAGGATCTTCTGACCGACACTAGGACATGTGCCAGGCATGAAGATTACGCTGAGTGCCGCGATGCGCGCGAGGGACGTGTCGCGGCCCAGGCCCGAGCAGCTAGCCGAGGCCCTGGCGCGCGAAGAGCTAGCGTCGTCCGCTCCGGCCAGCGCGCCGCCGCCGCCGCCGGCGCCGGCATCGGCGCTGGTCGAGGATGACGCGCAATCGCGTAGCCGCAGGCGGCGCCGACGCGGCCGATAGCGCAGAGACCGGAGGACGGGATGGAAGATCCGCGGGTCGTGTCACGAGCCGAGTGGCTCACCGCCCGCAAGGAATTTCTCGCGAAAGAGAAGGAGTTCACCCGGCAGCGGGACGCCCTCTGCGCCGGACGGCGCGGGCTGCCGATGACCGAGGTCGACCAGGAGTACGTGTTCGACGGCCCGAACGGCAAGGTCAGCCTGCCCGACCTGTTCGAGGGCCGGAGCCAGCTGCTGATCTACCACTTCATGTTCGACCCCGAGTGGGACGAAGGCTGCCCGTCCTGCTCGTTCCTGACCGACAGCATCGGGCACCTCGCTCACCTGCACGCGCGGAATACCACGCTGGCTCTGGTGTCCCGGGCGCCGCTGGCCAGGATCGAGCCGTTCCGCCGGCGGATGGGGTGGACGGTCCCCTGGTACTCATCATTCGGCAGCGACTTCAACTACGACTTCCACGTCACTCTCGACGAGTCCGTCGCCCCCGTCGAATACAACTACCGGGGCCTTGATGAACTCGGCCCGGAGTGGCAGGGCTGGTCCGGGGAGCTACACGGCATCAGCGCCTTCCTCCGCCAGGGCGACCGCGTGTTCCTCACCTACTCCAACTACGCGCGGGGCACCGACATGATGAACGGCAGCTACCACTGGCTCGACCTCACCGCTCGCGGCCGGCAGGAGGACTGGGAGCTACCGCCCGGGCGCAGCGACGGCCCGCTAATGGCCTGGCTCCGCCATCACGACAGATACGGCGAATAACTGGCCGTACGGTGCCCGTCCCCCCCCGCCAGGGGACGTCATTGGTCCGAGCGCTCAGCGCATCCGGGGCCGGGTCAGGCGTCTTAGTGCTTGCGCGAAAATAACCCGTAGGTTCCTGGAATGCGGCATGCTCATGTGGTATGGGCGAGATCGTGGTAACCGAGGAGATGCTGGCCGCGAAGTTCACAGCGATCCTGTCGCA
>Ga0210390_10001454_pt1 | contig 22661 bp, 18 predicted proteins | sample IncBWH11OmetaG_FD_161050 | JGI IMG/M metagenome (GOLD analysis project Ga0210390, IMG submission 161050) | Forest soil microbial communities from Barre Woods Harvard Forest LTER site, Petersham, Massachusetts, United States - Inc-BW-H-11-O ... | reverse complement strand
CGCTGTATCTGGTGGAGATTTCGAAGTACATCCGGATCATTTCCAATATCAACCGCCTGTCCGGATCTGCCTCCCTGGCCTTCACGCTCGGCGAGCAGTTGACCCTCGGTGACCTCGGAATCCTCGGTTACAGCGTGATGACCTGCGAAACTTCAGACGAAGCGACGCGGCTGTGGCATCAGTACAACCCGGTCTTTTTCGGCAATCTGATTGCGATGGATTTCGCGCCCGTCGGCGATCAGTTGTTGCTGACTTATCTTCCCTATCCGCATATTCGTTCCGACCTGCTGCAGTTCCTGATCGAAGAGAAGATTGCCTGCGACATGGCCTTGCAGCGGCTGATCGGCATCAGGAAGTTCCCCGTTGAGCGACTGGCGCTGACCTACCCGGAGCCCGCGCATCTGCACCGTTACCGGGAACTGATGGATTGTCCGATACGGTTCTCCGCCGTCCGCAGCACCATGTTGCTCACCACCAACGCCATGAGCATTCCGCTGCGCGGTCATGACCCGGAAACGCACCAGCTTTGTCTGAAGCACCTGACGGACGTATTCAACAGCGTCAAGGCCGGCTCCATGGTCTCGCACAAGGTCCGGGCCATCCTTTACCAGAACCTGCACCGCCACTTGAGCATTGCCGATGTCGCCGAACGGCTGCACTGCACCGCCAGGACGCTGAACCGCAAGCTCGAAAAAGAAGCACTCAACTTCAGCGAGGTCAACATCGCCATCCGGCTGGAAGCGATTCAGAATCTACTCGCGACAACGGATCTGGAGATTAGGCAAATCGCTCATCGCGTCGGCTTTTCCGACGAACGCAGCCTGAGGCGCTTCTTCAAGGCCCACATCGGCAGGACCATTCAGCAGTTCAGGAAAGAGACGCTCGGGGATGGAATGAGCCTCGCCAGTCGGTAGCTGAGACGATCGCTGACCTCAACTCGTTCGATGCGACAGGGCTTTAACCGGTCAGAAGCGTTGTGTGTCAGTGCTACTGCGGCCCGTGCGCCGTCTGGACGGGTTGGCGCTGGACCACCTCGACGATCCCCGACGAGCCGTCGACACGAACGATGTCACCGTCACGAAGATCGCGGGTCCCCGATCGGGTGCCCGCCACGCACGGCACCCCGAGTTCGCGCGCCACAATCGCTCCGTGCGAGCCTGCGGCACCGATGTCGATGACCAGTGCGCCGGCAAGCGTCATGAGCGATACCCAGCCCGGATCGGTTGTCGGGCAGACCAGGATGTCACCGTTATCGATGGTGACGTCGTCGGCGGCGTCGCGCACGATACGCACACGCCCCTGCACAGTGCCGGGACTGACCCCGAGACCCCGCACCGTCGTCACGTCCGCGGTGGGCGACTCCGGCCGTGAACCGACGACCGGCTCACCCTCCCATGTCTCCGGGAAGTCTTCGGTCAGGAACGCCGCGTGCAATTCTTTGCGTGCGTCGATCGTCGCCGCGACGTGGCGGCCGTTCCACTCGGCGATTTCATCGCAATACAAATGGAATACATCGTCGACGTCACTGGTGATCCGTGCGGCGACCATCTCAGCGCCAACCACGCGAGCGGCGGCCCGGCCGACATCCACTGTTCGCAGCATCGACGTCTTGGTCCCCTCGATACTGCGCGCGGCTATCGGCGCCAGGTGAACCGCCAAGCGCGCCAACGGCCTTCGATGTACGGGCAACTGGGCGAGAACGGCCTCGACAGTTCGACGCCGATCGGCAACCATCCGGGCGCGGCGTTCGGCCGGTGGCTCCGCAGTGGCGAGAGCATCGAGCAAGCGCTCAACTGGCCGGCGGTCCTCGCGCCAGACACGGGCAGCCGGATCCCCCGAATTCGGTCCTTGATACCCGTGGTCGGCGATGAACCGGTCCAGGGACTTGCGACCCGTAGCCACGTGAAACAAGTCATCCGCGATGCGGGCTTCTTCGGTCGCCGCTGCGCCGCCCAGCAGCGTACCCACGATTTCAGGCCGCCCGACGAAGTCCGCGACCGCGGCCAGCTGGGCGGACACGGCTTGACCGAACACCCGCATCCAGATCTGCAGTCGCAGTGTCGTGATGAATTCTGCCAGTGCCGCGTGGGCAGTGCCGATGGGATCCAGGCCCTCTCGCAGGGAGTTGCCGTCGACGCAAGCGCGCCACCAAGCCTCGACCCTTGCGTGATGCTCACGTGCTTGCCGGCCGCCGGTGAACATCACCGCGGGGATGCGGGTCATCAGCGCCCCCATGCGTCCGGCAGGCGGATCCTCGACGATCCGGTCGCGTACCGAGCCCAGCAGATCGCGTTCGATGTCATCACCGGAAACTCCCGGTAAGGCACCGAAGATGCGCCGCGCCACATTGACGTTGCCGCTCAGCCGGCCATGGAAGGAGGCGACAATTCGTTCGCGCACCGGCAGTGGAAAGATCGACTCGCCGGCGTCGATCAACCCGAGATGGTGGAAGCCGCGCCGAAGACCAGACTCCACTCCGTACGCGTAGTAGCTCCAGGCAAACGGCTTCATGATCCCAGGCATCAATTCACCGGTGTTCACCCGCGTCCACAGCACACCATCCGCTGGAGGACACGTCAGACCTTGGTGGCTGCACCCCGCGCGGGCGTCGGACTCTGAAGGCGGAACAACCTTCATGCTCACGCTCCCTGAGGCCGCGGCAGCGTCGATTGACGTGCGCTGCGCTCAAGGAAGCCGACGCCGCGCTCGCCGTCCGCCGTCGTCAGGGCGACGATCCCTTCGACCATGACCATCGGGTCCGACGACACCTGCCAGTCGACGCCGTTGTAGTTGTCACCGTCCTCGGTGATGGTGATGGGCAGAGCATGAATAATACTGGCATTCAGTGTCATCGGGCCCGACGGCCCGTCTACCACCATCACGTTGTCTACCGGTGCACCGGTAGCGTCGCTGAGTCTGGGCGCCTCGAACTGGGTGATGGCTGTCGTGACACCGTCTTCCATGACCAAGCCGATCGGTTCAGCAGCGGTACGGTCGTCACGGAACACCGTGAAAGCATGAACCACCCACCGGGGCATCAGCGCGATCATGAACCGGTGGCCGTGCCAGGCACCGAAAGTCCTAGCGCCGCTGGAGTGGTCCTTGAATCCGACGCCGTGAAGTGGATACTCGACGCCGTCCACCCATAATGTGCCTTCAGTGGTGGCGGCTTGTTGGATGTGCAGCATTGACGCGAAGTCCTGTTCGCGATCGGTGCTCGAGTACACATCCCAGACCGGTGCCGCGGCGGTAGCGGTCACCTGCCACCGTACTCCGGCTGTAGGTCCTGCACATCCACGCGAGGCTGCGCTGAGCGCGGCCGTGCTCGTCAGTTCGCATACTCCGTCAAACCTGGAGTGCCAACCACTTTCGCTGATTGTGAGGCTCAGGTTCTGCGAATCGAGACCGGCCGGACTCACGTTGCGGAACCAGAACCGGTCAACAGCCAACACGCCATCTGGAAGGTACGCGGCGATATGCGCCCACCACATGTCAAGGTCTTTACGGAACCGCCCAGTGTGAATGTAGATACCCGCTCCGGCCTCTACGCTCCAGCAGCAATGCCATCGCGTCTCGCTCCACAGTGGCACGGTGAAGTCGGCATCCGCGTTCCGGTCCAAAGTAGCACCGGCGGAAAAGCTGCGGGGTCGCGAAGCCTGGCGCCTGTTCATTGAGCCCTTCGACCGCCGGTCATGAAGCTGGGCACGGGTAGGGCGTCGCGCCATCGCGGACATTGTTGTCGCACATGCCGTTTGTGAGGTAGGCAGGGTAGTGCTCCCAGGGGCCCGCGTACGGTGCAGCGAGCATAGCGGGCGCGAACGAGACAATCACCGTGAGCTGAATGAAGCCGATAACGGCAAGAAGAGAAACGAATCGGCTTCGGACCGTTCGGGTTTGATTCCGCTCCAAGAAGCTCTCGCCACGGTCGTTGCGGTGCATGCGAAGGGCAGTTACCGAAGCGGTGATGAGGGCGAACGTGAACGCCGTGGTCAGCGAATACCGGTTCGCATCTTGCAACCCCGGCGGCGCGAGCAGGTCGGGTCCTGAGGCGTACTTCCACAAGCCGAGATGAACGGCGGGCACTTCCATGACGAAGTCAAACACCGCACCAACCAGGCCAGCCCAGGCGACGGTATGCCACACACTCCAACTGCCGACGCGTGGACGGACCTTGCTTATCACCCATGCCGCGAGCAGCGCCGCGACGAGGACATCGACGTAGAGAAGGGGAACGATCAAGGGTTCTGGCGTGTTTCCGCATTGCGTGTTCAGGACGCCGGGCATGTCGCCGCACCAGGCACGCACATTGACGAACTGCGAGCTGTAAAGAAATATCTGCTTGTAGAACATGAACGCGGGATCCAGCCAGGCCGATGACAAGAGCGCAACCGCGATCATTGCGTCTAGAGTGAACCTCTTCTGGCGCAGCGCATTCCGCGCGATGTATACGATCAGCGCGATCGTTATCGCGAGAAACACCAGCTCGAATACCCGGGCGGCAACCCACGATGTCGCGCCGGGATCGCGAAACCGAACGATGGACTCAACGTGGCCCCGCGCGATCCACCGCACAAAAGTCGACGCCTGCCAAGCAAGAAGCACCGCACCTGCTACGGCGAAAAGCCACGTCAACGCGCCCCGCCGCCGATTGGGCAGGTGAACAAGACGATCGGGCTCCGAAGTAAGGGTCCGGGTGATCGTCATCGTTGGACTCCTATGCTCGTCGCTACACCTGACTGGTGGCAGCCTAAGCCAACGCGCATCACATTATCAACCGATCGTTCGAGGTTTTCTGTCGAAGGTTCAGGGCCGCGATCGACTCCCAGTCGCGCTGCGGCACCAGAGTTCCCCACCAAAGGCGGGACGGCGCGACCAACTGGTTTGGCCCTCATCCTCAACTGATCGGTCGACATTCTCGGGAACTCATACTGCGAGGCCCGAACCTACGTAGTCGCGAAGGCTTTGCATGGTCTCTGCGAGCAGATTGACATTGGCGACCGCGTCGCTGAAGTCACCAGTAGTGACGAGCTGGCCATAATTCGCGACGAGAACGTGGGTCATTCCGGCATCGATGTACGGTGCGATCATGTTCGCAATCGTCTTCGGACTGCCGGTGAACTTGGATTGCGCCACGATCTCGGGCGGGACCGACTGGGCGATTCGGACCGCGTCCTCGCGTGACCACTCCATAGGAATCAGGTCGCGGGCGTAGTGGAATTCGTCGCCGAACGGGTGCGGTGGGTTATCCGGATTCCACTGGTGCCATGACGCTCCGCTCGGCATCATCACCGCTGCGTCCCAACGCAATGCGAGGTTGTCGCACAGCGCTTCGGCCGCCGCGTCGGTTTCCTCCATGACGCACAAGAACATGCCCATGAGAATCTGAGCATCGGGGTCCCGGCCGGCCCGCTCGGCGAACTCGCGCAGCTCTTGGCGGCGGCCGGCGAACCATTCAGCGTCTCCACATGCCGGAAAATAAGACGCCCACCCGTCAGCGTGGGTGCCGGCGATCTCGATGGAACGCCCCGGGCCGCCGAGCACGACGATCGGAGGCGGCTGGCCGACGTTGTACGGATTGAGGCTCAGGATGGCGTCTTCCAACTTCCAGATTGGTCCGTCATAGGACACGGGATCGTGGCTCGCCCAGAGCTTCTTGATGATCTTTATCGACTCCTGCAGATGAGTGAAGGGCCTCCGACGCTCCAAGCCATACGGGCGAAACTGTTTGGTCTCGCCGGCGCCCATGCACAACATGAACCGGCCTTTGCTCATATGGTCAACGCTCAACGCCAGCTGAGCCAAGTTCGCAGGTCTACGGCGAAGCGCATCGCTGACACACGAGAGCTGCACTTTCTCCGTGACGACGGCCGCCGATCCGGCAAGCACCCAGGGATCCATCCAACAGTCGATGTCAAAATTGGCCGCGGCCTTGACCAACTCGGGTACCCACATCGAGCGCGGGATCGTCAGGTTCAACTGGTCGAAGAAAATCGAGAAATCGATACCTGTCGCGTCGGCCATCTGAGCCCCGGTCAGCACGTTGTCGGCCGGGGGAAAGTACACGCCCGCGTTGCCGAGCTTCACCTTGGCCATCCGAACACTCCCGTTCTCCTCGAGGAACACCTGGCACAACAAGATGTCGCCGAGCGCTACGACCACCCCCGCCCGACGCCTCCGGTCGTTCGGAACAAGTGCGGGCGGGGCGGACGGTCCATCCGGACACCACGGCAGGTCGTAACGTAACCCGCGTTACGCCAGTCTGTCAATCGTTCGGTTGAAAGAGCCGCGCTCGGTCAATGACAGCGGACCGCTGGCGCGATACTGCCCTGCTCCAGGGCACTTTGACCATCACGGCTACCCCCGCAGCCTAGGATCAGCGAGCACTGAACGCACCCCATAAGAGGTCTTTTTGGACCGAATCCAACCGTACGTATGGTGCAGCTTCGTCGGTCACCGAGCAGCCTGAAACGGCGCGCGGCTGCCACCAGCAACGGTCGTACGTGCGGTTGAAATGAGGCCATCTGGCTAGCAACGCCTATCGGTCTGCGGTTGGCAAGAACAGCCGGATCACGCGCTCCATGTACACGTATATGCGTTAGGCAAAGGCAATTTCACTCTTCGGCACCGGTCACGCAGGAAATCTCAGGCAATCGCCGTAGCTCACAACCGAACGGCTGATAACCTTGGCTCTTTGCAAGGAAGGGACTACACACCATGGTGCATGTGGAATCGCCAACCACGACCACAACCCGCGCTGTCGTCAGCGCGGCATACGCAGCGGCCAGCAATTCCGATATGGCGGCAATCCTGGAGATTCTGGATCCCGACGTGGTTCTGCACGAACCGGCCAGCCTGCCCAACGCCGGTGTTCACCGCGGACTGCAGAATGTGTTGCGAGCGCTGGCGTACGTCTTCGAGGACTTCGACATGTCCCGGCTCACCGTCGATGAGCTCATCGTGGACGGCGAAAGGGCGGTTGGCCTGGTCAACCTCACCTTGCGTGGCCGCGAAATCCAGAGCAGCGTCGCCGAGGTGTGGCGAGTGCGCGGCGGCCGAGTGGTGGAGATTCGCCCGTACTACTTCGACACGGCCGCGATCTTGGGGCCGATCATTTGGTCCTGGAGGTGATTCCCTGGCATCGGAACCGCAGGGGTCGCGGCGCTCAGGTGCGGCTCAGCAGATCGCGGGCGATGGTTCGCACCTGGATCTCGTCGGTTCCGCCGTAGATCTGCAGGACTTTGGCGTCGCGGTACAACTGTTCGACGTGGTTCTCCGCCATGTAGCCATTGCCGCCGAACACCTGCACCGCCTCGCTCGTAACGTCCACTGCCGCTTGGGCCGCATAGAGTTTGACGGCCGACGCCTCGGCCATCGTCGGTCGGACGCCGGCGTCGGCCATCGCCATGTACTGCAACAACAGGTGTTCGGTATTGAGCCGCGCCACTTCCATTTTGGCCAGTTTGAGCTGGATAAGCTGATAGTCACCGATCGGCCTGCCGAACTGCACACGGTCGCGGGCATAGGCGACAGACAACTGCAGACAGCGCTCGATGATGCCCAACGCGGTCGCCGCGATGCTGGCCCGCTCCATGGCGAACGTAGAACTCGCGCCCGAGCTGCCCGATCCCTTCGCGGCATTCCGCGCTGGTCCCTTGAGTAACCGGTCTTCCCTGACCTGAACGTTCTCGAGGTGAAGCTCACCGGTCGGCGAGGAATGCTGACCCATCTTGCGCAGCGGCTTGCTCTGCAAGAGCCCGGGCATGCCACTGTCGAGGACGAAGGTCATGATGGGACGCTGCCGAGACGGTGTGTCGGACCCGTCGTCGAGCTTGCAGATGAACACCAGCGTGTCCGCGTAGGGGCCGTTGCTGATGTACGTCTTGCTGCCATTGAGGACCCATCCCCCGTCGACGGGACGTGCGCTGGAACGCATCCCGCCGAACGCGTCCGACCCGGACTCAGGCTCGGTGATCGCCCACGCGCCAACCTTTCTCAGCGTCAACAGGTCGGGAGCCCATCGCCGCTTCTGTTCATCGGACCCGTCCCGAAGGATCGCACCCGCAGTCAGGTCGATGCTGGTGCCGAGCGCGACCGCCAAACCGGGGCTGCACCGGGCGAACTCGACCAACGGGATCAGCTTTTCCGCCGCGTCACGAGGTGGCCGCGGACCACCCGACATTGTCGCCTCGAACCGCTCGATCGCGCTCTCGCCGACGCCGAACTCCTTGTAGAACTGACGCAGCACGTCGTACGGCGGCAAGCCCTCGAACTCCAGCGCCTCACGTTGTGGCACAACCACCGTCTCCACGAATTTGCGTACCGCCCGCCGGTACAACGTCTGTTCCTCGGTCCAGCGCAGCATGGCCGATCCCTTTCTCTCCTACTGGTGGTGGCGTCAGCTGGCGGACCAGCGCGGCGCGCTTCTCGGCAAAGGCGCGTGGGCCCGCCTTGCCGTCAGATCCGTTGCACGAGGGTTCCGGTGCCGAGCCCGCCGCCACAACACATCGTGACCAGCCCGTATTCGCCGTCGCTCCGAACCAATTCGTGCACAGTCTTGGCGACGAGGGCCGAGCCCGTTGCCCCCAGCGGATGACCCATCGCGATGGCGCCGCCGTTGGGATTCACGGTGGCCATGTCCGGCGACAACTCGCGTTCCCAGGCCAGCACAACCGAAGCGAACGCCTCGTTGATCTCCACGACATCGATATCGGACATGGCGAGCCGGTGAGCCTCGAGCAATTGGCGTGTGGCAGCGATGGGGCCGGTGAGCATCAGTACCGGGTCGGTACCCACCAGCGCCGTCCCGACCACCTTGGCCAGCGGGCTCAGACCTGCCGCAGCCTCCGCCGACATCAACAGCACCGCCGATGCCCCATCGGAGATCTGCGACGACGTCGCGGCGGTGTGCACGCCGTTCTCGCGGCCGGTGGGTTTGAGGGTGGCCAGCTTTGCCAGCGTCGTCTCCCGGACTCCCTCGTCGGCAGTGATGGTGCGCGTCTCGCCGGTGGGCTCTCGGTCATCGCCCAGTGCCGGCGCGTCGACATCGACAAGCTGTGTCGCGAATGCCCCCACGGCCTGCGCGGCCTTGGCGCGGTCTTGGGACAACTTGCCAAATGCGTCGGCGTCGCCGCGGGTGATCCCCCACCGTGCTGCTATCCGTTCGGCCCCCTCGAACTGGCTGGTGTACTCGTAGTGTTTCCAATAGTTGCGGGTGACGGGCTTACCCAGGTGACCGTCGCGGGGCACTGTCGAACCCATCTTCACGGTGCTCATCACCTCCACCCCGCACGCGAGAACCACATTGGCGGCGCCCGAGGAGATCAAGGCGTGAGCGAGATTCACCGCCTGTTGCGAGGAACCGCACTGAGTATCGATCGTGGTCGCCGGTGTCTGCATCGGTAATCCCGCCGTCAGCCAGGCTCCGCGACCCACGTTGAACGCCTGCATGCCGACTTGCCCGACACAGCCGGCCACCACCTGATCCACTGCCGTGGGGTCGAGCCCGGCGCGCTGCAGAACAGTCTGCTGCACCAGGCCGAGCAGCTCGACCGAGTGCATTCCTGCAAGTGCACCATCGCGCCTGCCGAACGGCGTCCGCACGGCCTCCACTACCACCACATCAGGCATGCGCACCTCCGGATCGACCAGTCAACATACTGTATGTATAGCATATGATATTGGCGGCTACAACACGGCGTCGAGGATCGGTAGATGAATTCAATTACGTTGCAGGAGTTTGATTTCCGCAGACCGACGACGCCATCGCGCGGCATCCCCGCGGAATGACGTGGCGCTTGGACGTCGACTATCGGTGCTCACGCCGGTGTGAGACCGATTGCCACCTCTTGGACGATCGTGGCGACGGGATCGCCACCGACGGTGCGGACTTCGCCATAAACCAATCCGCGGCCGCCGGCCAAGGCCGGGGAGCGGGATTCAATGAGCAGCCAGTCGCTGAGCACGGGACGCTGATGAAACCACATCGCGTGCTGGGTAGTTCCATACCGAATCCTGCGGTCGTTGCCCTGGCAGCCGTGCTCGAGGCAGATGGGCTCAAAGAAATAGATGTCGCTAAGGAACGTCAGGACACACTCGTGGACGGCGACCGCGGCGGGCAGGTCCTCGAGCGCCCGGAACCACAGTCGCCGAACGACCCCGTGCTCCTGCGTCGACTCGTCGTGATAACGAATGTCGAAATCGGTCGCCCTGACCGCGCGCGCCCGATGCGGTAATCCCTTCGCCGGCAGGCCATCTGGCTTCTCCCCGGGGTCCCGTCGGCCGTGGGACCAACCGTCGCGGGGGGTGTGGAACGAAACTGTGCCCACCGCAACGGTCCGGCCATGCTGGGTCGCCGTCACCCGCCGCACCGCCGAGGAGCGACCATCGTGGGCGCGTTCCACGTGATAGTCGACGGGTAGCCCGCCATCGGCGGGCTGCAGGAAATGGATATCGAGGCCGCTCGTGGCGGGCGGACCCACGGTTGCGGCGCGGGCCGCCGCGAGCAGCCGGGCGGCCAACGTGCCGCCATACATCCGGCCGCCGAGCGGATCGCAGTCGCGGCCACGCCAGGTGAGGTCGGCGATCTGGTCCACCGCGAATCTGTCCAGGACGGTGGCACCGGCCTTGTCGGGCGCCGACAATTCCGAACTAGCCACGCGACTTCTCCGGCGCACTCGCGCCCTGCGGCAGCCCGACTTTCGCGGCCTTCTTCGCGGCGTACTCCACGATGACGAGCGCCAGCCGCTGATACCGCTCCACCAACTGCTCGACAGTGATGTCACCATCGTTCCGATACCAGTTCGGGATAGCGTTCAGCGTCGCCAGCAGCGAGCGGCACGCGTCGTCGGGAAACGGCGTCGCAAAAGCCCCACGTTCGACGCCCGCCTGTATCAGCTCGGCGAACAGGTGCTGCACTTCGTCGCGCCTGGTTGCCAGGCGATCCGCGAATTGGGGCTCCAGATTACGGAATTCGCGGATGAAGAGCAGACTCTCGTTGGGCAGCAACGCGCGGTAGCGCACGGTCGCATCGACCAGGAGAAGGAAGGACGACACTGGATCGGCGCCCGGGCCTATCTCCGTCATCCGTTGTTCGTAGATGGTGTGAAATGCATCAACCGCGTCGCTGAGCACCTGATAAAGCAGTTCCTGTTTGCTGGTGTAGTAGTGGTACAGCACCGACAACGTGATACCCGCCTCGCGGGCCAGATCGCGGATGGAAACTGCGTAGTACCCCGAGGCGACGAACTCACGTAAGGCGACTTGACGCAGAGCTGTCAGCGCGGCCTGGCTGTTTCGCTCAGCTCGCCGTGCGGCGCTACGTGACCCGGATCCCTTGGCAGCAGCCCCACGTCGCTCTTCGGTCACCGACACAGTCTCGCACCTCCAGTGGCTCGGTTGACGGTGCTGTCAGCGGGGCGGGAGTCGAACGGCACCGTCGAGCCGGACGACTTCGCCGTTCATGTAGCTGTTGGTGATCAGTTCCAGCGCCAGCGAGGCAAACTCGTCGGAGCGGCCGAGTCGCTGCGGAAACACCACGCTGGTCCCGAGCTTGGCCTTGAAGGCCTCGGCCTCCTCCCCTTCGCCGTAGATCGGTGTGTCGATCAGCCCTGGCGCGATCGTGTTTACCCGGATGCCGTGCAGGGCAAGATCGCGGGCCATCGGCAGGGTCATGGCCACGACACCGCCCTTGGCCGCCGAATAGGGCGTCTGACCGATCTGCCCGTCGAACGCCGCCACCGAAGCGGTGTGCAGAATGACACCGCGTTCGCCGTCGGGGCCGGGCTCCGACTTGGCCATGGCCGCCGCAGCCAGGCGCGCACAGTTGTAGCTACCGATGAGGTTGACGCGGACCACGAACTCGAACTTCTTCAATGGGATCGGAATGCCGTCGCGATCGACGATGCGGGTTGCCGGCCCCAGCCCGGCGCAGTTGACCAGCACGCGCACGGGTCCCAGCCCGATGGCAGCGTCGACGGCCGCCTGGACCTGGTCCTCGTCGCTGACGTCGGCGAGCATGTACACCCCGCCGATGTGCTCGGCGACCCGTTGGCCCGCCTCGGCGTGCCGGTCCAGGATCACCACACGAGCGCCGCCGGCAGCCAGCGCCCGCGCGGTCGCCTCGCCCAGGCCCGACGCTCCGCCGGTGACGATCGCTGAGACGCCGTCAATGTCCACAGTCACTCCGTTTCATTCGGTTGCGGTCGTATTGCGGGCTCGAACACCTGCTCCGCTGCCCACCCGTAATCGCCCTTCCCACTGGGATTACGGCGGATGAGGTCGACGACGTGCACGCATTTGGGAACCTTGTAGCGAGCGAGCCTGCGACGACAGAACTGCAGGAGCTCCTCGATATTCATCACGGGACGCGCGGCCACCACGGCGACGACCTCGGTGCCCCACCGCGCGCTGGGCCTACCGACGACGAGAGCATCCACGATGCCGGGATAGTCCTTGAGGACGGACTCGACCTCCTCGACGAACACCTTCTCCCCACCGGTGTTGATCGTCAGAGAATCCCGGCCGAGCAGCTCGACTTGGCCATCGGCTCGCAGCCTGGCCCGATCGCCGGGGATCGTCACACGGACGCCATCGACGACCGGAAAGGTGCGCGCCGTTTTCACCGGGTCGCCTAGATAGCCCAGCGGGATGCGTCCGCGGCGGGCGAGCCAGCCCGTCGCGTCGTCGCCGGACCTGAGGAATGAGGTCATGTCCTCGGAGGCCACCAGGGTGGAGCGGTCGGGAACGAAGGCCCCGTCGTGGCCCACGGCGGTCGTTCCACGGCTGCCCTGAACACCAGACTCCGAGGACCCGATGTTCTCGACGATCCGAAGGCCGGGGACGAGCTCGTGCAGCCGGTTTCGTGCTGTTGCGTGCAGGGCCGCGCCTCCCGACACCACAACACGCAGCGACGACACGTCATGCTGGTGGCGGTCGAGCTCCTCAACGAGCGGATAGGCAAACGCGTCACCCACGATCGTCACAGCGGTGACACGGTGTTGCTCTACGGCGCTGAGAACATCAGCGGCGCGAAAGGATTCGGCCCGCTCAGGGAACACGACAGTGTTGCCCTCACACAGGAATCCGAGCACCGCCCATTGTGATGCGCCATGCATCAACGGTGCGCACGGCAACACCCGGGACGGACGCGACCGAACCGCATCGACGATCTCGGTCACCGACTGCCATTCGCGGGCATGCCGCCGGTTCTTGATTCCGAACGTCGACACCGCGGCGTCGGCCTGCCGCCAAAGCACCCCTTTCGGCATCCCGGTGGTTCCGCCTGTGTAGATGACGTACAGGTCATCCGGAGAAGGATGGGTGTCGATCGCGGGTTCGGAGCCCGCCAGGGCTGCTTCGTAATCGAGTGCCCCGGCAAGAAGCGGGTTGGCACTGTCGTCGCTCACCTGCAACAGCAGCGGCACCGTCGTCAGCTTGGGCAGGACTTCGGCCAACTGTGGAGCAAACGCCGCGTGGTACTGAATAACGGCCGGCGCGCCATCCTTCAGCAAGTAGAGCAGTTCGTCGGCGCGGTAGAGGTAATTGACATTGAAAGGCGCGACCCGGGCCCGGAATCCGCCGAGCAGTCCCTCGATGTATTCCTGTCCGTTGTGCAGATACTGAGCGAGCATGTGCTGCCCGCTCTCGTGCCCAGCGAGGTCGCGCCGCTCGGCGAAGCATCCCAAACCGCGATCGCTGAGAAACCGGGCCAGGCGCGCGGAGCGCTCCGCCAGGTTGCGATAAGTCTGTACGTCATCACCGCGGATGATCGCGGGCCGGTCTGGGTGTCGGGCAGCCACGGCGGTGAACAGTTCGCCGATGTTGATCTCGACCGGAGGATCAGCCGTTGCCGTCGTCACCGCATCCGCCACGAAATCAACTTATCGAACGTTCGGCTGAAAACGCAAGTTGGCTGTTCAACGCCTCTTATCTCGCGAGATACCCAAGCCCAGTTTCTCGAAATCCCATGCGTTCTCGTTCCCCCGCTCGCTCAGCTTGAACTTCTGCACCCTGTTCAGGGCATTCACCGGTAATTCATCGATGAGTTCCACGTAGCGGGGCACAGCAAAATACGGAAGCGCGCCGACGAGGAAGGCGTGCATCCCATCGGGTGTCAACGCCGCGCCTGGCTCGGCCACGATCCAGGCCTTCAGATCGTCTTCACCCAGCGCCGACGGAACGGCATGTGTCGCAACAGCTTTGATATCGGGATGCTTGACGATCGCGGCTTCCACCTCGACGCAGGAAATATTCTCCCCACGGCGTCGAATGGCGTCCTTCTTTCGGTCGAAGAAGACCAGACTGCCGTCCTCGGCTCGTCGCGCCATATCTCCGGTGTGATGCCACAGCGTGCGGCTGGTCGCAACGGTGGCGGCCGGATTGTTCCAGTAGCCATCGAACATCACCATCGGCTCCCGGGGCCGGATCGCTATCTCGCCGGGTTGGCCGTCGAGTACTGGCTGATCGTTGTCGTCGAGGATCTCGACGTCGACCCAAGCAGCAGGCGCACCGAGCACGCCCGGCTGAGCTGTGTGCGCATCGAGCGGACTCAGAGTGATCGGATTGCATTCGGTCTGGCCGTACACCTCGCTGACCACACCAACTCCGAAACGCTGCTGGAACTGTTGTCGCGCCGTGGGCGCCATCGGTGGGAAGACGGTGATCCGCAGGGTGTGGTCACGGTCGTCGTCACTGGGCGGGGTGGCAAGCACCGCCATCCCCATTGGCCCCACCCCGAACGCGGCGGTCGCGCCGGCCTCGCGGCATTGCGCGATGAACCGACCGGCGCTGAATGACCGAAGGAATGTCGTCGCCAAACCGCCCTGCAATGCCGACATGAGCGTCATACCCTGACCGGCGATATGAAACATAGGCAAGGCGGTGATCACCCGTTCATCCGGGCGGTACCAATCGCTTTCGAACCAGCCCCGGGGAAGGAACATAAAGTAGCCCTGGCTCAGCACACACCCTTTGGGGAGTCCGGTCGTGCCCGAGGTGTACATGATCGCCATCGGGTCGCGCGCGGCGATGTTGTGGTCGGGGCACGACAGTTCACTGTCCACGAGCTCGCCGAAACCCACTGCGCCGGAGACCGTCTGGTCTCCGATGCTGACGAAGTGCCGTAGATCGCTCAGTTCGCCGCGAACGCGCATCGCTTCGGCGATACCGGGCGCGTCACTGAGTAGGCACGTCGTTCCCGAGTCGGCAAGTTGGTGGCGAAGGAACTCGCCCTTGAGGTAGGCGTTGAGCGGTACTTGGATCGCGCCGAGCTTGGCCAACGCCAGTATCCCCAGGTATGCCTCTTCGCAGTTCGGCAACATGACGGCCACCCGGTCGCCTTTGGTGATACCGATCTTCGACAGTCCACCGGCGATGGCGTCGGTCTTGGAGTCAACTTGCCCGAAGGTCAACCAGCCGCCGCCACAACGGAAGAACGTTCGATCGGGCTCGGTGCGCGCCCAGTGGCGCAGGCGGTCGGGAATAACACGCCAACGGTTGATCTCGGCGAGTTCGTCAGGCTCCCAGCGTCTGCTCATCGATGCACCTTTGCGTCGGTGAGGGCAGACCGGGCGCACTCGCCGGCATGCCCCTCGGTGGAATCTGTTGAACGTGGCGTCGCCAGCGCCGCCTTCACGATCGCTCCTGCGGCGGAAGTTGGACTCATGACTTCCCCTGGTGGCGGTCGGCCATCCGCCGCAGCGCGTCCGTCGTGTCGGCGTGGGCGAACAACTGCCGCTGAACCATCCATTCCCGTTCCAGCTGTTCACCGATCGACGACGACCAGGCTGCCCGCAGCAGGCGCTTGGCCGCCCTGGCACTCTGAGGTGGCAGCGAAGCCAATGCGGTGGCCCTGGCCAGCGCAGCGTCCATCAGCCCGTCGGAATCGACCAACTGGGTGACCAGGCCCAGTGACAGTGCTTCTGGCGCCTCGACCGGCGACGTCCGCGTCATGACGTCAAATGCCCTGCCCGAGCCGAGTACACGGGGTAACAGCCAGCTCATGCCCATCTCCGGCGCCAGTCCGATGATGGGCATGGCAGCGTGGAACCTGGCTGTCGTCGCGGCGATTCGGACGTCGTGGAGCAGCGCGAGGGCGAAACCACCGCCCGCCGCGGGCCCGTTAACCGCAGCTACCATCGGAGCGCCGATGTCCAGTACACGCAGGACCCACCGCCCGATGCCGAGATGGTCGGCCTGGATTTGTGACCGCGACTGCGGGCTGAGCCCCTTCCGGCCGCCCAGACCGTCAACTCCGATGTCCCCCAGCTGTATCGGTCCCCGGTCCAGCGCGGTTCCGAGTTCGGACGCGTCGGCACCGACACAGTAAGTCCGCCCGACTCCAGTCGTGACGATTGCTCCGACACGCTCGTCTCTGTCGGCCTCCTCGAGCGCAGCGAGCAGGTCGGCGAAAAGGGCGCCCCCGACGCTGTTGGCGTTGGCGGGACGGTCGAAGGTGATGACGGCAACCGGGCCGTGGCGTTCGCTGCGGACGTCAGACATGGTCGGCGTGACTCCTTGCGGCGAGATCGCCTCGACGCTGATCACGGCGCACGATGAGGCCGCGATCGGCGAGGTCGATCGTTTCAGGTGTGATCCCGCGCGCCCGTAACTCGTGCTTCATGACGCGGCCCAGCGCATTGGTCGGCAGTGCGTCGAGGAACTCGACGTACGCCGGTACGGCGAAATATGGTAGCGCACTGACGAAGTGGTCGAAGAGCTCCTCTACCTTAAGGATCTCTTCGCCGGCGGGCACGATACAGGCCTTGATGTCGTCTTCGGACAACCGCGAGGCCACCGCGTGCACCGCGCACGCGGCGACCCGGGGATGGTCGAGGATGGCCTTTTCGAGTTCCAGTGACGACACGTTCTCGCCGCGCCGCCGCAGTGCGTCCTTCTTGCGATCAGTGAACGTGATGAATCCGTCTTCGTCTGCATAGGCATAGTCGCCGGTGTGATGCCAGAGATTGCGCCAGGCCTGGGTGGTGGCCACCGGGTTGCCCCAGTAGCCGGAGTACATCGCCTCCGGGCGGCGCGGCCTGATGACGATCTCACCAATCCGGCCGGTCGGCACCGGCCAGTCGTGGTCGTCGACGACCGCGATATCGAGGTAGGGAACAGGTTTGCCCGAAGTTTGCCGTCGACGATCGCCACTGATGTGGTTGATCATCGCCGGTGCGCATTCGGTTTGGCCGTAGCCCTCACAGATGGTTGGCGTGTCGAACCGGCGCTCGAACTCCAGTTGCGCCTCCGGTGTCATCGGTATCCACGTTGCCAGCCGAAAACCCCGGGGCTCCGAGGTCGTGACAGGCTGGGCCAGGATCGCCATCGCCATCGCCCCGATGCCGAACAGCATGGTAGCGCCCTCGTCGCGCGCCGAGCACATGAACGTGCTTGCCGAAAACGACGGCGTCACAAAGACACTGATGCCCAGCTGTAACGCGGTCTGCATGACGATGGTCTGCCCGCTGAGGTGGAAGAGCGGAAACGGCGTACAGATGCGGTCACCGGGAATCACCCAGTGCGCCTCGAGGTAGGCGCTGGGCACCAGTGTCAGGTATCCGTGCGACAGCATGCATCCTTTCGGCATACCCGTGGTGCCTGACGTGTAGACGATCGCCCCGATGTCCTCGGCGGTAACCACGGTGTCCGGCAGCGGCCCTGTGCAGGCACGCAGCTCGTCGAACGGCACCGCACCGACAACCCTGCACCCGACACTGACAACACGTTCCACGATGGTCTGGTCACTGATCTGCTGGTAGGCGGCGATGCCGCCGCGATCGGCGATCAGTGTGGTGGCGCCACAGTCAGTCAGCTGATACCGCAGGAACTCTCCGCTTAGATAGGTGTTCAGCGGCACCTGTGTCGCGCCGAGTTTGGAGCAGGCGAAAACGGTGTCGACGAATTCGTCGCAATTGTCCAGCACCACTGCCACCCGGTCGCCCGGCCGAACCCCGGCAGCGGCCAACCCGGCCGCCACCCGATCTGACCGGGCATCCAGTTCCGCGTACGTCACCCAGTCGCCGCGGCATTTCACAAACGGGGCGGTGGGCCGTTGGGCTGCCCAGTAGCGAAGCGGTTGGTGAACCACGGCCGTGATGCGGTCAACACCGCCCAACGACCTGGCTCGGATGGCGGGCCCGTCGTCAAGCGACGCGGTCATCACCGACTCGCCGCCGACTGCAGGGTGAGCTCTCGGTCCACAAGCTGCCGCGCCAGGCTCAGGCTGCCGCCGAGGTCGTCTTGCAAACACAAGGCTCTCTTGTAGAAACGGTGCGGAATCGCTTCGCTGGTGAATCCCATCCCGCCGTGTACCTGTATGGCTGTTTCGCCGGCCGCGACCGCAGCGCGGCCGGCCACCAAAGCGGCCGCGGTGCCCTGTACCCGCGCACCAGCATCGCTTTCGGCCCAGCACAACGCGGCAACCAACACCTGGCTGCGCGCCATCTCCACCTCGGTGTAGGCGTCGGCCAAAAGATGCTTGATCGCTTGAAAGCTGCCGATCGGTTTGCCGAACTGGTTGCGGTCCTTGGCATAGGCCACCGAAGCGTCGACCGCGCCGCTCCCGATCCCAACCAAGTGTGCCGCAGTCAAAATGCTGAATTGCCACCGCCACATCCGGACCGTTTCCGCGTCCGCGATCAGCGTGCCGGCTTCGGACGATGGAACACGGACAACGGCGCGCGGCGCCGCGGGATCCAGTTCCGGCAGGGGTGTCCAGTCCAGGGCATCGGTAGCGAAAGCCCGCGCGCCGGCGGTATCAGCCAGCACGGTGACGTCAGTCGCGCCGCCGAAGCTGACGGCACACCCCGGCGCGAGTGCTCCGGTGACCGACACGGCACCGCTGAGCGCCCCCGGTACGGCAGTGCCGACAAGATCAGCCCACACCAGAAGTGCCGTCGGGGCGAGCGCAGCACCGCACACCTGCGCGACGAGAGCGGCTTCGACGGGCCCGAAACCACTTCCGTCCGGTTCCGGATGGCGCACACCCAGGATGCCCACCGAACCGAGTTCTCTGAGGCCCGCGTGACGTGCCGACGAGAGATCGCGCCAATCCGCGGCGAGCGACTCGCAGATATCGGTGGTTGTCGACACCAACGCGCGCTGATCGGCGTCCAACTCAAGATTCACCGTGCGCTCCTTGGAAGTCCCAGTAACCGTTCGGAGATAATGTCTCGCTGGATTTGCGATGTCCCGCCGGCGATCTCGAGCGCGAATGTCCACAACCGTTGCCGCAGAACATCGGAGGCCCATTCCCGATCCGGGCCGCTCAATGCCGCAGTCGCCACCGGTGCGGCCAGCGCTCCCAGCCGGTTGGCCAATCGCGAGAAACCGAGTTTGAACGTCGATACCTCGAACCGCGGAGCCTGGCCGTACGCCGACGCGGAGACGTTCCGGCGCAACAACGCCCAGGCCGAAGCGAGTTCGGCTCGCAGCACGGCGAGCTCGCTGACGAGTTCAGCCTCGTGAACCCGCGCGGCCAGCTCGTCGGCAAGTGTGGTGGCCGCGACCAGATCCCCCGTGAACGCCAATAGGCGTTCATGTGTCAGGGTGGCCATCGCAACCTGCCAGCCACCGCCTTCATCGCCGACGCGGTGCGACAACGGGCATCGGACCCCGTCGAGAAAGACCTCGCAGAAGTCTGCTCCACCGTCGATCGTCTTAATGGGGCGGACTTCGATGCCGGCAGAGTCCATCGGCACAGCCAGCCAGCTCAACCCCTGGTGCCCCGACGAATCGGGATCGGTACGAACGACCATCTCGCACCAGTCCGCGACATGCGCATTGGTGCTCCAGATCTTTTGGCCGGTGATCACGTAATCGTTGCCGTCGCGTTCGGCGCGGGTACGCAGGGCGGCCAGGTCGGATCCCGCTCCGGGTTCGCTGAACCCCTGGCACCACACCGTGTCGCCGTGAAGGATGGGCGGTACCAGCCGGTTGCGAATGTCGTCGTCGGCCATCGCTACCAGAGTCGGCCCGGCGTGCATCAGTCCCACCAGGTTCACCCCGACCGCGGGAGCGTTGGCACGGCCCGCCTCCTCGAGGAAGATCAACTGCTCGGCCGCGGTGCCGCCCTGTCCGCCGAACTCGACCGGCCAGTCCATTCCCGCGAAGCCGGCATCAGACAGTCGCCGCTGCCAATCCAGATCGTAAGTCCGTCGACCCCAATGGTCGTCGCGCGCCGGCGGCGACGGAAGCCCCGGAACGGTGTTGGTCAGCCAGGCGCGCAGCCGGGCCCTCAGCTCGGCCTGGCGTTCGTCGTCGCGCAGCCTCATGCCGAACCGGCCGCGCCGCGTCGCTTTCCTGGGGTGAATCGGACTTTGAGGTTTGTCACACCGCGGGTGATGCTGGCGTACCGTGCGATCGGTTCGACCAACTCGTAGTCGCCCAGGCGCGGAAGCGATTCCTCGAGAAGCACTTTGAGCTCCATGCGCGCCAGTGCCGCACCGAGGCAGCGGTGCACTCCGACACCGAACGACAAATGCCGGTTGGGCGCGCGGGTCAGGTCAACCGTCTCGGGGTCGGGGAACTCCGCCGGATCGTGATTGGCCGCCATATAGCACAGTTGCACCTTCTCACCCTCGGCGATCTCCCGCCCGTGCAGCGTCGTAGCCTGCGTTGTGGTCCGGAACAGGGCGGGCAGTGGCGTCAGGTGACGGAGGAGTTCCTCGACCGCAGAAGGGATCAGATCCGGATCCTCAATCAGCTGGCGACGCTGGTCAGGGTGCTTGGCAAGGTAATCGAACATCAGCGCGCCGCTGTTGGTCGTCGTATCGAGCCCACCCACCATGATCATGATCATTGAGAGAATGAACTGTGTCTGATCCATTGGGGCGCCATCGATCTCGATGCGGGTCAGAATCGTCGGCATGTCATCATCACGCGGTTCACGCCTGACCTCGTGGTACATCTCGGCGAAATAGCCCATGCACGACCCGATCGCCTCCAGGTCCTGGCCCGCCGAGGACAGCAGAGCGGCCCCCCACGCCTGAAAGTTGTCACGGTCCTCTACCGGAATGCCAAGCACCGGAGTGTTTACGATCGCAGGCAGCGGCATCGTCAACTGCGTTGCCAGGTCGGCGTGACCATCCTCGATGAACGCGTCGATCAGGCCGCTCACGACCTCACGCGCATGCGGCTCCTGTTTTGCCATCGCAGCCGGCGAAAAGTGTTTAACCAGAGCAGATCTGTAAACCGTGTGCAGTGGGGGATCCACCTCGATGGGCGGCAGCGGAGCCATCCCGTGCCACGGCATCGAGACACCCTGTGCCGAGGAGAATACTGCGGTATTGCGCTCCACATTCCAGATATCCTCGTAGTGCGTCAGCACCCAATTGCCACCCTGCTGTTCGCTCCAACCAATCGGGCAGCGCTCTTGCATCTCCCTCAAGCGCGGGATTGGGTCCTCATCGAGCGACAGGGTCGTGAAGTTGTCGAATGAACCGAACAGATCATCCGTCGGATGGCGGGGTTGTTCATTCTGCCGTTGGTCGTCACTTTGGCTGATGGACATCGGCACTCCTCGCTACGCGGTTGCAGGTCAAGGCCGCGCTGGCGGCTTGGTGTTGGCGTTATCGACTGCTGAGCATCGGTCAGGAACTGATTGCAGAGTGATCGCCCGTTCAGGGCACGCCGCAGCTCCCCGCCGAGCTTGTTCGACGAACTGGGCGGGAATATCCTCCACGGGAGATATCGCGTTACCCAGGTCGTCGAGGACGAACACATCGGGCGCGTTTGCCGCGCACTGTCCATGTCCGACGCAATGACCGGCGTCAACGCGGGCTCTCATGACGGTCCTCCTTTCAGCGCCTTCAGCGCCACTGCCAATCTGGTTTCCGCTTCTCCAAGTACGCCGCCCGTGCCTCGGCACTGTCGGAGTAGGTGAGCAGGCGGTTGGTGTAATCCTGTTCGGTCCGGTACGCCTCTTTGAGAGGTAAGAACTCCACCCGGTTCATCGCCTCCTTCGCGAGCCTGAGCGCGATCGGGCTCTTGGCGGCCAGTTGCACGGCCACCTCATGGGCGGTCGCGTAGAGCTTTTCCACGGGTACGACCTCGCGGATGGCACCGAGACGATGAAGTTCCTCGGCGTCGACCTTCTCGCCGAGGAAGTACATCTCCCGCGCTTTATGTCGGCCGACCATCAGCGAGAGTTGCGCGCTGGCACCGAGCAATCCGACGTTGATCTCGAGCGCGCCGAACTGCGCGTGGTCTGCGGCGACAATGATGTCGCAACATCCGGCGAAGGCCACACCGGCACCGATGGCGGGTCCGTTAACGGCAGCGATCACCGGCACAGCACAGTCGGTGACCGACCACAGCGCTTCCCGAGCGACCACACCCATGTCGACGGTCTCCGAGGGCGGTTCGTCATCAAGGCGGACGCCGTAGCTGTCGAGGTCCGCACCCCCGATGAAGGCGCGGGTGCCGGCTCCGGTGAAAATCGCCGCTCGGACATCGCGGCGCTCGTTCAGCGACGTGAACGCACTCCGAATGGCCACCAGCGCGGCGCGGTCAACGGCGTTGACCGGTGGCCGGTCCAGCGTCACCGTGGCCACGAAATCCGAAACCTCTACCCGGACCGGGCCGAGATCCGTTCGCCCATCGGACGTCGACGAGGTAGTCATGGGAAGGTGATGATGCCGCGGAGATTCTTGCCGGCCTTCAGA
>Ga0210390_10001453_pt1 | contig 22676 bp, 20 predicted proteins | sample IncBWH11OmetaG_FD_161050 | JGI IMG/M metagenome (GOLD analysis project Ga0210390, IMG submission 161050) | Forest soil microbial communities from Barre Woods Harvard Forest LTER site, Petersham, Massachusetts, United States - Inc-BW-H-11-O ... | reverse complement strand
AGGCCCGCCACGACCGGTCCAAGGAATACGGAGCCATGGCCCAACCAACCGGCAAAGCAAGGAGTCGCCGTGATGGTGTCGCATAGCTACCGGAGCCAAAGTGGGACACGGGTGCCGAACCTGAACAATCCGTCTGAACAATCCAGTCAGAACAATCCAGTCAGAACCTGAACAATCCAGTCAGATCCAGTCAGATCCAAGAAGCATCGACGAGACACGTAATTCCCGTTGTAGGCGAACGGTGCGCTGCCGAGTGCGCAACCACCAGAGCGAGCGGGTGTCGCTGAGACCGGCCGTGGTTGTGTGCGCGCACACGGGCGTCCGAGAGCCGGCGGACGGGCTGGCGAGGAGGTGATCGGCTCTCCAAACAGCTTCGGCCGTTCTGTCCAAGACGACAGAGCTATCCGCCAATGCTCGACGGCAGTAGTTCGACCGTGTGTCGCCCTAAGGGCGGACGCCACTCAAGCACAGTAATTCCGTTTTCGTCGAGGACAGGTCGGGCGCCGAATCGTTCTGCGTCAGCGATGGCCTGTTGGGAGAGAGCCGGCTCCATCGAGATGATTCCTGCCGAAGGGGCGACGACTATGAAGATGTCATGACGCTCGATCGGGAAGACCTGGCCGGGTTGGATCGAGGCGAATACCCATTGGCGGCCCGAGAAATGCCCCATTACCGGCATAGACGCAATGACTTCGGCACTCTCTGGGATGAGATTCTCCGCCTTTTGGATGGCTTCTCCTTGGGCATCGGACACGCGAATCCAGAACGCAGGGATCCTCGGTAACAGCACGACGGCAATTCCGATGAACTGCACGAACACCGCGAGACACAGCATGCTCATCACGAGGCGTGCCCGGGCGGCGCTCCACCTGCGGCCAACGACACGGCCGATCCAAAGCACGAGGAACACCGATCCGCACAACCCGAAGATCTCGGCCGGAAGGGTCTGGAATCCCGACTCGATGAAGATGGCCGAGGGCAGCAGTGCCGCGGGCACGATCACGGACAAAACCACGGCGAAGCTCCACGGCGAGAACACGCTCAGGAGACCCGTGGGCACCAGGTTGCGGTAGAGATCCAGCGGCTTCGAAGCCAGCATGGAAGTCCATTTCTCCGGATGGGCCACCATGGCCCAGGCCAATTGCGGGGTTGTGACGGTGCCAGCCGTTCCGGTGATATAGGCGTAGGCCTGAAGGTTGTCTCCTTGGTTGTCTCCCAAGGCCCCGACCAACAGAATCCAACAGGTTCCCATTCCGACCGTCACAAGGCCCCACCGACGGACGCCCGTGCCAGCAGCGAGGACGCAGACTCCCAAGGCCAAGACGAAAAGAGCGGCATAGTCCGACGTCGTCAGGGCGAGCACGCACCAGAGAATCGCCATCACTTGGCGGCGGCGCCAGAAGGATCGGCCCGCAAGGACCAGGAAAAGAGCGGAGAAGGCCTCCATGTGGAAGTCGAAAGAGATGCCCTGCCAGAGCCATGGGTCGAAGGCGAGCATGGCCAGGCACCCCGCCACGCAGAGAGTGGCAAAGCGTCGAGTGATGATCGGCACAGATTCGGCTAGTTGGTGCTCGAAGAGTTCGATGATCCAAATGATCGCTACGAGCGAGGCGAGCGCGCACGCCAGGTCCTGCAGGTAGAGAAGGGTGAGCCCACCGGGGTGCAGCGCGTACACGGCGAGAAGCGGATAGAGAAAAAGGGCGAAATGGTTCTGGAGGAAGGTCCCGCCCCCAGAAACCGACGAGTATGGATTGAAGGTGCCGTGGATGATCAGCCACGCCGACTGATTGAAGTCCGAGATGTCTTGGCCGTCCCCTCCGCGGTGCCACTGGAAGGCACTCCAGGCGCACATGGCCAAGAACAACGCGACCATGACGACGTAGGAGGCTTTGCGGGCATCTGGAAGTCGGGATGCCTCGTCGCCACTACCGTCATAGCTACCAAGTACGCCGGCGTTTGTGTCAGCCCAGTCGTAGAGCGTATTGGTCATTGAGGGCGCAGCCTATGCGACCTCCGGCTGGATAGGGCGACTTCCGGCTTGCCGGTTGACCCGTGTGAACGGCGGATCTATTGAAAGAGTTCAGGCGAACATTACCGACGCGCTCGCCGGGAATCCGTAGACGCAAATGACATCTAGGCGCAGGTCGTATGACGCGAAAGGGGTCAGAGGTTCGAGTCCTCTACGGCCCACCAGCGCTGGCGGCTGTATGGAACTCGCGCACAACATTTTCTGGGTCGACGCAATAAATGCGATGGCCCATGCCCTTCGACTTTTGGTGATGGTGACGATACGCATCTCGACGGCGAGTATTTGGCACGGCCGCCGGCGACGATCAGCGGGACCGGACAACGCGGCCCCGAAGGGTGCGGACGCGTTCGGCTTCGGTTACCGCGTCAAGTACCACGCCGTATACAGGCGGTGTGAGGGGTGCGTCGGGTCGGCTCTAGCTCCCGCTGGCCGCGATGACCGGGCCATTGAGGTGCGTGCCGGCCATGGAACCGTCGTTGGGCGCGTCGCCGAAGGTGTAGACGTCGCCCAGCGCGTCGGAGACCCAATAGCCGCCGTTGTCCGACGTGACAAAGATGGCTGATGCGGGGTTGAATCCACCGGTCGCCCCCGGCGCCAGAGAGCCGAGGCCGGGCGCGTCTCCATACGAGAAGACCTGGCCGGCCGCGTCGAGGACGTCATAACCGCCCCCGTCGGGCGTGGCGACCGCCGAGGTGATCGGTGAGGACTGGGGTCCGGGGGCGCCGAGGTTCGGAGCGTCGCCGAAGGTGTAGACGCTGCCGTTCGAAGTCACGAGCCAGTAGCCGTTGCCCGAGGCGTCGGGCATGACCGCGACCGCAGCGCCCGAGCAGCCCCCGATGCCGGGGCAGCTCCCGGCGAAATGGGCATCGCCGAAGGCGAAGACTCCGCCGTCAGAGGCCACCATGAAGTAGCCGCCCTGGTCGTGACTCGGCACCATGCCGACAATCGGAGCGTTGAGGCTGTTCGGCTTACCGGAACCCGCCGGGTTGAGCCCGAGACCCGGGATCGACCCGTAGAACTGGGTGTCGCCGAAGCTGAACACGCCCCCGTCTGAAGCGTCGAGCCAGTAGCCGCCGCGGTCGCGCGTTGGCACGATACCGACCACAGGACGCTGCAGGGAAATGCCGCCCATCGAGCCGTAGAACTGGGCCGATCCGAAGCTGAAGATGCCGCCGTCCGAGCCCACCAGCCAGTAGCCGTGGGAGGTGGACGAGGGATTGGTCGAAGGCGGTGGGGGAGGCGGCGGAGGTGGTGGTGGGACATCGACTAGCGCGATCGGTGTGCCGACGAGCTGCGCTAGCGAAGGCACCGTTGAACTCGTCACTGTGGCGACCAGGCAGTCACCAGAGGTCGACTGGTTCGAGAAGGCCACCCAAGCGCTGCCGTTGTACCAATCCAGCGTGTTTGCCAAGCCCGGGTTACAGACCGTGATCGTGAGCGATGTGAAAGCAGAGCCCGAGGCGACCTTCACGTCGTAGTAGGTCCCTGTGCCATCCGAGACGGTGGTACTGGTCGGATTCACCCCATAGGTAGCGACCGTCAGCGAGCCGTAACCAGAGCCCGTCCCGGTGACGTTGCCCTCAGTAGCCGTCGCCGTGCCGCTCGGACCCGAGCTCGCACTCTGCGACCCGGTCGATCCCCCGGGCGCAGTGGGGTAACCCGGCGCCACCGAAAGGGTGGCAGAACCATGAGAGCTGGAATAGGTGGCAGAGCCCGAGTAAGCCGCGGTGACTGACTCCCCGTCTCCGACCGGGGCGTTGGTAGCCGAGCACGAGGTAGCACCGCTGGTCAGTGCATTCGAGCAAAGGGTGGTGGAGCCGATCGTGAAGGTAACTGAGCCGGTGGGCGTGCCGGCGCCCCCGCTCACACTGGCCGAGTAGGTGACCGAGCCGCCATCGGTGGTTGCGCTCGGATTGACCCCTGCTGTCGTCGTCGAGGAAGCCGCTGAGATGTTCTCGGTCTGGTTGCTCGAGGTCGACCCCATGAAGTCCGTGTCGCCCGAGTAGGCCGCCGCGATAGGCCCGGTGGAGCCGATCGAGCCGTAGGTTGTGGTGCACGTCGCCTTACCCGACGCGATGGGGACCGCAGCGCAGCTTCCCGAAGTGCCGTCGATGGCAGTGCCGTTGTCGGTGAAGTCGACTGTCCCGCTTGGTGACCCAGATCCCGGGGGAGCCGCCGCGACGGTGGCGGTGTAGGTAGTGGGAACGCCAACACTGGTGGGGTTGGCCGACGGCGACAAAGCGGTCGTCGTGTCCGCCTGGGCCACATCGATCGAGCTGGTCGTCGAGTTGGACCCGTAAGTGCCGTCCCCGCCGTAGGAGAGGGTGACTGTGTCGGAACCCAGCGGGGCGTTCGAGGCCGAACACGAGGCCGACCCGGAGTTCAACGTCTGGCTGCATAAGGTGGTCCCGCCGACCGAGAACGTCACTGTGCCCGTCGGCGGCCCTGCGTTGCCCGAGACCGAGGCTGAGTAACTCACCGACTGCCCGAAGACAACGCTGCCTGGATTGCTCGGGCTCACCGTTGTCGTCGGGACGATTTGCGTGAGACCGAGGATCTCAGCCCCGGTGGGCCAACTGCCTAGACCCGAAGTGAAGCACTCAGAGGGAGACGGGCAGTTGAGCGCGTCCCCTGAGTCGCTTGCTGTGCTGCCGGCCGACACGGGCTGTACCGCCCAGGTCGATCCGCCGTTGGTGGTGCCGAGAACGCTGTCGTACCCCACTCCTTCGCACACGCTGACAGATGGGCACACGAGGTTCGAGATATTTGTACCACCTGGAAGGGTCTGTGCGTTCCACGTCGTTCCGCCATTCGTCGTGCCGAAAGCGGCCACGGGACCTTGGCCGTTGTCGGTAGCGGCCACGGTCTCGCACACCAGGATGGTCACGCAGACGGTTGTTCCGTTCCTCGGATACGAGGCTCCTGAGGGCAACGTCTGAGGGTTCCAGGTCGATCCGCCGTTGGTGGTGCCGAGAACGACCTCCGCATTAGAAGTATTGACTGCTGGAAGCTCACACACAGTGGTCGACGGGCACGCCAGGTTTGTCAAACCCGCAATACCAGACGGCAGAGTTTGTTCGACCCACATCGATCCACCGTCTGTAGTCCCCATTACAGCTGGGGGGACGTTGGGACCGATTCCATCCGTGCCCTCTGCTTCGCAGACGGTGGCCGAGGCGCAGACGACACTAAACGGATCCAGTCCCGATGGCGGAGTCTGCCAGGTCCACGTCGAGCCGCCGTTGGTCGTGTTGAGGAACTCCCAAGCGCCTTCAGCATCCGAGTTGGTCACCACCGCCTCGCACATCGACGTGGTGGGGCACGTGATGCCGCTTACTTCGTTTGCCCCCGCGGGCAGGGGCTGATCGGTCCAGGTTGACCCGCCGTTCGTCGTGCCGATGGCAACGGCGGCGCCGGAACTGCTTTCTCCCAACGCTTCACAGCTCGTCGGGGACGGGCACGAGAGTGTGTAGGCCTGACCGTAGAGCTCATTGGTGCCGGAGGGGAGAGTCTGAGTCGTCCACGAAGTGCCACCGTTGGACGTCCCGACCATGACGAGGTTGTCGCCGTCCGAGCCGTCGGCCTCGCAGACGCTGGTGGACGCGCAGACGATGTTAGTGAAACCGGTGAGCCCGGAGAATGTGGTCTGAGTGGTCCAGGTGGATCCGTCATTTGTCGTGCCAAGGATTGCGCCGTGAGCCGAGCTGTTGGTTGCCGTGGCCGCACATGCGGTAGCTGAACCGCAGACCAGGTCACTGATGCCGGTGATGCTCGCCGGCACGGTTTGGGTGGTCCAGGTTGTGCCACCGTCGGTGGTGCCCATGATCGTCGCCATACTTGGGCCGTTAGTGGCTGAATAGTTCGTACCCGCCACGACGCAGATGCTGGGGGAAGAGCACGCCATCGTTTCGCTGATGTTCCAGTTGTATGAGGCAAAGGAACCCTGGTCGGTCCATGTCGTCCCACCGTTGGCCGTACCGAAGAGGTCCGCTGGGCCACCGTCCCCAATCGCGCCAACTGCTTCACATGTAGTACTGGATGGACAGGCGAAGTTGCTTAATACCAACGCTCCGGACGGCAACGTTTGCGTGTTCCAGGTCGTCCCGCCGTCTGTCGTGTTGAGGATCGTCCCAGCTTGCGGGAAGCCGGTGTAGACGCCGCTGTAGCCATAGGCGGCGGCATAGCACACCGAGCTCGACGGACACTCGAGATCACCGGTGTATGCGCCGATCTTTGTGGGCACCGTTTGTAGCGTCCAGGTTGCGCCGCCGTTGGTAGTTCCGATGATGGCCGCACCATCACTGCCGGGGCTGAGACTCCCCGTGTAACCAGCTGCTTCGCATACGGTGGTCGAGGCGCAGGCGACATCCTCCTGGACGTACATTCCTGAAGGCGTGGTCTGGGCCGTCCAAGTCGCCCCACCGTTGGTGGTGCCCAGGAGTTGTCCTAGACCTGCTGCCTCGCACATGGTTGTGGACGGACAGACGATGTCGAATCCGCCGAAGACAGTGGAGGTCGAGGTCTGCTCTGTCCACGTCGTACCGCCATCGGTAGTACCCAGAATGACAACGTCATTGGATTCGTTCGTCGCAGATACCTCGCACATGGTTGTGGACGGGCACACCAAGCCGGAAAAGTCTTTAAACCCTGATGGCAACGCCTGCACCGTCCACGTCGTTCCGCCGTTGGTCGTGCCCATGATGCCGGGACCGCCCGCCGCCTCGCAGACCGATGCCGACGGGCAGGCGATATCTGTCGGGTTAAAGGGGGCGGGATAGCTCTGTACCGGCGCCCACGCCGAAACGGTCGCCCCCGCTGAAGCTGTGGCAGTGATCACCAGTGCTGACGCCACTGATAGGAACGAACCGATCAACAGTAGGGGTGCAAAAAGGCGCACCGCGCGCCACAAAGTCCGCGGCATATCTAGCCTCCACTTCGCCAAGGGCCAGTTGTCCGGGGAACCCTAACAACTGTGTATCTGCTGAGCAACGGGGATTGGTCACCCCGAAGGCCAGCTCAACGACCTTTCGTAACTCGTGCCTGCAAGTCTCATCCTTGGACAACGCGAAGAACGAGCGCCGTGCTGTCGGCAGGAATGATCACGGGACGTCGGCCCACAACGCGATTGCAGTCGATCGTCTCGCAAGGGGGTGCTCGCCGACGCGGAAAAGCTGCCCGATGGATTCACCACGAGACCTCGGTTGCTCGAACGCGTGACCCACTCAGGGCGACGAACCAGGGTAACCGTACGGGATGTCTGAGATGAGACTTGGACAGAGATCTCTGATCGAGTACTTAATGAACACTTCCACGTCGTGCTCGCTTAGAGGGATGTAGTCGCGGCTCGGTGTACCCGGTTCCCAATCCATTGCGGTGTTATACGCGTATTGCGTGCTTTCTCCCATCTGAACTTCGCTAGAAATGGTGTTACACCTTGCATTTCCGTCAGCTATGAGCATTGAAGTAGTGACCAAATACCTTCCGCTACCGATGTGCGGAACAAGCGCTGGCACATTGCTCTCAATGTCACCGATGAAGCTTTGGGGTGAGCCCGAACCTGTTCCTGTCGAACCTGTGGATGCGTTGCTAGCAAAGAGGTTTCTCACGCCGGGGGTCGCATTTCGCAGTTTTGGTATTACGAAGATCAGACCTGCAGGGACAACGACAACCACAAGAATAACCAAGAGCGTTGTTCGAACGGGATTTCGGTTCTTCGACTGCTCCCGATCGAGTCGTTGCGGTCCAGAGGTGGCCCTAGGCGTGACGACTCTGACATTGACAGGAGCAGTTGTCGCAGCAGCCGGGTTTTCGCCGCGGACTACGGCTACGAGTGGCCCATTGCACCTTGGGCATCGTCTGGACTCTTGATCACCATCAATCTCAGTTCGGCAATCGATACAGCGATATCTGCGTAAAACAGCAACAACTTTCGGCTCGACCTTCGTGTTCTGTGGCTCAACGTCCTCGGCCTCACCTACAACCAGGCTCTGACCGCAGCGCCCGCAGTACCGAAAACCCTTTTGGGCGGCGGAGCCGCAGCTTGGACAGAAGCGGTGGCGGCTTGAATCCTGTTGGGTTTCGGACACGGATCCCCTTTTCGCCACGATAAGGAGCGTTACAAAGATTCTGACTTCGATTCTATTTTACTCCGATTAGGAGTCGCCTTTGATTACTCGTAAATGGCGTCCCGATCGAGAGGAACTGGTCCGACGCCCCTGCAAAGGGAGCTGGGTGACCGTGTCCGTGAGCGTCGCCATGAACTTGAGCTGACCCAAGCCGAGCTGGCAGAGCGAGCTGAGATGCATTACTCGTACGTCGGCGCCCTGGAGAGCGGGGTTCGTAATCCCTCGATCGACCTCGTTGCTCGCCTGGCACGAGCCCTTGAAATCGACCTTGGAGATCTTGTGGAGGGGCTCCAGGACCTCCAGGGGAGGTCGAGTCCCTAAACACCCTATGCGGGTGAGCGCAACCTATCGCTGGAAAACATCGCTCGACTCGCCATTGCGCTCCGACCTTGCTGACTTAGCGCGGGCTGCAGAAGATCAGGAGCCGAGATTAGTGGTGCACCGCCACTAGATGGCCAGGCACTGCTGTCCGACGACCATGCACAAGCCCTCAATATTTCAGGGAGATGTTGTCTAAGGCGGGATAATGAAATCCAGCTCTCGGATCGCTTCTTCCATAACCGTGTCATTTTCGGAGTACGGAATCGCCTCGCGTCCCAATCCAAAAAGTCCATACACACGCGTGAGAATGTTGAAAGCATCTCGACCTGCGTCCCCCTCCGCAAGAATGTACTTCTCCCAGAAATCCGACTGCGGTTCAGCTGACATTGGGACACTGGGAAACGATCTTGGTGGCCCCGGCGCCAGGCGTAGCTGGCGATAAACGAATCGGCGACACTGCACTCGGAAGCTCCACGGCCCAGCCATTGGATCAATCTCAGGCATCAATGAAAGCCGTACGAATCGGCAGCATTCAAGGGTGAACTCCACTAGAACGGTGCTATTGATGCGCAGTGGTTTACTATCCCTCTGATCCTTGTTGATCGACCAACCAAGGAACTCGGGATCCCCGAGCGCCATGGCCGTGAAGGTACCGTCGGGGTCGAGCCTCGCTGAGACGTCTTCTGCCCGATCGGCAACGAAGCTTCCCTCCTGGAAGGTTCCTCTGAACCCTCTGAGGCTGAAGCCGTGGTATCGGAGCGCTGGAAAGTTCAGAAGCCGACTCGCAACGCCGGACAGGCCATAGAAGTCGTCAAGCTCTCGCCTCGGATCGGGCGGAAGCGCCTGAATGACGTATACCGCCTGTTCTCCCCATTCGTTGCGCTCTTCTAGATCGTCGATCGCCTCATCGGCTTTGAAGTTCGCACTAGCGACGAGTGCGTGTCGGGACTCTGGCAGGGAACCAGCCTCCGGCGTCGGGCTGGTTGCCACCCTCATCGCATGGTGGATTTCCTCAGCCGACCACCAGTTCGTCTGATCCCCATAACGTTCCGCTATCCCGAACGCGCGAATCTCCTTGCCACTTTCATCCATCATCCGTTTGACGATCACGGGACGTCTATGGCCTTCTTGCACTGCAACCGAAATCAGAAAAAGGCCCTTTTCGGTAGATCCATCAGAGGAGTGCCAGCTCATTTCGATCTCGACCCGTGGGAAAAGACCATCCATCAAGACAGCCCGATATGCGCTGGGGTCGATCAGGTTCCTTGGAATAGGGGAAATCCCCACGGCGACATCGCCGCCAAGTTCAGGCGAGTTGTCAGTCCGAACGCCGAGCACGATGCAACCGCCAAAGCGCATGGCAAGCGACGCCACGTCCTTCCGAAGCTCCCATTTCCCCTTGGGTGTGAGCTTCGCCGCGCCATCCTCGATCTGATACGGCTCGCGGTGGAACTCGATCCAATCGCCCTCGCGGGTGCCCACGATGGCGCTGTAATCGGAGCTGGCAAGCACCTTCCTGAGATCAGCTTCGTTGGAGATCACGGCACATTTCCCCCAACGCTCTAGAAGGGCCATCGTTCCGTGGTCGAGGTTACCGGGCGGTCTCAGTCGCCGTTCTCCGAAACTCCAAAGTCCCTGTTCAATAGCACTTCCGACGGTGGTAAGCTTCTTATGAGAATGTATCTTCTAGAAAGGACTGCGCGTTGGAATCACACCTCGAAGCTGTCCCCGAAGGCCTGGCCCCAGTCCCGGTAGGTGATCCGACTCAGAACCCCGTGGCCGTGTATTTGGCCCGCCTCTCGCCCGGGTCCCGCCGCTCCCAGCAGGGGGCGCTGGCCACCATGGCCGAGATGCTCACCTCTGGGCGGATCGGGATCGACGAGCTGCCGTGGCAGCGCCTCGGCTATCAGCACACCCAGGCGCTCAGGGCGGCCCTTGCCGAGCGTTTCAGCCCGGCCACTGCCAACCGACACCTGGCTGCCCTTCGGGGGGTCCTCCGTGAGGCCTGGCGGCTTGGGCACATGACGGCCGAGGATCTGCAGCGGGCCATCGACCTTCCATCCGTACGAGGAGAGCGCCTTCCGCGAGGCCGAGCCCTATCGCGTGGCGAGTTGCGGGCTCTGTTCGAGTCCTGCCGCAAGGGGAGCCCCACGGATTTCCGCGACGCCGCTCTCATGGGAGTCCTCTACTGCGCAGGATTGCGACGTGCCGAGGTGGTCGCATTGGCGCTCTCTGACTACGACTCCGGCACGGGAGAGCTAATAGTGCGAGGCAAGGGCAACAAGGAGCGCACCGCCTTTATCGACAATGGTGCGGCCGAGGCCGTGGAGCAATGGCTCACCGCTCGAGGAGACGAACCGGGGCCATTGTTCTGTCCGGTGAGCCAGACCGGTCAGGTAATCATTCGCTCGATTACAGATCAAGCGGTTTACAGCATTCTTCAAACTCGTGCGGCGAAGGCCAACGTGCGGCCGTTTTCGCCGCACGATCTTCGCCGGTCGTGTGTTTCGGACCTGCTTGATGCTGGCGTCGACATCTCAGTGGTGCAGAGATTTGTGGGCCACGCCAGCATCACTACAACTGCTCGCTACGACCGCCGCGGTGAGCACGCCAAGAAGAGAGCCGCCAAGTCCCTCCATGTCCCATTCGTGGTTGATTCAGGACAACACGATGTAACGATTGAGGCGTCCAGAAAGAGCGCACTACGCTGACACCGACGGTCCGATCCACCGTTCAAAAGCCGCGTAAATCACTTCGAGCTTGCGGGCTTCGTCGACGGCCTCTCCGCTGGAGGACACCATTTGAGGTGAGATGATGTTTCTATGAGCATCAGTGCAGCTGAAGCGACGGTAATCGCCGGGCTTGTTGGAGGAGGAAGCGCTGTGATCGCCGCCACGCTTGCCACTATCGGCACCTACAAGGTTACGGAGCGGTCAGTTGAAGAGATCAAGAACGAAGGTGATCGACAACGTGAGGCGGACCGCACGCAACGTGAGCTTGATCGACAGCATGCATGGAACTTGGCAACGGAGGACCGAAGGCAGCAGCGCATCGAAGCTGCTTACCTGCAGCTTCAAACATACATAGCGGGTTGGTCGAACTACGCAGAGTGGCGTATCCGTATGTACGAAACCGATCCACCAACTCCCGCGCCCGCACTTCCAGTCCTGGACGCTCAAGACGTGGCGTTAGCATCATTACAGTCAAGTGCTGAAGTTGATGCCGCAGTGTCGACGTTTACTCAACGAATCCTTACCTTTCGTGTTCATGTCGGTGACTACGAATACTGGGAGCGAATGGCGAGTTCCGACTTACCTGGATCCATCGAGCAGCGCAGAGAATCTCGACAGCGCCTTGAGGCGTCGGCCACCAGGCTGATCGAGGCTGGTGAAGCAGTTCACAGCAAAATGCGAGAGGAACTTGCCGGATGGCGGCAGGTAGATGCCTAGAAGGGCGATGAGCACAGCATTTTCAGTTTGCTAACCCGTCCTTTGGCCCCAATGCGGCCGCAATCTCGGCAAACTCACCGCCGCCGCTTTTTCTTACCCTTGAGGGCTCGACGGGTCGATCGCCCCGCAGCAGTTGTAGCCGTTCCGATCGGGTGAGCGGCATAGAACGCCTTGCGGATAGGCCGTGGCGTGGCTTTGCGTTTGACGGATCCCGCAGTGGAGCGGACCGGGTGGATGGCTCGCCGCACTGGACGGGGGAGGAAACCTCGCATAAAGCTCATCGCAGTGTCTCCGTTTCGACGCTCTCCTCTACGTAGGGGTGAAGCTGGTGCGACAAGTCGCCGCCCCGATTGAAGCGGTGACTAAGACGGTGTAACCGGCGGTGGCACCGGAGATATTGAAATCAATCGTCGCATTACCCGCAGAGTTCGTCATCCCGGTGTCGGTGGACGTCACGGTCTTGTAGGCCTTGCTCAGGGTCACAGCAGCATTGGGCTGATTCGACGTAATCGTTGCGACCTCTTCGTAACCATCTGGCGGGGAGTCGTTGGAAAGACTGATCGAACACGAAGGTGACGCTCCGCCTCCACCTGATGGTGGCGATATCGGCGGCGGCGGCGGCGGTTGAGCAAAGACGGGGGTTCCATAGAACCCCGAAGTGCCGTAGTCGAATACGCCACCGTCTGAAGCAATGAAGCGGTATCCGCTGCCGCTCGCGGTGGCTGTCATACCGACAATCGGCTTATTCAAGACGATGCTGCCGGTCGATCCGTAGAACGGCGCGTTGTAGGCAAAGATCCCGCCATCTGACGCCACTAGCCAATAACCACTGGTAGCCGCATCCGCAGCCATGCCAACCACGGGTTTATTGAGTTGGATTGAGCCGGTCGATCCCCAGAAGGGGACGCCGTAGGCGAAAATGCCGCCATCTGAGGCCACGAACCAGTACCCGCCCCCATTGCTGGCAGCCGTCATGCCAACGACCGGCTTGTTGAGGATCATCGACCCAGTCGAACCCAAAAACGGGGCGTTGTAAGCAAAGATCCCGCCATCGCTGGCGACCAACCAGTAACCACCCGTAACCGGATCGATAGTCATACCCACGATCGGCTTGTTGAGGTGAATCGAACCTGTCGAACCCTGGAACTGAGCGTTTCCAAAAGTGAAGATGCCGCCGTCCGAGGCGACGAGGTAGTAACCACCTCCGTTGGGTGTCGCAGCGATTCCGACGATCGGCGCATTAAGTGCGGTTTGTTCGCCCAGATAAGGGGCGTCACCGCAAGCCGCTACGTACCCACCATTGGTGACGATCCAATAGCCGCCATCGTCCGGCGTTGCTGCCATCCCTACCACGGAGCTGCCGTAAGGGAACGGAGCCGTTTGAGCGCAGGTGGCGGCGCTGACATGTGGCTTGAGAGCTGCATCGCCCGGATCTGGTGAAATGGCGAGCGCATAGAAGCCAGCGATTAGCAAAACTGAAGTCGCAACACCCACTCTGGACAGAGCTCGCAGGAGGGGTGAAATCACCTGACCGATCACTTGGGATCCCCGATCTGTGTCGTCGCCAATCCAACCGGGGAAAGCATGCCACCTGATTCGGACCAGGTGCTTGGGAGCCTTTGGAGGGGCGTCACCTCTTTCTGGGTCAAAGCAGATTAAGTATCGTTTCCTGACATGGCGGGGGAAACCAGAGCGATGAGATCCCAGGAGCGGTACGACCGATTCGCCGAAGCGGTCGACACGCCAATGCTGGTCATAACGATCCTCTGGCTGCCAGTGTTGATCGTTCCGCTCATGACCCCGGTTCATGGGTCGGTGGCCGCATCGCTTGCCACGATCGACTACACAGTCTGGGCGCTCTTCGCCCTGGAATACATCGTCAAGTTCTCGTTGGCCCCAGATCGATGGCGATACTTCAAGACGCATCTGCTCGATCTGATTATCGTGGTGGTGCCGTTCTTCCGACCGTTGCGACTACTGCGCCTCGCACGGGTGGGGGTCGTGTTCGCTGAGGTTCTGAGGCGAGCCCGATCGATTCTTACTCACAACGGATTCCACTTTGTCGTGCTTGCTGCCGCGACGCTCGTCTTTGTCTGTGCCGGTCTAGTAACCGTTGCCGAACGAAACGCTAAGGGTGCGAATATTCACGACTTCGGTCAGGGGTTGTGGTGGGCTGTGGTTACGGTGACCACGGTCGGATACGGCGACCGCTATCCGATTACTCCATTCGGCCAAGGCGTGGCCGTGTTCTTGATGTTGGTTGGAATCGGGCTGATCGGCGCCTTGACGGCGACTATTGCCAGCTATTTCGTCCACGAGCGGACAAATGCGACTGAGGAGCGTTTGCAGCGGATCGAGGCGCTCCTTACGCAGCTCGTTGGTGATGGTAATGGGGTGGTTGATTTCGATGGACAGGTAGATGCTGGGACCAGTGTTCCTAGGGGGAGGAACATGCGAGCTGAGGGCCCTTCAACATTGACCCCCCATCATTGACGTTCGTAATCGATCTGGGGCCCCAGGCTGGGCACTCTCGGGCCCAGATCGAAAGGATGGGGATAACCCAGGCGCACTCTCTGACGGCGTCCCGTGGTTTTGATTGATTGACGCAATCCAGTGGGCTCATCGATTCGGCAAATGGTTTCCAGATGCCTTGCCGGTGGGTTCCGAACATTTCGCGATTACTGGCCCCTAACGCAGTATTTTTGATGCTCATGGCGCCAGACGACACGGCACAGCGAAAGCTGATCCAGCTTCTTGACTATCCGAGGGAGGAGTTAGGTACGGAGATCAAGGACTGGCTCGACCTAGCCGAAAGGTCGGTTCGCGCTGATTTGGCTCGTGAACTTCTTGCGCTCGCGAATCATGGGGGAGGTTACGTTCTATTCGGTTTTATCGATCAAACTACGGGTTGGATCCCGTCGGGACCCTGTCCGTACGATCTCACAAAGTATTCGCAAGATGAAATAAACAACATCTTGAAGAAGCATGCTGAGCCAACGTTCGAGTGTGGTGTTCACCATCTCAACAGTTCGTCAGGGACACAGCACGTCATCATTGAAGTGCCCGGTGGACATCGGGTACCGATTCGCTCCAAGGGCGGCCCACCAGGCTCCCGACTTGTTGATCACACGTACTACATCCGTCGACCTGGGCCGGAATCCGCACCGCCGCAGGATGGTCGTGAGTGGGGCGAACTCATCTCCAAATGCGTGGAGAACGACAGAGAGCGTCTCATCGAGTCGTTTCGACGCGTTACCTCAATACTCGGCCCGACGGATACGGCGGCCCATCTCCTCAACCAAGCTGTACCAAGCGTTGAGAGGCTTCGGGACTGGCAGAATGAATCTGTTGCTCGACCACGAGCTATCGACGCTCAACTAGCCGAAGAGTACGAGAGTGGCTTTTGGAGCTGTGCCTATGTGGTAGGTCCCGTTGATCCCGCACCCAGCCTGGCGGGCTTCAGGACCCTCCTCACAGAGGTGAAGGGGAGCGAGACCGGGTGGCCGCCATGGCTCTCGCTCGATAACCGCCCTGGTATGGAGGCTCACGTCGTTGGAGATCTGATCGAATGCTGGTTACGAGAGACGCCAGATGGTGATTTCTGGCGAGCGAACCCTTCCGGTGAAATGTTTTTGATGCGTCGCCTTCAGGAGGACGTGGACTTCCCGTCGCAGCCCACCGGATCATTCTTGGACGTTACGTTGCCAGTATGGCGAGTCGGGGAGTGCTTGCTTCATGCCACTCGGTTGGCTCAAAGATTGGAAGCATCAACTATTTCCGTAATCTTTAGTTGGAAAGGCTTAGAGGGACGAGAGCTGCGGGCCTTGGCGAGCCCGACTCGGTCTCTTATGCCTGGCAAGATTTGCCACGAAGACGAAGTTAATACTTCAACAACGCGAAGCGTTACCGAGGTAGTCGAGACGCTTCCTGAGATCGTTCAGCACCTGCTGACACCGCTGTACGCACGGTTCGATTTCTTCGATCCGCCGACCGGCTTCTACGCCGGAGAGCTAAGTCGGATGCGCACTGGGACTTAGAGACACGATTTGCGCACCTGAGGCCGTTGATCTGGGCACTCTACGGGCACTAAGCACTTGGCAACAACTGGCAGCAGCCGCTCTGAGACGTCGGAAAGAGGCCAGGTCAGATGGGATGTTTCAGATGGGTGCAGGTCAGGCTAGGCGGCCAAATCGAACCGCTAGGTTGTGAGTTCGAATCTCACCCCCGGAGCATTTCTCTTCGTTCCCGCTGGTCAGCGGCGGTAGGTCCAGCACCTCACCTTCACCCCCACCCTCGTCGCACGCGTCACGCGCGATCTCCTGGTGAAGCTCTCACGATCGGCACCACCCTCGAGCTCTCGGGCAACCGGTTGCGCACCCAGGATCGTCCGATATCGACATCGGTCGGACTTCTCCTGACGTAGTTGGTTGCGGGGATCGAGTACCGAGGCCTGAGCCCGATAGAGGAAGGCCACACCCCGCTGACGGCCGCAGCACGGACGCCGGTTCAGGTCACCCTACAAACGTTGCTTTGACACGTTGTGACGATGCGACATACAGGAGAACAAGTATGTTCGGCAAAATATCGACAATCGTACCGAAGTGAGACTTTTCTCCTGCGAGCTGCCAAATAATGAGACAGGAGGGCCACAGCAAACTCAGCACGATGCAGTTGCTGATTACCGCCTTCTTTCTCTGGAACATCAACCCGAGTACCACGATTGCGTAGACCGCCAGTAGAAGATTCGTCGTGACGTACAGCAGAAGACCGCCAAGAGGTACGCCAGAGAATTGCTCTCTCGCAGCCAGAGAGGGATCGTTGTACAGCACTATTGCTCCGCCGGTCAGGACGAGTCCGTGGATCAGCTGGTACGCCAGCAGAACCACAATGACCAGCAGCCAGCCTCGAATACCCTGTCGTCGGTTTAGATCCTCGGCTGCCCTGTTTCCAGGCGCTTCTGCTTGAGCGATCATTGACCCGATCCCTTCGCGAACGGCCGGTAACCGTGAGGCTACCTCCGAGGCCCTGCTCTCAACCCGCTCGGAACTGTCGAATATCGAGCGGGTCTCGGAGCGTCTTCATACCGAGGAACTGGGGCAGTCATTCCGAGCTCGGCCGAATCAACGAATACGGTCGTCGACGGTCAAGCGAAGTGGTTCGTCATTCCTAAGGCGCCACGGCGGGTCGCGCGCTGTAGATACCAACGCAGAACGCCCGACAGCGGCCGCAAAATGCCACTCAGTGCGACACCCATGGTCTGAGTCAAGACCGACTTCGATGGTTCGATTGGATCTGGCGCTACTGACCAGTCCTCCACCAAAGAGCGGAAGCCCGGAGCGGAAGTTGTCAGACCCGAAAATGTGACCCGTACGCCGTCCTCCCAGGCAACAAAAACCTCCTCGAATTGAATCCCGCCAGCCTTTACTTTCCTTCTTGCTCCGATCCCGGTTGCCAACGGACCGACGACTTCGGCTTTGCTGACGCCAGTGCACCAGGTGTTCCAATTGCCAATATCCGCGAGCATGGCGAAGACATGAGACGACGGTGCTTGCACCGACACCTCGTTCGACACCACCAGAGGCGCCCCGGCAAGCCAACTGCCATCGCGTTGTTCGAGGCGGTAAGAGGGCATCAACGCCACGCTACCTGGTGGGACTTGGAAGGCATGGAGGGCGCGTCGTGACTTTGGCCCGGCGAACCGGGATGGCGCTGTGAGACGATGCAACTGTGGGCGACATTCACGAATCTGAACGCCTGACGGTCGAACTGGACGCGCATCTGGAAAAGAGCGATCTCCAGATTCTCGAAAATGGCCTGGACCTATTCAATCGATCGACGCCCTTCGGGGGTGACCGGATCAAGGTTCCTTTGGCCGTGTGGTTACGCCGGGATGGATCTGTCCTCGGGGGCGTTTACGGAGACACTCATTACGGGTGGCTCTATCTCGGCACCCTCTGGGTTGATGACGAAGTGCGAGGCCAGGGGTGGGGAGCTCGCCTCATTGACGCCTTCGAGGCCGAGGGGGTTGCACGGGGTTGTCACGGAGCGTGGGTCGACACGTATGGGTTCCAAGCGCCCGGCTTTTACGAGCGAATGGGCTATCAAGAGTTTGGGCGCCGAAGGACTTTCCACCCGGATCCGCCCGCCTCTTCTACTGGAAGCAACTGTCGTAGTCGACTACCACTCCCTAGCTCGGCGGTATGGGGCACGTGACCTATTTGTGCTGATCACGGACGAGAAGAGGCAGCCGGACTGGGACAGTTTTAGGCCACATGGAAGACCTTGCACCTACGGCCACTCGAAGCTGTCTTCGTCAATGTTGGGCCCGGATACCTCTGGTTTACTGGAGCCACGAGAACAACTGTGTAGGACGACGACCGCGATGAAGACGAGGAATTTTTAACGAGTGGGCTATCGACCACCGGGCTCGGGGCCGCTCCAGAGGCACCGCTGGATCGGCCGAGTGCCTTCGGTTTTCCTTATTGCGGCCCTCACGATCTCCGCAGTTCTGATTGGATTCTTTCCCGCCGCGTCGGCATCGCTCGGCACAGCCAACGGCGGTCCACAGCGGATCATTGTCGACACCGATCTCTCCCTGTGGTGGGACGATGCGACAGCGATCGGGATGGCCAACGTTCTTCAACAACGTGGCAAGGTCCAGATCCTCGGGATCATGTCGGATATTCGCAACCCCGAGGCCGCCGCCGCGCTCGATGCCATCGATACCGCCTACGGTCACGCCAAGATTCCGATCGGAGCCGTGGCCGACAGTTCCGCCAACACGGCTCTACACGGATACAGCGACGTCCTTGTGGCGCAGTTACCCCACGCGATTCGAAACAGTTCGCAAGCCCATCCGGCCGTCGATCTATATCGTCGATTGTTAGCGGACCAACCAGACCACAGCGTCACCGTCGTCGCGATTGGGGGCGACACCAACTTGGCAGGCCTGCTCCGATCCGGGCCCGGTCAAGGCAGCTCGCTCCGCGGGAGAGCACTTGTCGCGGCCAAAGTGAAGAAGCTGGTGATTGAAGACGGGCTGTTCCCCAACGGCGGTCCGCCCTTCACGAACGAAAAGCTCGACGCGGCCGCCACTAGGTCCGTAGTGGCCAGTACCGGCTGGCCGACGGCGATCGCGTGGGTCGACGGGTTTGCCGGCATCAACACCAAAGTCGGGGGCACCCTGTGTTCCACCGTGTCCCCAAAAAACCCAATGCGCATCGTGTACACGGATCTCTTCCATTGCGGGCCACCGGGAGACGGTGATTGGGACGGCCCGACGATGTTGTACGCGGTCGACGGTGGTTCATCCGGAGTCTTCTCAGAGCTAGGGGATGGTGGCGCCGCTGTGATCAACAGTGAGGGCGGATTGTCCTGGGGGTCAGGAGTGGGCCATCCGAAAGAGGTCTATGTGCATGTGGCGAATCAAGCGGAGCTCAACGCGAGAATCAACTCGCTTATCGAAAGTTCGTGATCTGGAGCGATAACCACGCCGAGCCGGCGTACCGGGGCTTCGTCAAGACGGCGGGAGGATGTCGATCCGGTCCAAATCGGGCCTCTGACAACGATGACGGTCCCAGCCTCCCGGCATACGCCGGTTATCCTCCGCGAGGCTCCCCAAGGTCGCTAGTTTGCCTTCGGTGCCTGGCACCGAAGGGTCAGTGAGCCCAACTGGGGCGACCTCGATCGTGGCAGTCACGCCGCTGACCGTCATTGTCGCCACGCGCGAGGGAGCCAGGACGCTCGAGTCGTTGTTGGCGGCGCTGACACCACAGCTTCGGTCATCCGGCGCTGATGCGGTCATAGTCTGCGGTTCGGGAGAGCCCGCCCCAGCGGGATTGGACGGCTCCGTGACTTGGATTTCCACCGAATCGCGCAACATCTTGGAACTCCGCCAGATCGCGATAGAGCGGGCCCGGGGCGTGGTGCTTGCATTTGGGGAGGATCACGCGTTGCCCGGGCCCGAATGGGTCGACGCGGTTCTCCGTGCCCACCTCGAACATCCCTACGCCGCCATGGTCGTCGGATGCCTCGTCAATGCCACGGACGCCACCGTTGCGGGCCGGGCGAACTTCCTCGCCTTCGCGGCCCCGTTCACTCCACCGATGAAGACCTTGCCCGGACGGCCACCCCCCTTTTCAACCGTCTCCATCAAACAGCGCGAACTCGAATTCCCGCTATCCAACCCCGGCGACATCGAAAGCAAGCTTGTGCCCAAACTGATCGAAGAGGGAGGGGCCGTTTGTGATGACCGCATTATCGTCCACCATTACCAGGATCACGGAGTCCAGTGGTCAGTGGTCAACGCCTTTGTCAACGCTCGTGCGAATTACGGCTATGCACACGAGACCGCGGGTCGAGCCAACCGAAACGAGGTACTTCGCTGGATCTGCTCCACGCTCGTGGCCCGCCAGATCCGCGAAGTGTGGGCTGGCCGCTCGATGATGCGTTCGCCGTTTGACCTTGTGCTCGGCACCGTCCTCTCGGCTGCGACCGGCCTGGGCGCCCTCGTGGGGACAGTTGCCGGCCCCGGTCGGGCGGCCGAGCGGGTCGCGTAAGTGCCAGCATGAGGCACCGGCGCGAACCAAGTACGGTCGGAGCACGGAAAGGGGGTTGACATGTCCGATAAGTCTCCCCGAAAGACCGCTACCAAGAAGTCCGGCAAATCGCTCAAAGAAAAGCGCCAGGCCAAGAAGGACAAGGAGCAGGCTCGCAAGGAGTTCGGTCGCTGACACTGCCGGGTGTTGACCGACCCGGCGCGCGGGGGCAAGTCCGTCTTCCCTAACGCCGCTTACACGCGAGTTCAGCCCGAGAAGTGTGGGAGAGTCACCAACGACAACCGACCCGGCTCGTGATAGACCGCCTGCTCGGCAACCCGCAGGACAGTGGCGGTGGCCGGCGGCTCTCCGGTGCCCAGATTGCGGGCGTAGACGGGATGGGCCCCGCTGGAGATCTGGACCCGCAAGCGGTGACCCGTCGCGAAGATGTGACCGACGGGCCACAAGGCCACCACCGCCGTAAAGGTGCCGTCCGCGTTCCGGCGGATGGATGTGGGGTCGAAGCGCTGTAGTCCGTCGCACACGTTGACAGACCGGCCGTCGGGTGACACGTCGCAGATCCGGACGAAGAAGTCGGTATGGTCCAGGCTCGAGCCCACATGCAGCTCCGCCTTCACCGGACCTACGAGCTCGAGAGACTCCCCGAGTTCGTCGGAGGTGTAGAGCAGGACGTCAGGACGGGCCTCGAGAGGCCGATTGTCGACGGTGCCCCCGGTAAGCATTCCGATGCCGCCCATCGACGGCGTCGGGTTGGCGGGGTCGTAGCAATAGCGGTCGGGCTCCGACGGACCTTCGGGCAGCACAGGCGCGAGGCGGCCTCCGGTGTGGAGGTACCAGTTGGTCGGCTTTGAGCGAGGGGGCCAGTCCGGCAGGTCGCGCCACCTGTCGCCGTCGCCCTGCACGTGCACCTTGACCGGGGTGGGCTCGAGCAGTCCCTCCCGGCCGAGCAACCAGGTGTCGAACCAGTCCAGCGGTGCGTCGGTCATGCCACCCTCTCCGCCCCCGCCGAGGTGTCCGCCGGCACCGATGCGCAGATGCACGGGCGCGGGCGAGGTGCGCAGGACGGCGTAGTCCTCGAGCACACCTGGCAGCGGGTAATCGTGCCAGCCGTCGACGAGCAGGGTCGGCACAGTCCAGTCCGCCAGAAATGGACGGAAGTTGACGGGGTTCCAAAAGTCGTCCCTTGCGTCGCCGTGAGCGAGCTGCTCCCGGTAGAGCTGCAAGTCGACGCCGGTGAGCCGTTGGATCACCTCACCCAGCGGCAGGTGGTCGAAGCCCGCCTTCATCTCGGCCATGCGCCGTTCGATGCCCTCGGCGGAGATGTCATTGGTTGGGGTGGCGTTGGCCTGCTTGTTGAACTGGGTGGCGCCGAGATCCCAGGGGATGATGACCTCGAGGGCCAGCGAGCCACCTGGGTACCACGAGTAGGCCCGGGTCGAGGTCGACAGCGCGACGGCCATGGCCTTGAGGTGGGGCGGCTTGGTGGAGGCCAGGGCCCACTGGGTGAAGCCCATGTAACTCGCGCCGCAGGTGCCCATGCGGCCGTTGAACCACGACCGGGAGGCGATCCAGTCCGCCGTATCGCGTCCGTCCCCCGCTTCGGCGAAATAGCTGTGCGTGCCGCCGGAGCCGTCGGTGCCCCGGCACGCTTGCAGAACGTACCGGTAGCCGCGAGCGGCGAACTCCGGTCCCATGGCCGAGGCGAAGTTGACCCTGCCATAAGGCGTGCGCTCCAAGATCGTGGGGGCGTTGTCAATGCCCACGGGGTGGTACACGTCGGCGAGCAGCACCGTCCCATCCGATGCCTTGACCTTGACGTCTCGCTCGACCTCGACTTCGTTTGTGCGCTCCCGCATGCCGAGCCCCCTTGCGACTGGCCGTCTGGCAACCGACAAGGTCAGACGTTAGGTCAAGTCTCTACCCCACCTCCGAAGAACGACGTTGACTCCAGACCGGGGCACGGGGATACCTCATTCGTTCACAAACCCAAAGTGTTGCCAGTTACCGGGCACCCCGCAGTTCGTGCACGCCACGGGCGCCGAACTCGATCCCCGATCCAGCCATCAACGTGGGCACGGCTGGCGAAACGAGGAGGTCGCCCGGTGAGGCCACACCGACCATCCCGCGCTGCGATGTGACTGCGATTCCGGCTATGTCACCGTCTCGCATCTCCACCTCCCCGGTGTGCAGACCG
>Ga0210390_10001452_pt1 | contig 22692 bp, 14 predicted proteins | sample IncBWH11OmetaG_FD_161050 | JGI IMG/M metagenome (GOLD analysis project Ga0210390, IMG submission 161050) | Forest soil microbial communities from Barre Woods Harvard Forest LTER site, Petersham, Massachusetts, United States - Inc-BW-H-11-O ... | reverse complement strand
CGAGCTTCGCAGGGTCGGTGGTCGCGTCCAGTTTCGTAGCCACCACAATCCGCGGCTTGTTCGTCAGCGCTTCGCTGAACGCCGCTAGCTCACCTTCAATAATTTCGAACGCCTTGATCGGATCCATCTCCGCCGTGTCGCTCGTATCGATCAAATGAACCAGCAACCGCGTGCGCTCCACGTGCCGCAAAAATCGAATTCCCAGCCCCGCGCCTTCGCTGGCGCCTTCGATCAGTCCCGGAAGGTCGGCCACCACAAACGTGCGCCCCAGTTCCGTCCCGTGCCCGCCGGTCCCGCCATCCGCATTCACCACGCCAAGATTTGGTTCCAGCGTCGTGAACGGATAATTCGCAATCTTTGGCCGCGCCGCGCTGATCACCGAAATCAGCGTCGATTTGCCTGCATTCGGAAATCCCACCAGCCCAACGTCCGCCAGAAGTTTTAGCTCCAGCCGCAAATGCCGTTCTTCGCCCGGCTCGCCTTCTTCTTTTTCGCGGGGAGCCTGATGCCAGGGCTTGGCAAAATGTTGATTTCCCCGGCCGCCCTTGCCACCTTGCGCCACCAGAACACGCTGCCCCGGTTTTTTCAAATCCGCCAGCAGTTCCGATCCGTTGCTGTTATAAACCAGTGTGCCTACCGGCACTTTCAGGATCATGTCCTCGCCGGAAACGCCTGTGCAGTTTGACCCTTCGCCGTGCCGCCCGCGGTCCGCCTTGAACTCGCGATTGTAGCGGTAACGCAGCAACGTATTATCATTGGGATTTGCTTCCAGATAAACGCTTCCGCCGCGGCCGCCGTCGCCGCCGGACGGTCCGCCCCGCGGGACGTACTTCTCCCTGCGGAACGCCACGCAACCGTTTCCGCCGTCTCCGGCCTTCACCGCAATTTTTGCTTCATCAACAAACATATATTTTTTCGATTCGCCAGCCGCGATCCTGGCTACTCCGCTGCAACTCCGCCCATAAAACAAAAACGGCCCCGGCGGATGGACCGGGGCCGCTGGAAACTCCCTCGGTTAGCTGGCGGCCTTTTCCGTCTCCGCTGGTTTGATGTTCACAAAGCGCCCGCTGCGGCCCCGATCCTTAAACTCGACGTAGCCGGTCACCAGCGCGAACAGCGTGTCATCCTTGCCCTGCGCCACATTTTCCCCAGCGCGATGCTTGGTGCCGCGCTGCCGCACGATAATCGTTCCTGCGTTGACCAGCTGCCCGCCGAACCGCTTGACGCCCAGCCTCTGCCCGTGTGAATCGCGGCCGTTTGTAGACGAACCGCCGCCCTTCTTATGTGCCATCGCTAATTCCTCGCTTCGTCATGGCCGGTCTTGGACCGGCCAACCAAAATTTCGAAGATTTACAGCTTGATCTCGCTGACCTGCACGGCCGTGTAATTCTGCCGGTGCCCGCGTTGAATCTTATACTGGTTGGTCTTCTTGTACTTCAGAACGGTGAGCTTCTTCGCCCGGCCCTGCTCCACGATCTTACCAGTAACCGTCGCTTCGGATGCGTCCGTGCCCGCCAGCATCTTCTTGTCTTCCGTCTGTACGGCAAGCACAGTTCCGAATTTCACCTGTTCGCCCACATCGCCCTTCACGCGCTCGATGCGGATGGTGTCGCCGGGTGCGACACGATATTGCTTTCCCCCGGTCTTGATAACGGCGTACATCGATCCTCCAAGGCCTCTAGACAAACTCCAATTATACGGTCCGGCCCGCCCAACCGTCAACGAACCGTTTTCGAACAAAATGTAGTAGCCGAACTTCAGATCGGCCAGCCTTTCGTCTTTTCTTTTTCGTCTTGGAAAATCCGCCACAAAAACCTTCTAGAGAAAACGGTTCGCAAGACCATTTTCATTTCTAAAGGCACATGCATGGAAACTCTTTGGTTTTGCGCAGGGTTTAATATCATTGATTCTAAAAGAGTTACGTGGGAACGCATCGCCGTCACTCTACCCGCCATGAACCTCTTTCGCCTGGCTCACCGCGTTCCCGTCCCCTCTTTTCAATTCGCGGAAAACGATGGTAGACAACACTGTCATTCCGCCAAGCACGTAAAACGCGCGATGAATTCCGTGGATAAATTGCGCCGGATTCGAGCGAAACCGATCGGGCAGAAAGAACGCCGTCACCAACGAAGCCGAAGCCACCCCAAAACTGATTGACATTTGCTGCATCGTGCTGGCAATCGAACTTGCGGCGCTGGCTTCTTCCTCGGAAATGTCTGCATAAACCAGCGTGTTCATGCTTGTATATTGTAGCGAAGTGAAGAATCCATAGCAGAACACCATTGTCACAATAAGCCAAACCGGCGTTCCCAGACCAATCGTGGAGAACAGCAAGATGAGAACGCCGATGATGATGGTGTTGGAAATCAGCACGAAGCGATAACCAAAGCGCGCCAGGATTTTCGGCATGGTCATCTTCAGGCTCATCGCCGCGAATGCCTGCGGCATCATCAGCAAGCCAGACTGGATCGGAGTGAACCCCAGGCCCACCTGATACAAAAGCGGAAACAGAAAAGGAATCCCGCCAATGCCCAGGCGTGTCAGGAAACTGCCGCTCACAGCCGCTCGAAATGTTCGAATGCGAAAAAGAACCAGTCGGAGCAAAGGATGCGCGGTTTGCGTAGCGTGCAAGCCGTAACCCGCAAGAAGACACAAGGAAAGCACCAAAAGACCCACAATTTCCATGGTGCTCAGCGTGTGCTCGCCGAACACTTCCAGCACATACGAGAGCAGCGCCACTCCCGCGCCGAACAAAATCAACCCGACGATGTCAAGCGGATCGGTATGTTCGCGGTAGTCCGGCAAATGCTTGTACACTAGATATAGCCCGATCAAACCAATCGGAATATTCACGAAGAAAATCAGCCGCCAGTGAAAATATCCGACAATCAAACCTCCGGCGATCGGCCCGAGCATCGGCCCGATCAAACCTGGAATCGCCACAAAACTCATGGCGCGAACCAGTTCGGACTTGGCGAAAGACCGCACCATCGTCAACCGCCCGACGGGCACCATCATGGCTCCGCCGAAGCCCTGCAAAATGCGGAAAGCCACCAGCAGGTGAATATTTGTCGATATGCCGCAGAGAAATGATCCCAGCGTGAAGACGCCGATGGCCGAAGCAAAAACGGCGCGCGTTCCGAAGCGGTCGGCCATCCACCCGCTGATGGGAATGAAAACGGCCAGGCTGAGCGTGTAACTCGCCAATACCGATTTCATGCTGAGTGGAGCAACGTGCAGAGCCGCGGCGATCGCCGGCACCGCCGTGTTTAAAATCGTGGTATCGAGCGATTCCATGAAGAATGCCACCGCAATTATCCAGGGCAGCAATCGTTGCGCGGCATCGGACAGTACCGGCGGCGAGAGAGCCTGAACCGGGCTTGCGGAATTTCCGTTCATGGGATCAGCGTGCACAGGCCTCCAGCAGCTATCTCACCAATCGTCCTTCCATCTTAGAAATCAAACCTGTAACCCAGAATCATCTTGGTGATCAGGTGGTCGGTTGATCGTGTCACACCGACTCCCACTCCGAAGTTGATTTCCCACTTCGGAGAAACATTCAGATCGATAGCGGGAAAAATCTGCTGTTGCTGTTGCCACACCGGATAGAACCCCGTTACCGGTCCGTCCGACCCGTAGTACTCAAAGCCACCGGTAATTTTTGGCGTAAAGTCATAGCTCACTTTCACTGCAGGCGAAAATATAAACCCCTGATTTGCCGTCAATCCATGGAGAGACTTATCGAACGCCGGATTGAACGCGAAATACCACCGTCCTAGTTGCTTGTCGATAATTGGGCGCAACTCGTAGGTCCATGTGTCCGTGGAGAACTGCCGCCTTTGGTAACCAATTTCCTGAGAAAGGCTCAAGCCCACGGGCCAATTCCATTTTTTCGGAATGCTGAATCGCGGCCGGATATGATCGCCCACCCAATCCCATCCCAATCCGTTTTGTGCTGCGGTAAAAATGTAAAATCCGGTCTCGAACCAGTCCGTGAAGCCGTGTGTGATTTCCACCGTCTCGTGCAACTGGTGATTGGTGGGATATACGCCGTCAACTCTGGTCTTGAATCCCTGAAACGTGAAATTGCTGTGCAGTTCCACCATGGTCTTACCGGGATCGACCAGCTCCGAACCGTAAACCTGAATTTCGTAATTGTCTTGCGCGCGCGCTCCGACGGCGCCCACAAAGAAAACAACGAGAGCCACCACGCAAACAATAGAACAACGGCTCAATCGAGTCGGCAATTGGCAACCACCCCGTGCTTACACCGCGCTCCAGTAAGATGCTTCAGAAAAACACTACGTGTCCAGAGTTCTTTGCCGCACCACTTCCATTGAATCTATGCGTGCGGGTGAGACTTGTCGTAAATATCCATTAATTGGCGTATGGAAGCGTGTGTATATTTCTGCGTTGTCGACAGCGACTGGTGGCCAAGCAATTCCTGAATAGCGCGAAGATCGGCCCCATCCGCCAGCAAGTGCGTCGCGAACGCGTGCCGCAGGGAGTGCGGATGCAGATCCCAGTTGATATTCACCAGCCGAACATATTTCTTCACGATGCGGCCCACGCTGCGCTGCGTCAGTCTTCTGCCCATGTAGTTCAGGAATATCGCGTCGGGATTCGTGCCCCCTTCCCGGCCATAATTCGCGCGTAACAGTTTTTCGCGCTCCGGCCAATACAACGCCAGAGCTTCCGCCGCCTTGACGCCATAAGGCACGATGCGCTCTTTCCGCCCTTTGCCGATGACGCGCACAACTCGATCCTTCTGATCCATGTCCACAAGGTTCAGCCCTGTTAGCTCGCTGACGCGCAACCCGGCGGCATAAAGAAGTTCCAGAATCGCGCGGTCCCGCCGCAGCAGCAGACCATCCTCCAGCTTGATTACTGCCGTTGTGGCCATCAGCGCCGCGACGTCCCCACCCTTCTTCTGCCTTCGGCCCGAGCCTGGATTTTGTATGGTCGCCAACTGGTCCAGAAATCCGCTCATCTCCTCCGCCGACAGTACGGATGGTATGCGTTTCGGCAGTTTGGGAGTGGGCACAAGGCGCGCCGGATTGTCTTTCAGTGCGCCTTCCCTAACACAGTATTTGAAGAATGAACGCAAAGCTGCCAGTTTTCGCGCAATGGAACTTTTTTCCAGGCCGGCTTCGTGTAAATGTCCGATGTATTCGCGAATGAACTGATGCTTGATCTTGGCGATGGGCGGGGTGCTCGTCCCCGGCGGAGTCAGAAAGGTCTGGAATTGCTCCAGGTCCTTGCCGTAATTCGCGATGGTGTGCGGCGAGGCATTGCGCACCGACCGGAGATATTCCATGAATTTGTCAATGAACCTCTTCATCCCACCTCCCCGCTCAATTATAGAAGCAACTTGGGCGGCAGGCGGCACTTTAGAAAGAACAGTTATTTTGTTGAACGAGCTGGCCGGGGCAGCTGGTCCGGCTATGACTTCACCGCCACCGGAACTTCTTCAGGCTGCGGCGCGCTCGCAGGTTTTTCCTCGGGCGCCAACTTTTCCCAATCGCATCCTTCTTTAATGCAGGTGTAAACTGTGCCGATTTTGGATTTCTTCTCAACCACGAACGGCGCTCCGCACTTCGGGCAAGGCTCCGCGATGGGCATGTTCGGCGATGTGAAATCGCAATCGGGATAACGAGAGCAGCCGTAGAATACGCGGAATCTCCCGCGGCCGCCTTTCCCCATGCTGCCGCGCTTCACAAATTCGCCTTCGTTGCACTTCGGGCATTTGATGCCCATAGTGATGGGCCGCGTGTATTTGCATTTCGGATAGCCCGAGCAACCGATAAATTCGCCGAAGCGGCCGTGTTTCTTCACCAGTCCGTTACCGTCGAGCGGGCACTTTTCATCCAGAGGCTCATCCGGTTGGTGCGCAATTCGGGTACCTGCCACCAGGCGCCGGGTCGTCTTGCAATCCGGATAGCCGGTGCAAGCAAGAAATGCGCCAAAACGGCCGCGCTTGAGCGCCATTTCCTTGCCGCAGTTCTCGCAATATTCCACCTTGTTTTCGGCGTCTTCCGGAATCTCCTCGGAAAGATCCTGAATGAAGTCGCAGTCCGGATAACGCGAGCAGCCCAGGAAGAAACCATGGCGGCTGATGCGTTCCAGCAGTTCGCCTTCGCCGCACTTTTCGCACTTTTTCCCGGTCGGGATTCCGGCTTTGTACGAAATCATTTCGTCGCCGGCCTTATCCAGGTCGATGATGAACTTTTCCCAGAATTCCTTCACAGACTCGCGCCAGGGCAGCTTGCCCTCTTCGATTTCGTCGAGTTCTTCTTCCAGCCGCGCCGTGAATTTCACGTCGAACACGTCTTCGAAGCTCTTGATCAACAATCCGCAGACGCGCTCGCCCAGCATGGTTGGCGTAAAGCGGCCCTGATCCTTCTTCACGTATTCGCGCTCCACAATCGTGGAGATAATCGAGGCGTACGTGGAAGGCCGCCCGATGCCATCCTCTTCCAATTCTTTCACCAGCGTCGCTTCCGTGTAGCGCGGCGGAGGTTCCGTAAAGTGTTGGTCTGGCCGGATGGAATCCAGCTTCAGCACCTGGCCTTCGGTTACCCGCGGCAGTGTCTTGCCCTCGCCCTCATCATCCTTTTCGTCGTCTTCGCGATCTGAATGTACCGCCGGGATCTGATATACCTTCAGGTATCCGTCGAACTTCATGATTGATCCGGTAGATCGGAAAGTATAGTCCGCGGCCGAAATGTCGATGGTCGTCTGGTCGTACACCGCCGGCAACATTTGCGATGCCACAAATCGCTGCCAGATCAGCTGGTACAGCTTGAAAACGTCGTCCTCCAGATACTTGCGCACATCTTCCGGCGCGCGCGCCACGTCCGTAGGCCGGATCGCTTCGTGCGCGCCCTGCGCGTCCTTCGTCGATTTATAAAAGTTCGGTTTTTCCGGCAGATAATCACTTCCAAAACGCGCCGGAATCATATCGCGCACCTGCGCCAACGCATCGTTGGACACTTGCACGGAATCGGTACGCATATAGGTGATTAGCGCCACCGAGCCTTCTTCACCGAGTTCAACGCCTTCATAAAGCCGCTGCGCCAGCGCCATAGTCCGCTTGGCGGTATAGCGCAAGCGGTTGTAAGCGGCCTGCTGCAGCTTTGAAGTGGTGAACGGCGGTGCCGGATTGCGCCGTTTTTCCTTCAGCGCCACGCTTTCCACCTGCCACTTGGCCTTGCTCACTGCCGCCACAATCTCGTCAGCGGCGGCTTGATTCGTCACCGCAATGTCTTCGCCGTTTTTCTTGCTCAACTTGGCTTCGAAGATCGGCGGCTCGCCCGCATCCAGCATGGCATGGATGGACCAGTATTCCTGCGGCACAAACGCGCGAATTTCCTGCTCCCGTTCGACGATCAGCCGCAACGCCACCGTTTGCACCCGCCCGGCGCTCAATCCCCGGCGCACTTTATCCCAGAGCAGCGGCGAAACCTTATATCCCACAATACGGTCAAGCACCCGGCGCGCCTGTTGCGCGTCCACCAACTGCGCATCCACTTGCCGCGGTTTCTCAAACGCCGACCGGATCGCCTTCGGTGTGATCTCGTTGAACGTCACGCGAAAAATCTTCTTCGGATCGATCGGCTCAATCTCGATGCGATCCTTCTCGGCCTTCTTCGGCGTTTTGCCTTTCGCGCCCTTCTTCCCCGTTTGCTCCGCTGCTTTGTCGGCTTCGGCTCCATCCTTCTTCCCATTGATGGCGTTTTCTTCATCCTCGGGAATCAGGAACTTTGCCGGCTTGGAGAGCACCATGGCCAGGTGCGCGGAAATCGCCTCTCCTTCGCGATCCGGGTCGCCGGCCAGGTAAACAGCTTCGGCTGTATTCGCGGCTTTGCGAAGATCGTTGATCACCTTGCCCTTGCCCGGAATAATCTGCAGCGTAGGCTCAAAGATTTTCGGGTCATCCAGCGAAATGGGCTTAAGCGGTGGTTTGGGAGCTGCCGCCTTCCCGCCCTTCTTGCCCTTTTTCTTCTTTTTTTTCTTATTGATTTCGTCTTCACCGATGGGCATGCGGATGCCGATCGTTTTCGTCGGCAAATCCAGTACATGGCCAATCGATGCTTTGACCAGGTAGTTCTTACCCAAATATTTATTTATCGTCTTCGCCTTCGCCGGCGACTCGACGATTACCAGTGATCGTGCCATGTGTTCCTTTGTACCTTAGTTACTTCCGCTGGAAGGGCTGGTAGAGCGGAGCTGTGTCTTTCTCGCTACCTTTATAAGTGCCCCGTCGGGCTGCCTGCGCCCCACTTCTGATGCGCCATGCCTTCCTTCCGATGCATTGGGCGAGTGCGGCGGAGGTCACTTCTTCGCTACTTACAACAATACCTGGGCGAACTGCTTCCCCCGGCAATTGCCGGATGATGCCTTTCATCTCCAAGTCAAACAGGGTAGCGAGAACGTCGCTGGAATTCAATCCGGTCGATTCGACGATCTCGTCAATCGGCTTAGCTGCCTCTATGCTCAATAGCTCGTAAGTATTTTTCTCTGTTGGGTTTAGCCCGTCTCCCGCCAGCAGGTTTCGCTGCGCGGATCCCATTGCTTCCGCCTGCACCAGGGCCGCCCGAATCGGGGTTGGCAGATCTTCGATCACGTCTTCGGCACTGGTCACCAGCTTCGCCCCGTGCTTGATCAATTGGTTTGGCGCGAAGCTCATTTCCTGCGTCACATTGCCCGGAACCCCAAACACCTCGCGCCCAAACTCCATCGCCAGCCGTGCCGTGATCAACGAACCGCTATATTGCTTGGCCTCCACGATCACCACCCCCAGCGGCATACCCGCAATGATGCAGTTTCGCACCGGAAAGCTCCCCGGGGCCGGATGAGATCCCGTGGGCAGTTCGCTGATGGTGGCCCCTTTCTCCAGCACCTTCTCGAACAGCTTCTTGTTTTCCTTTGGATAGCAAACATCGATGCCCGTTCCCAGCACTCCAATTGCCCGGCCCCCCCACGGTGGTGCAGCTGTTATGAGCCAAAGCGTCCACCCCTCGCGCCAATCCGCTTACGATAACCGAGTTGTTGGGTTCTCACTGAAGAATTAGGGGTTAGCTTTTGAATTGCAGCCCTAGCTCATACGCAGCAATCCAAAAACGCCAAACCCCCGGAACCATTTGCGTGGCCCCGGAGGTTTGGGAAAGGGAGATTGCTCAGATCAGATTGCGGCGGAAACTACCGTGCACCACCGCACTCATAGCCAAAGTCGAACAAGTCAAACAGATCGCCAAGAGCCGGGCTGTTGACAGGAACATACGGGTTATCTTCCCGCACCCTCGGGTTCGGGAAGTTGTCGCGGCTCCGGTTGGTAACCGGCGGCAGATTCCAGTTCCGCTCGATGAACTTCAGGATGGAGACGTGGTCCGCATACTCATGCGACATGTATCCGGGCTTCACGTAAGGGGACACTGCCAGGAAGATGATTCGCGTGCCGTCGCCGAAGAAGTCCAGGGGCTGCACGTAACCGGAGTCATAGTAACCTCCGCCTTCGTCTTCCGTGATGAAGATGACCGTGTCCTTCCAAAGAGTCGGATTGGCCTTCACCGCGTCCACGATTTTCTTCGAGAAACCTTCGAAGAGGTTGAGTTTCGAAGAGGACGGGTGGCCATCGACGAGCCCGCTGGGCTTAACGATGGAAACCGCCGGGAGAGTACCGTTGGCGATGTCGTTGTACAGATCAATGGTGTCCTTGATATGCGCCGTGCGAACCGCGGCATTGGCCATGATCGAGGTGTCATACTGGAACGGGTTGCAAATGTTGCAGTATTCGTCAGTCAGAGCGCCAATTGCCCCATAGTTGAGCTGGTAGGGGTCAGGCACATAGTTATTCCACTGATCCCCGTAGTACTTCCACGAAACATCGTGAGCGATCATGTCGTCGCCAATGCTCGGAACGGAGGAGGGAGGAATCGTGAACACAGTGTTGTTCGCGTTTGTGTCGATAAAGGCGTTGTTGCCGTTGCCGAAGTAACCCGGATTGTAATTGTTCAGCAGATAGTAATGCCCCGATTGGCATCGCGGATCAATGTGCAACTGCTTGAGGTAGCTGACCACAGGTCCGACGCCAGGCTGTCTGGAATCCGCACATTCGCTATAGGATCCTCCGCCGTAAGAGGGCGAACCGAAGGAACCGCCGCCGTAGCCGTCCTGAACGTACCAATTGTTTGTGCCGGCTTGCGGATTCGGGTTTTCTATTTCCGCCACGACGCCTGCGTTCGGGGTGCCGGGTACCACCGTGACGTTGTTGGGAGGCTGCAGCGGGTGGCCGTTGCCGTCGCTGAACCAGATGGCATCGCCATGGCCGAACATGATGTGGTTGGCGCCGGTTCCGCCGTTCACGGACTGGTGGAAGTTATCGCTCATCGCGTAAGTATCCGCGAGGTTCTTGAAATACGGTGCATCGCCTTGCTGGACATTGTAGAAACCCAGCGCGGTAGAACCTTCACCCGTGGTTGTGCCCGTGGGCGAATAGTAGGTCGTGAAGTCGGATGGCTGCGCGAGACCGTTATTTCCGGCTCCGATCGTTGTCTCAACCCATGAGAATAACGACGCATCGCACCCGGCGGGGTTTTTCCACGTGCTGTGCTCGAGGCTGCAATCCAGTTGCTGCCACATCTGGTAGAAGCGGTGCACTGGGCTGGCGGCATACGAGTTGTAAACGAACGCATTGCCGTTGGTCAGCTGGAACGGGCCTGGTTTCAAGTTGGAATAAAATGGCGCGGTGCTGGTTACCCCATTGATGCGGGTGTCCGGCGTCTTGGAGGTAAGTCCGGTCCCGCCGGAGATCAGGTATTGGTAGTAATCCTCAGGCAAGCCATTTTCAGATTCCATGGCCAGTTGCAGGCTGTCGCCCGGAATGTAGGAGTCTTTCGCTCCGCCCACGAGAGGTGGCGGCATAATGTTGCTCGGGAATGGATTCTTCGTCGGGTTCAGCAGGAACGGATCGCTACCGGTGTCCGAAGCAGCGCTTTGCTCGTACTTCATGAAGTTCGGTCCCGGGGTGCCGTTGCTGTTGATGATTCCCTCCGAAAGGAGGTTCCACACCTTTTGTCCGTTTTTGGGTACATACGTCGCGAAGACATGGTCAAAACTGCGGTTTTCCCCGATGATCACGATAACGTGTTTGATTGGCGATCTGGTGTTTCCAGAAGAGCCGTGCTCCTGTGCATTCAACACCGGCGTACCGACCGAAAACTGGAAGAGCGCAAGCCCCGTCAAGGCTATGCGCAGACCGTCCAGGCTTCTTTCTGCGAATTTCTTCGGCTTCATTCAAGAACCTCCCCTTTTTCCACGAACGTATCTGACTGGGCGTCAGAGGGTATACCGCCGTTCTTTTCAGTGGGATGTCTCGAATGTTAATGGCCGGAGAAAACCCAATTTCAGGCCGAAGTTAACGGGAAAATACTTCTACAGCTACAGGAATTACGAGCGCAGCTCAGGGATTGAGATTCTGCGCGTCTGGAAAATTATTCCTGGCCGATGTTGCGAGACACGGGAGAGTTCGGAACCCTGGGAATACGTGTCTGCTCCGAGGGCTCGACGCGTACTGTCCCCATCATGCCCCCATCTTCGTGCTCCAGAAGGTGACAGTGGTAGACGAAGGTGCCAATGGTGTTTGGATCGCGGAAGTCCATCCGTAGCCGCACGCTCGGGTATAGCAGGTTCCGGCCGTTATAGTAAGGCACATTCACCGTATCGCGCAGAAATGGTTCATTCACCGGAACTCCGGAATATTCCAGCAATTCAAAGTGGATCTGGTGAATGTGAAAGGCATGCAGCTCCGTGGTGCGGTTCTCAATAATCCAATCCTCCACATCGCCTTGCTTTACCACGATGTTGGGCACGCCCGAAGCAGGATCGAACGCGGTGGGTGTCTGGCCGTCAACAGTGATGAAAAATGTGGTTGCGCTGTTCGGGTTGTTGGGGTCTTCCAGCTTTTCGGAGAAATACAATTTCCGCACGTGCGTTGTTGCGATGCTTCCAAGCCACGGCATAGTAGGGGGAGCAAGCGGCACGGGATTCGACGCCAGCGTGGACCGCGGTTCCGCCGCATCCGAAGCAGCAACTATTGTAGCCAGCGCGCGGTTTGGATCATTTTCGCCGCCCTGCCCGGTATCCACCGTTCGGGTTACCAGTAGGCCCGGAGTACCCGCGGGAGGTCCATCGACGATGAACTCCACGCGAGCGCCCGGCGGCACGCCTAGGTGGTCGTGCCACTCGATAGCGTTTACCGTGCCAGGATTCCAATTGATTGGCACGCCATCCAGTGCGACGATGCCCAGCATTTGCGGCTTATGGTTATCAAACAGCACAGCCAGGTTCAAATAGGTGATGGCGGACGCATTCAGCACTCGCCACAATTGCCGCTCGCCCGGCTTCATCTTGATGACCGCAGGCGGATAGTCCGGATAAGGCACAGGCACAAAGTTGACAGAAAGATCCTTGGCGGGCTTGCCAAAACCCGTGCCGTTGTTCGCGGAGTCTCCGTCGCGGTCGATCAGGAATTTTGGAACAACAGGCTCGGATTTGCTCGGAGGTGCATTCGGATTCACCAGATCCTGATCGCGGATCACCAACACACGTTCCGGTAACCCTGCCACTTTCGAATTCGCCCGCTCAATACCTTCTACCACCAGCGCCCCCGAGGCGCCGCCGAGAACCTGATGCGAGCTGAATCCATGGATGTGCGGGTCGTACCAATACAACCCCGGCGGCTCGTCTTCCGGAATGCGGAAACGATATTCGAATGGCGGATCGTCCGGCTGAATCGACGTTTTTAGTACGTCGTCCTGGTGGCACGCCGGCGGCACCGTCAACCCATGAAAGTGCAAATTCGTCGAGGTTGCGGACATTAACCCACTCTGGCAAGGATCGGAGCTTGCGGCAGAATTGCCGTGGTGATGTGTTTGACCATTTGCAGCGGTAGACGCCGACGAATCGGACTCGGTCAAATCGTTTTTGAGGTTGAGGATAAGCTCATCGCCCGGTTTCACTCGCAATGTCGGGGACTGGCTGCCGTCCGGAAGCAGATAGCAGTAGCGAGTCGTACCATCGGCTTCCTTCACATTGTGCACCGTAAGATCAACGCGCAGAACGCCGTTCTGGCTGCGCAAATCTTTCGGCTGGGGAACTTCGCTGCCCTGGGCAGGGCGCGAGCACGGATCCTGAGCAACGCTCTGGGCGTGAAGCGCGAAGCAGCCGAATACGCTCCAGGTGATGAGGAAAAGTCCTATGTCAACGGCGAGCCCGGACGAAAAAACAAAGTGGCCTGACTTATTGCTTGGATACGACCTCAAGTTCAAAATGCCCCGATTTCGCGCCATCAACAATCGACAGCCACGGCTTTGCCTTCATGAGATTTGAAACTCTAACGGTATGAGGGGAACATTACAGAAACGTGACAGTGGTATGAACCAATCGTTCACTTCGCCAAAACAGGCGGAGTGGCGCAACCAAACGCTTCCGAGCACACTTGGGGTGTCTCTGCCGTCCTGTCGATTCAAGCTATTGCACAACCGCACGGTCTAAGGTGTTTGCGGCAAGCTAGCGTTATAGGCGGCGTCCAGCAGATCCTGCGTGGTGCCGTCGTAGTCCGCATCAATCTCCCAGATAAATGTGCCGCCGCACCCGCGTGCCCAATCCGTGTAGGACACACGATAAAAAGTGGAAGATGCGTCATCGTAGGTGATGAATCCTTCGCTGCCATCCGCCTTCAACATGTACGGAACCAGCGCGTACGGATCGTAGTAAGTCCGCCAGCCCATCGCGTTGATGCGCTGCTTGAAAAACGTCCCGTAGTTTTGAGAGACCACGGAGTTCCCACATTCCTGCGCCGCATTCTGGTCCGGACAGAAGCCCCAGAGCGCATCCGCCTTGTGATAGACGTAGCCGTAGAACGGTGTGCCGATATTGATTTGTACCGGCGGTATCCCCGAGGCCTCGTAAATATCGATCGCTTCTTTTACGCTGCCGCCCGGTTCGCAGTTGTAGGATTCTGGATCATTGGGGTCGGGAAAAATCGCGGAGTTCAGTTGCGCGGAGTCTGTCCACGGTCCCGCGCAATCATACGTCATCACATTAAAATAATCGACGATAAGTTTGGTGTCGGGGAAGTCGTAGCCGCTGCCGCCCCACGGCGCGACGTCCGCGGAAATAATGTACTGCGGCGTCGGCAGGATCGAACGCAGCCCCATCAACATGTTTTCGAAAAACGCGGCATCTTGGGTGCTCGCCGGATATTCCCAGTCAATGTCCACGCCGTCGTAGCCGTACTCTTTGATGAACGCCAGAAGATTTGTGAGGAACGCGCTCAAGCCGCCGCTGGTCGTCTCCATGCCGGTAAAGTCGCCGCCAAGAAGCAGCAGCACCTTCACGCCATGATTGTGCGCCTTGGTCAACAACGCTTTCTCGATAAAGCCCGAAGGCACAATCAGGTTGCCGTTCGCATCGAAACTTACACCGGCATGATTGATGTGCGTCAACTCGTTATAGGGAATCTGGGCGGAGCTGTAAGGTGGAGTTTGCGTTTGGCTCCAATAGCCATAGTCCGCGATCAGTCGCTTGGTCGGCGGCGGACTTGTGGCCGTTGTCTGCGCATTTGCCGGCGAACCCGTTCCAGACACCCCAAGGATGAACATTGCAATCAAAGAGGATGACAAAATCACTTTCAAGGACTTCATGGACCGCCCCCTTATTCGTCTTCGAAAACGTTGCGACCTCTCGGCACTACGAGCCCACAACGGGAGGACACCGGAGAGCCCAGGTTGGCCGAAAGCAACCGCTGGCAGCCTACATCTTTGAATCGATTTAGTGAAGGGCTTTGCGTGCCATTTGCCTGCCATACCACATAAGAACATCCGCCCACGCAACTCTCGTTTCTTCTCCCATTCCTCGATACAATCCTGCCCATGGGAATCAGCCCTAGATTTCTCCGTGCACTTGGGCCCTTCTTCCTCCTTCTCCTCTTCAGCTCGCGGCCGGCCGCTGGCCAAAACTGGTCGCTTCAGGACATGACCGTCATCACCGACGTCAATATCGTCGACGTGCGGACAGGAGAAATCCATCCGGACCAGGTCGTGATCATTGAACGGAACCGCATCACCGCGGTCGGTTCCCGCAAAGAGACTCGTTTTCCGCGCAACGCTCCCACAATTCTGAACGGCAGGGGCTCGTTTCTGATTCCCGGCCTCTGGGACATGCACGTGCACCTCGTCTTTGGCGATTGGTTCCCTCGCGCTGAGGAAATTTCCCTGCCACTGTTCGTTGCCAACGGCGTCACCAGCGTTCGTGACATGGGCAGCGACCTCGCGACTATTCAGTCCTGGCGTGACGAGATTGAAGGCGGGCGTATGCTGGGTCCGCGCATCATGACCTCCGGTCCCATGCTGGATGGGCCCAAGCCCCGCTTCCCCAGTTCGATCGCGATTGCAACTCCCGACGACGGCCGCCGTGCGGTCGACCAGCTGAAGCAAAGCGGCGCGGACTTCATCAAGTTGCAATCGCGTATTCCGCGCGATGCCGTCTTTGCCATCGCGGAGGAAGCTCGCAAACAGGAAATCTCTTTCGAAGGTCATGTTCCAGACTCGGTTCGCGCCAGTGAAGTTTCCAGCGCGGGGATGCGCAGCTTCGAGCACCTGATCGGAATTTTTGAAGGCAGTTCGCCGCTGGAGGACGAATTTCTGAAGGGCGACAAGACCGAGGCGAAATTTTTGTCCAGCTACGACCCGGAACGCGCGTCGGCATTGGCTGCGCTCCTCGCAAAAAATCAAACATGGCAATGTCCAACGCTCGTCTGGGAACGCGGGGGCAATTTGATCGATGTGACCGACTTCAGCAAGGACACGCGCGTGAAATACGTTCCGGCCTACTGGAAGGATCAGACCTGGAAGAAATTTACAGACCAGGTGGAAAGAGAGTTCAATACCGATGACCTGGAGACCCGCAAGAAATTTCTCGATAAGGAACTGGAGGTAGTCCAGCTTCTGCATAAAGCGGGCGTTCCCTTTCTTGCTGGCACGGATACGCCTCCCGGGGTCTACATCTTTCCCGGCTTTAGCCTGCATGAGGAATTGCAGCGATTCGTTGCTGCGGGGTTCACACCGCTCGAAGCGCTGCAGACCGCTACGCTAAATCCGTCGCGTTTTTTCGAGATGGAGGATCAGTTGGGAACCGTCGAGAAGGGAAAACTTGCCGATCTGGTTTTCTTGGATGCCAATCCCCTCGAGGATATTCGCAACACCCAGAAAGTAACCGCGGTTATCTTGAACGGGAAATATATTTCGAAAGCCGATTTGCAGAAAATCCTGCAACGCGTCGAGGAATCCGCGAAAAAAGAGCCTCCCACGCAGCAATCCAGCACCTTCTAGTCTCCGCGGGTGGACCACCCTCATTCAACCTGTATCCCTTTCGCCCCTTCGAAAATGATGTTAACTTCGCTCCACGACGAGTTTTCGAACGGTGGCGACACTTCAATGTCCGAACGATTTACTTTCTCCAGTCTTCGTGAGCTATTCGCCAAAGCTAATGAAGAGAAGTCCGGCGATCATTTGGCGGGCATCGCCGCGCGGTCGGAACGTGAGCGTGTCGCCGCGAAACGCAAGCTAGCCGACCTGACGCTCGCGGAAATCACGCAACAGCCCCTGATCGATCCAGACTCCGACGACGTCACCCGCTTACTTCTCGAGTCTTTCGACCAAACCGCGTTTCAATCTATCAAGAGCCTCACTGTCGGCGAATTCCGCGAATATATCCTCGACGACGCCACTACTGAGTCGGCCCTGAAACAGATTCAGTGGGCAATCATCCCCGAAATTGCCGCCGCCGTTGCCAAAATCATGAGCAACAAGGATCTCGTGCTGGCCGCCGCGAAAATCCGCAACGCCACTCGCTGCCGCAATACCCTCGGCGAGCGTGGCATTCTTGCGATTCGCGTGCAGCCGAATCATCCCGTGGACGACCTCGGCGGAATTTTGCTAGCGGCTTTCGAAGGACTCCTCTACGGCTGCGGCGACGCCGTAATTGGCGTGAATCCCGCGTCGGATTCTGTGGAGACTGTCGGCTCCATCCTTCATGCCCTCCAGCGCCTCGTGAACACCTATAACGTGCCTACGCAGACTTGCTGCCTCGCCCACATCAACGCGCAACTCGCGGCCATGGAACGCGGTGCCCCAGTTGATCTGCTCTTTCAATCGATCGCAGGGACCGAAGCAGCCAATCGCAGTTTCGGGATTTCGCTGGCCACGCTGCAAGAGGGCCGCGAACTGGTCCTTGAGCACCATCGCACCCGCGATGTGGTCTGGAAAGGCACGAATGCGATGTATTTCGAAACAGGGCAGGGAAGCGCTCTATCCGCGGAAGCTCACCACGGCGTGGATCAATTGACGCTGGAGGCTCGTGCGTACGGCGTCGCGCGCGTATTCGAACCATTTTTGGTGAACAGCGTCGTCGGTTTCATCGGTCCAGAATATCTTTACGACGAACGCCAGATTATCCGCGCCGGCCTGGAGGATCACTTCATGGGCAAGCTCCTCGGTCTGCCGATGGGCTGCGATGTTTGTTATACAAATCACGCTGCCGCCGATCAGAATTCCGCGGACAATCTGCTGCTACTGTTGGGCGCGGCCGGATGCAATTACTTCATGGGCGTTCCGTGTTCGGATGACGTGATGCTGAATTACCAATCGACGAGCTACCACGATGCGTTGGCCGTCAGGCGGCTCTTCAAACTGCAACCGGCGCCGGAATTTCTGGACTGGTTGCAGCAGTCGGGAATCTATCGCGATGCCGAGCCCGCTTTGCTGGACTCGTCGGCGCGCCGCCAGTTGATGCAACGTCTCGAATCATCTTTGCAGGGAATCGACTGAATGAAGGATCAACGCGACAGGCGGCTGGCCACATCCGATCTGCCGGAAATTGTGCGCAAGATTCGCGCGCGAACGCCTGCGCGTCTTCTCGCCGGCCGTGCCGGAGCCGCTTACCGCACAACGACGCAGCTGGACTTGCGCGAAGCTCATGCCACCGCGCGCGATGCGGTCCGCGCAGAACTGAATGCGGAGCGGGCTTTCGGCAAGGACTTCGTCAACACCTGGAACCTCTTCGAAGTCTCCACCAACGCCGTTCACAAGGACGAGTATCTTTTGCGCCCCGAATTAGGACGCCATTTTGACGGCCGTTCTCGCGAGGAATTGCAAAGACGCTGCTCCTCCCGGAACGATCTTCAGATTGCGATCGGTGATGGCCTGTCGGTCTCAGCAGTTGCGGCGCAGGTACCGCTGCTTCTTCCTCTAATCATCGCCGGCGCCGGGCAGTGGCACTGGAAAATCGGCCAGACCTTCGTGATTCATCATTGCCGCGTCGGAATCCTCAACGAAATCGGCGAACTGTTGAATCCCCGCGTCGCGTTGCTTCTAATCGGCGAGCGCCCTGGCCTAGCTACTGCGGAAAGCTTGTCCGTCTACCTCGCGTACCTGCCCAACAATGCACACACAGACGCCGACCGCAACGTAATTTCCAATATCCACCTCAGGGGCTTAAGTCCCCACGAAGCCGCCGCTCGCATCCTCAGCCTCGCCGCCCGCATGATGGAAACAAACTCCAGCGGCTACCAACTAAAAGAAGCCCCGCCCGCTCTCGGCCATCCCTAGAAACTCAGGGTGTGCGTGTCTCGTGAAATTGGAGGAAGAACCACAAGCACAATATTTGGTGGATATGGCCGCGATCGAACCGGCACAGACTCTACGCTACCCACTTCATTGTCAGTTTCTTACGTTTAAAGACTCAGCCGTCCATGTAGGTAGCATCGGGCGATTTTATTTCAGTTGTACTTGTGCTTGGGCCTTCGATGCATGCAGCGGCACCTCGACAAGAATCTCCGTTCCGCGCATCAGTTCCGAGGTGACCAAGAGCCTTCCGCCAACTAGCCGAATCCGCTCGTGCATCCCGAGCAATCCAATCCCGGCGTTCGGATTGCTGCGCTCTGTGTCAAAACCATGTCCATCATCCTTAATGCGAAGACTGACTCCACCCGCATTTGCACCGACTTCAACGGTCGCGTGCGCAGCCTGACTATGTTTGACCACGTTGCCGAGCGCTTCCTGGGCAACTCGGAACAGGCACAACGCCACATCTTTAGGGACAGTCATACGAAGGTCGCACACACGAAAATGAAACTCGATCTTGTATTTGTTACTAAATTCCTTACAAAGGCCAGCGACAGCAGCGGCCAAACCTACATGCTCCAGCCTGCTGGAGTGCAGTTGATGAGAAAGAGAATGCAGGTCCGACGACAATTCCTTGGTTCCATTCAGCATTTCCTCGACTCTGGCCCGTCCTTCCACGTCTGAGCTAGGAAGCATTTTCCATAGGTGTCCGAGGCTGATACCAAGCAGAGCCAGTCGCTGGCTGAAATCGTCATGTAGCTCCCTGGCAATGCGAGTGCGCTCTTCCTCTTGGGCATGGATCAGGCGTCCGGTCAACGTGTGGAGCGATTCTGCGGATAACTTTCGCTCCGTAATGTCGACGCACGAACCAATATACCCACAGAAGGTGCCATCGCTCTCAAACCTGGGAACGCCATAGTCAACAATCCAACGGTATTGCCCATCAAAACGGCGCAGCCGGTACTCTCTCTCGAAGTCGGCGCGAGCCTGAAAATTGGCGGAATAGATTCCAAGACAGTGCGCCAGGTCCTCTGGATGTACTCCTGCGGTCCATCCTTGTCCCAACTCCTGTTCCATTGATCGGCCCGTGAATTTCAACCAGCCTTGGTTGAAAAAAGTGCAAAGTTTGTCGTTGCTCGACATCCAAATGAGCACAGGAGCCGTGTCGGCCACCAAACGAAAACGTTCCTCACTCTCGCGCCGCTCCTTTTCAGCTCGCTTGCGCTCTGTGATATCTTGCGCCATTCCCAACATACGTTTAGGCGCGCCGTTCGCGGAATAGTGGAATTTACCCGTCGCTGCCACCCAGCGAACAGTCCCATCCGGCCACACTACGCGGAACTCAACGGCATACGGTTTGCGATTCGTTTTCGCGTCAGCCAGCGCTTCAGAGATTTGTTGCCGATCCTGCGGGTAGACGTAGCGATCAAAATCTTCCGGGCTCCCAACAAACTTCTCTGATGGGATGCCGAACATCGATTGCAAGTCGCCAAACCAGGAATCTCGAGCGGTCTCAAAGTCCCACTCCCATCCAACAACCTTGCCGGATTCCATCGCCAAAAGAAGCCGGTCGTTCACTGCGCCAACGTCGGAGGCTAACTCACGGTCTGATAAATAGGCTTGGATAAAGGCCATTACTGCTAAAAACATGGCAGTGATTAGAACAATAAGCAGGCGAGTGACCCGTGTGGCGTACGGCTCATCCGCGCGAAACAACTCCCATATCCCGGTTAGCGGGATTCCAACGACCGCCAGCATCGCCAAAAGGGTAACGCGCCTCGAGTCTCTTGTTTCGACCTGGGTCGTCTCAGCCAGCTTCAAAGCGTGTCTCCGACCCTCCAAACCGACCCACACAAACCAGGAGATCGAAGCGGTGAAGAACAAACCAAGCAAACCCCTAGCGGCGGGGATACTAGTCAAATCGCCGGACGGATCTCTTAAGCCCCAGAAGATGTTATTTACCAGTGACCCGAGTGCGTACAGCACGGACGCGCCGAACAGATGTCGATAGATTGACTTCCATGGAGGTTGCGATCGAATAACCAGCAAACCCAGAATGAAGATAAGTAATAGATTCTCTACGAAGTAAAACACTTCAAAGTTAAAAATAGCGTGGGCAGAATGGGGCACGTACTCATACGGGAAGAGGTAGGTGAATGCAAAAAACAAAAAGAAACACAAGGTAAGAAAATTCAACGTCGTTCGATACGGCCTTCGGCTAGGTAATTTCAGATGGGGACGGAAAGCAACCGCCGCGATCATCAGCAGGACATGCAGAAATATCAGGGGAGTATGGACCAAGAAGGCGGGACTCTTGCCTTGTAGCACGAGGTTGTAAAAGAAGGCGAACGGGACTAATGCCCATACTCCAAACGCGGCCGCGAGGCATAACCAAAATAGCCGGATCGATTGTGTGCTTTGCACCGCATTTGCTGCTGCCACACCGGTTGCCAGGATAAGTAAGAGGAGATAGCTGATCTCGCAATATCCATTCAATGTGGAGCCTTGCTTAAGAGTGACCGAAAGAACAGCTTGCGTTGCCAAAAGGATGACCGCGAGGGTTGGCCAGGAATAAAATCGAAATCTGGTTTTGGAAATGAGGAATTCGCCTAGCATGTTCTATCCAACAGAAGGATTCCGCTCGCTATTTTACTTAGCGCTTCAGGCTTCGACACAGCAATTTATCCGCGCGGTCAAGATACCACCTCATGCTTTATTTTGCTGGATGGTAACACACCCGGTAATGTAGCACTCCCAGTAGACAGAGAAATAAGCATGCGCGAGGCTCTCCGCCAAATAGCACAAGATTTCGAATTTTAGATTTGGATTTTCGTGATGCCACTTCAACTACCAACGGAAGCGAATTGCAAGTTGGATGACACGTGGAGTGACCTCTCCGGCGGGTCCGCCAAGCCCATTGAAGTTTTTCGCCGCATCAAAGCTCGCTCGCTGAAAGTTCGCCAGTGTTAGCGGCTGTCCGTTCGCACCCATGTACAGGCCCGTGAACGGGTTAATGCAGTTGGCTGCGCAGTTGAAGTTAGGATTTGGCGCACCGTTTACGGTCAGCTTCGGCAACGACAGGAAGTTCAGCACGTCATTCGCGTTGTTCAAAATAAACAGCGGGTGGTTGAACACGTTGAAGACATCCATCTTGAACTCCAGGCTCGCAGATTCCCATTTGGGAAGTTTGAACGCCCTCGTCAGTGAGATATCGAACCGGTAGAGGGGCAAGGTCTGCCCTGCGTTCCTGCCGAGATTTCCGCTGATATATTGGAAGTCCACAGGTATTCCCGTGAAGCTGTCCACCGGACCTGACGAGCTCGCCCCTGGAGGAGCAACGAAGGTCGTCTGCGTAGCGGAGCAATTGGTCAGTCCCGCCGCAATGCAAGCCGCCACGCCCGATTGGCTTACTTCCAGATTCGTGCCCGAGATCGTCGCGATGTTGGTCGCCACAAGCGCACCGTTAGGCGCATTCGCGCAACCCATAATACTCGAGCCTGCATGACAAACATTGGGCCGCTGGTTTGTTTCCGCGCCTATAGCTGGAAAGTTTGATCCGGAAAAGGCGCCGTCCCCTGTCGAAATCGGAAACGGCCGGCCAGATTGCAGCGTGCCGAGTACGCCAAAGGTCCAGTTATTCAAAATTGTTCCGGCGATCCGGGTATCGATCAGATTATTTGTATCGGCCACGAAGTTGAAGTTAGCCAAATGACGAATATCGATCTGGGCCAACGCATTCTCCTGGCTCAATGGCGCTAACGGATTCGCGGGCTCAGACACGCCGTAAAAGTCCTCGCCGTTGTCCATAGTCTTTGAATACGTGTAACTGGCGTTGAACTGGAAATGATTCGACATGCGCTTTTGTGCGGTAAGCACAAGCGCGTTGTACCCGGACGAGCGGTCACTCGAGATTGTACGAATCGCGCCGAACGACGGGTCCGGCCGATCTGGCATGTAGAAATAACCGGGATGCGCCGGGTCGGGGACCGGAGTCGGAAAGTTCGTGTCC
>Ga0210390_10001451_pt1 | contig 22696 bp, 23 predicted proteins | sample IncBWH11OmetaG_FD_161050 | JGI IMG/M metagenome (GOLD analysis project Ga0210390, IMG submission 161050) | Forest soil microbial communities from Barre Woods Harvard Forest LTER site, Petersham, Massachusetts, United States - Inc-BW-H-11-O ... | reverse complement strand
AGGGAGTGGGCCGCGACCGCGACCGGAGAACCCGGAGCAAAGTGTACGCCGTTGCTCGGCCAATACAACGCCGGCTCGGCGGTTTGCCGCGCGGTAGCCATGCCGCGAACGCGCAGGTGGCCGGCGCAAATTGGCAAGCTGACGCGTGCGCTCGCTCGCCGGGCGCGACGGCTTCAGCGGAGTCGAAGCCAATTCCAGTGGCGGGATATTCATGGCGCGGTCGGGTCCGTCGGGCAGCCCGTCACTGTAAGCGCAACGCCACTATACTCTGTACGATAGAATTGCATTAACTTAAACAACTGTTTGCCGGAGGGGCGAAAAACCCATAGCATTGTGATAACAACCGCGCGCGAAAACTCATCGGCGGAGGGGCCGCGATGCGCATTTTCGGATCGGGAGTTAACGCCGGCGGCGCGGCGCTGCTGATCGGCTGTTGCCTTGCCGCCTCACCGGCATGGGCGACCTACCTCGAGACGCTGACCGAGCAGGGAGGTAACGTCGTCGCCACCGGGAGCGGGACATTCGATATTACCGCACTCACTTTCTATTCGCATAACGTCAACAGCTTACCCTTCTTGACCCCGAGCCAGGCACTGCTGGGCATCGGAACGATAGATGTTGGCGATGATGCCTATACCGGGGTCACCGCACCAGCGAATTTCGGTAGCGGGCCCGGGACAAACGCCAGCAGTGGCAGCGGCGATCCGGTTAGCATTGTAGGAATAAATGTCGAGATTGGTCTTCTTGTGCCTACCGACTACACCTCCGGCACTCCGCTGACGAGCGGTGCAGTCTGGGATAACGCGAGCTTCATCAGCCTCGGCGTGATGCCGGGGACTTATGAATGGACCTGGGGAACCGGGCCGCACGCGGACAGCTTTGTGCTCGAGATCGGCGCTGCGGTTCCCGAGCCTCCCGCGCTCGCGGTGCTGAGCGCCGGTCTCGCCGGGCTTGCTCTTGCCGGCCTCGGCCGGGGACGACGACAGATCTGACGGCCGGATCTGGGAAATTCGGCGGTCGCTCTGAATTGTTGATCGGCGCCCCAGCTTTATGACGCTGGCACCCGCGGCGGTGCTGTTAAAGCCACACCAGTCATCTGCTCAGCGCGGGGGTGACCCGCATAAAAGCGCCTATGGTCACCCTGTGGATGATGGCGGCGACGGCTGCGCTCGTGCTACAGGCTTGTTCCGTCTTCGCACCCGCGACGCCGTCGATTTTTTGCCGGAGTGCCCAACCGATGAGTTTGTCCAGCGAGGAATATCGTCAGCATCTGCAATCGACCGCGGCGCGGGCCGGCTTCAGCTTTGACGACGTGGCGTTGCCGGCCGAGCGCGACGTGGTCGTCGGCGGGCTGCGCTTTCGCTACCTCGACTGGGGCGGCGACGGGCTGCGGCCGATCCTGTTTCTGCATGGCGGCGCCCTGACCGCGCATACCTGGGATTTGTGCTGTCTCGCCCTGCGCGACGAATTCCACTGCATGGCACTCGACCAGCGCGGCCACGGCGACAGCGACTGGGCACCCGACATCGATTATTCGATCGCCGCCCAGCGCGAGGATGTCAGAGGCTTTGCCCAGGCGCTTGGGCTCGACGATTTCGTGCTGGTCGGCATGTCGATGGGCGCGATCAACGGGCTCGCCTATGCAATCCAATACCCCGAAACGCTGTCGGCGCTGGTGCTGATCGACGCCGGCCCCAATGTCCGCCGCCCCGGCTCGACGCGCATCCGCGACTTTGTCAACGGCGGCGCCGAGCCGTCCTCGCTGGAGGCGATCATCGAGCGCGCGCTGGCGTTCAACCCGCGGCGCGACCCCTTAATCCTGCGGCGCAGCCTGATGCACAATTTGCGCCGCCAGGACGACGGCAGCTGGGTGTGGAAATACGACCGGCGGCGGTTTCAGGGGATGGGCGGCGACCAGCACGCCGCCGAGCGCCGCGGCCTCGCCGACGGTCTCGCGCGCGTCACCTGCCCGACCCTCGTCGTGCGCGGCAGCGAAAGCGACGTGTTCCACGACGAGGACGCCGAGCGGCTGGCGGCGGGGCTTCCCGACGGGCGCTGGGTCAAGATCCCGAAGGCCGGCCACACCGTGCAGGGCGACAACCCGAAGGACCTGGTCGCGGCGCTGCACGAATTTCTCGGCTGAGGGCGCCCCCGACCGGCGATTGCCGCGCTCCGCGCCGATCGCTCACGATGGCCGTCGGTCGGCGCGCTCGGCGAGCCGCGCCTCGATCGCGTCCCAGATCCGGGCCGCGATGTCGACCCCGTCGAGCCGCGCGATTTCCTGAATGCCGGTCGGCGAGGTGACGTTGATCTCGGTCATGAAGTCGCCGATCACGTCGATGCCGACAAAAACCAGCCCTTGAGCGCGCAGGGTCGGGCCGATCGCGGCGCAAATCTCGCGCTCGCGCGCGGTCAGCTCGGTCTTGACCGGCCGGCCGCCGACATGAAGGTTGGCGCGCGCCTCACCCTCCGCCGGGACGCGCAGGACGCCGCCCATCGCCTCGCCCTCGACGAGGATGATGCGCTTGTCGCCCTGCCGGATCTCCGGCAGGTAGCGCTGCACCATGACCGGCTCGCGCTGGACCTGCTCGTACATTTCGAGGAGTGCCGTCAGGTTCTCGTCGCCGGCGCGCAGCCGGAACACGCCGGCCCCGCCGTTGCCGAACAGCGGCTTCACGATGATGTCGCCGTGCTCGCGCCAGAACGCGCGGATTTCGTCGCGGTCGCGGGTCAACAGGGTCGGCGGCATCAATTCCCTGAAGCGCAGCACAAACAGCTTTTCGGGGGCGTTGCGCACCGCCGCCGGGTCGTTGACGACAAGCGGCCCGTCCTCCGGCAACAATTCGAGCAGATGCGTCGCGGTGATATAAGCCATGTCGAAGGGCGGGTCCTGACGCATCAGCACGATGTCGACGCCGGCGAGATCGAGCTCTTCAAACGCGCCAAAGCGGTGATGGGCGCCCGCCCGCCGAAAGACTTCGAGCGGCCGGCCGCGCGCGTAAAGCCGGCCGTCGCGCAGGGTCAGCGCGTCGGGCAGGTAATGAAACAGCGCATGACCGCGGGTCTGCGCTTCGAGAGCGAGGGCAAAGGTCGAATCCGCGTCGATGTTGATCGTGTCGATCGGATCCATCTGGATCGCGACGGCGAGACCCATGGCTCACTCCCATTTCGGCGCCGGCGGTTATCGGTGACGACCACCGTGGCGCCAGTTCAGCTGCTCAGTTCAGCTGGGTGCGCAGCTGCTGCAGGATCGCGGCGGCCTGGTGGCGCGCGATGCCGTCGGGGGCGCGCACGACATATTGCTCGAAGGCGCCGGTGGCGGCTCTTATGTTCCCGAGCTGGCGGTGCAGCAGCCCGGCCTCGCGCCACAAATCGGCGAGGTCGGGGGCCAGCATCAGCATCGTCTCAACGGTTTTGACCGCGCGCTCGTTGCGCTGCTGCTGGACGAGCCGGGATTTGACGTTGTTCTGCAGGCGCAGCAGCACGTCGCGGTCCGACACCGGCGCGTAATATTCGGGGGTCAGCTCGCTGTCGGCGCCGGCCACCGCTTTCAACAAATCGCGCAGTTCGGCGGCACCGCAGATCTGGCCATTGTGGAACGGGTCGACGATCAGCCGCTCGGCGTGCCGCGACAGCCGGATCAGAAAATGGCCGGGAAAGGCGAGGCCGGCGGCTTCCCAGCCCTGAGCGCGGGCGGCGTCGATATAAAGGATGCCGAGCACCACCGGCAGGCCTTTGCGGCGGTCGATGACCCGCATCAGGTTTGCGTTCTGCAAATCGTCGTAGGTCAGCTCGTCGCCGGAGTAGCCATTCTTGAGGAGGATGATCTCGTTCAGCGCGCGCGCCCGCTCGGGAAGGTCGCCCGCGGCACCCTGATGACGCGCGACGTCACGGGCGATCAGCTGCAAATGCTCGCGATAACGCGCAAAGTCGACGCGCTGGCGCTCGAACGAGGCGAGCACGAGGGCGGCTTCGGCGATCGGCAGGACGCGCCCGTCGGACGCGCCGAGCTCGCGTAGAAAGCGCGCGCAATCCTCGGGGTCGGGACTTGCGGGCGGCGCGATCATGGTCACCTTCGTTTGCTGGCGGCTGTGATGACGATATTTTTTCGCCACGCCGGCTGTCCACACTTATGCGAGCTACCGCCGCCCGCGGCGGTCGCTTTCCATTTCGCGACGGGAGCGGCGATCCCGACCCGTCGAACCTCAAAAGGCCGCTAGACGTGCGGCTGCACCGACGAATCCTCGCCGCTGCCAGGCGGCGGCTTGCGGAAGAACAGGACCAGCGGCAGCGCGATCAAGGTCAGCACCATCAACAGCTTGAAGTCGTCGATATAGGCGATGATCTGCGCCTGCAGCCCGATCGTGGCGTCGAGTGCGGCGCGCCCCGCGGCGGTGAACGGGCTCCACAGATGGGCGATCCTCGGGTCGGCGAAGAGGCGGTTGACCGCGGTCACGTAATTGGTGATGTCGGCGTTGTTGGCCTGGGTGTTGCTGACCAGCAATGCCGAGACGACCGACGTGCCGATGCTCGAGCCGAGATTGCGCGCCAGATTGAAGAACCCGGCACCTTCGGTCCGGTGCTCCGGCGCCAGGGTCGCCAACGTCGTGACGCTCAACGGCACGAACAAAAAACCCATGCCGGCGCCCTGGACGATGCCGTTTACGCCGACCGTCCAATCCGACACGTTTGGTGTCCAATGGCACATGTCCCACATCGCCCAGGCGGTCAGCGCGAGCCCGCCGGCGAGCAAGAGGCGGGTGTCGACGCGGCCGATCATCCGGCCCACCGCCATCATCGCCAACAATGTCCCGACCCCGCGCGGCGCCATCGCGAACCCCGCCGTCAGGATCGGGTAGCCCATCAGGTCCTGCAAATAGAGCGGCAGCAGCGCCAACGGCGCGAAGAACACGACACCGACGATAAAAACGAACAGCATGCCAGCCGAAAAATTGCGGTCGCGGAACAGCCGCGGGTTCACGAACGGCGACCGCGTCGTGAAGGTATGCGCCAGAAAAAACCAGAACGCCGCACCACTGACGATCGCCAGGACGACGATCTCGCCGGACCCGAACCAGTCGAGCTCCTCGCCGCGGTCGAGCAAGACCTGCAAAGCCCCGATCGCCACGCTCAGCATCGCGAAACCGAACCAGTCGAGCCGCGCGTTGGTCTTTTGGGTGTCGGGGAGGAACAGGACCATGCCGAGAAACGCCAGCGCGCCGATCGGCAGGTTGATGTAGAACACCCAGCGCCAGCTGTAGTTGTAGGTGAGCCAGCCGCCGAGCACCGGGCCGATGATCGGCCCGATCATGATGGCCATTCCCCAATAGGCCATCGCGGAGCCTTGGCGCTCGGGCGGGTAGGTGTTCATCAGCACCGCCTGCGACAGCGGCACGAGGGCGGCGCCGAACGCGCCCTGGATCAGGCGGAACACCACGATCTCGCCGATCGAGCCGGCCATGCCGCACATCATCGAGGCGACCGTGAAGCCGACGATCGAGGTCAGGAACAGGCGCTTGACCCCGAACCGGCCGGCGAGAAACCCGGTCGGCGGCGTCATGATCGCGGCGGCGACGATGTACGAGGTCAGCACCCATTCGACCTCGTCCTGGTTGGCCGCAAGGCTGCCCTGGATATAGGGCAGCGACACGTTGGCGATCGTCGTGTCGAGCGCCTGCATGACCGTGGCGAGGCCGACGCAAGCGGTGATCATCACGCTGTTCCGCGCCGCGGCCGCCGGCGGCGCGCCCGCCGCCATCAGCCGGGCGCCTTTCTGCTTCCCCCCGGACTGCCGCCGCTACTCCGCCCACCCCCGCCGAGCAGAGCCGTCAGAAAATGCGGCAGCCCGCGCTTGTGCCCGGTGTCGACCGAGACCTCGACGCTCATGCCGGCGCGCAACGGCGGCGTGCCCGTTTGTGCGGTCTGGTCGATTTCGACGCGCAGCGGGATGCGCTGAACCACCTTGACCCAGTTGCCGCTCGTGTTCTCGGCCGGCAACAGCGAAAATTCCGATTGCGCCGCGGGCCCGAGGCTCGCGACCTTGCCGTGCCATGCCCGCCCGGGGTAGGTGTCGACCGTGACTGTCGCCGGCTGCCCCGGCCGCACATAGGTCAGCTCGGTCTCCTTGGGCTGGGCTTCGACCCAGACCCGGTCGGTGTCGACGAGGTAAAAGCCGGTCGTCGAGGCCTGCAGGTACATGCCCGGCCGCAACTGGGGAACGTTGGTCACCGTGCCGGGGAACGGCGCCCGAACCACGCTGTCGCGCAGCTCGCGCGCATCTTCGTTGCGGGCGGCCAGCGCCTGGCGGTACTCGGGGTATTGCTCGACTGCGATGTCAGGATTGCCGTCGAGATTGGCGACGATGCCGGCCAGCTGCGCCTTGAGCGAAGTCATCGACTGTTCCGAGCTCTGCAGGTTCAGCCGCATTTGGTCCACCGTCGTTTGCGCGGCGAACTGCTGGCGGGCCAATATCGCTTGACGCTCATACTGCCGCTGATTGAACGCGATCTGGTCTTCCGCGTGCGTTATCTGGGCTTGGACATTCTGGTAATTGGCTTTGAGGGCGTTGAGGTTGTCCCGAACGACGCCGAGCTGGGCTTGGGCCTGTTCCAGTTTCAGCTGGAACGGCAGCGGATCGAGCCGGAACAGGACCCGTCCGGCGGCGACGTGCTGGTTGTCTTTCACGTCCACCGACTTGACCATGCCGGAGACGTCGGTCGACAGCCCGACCTTGTCGGCCTCGACATAGGCGTCGTCGGTCGTCATGTAGGCGCCGCCCTCGAAATAGAAATACGCGCCGACGACGAGCGCGATCGGCACCACCAGAAACAGCGCCCAGCGCAGCCAGCGCCGCCGCGACGGCGGGGATTGCTCCGCTGGCGGAGCGGACGGCTTGGGCGCGGGCGGCCGCCCCGCCGGGTTGTTGGAAGGGGGGCGGTCGGCAGGCGGCGGCTGCCACCGGTCGGGGGCGGTGCGAGTGCGCGGCGGCGCTTCGAGAATGTCCGCGTCCGGCGCGGCCGGCTCGCGGTCGGCAGGCATCAGGTTGCTCTCCGTTTGTCGACGGTTTCCTCTGCCAAGGTGTTGACGGGAGAGGGCAAGGAAAATCCCCTCTCGATTGCATTCGCTGTTGAGGAAGGTTCATTAATGCGGCGCGGTGACATTTCGGCTCTCGGGGCGTTTGTCGCGCTGGCCGATCATCTGAACTTCCGGGTCGCGGCGGCGCGTCTCGGCGTGACCCCGTCCGCGCTCAGCCACACGATGCGTCAGCTCGAGGGGCGGCTCGGCGTGCGTCTCCTCAACCGCACCACGCGCAGCGTTTCGCTGACCGACGCCGGGATGCGCCTCGTCGAGCGGCTGCGGCCGGCGGTCAACCAGATTTCCGCCGCCCTCGAGGATCTCGGCGAGGAGCAGAGCCGGCCGTTCGGGCGGCTGCGGCTCTATGCCACCCATTCGGCCGCCGCCGCGGTGATCGTGCCGGTGTGGGCGCGCTTTTTGACGGCCTATCCCGATGTCCGGCTCGAGCTGCACCTCGACGAGGCCCCGGCCGACATCGTCGCCAGGGGCTTTGACGCCGGGATCGGCCCGCAGGACCGCGCCGAGGCCGACATGATCGCGGTCCGCGTTACCGGGCCGGTCAAGCTCGTCGTGGTCGGCTCGCCGGCCTATTTCGCCCGGCGCCGGCCGCCGAGGGCGCCCGAGGATTTAGCCGGCCACGACTGCGTCCAGTACCGGCGGGCCGCCGAGGGCGCCACAATCGAATGGCCGTTCGAGCGCGCCGGCAAGGCGCAGCGGATTTCGGTCGACGGCCGGGTCACGGTCAACGACCCCGAGCTTGCCCTGCGGGCCGCGGTCGACGGGCTTGGGATCGCCTACACGATCGAGTCGCTGGCCGAGCCGTTTCTGCGCTCGGGCCAGCTGCTGCGCGTCCTCGAGGAGTGGTCGGTGTCGTTCCAGGGGCTCTACCTCTACTACCCCGGCCACCGCCAGGTGCCCGCGGCGTTGCGCTGCCTGATCGACATGATCCGCGCCTCGCCGCGCGCGAGAGCCGCGCCGACCACCTTGCAAAACCCGTTCGCGGCCGCGAACTAGCGCGCCCCATCGGTATGTGCGCCAGCGGTTCGCCGCGCCGCGCGGCTTGCCGGCGTGCGTGGCACAACTTAGGATCGCGCCGAGGCCAATCAGCGGGGACCCCGAGCCATGGAATTCGGCGTTTCGATCTTTTTCACCGACTATTCGATTTCGCCCGCCGCGCTCGCCGTGGCGCTCGAGGAGCGCGGCCTCGACTCGCTGTGGGCGGCCGAGCATTCGCACATCCCGGTGCCGCGCCGGACGCCTGCGCCCGGCGGCGGCGAGCTCGCCAAGCGCTATTACGACGTGATGGACCCGTTTGTCACCCTGACCGCGGCGGCGGCCGCGACGCGGCGCCTCAAGCTCGCGACCGGCATTTGCCTCGTGATCCAGCGCGACACGATCCAGACTGCGAAGCTCGTCGCGTCGATCGACCAGGTTTCGGGCGGCCGCTTTGTGTTTGGCATCGGCGGCGGCTGGAACCAGGAAGAAATCGAGAGCCACGGCACCGTCTTTGCCACCCGCATGCAAAAGATGCGCGAGCAGATGGAGGCGATGAAGGAGATCTGGGCCAAGTCGAAAGCCGAGTACAACGGCGAGATCGTCAAGGTCCCACAGATGATGACCTGGCCAAAGCCGGCGCAAAAGCCGTGGCCGCCGATCATCCTCGGCGGCGCCTTTCCGTGGGCGGCGCGGCGCGCGGTGCGCTATGGCGACGGCTGGTACCCGAACGCGTCGAGCGGCAATCCCGAGGAGTACATGCCGCGGTTCCGCCAGATGGCGCTCGACGCCGGCCGCGACCCGAGCTCGCTGCCGGTGACGATCGGCGGCGCGCCCGAGGACGCCGACAAGATCAAGCGCTTCCGCGATCTCGGCGCGGTCGGCGTCAACATCAGCCTGCCGGCGGAAGGCCCCGACCAGATCCTGCCGGCCCTCGACCGCTGGGCCAAGCTCAAGCAGCAGGTGCAATAGCCCCCTAGCTCCGCGGGAGCGCCACTCTACTGGATCCATTCAACTCCCCTCACCTCTTCGTCATTCCCGCGAAAGCGGGAACCTAGAGCTTGCCCCGGCTTGACAGGAGATGGCGGGCACCAAGCGTTCACTCCCCGTTCTAGCCGGGGCAGGCCCTGGCCCCCCGCCTGCGCGGGGGCGACGGATAGGAGGCGATCGAGTCGTTTTGTTAGGTTCGCGCCACTAAATCAGGCCGAGGTCGCGCAGGCTGGTGTGGCGGTTGCGGCCGATGATGACGTGGTCGTGCAAGACGACGCCGAGCGGGGCCGCGGCCTTTTTGATGTCCTGCGTCACCGCGATGTCGGCCTTGGACGGAGTCGGGTCGCCCGAGGGGTGGTTGTGCACCAAGATCAGCGCCGAGGCGGCAAGCTCGAGCGCGCGCTTGACGACTTCGCGCGGGTAGACCGGGGTGTGGTCGACGGTGCCCGTCTGCTGGCGCTCGTGCTTGATCAGCACGTTCTTGCGGTCGAGGAACAGGATGTGGAACTCCTCGATCTGGTTGTGCGCGACGTGGGCGCTGCAATACTCGATCAGTTTGTCCCAGGAATTGACGACCGGTCGCTCCTGCAGTTCCTCGCGCATCAGCCGCAGCGCCGCCTCGCGCGCCGCCTTGACCGCGGCGACACCGGCGAGGTTGAGCCCGGCCTCGGCAAGCGCCTCGGGGCTGGCGCTGAGCACCCGGCCAAACCCGCCAAGCTTCGCCAGCACCGATTTTGCCAGCGGCTTCACGTCGCCGCGCTGATAGGCGGCGAACAACAGCATTTCCAACAGCTCGTAGTCGGGCAGGCTGTCGGGGCCGGCGGCCATCATCCGCTCGCGCAGCCGCTGGCGATGGCCGAAATAATGCGGCCGGGCGCTCCCCGCCTCGCCGAGCTCGTTCCTGCCGTGGCGCAGGGCGGCCTCGGGAAACGGGGTCGAGCCGTCGGCGAGCCCGGCCCCGTAAATGTCGCGGCACAGCGCCTCTACGCGCTCGCGGTCGCCGGCGTCAAACACCCAGACGCGTCGCGCGCCATCCCAGCTGCCGCCGAGCCCGCGGGCTCTCGCCGGAAAGTCGGGGTGATAGGGTGAGCTGACGGCGATCCGGCCGTCCTGTTCGACAATCGAAAGAGGCATCCCCTGGGCCGCGTCTTCAGCATGCCGGTCGGCGAGCCTCGCACCGGGATCGTCAATATCGCGTCCGCAAAAGACCGGCGTTTTGCGCCGCCGCCCACCGCCGGCAAAGCCTTCATCGCCGCTCGCGACCAAGGTTCTCGGGGCGGTAGCGCGGTACGAGCCAGAGTGACGGCGCCGGCGTTTTCTTTCTCGTCACCGCGAAAGCGGTTGGGAGATGCGGCACCCGCCGATTGCGCCTCGCCCGCGCTCGACCCGCGCCCGTGCTCCTCAGCTCGACCGCGCCAAATTACGGACCGCGCTCGACGCGATGACCCGGCCCTCGCCGCGATAGGCCTCGTGATTGGCCTCGATGTCGGCCAGCCGGTAGAGATAGTTGACCATGATCCCGGCGGATTGCTCCAGGCCCTTTGGCGACACGTCGCCGAGCCAATTCAGCTGCTCGACGCGAGCGCCGTTGCTCAGGTGGAAATGGGCGACCGGGTCGAGCGCCCGGCCGGAGGGCGCGCGCTCGCGAACGAGATAGCGCGCGCACAGACGCAGCAGCGGCTCGCGCAGCGCGGCCGAAAGCTGCGGGTCGGCATGCCAGCCGGGGCGGTCGAGCAATGCCGGGAGCTCGCCCGCGGCGCGGTCGCCGAGCGCCTCGACCGCGTTGCGCTCGCTCGCCAGCAACAGGCCGCCGGGGGCCGCCTCGTTCTGCCGGTCGAGCCAGGCGCGGAAGCCCGGCGCCGGCGACAAGGTCGCGAACACCTTTAGCCGCGGCAGGTCGGCGGCGAGCGCGTCGACGACGCGCTTGATCAGGAAGTCGCCAAAGCTGATCCCGTTCAGCCCTTGCTGGCAATTCGAGATCGAATAAAAAATCGCGGTGTCGGCGGCCTGCGGGTCGCCGACGGGGGCCGCCTCGTCGAGCAATGCGCTGACGTTGCTCGCCATGCCGGCGACCAGCGCCACCTCGACAAAGATCAGTGGCTCGTCGGGCATGCGCGGGTGAAAAAAGGCAAAGCAGCGCCGGTCGGCCTCGAGCCGGTTTTTCAAGTCGGCCCAGCTGCGGATCTCGTGCACCGCCTCGTAGGCCATCAGCTTTTCGAGCAGCGCCGCCGGAGATTCCCAGCCGATCCGCTTCAGCTCGAGAAACCCGATGTCGAACCAGTTCGCCAAGAGCCGGCGCAAATCGTCCTCGAGACCGCGCAGCAGCGGGTCGTGGCGCCCGAGCTCCAACAGCTCGGCGCGGCGGTCGACGAGAAACTTGACCCCCTCGGGCAGCGCGTTGAACTGGCGCAGCAGCGTGATGCGCGGCGGCTCCAGCGCGTCGCGCAGCTCGCGCTCGGCGGCGGCGCGCTGCGCCGGCCCGGCGGCGCGCGAGAGCTCGCCGCAACAGCGGTCGATCACGGCGCGGTCGACGTCAAACTCGCCGGCGAGCAGCCGCAGGAAGCGCTCGCGGCCCTCGCCGTCGAGCAGCAGGTAGGTGCGGCCGAGATCGGCGGCGCGGGCACGCGCGGTGACGGCACCGCCGCGCGCATCGAGGCAGCTCAGCATCTGCTCGCGCAGGCGCGCGAGGTCGTCGCCGGACAGTTCGGGGCGCGGCGTGCGCGCCAGGACGCCGCGCGCCGACAACGCGATGTCGCGCCACGCGCCGCGCAAATTGGTCAGGGTGCGGTCGAAAACGCCCTCGAAAAAGCGGGCGGGGCGATCGTTCATCTCGGCTGCGGCGGCTGTGGCGGGGACACGACAGAGACGCGACGGCGGCGGCGCCGTCAACCCCGAAGCGCGCCGGGCTGGCGCTTCCCCGCCAAATCGCGCAATGCCGGCGCCAGTCCGTCGACCAGGTCGTCGGCGACGAGGCCCGCGCCGATTCGCGCGGCGGCGGCGCCATGCAGCCACACCGCCGCCGCCGCCGCCTCGAACGGCGCCATGCCCTGGGAGAGGAGCCCCAGCACCATGCCAGCGAGCACGTCGCCGCTGCCTGCGGTCGCGAGGTCGGGCGGTGCGTCCGCGTTGACCGCGGCGCGGCCGTCGGGTGCCGCGATCACGGTGTCCGCCCCCTTCAGCACGATGACAGCACCACTCTGCCGCGCCGCGCGCCGCGCGCGGTCGAGCTTGCCCCCCGCGGTTTCGAAGAGGCGGGCGAATTCGCCGTCATGCGGGGTCATGACGACCGGCGAGCGGATCGCGGCGAACAAGGCTTTCGGGTCGTCGGCGAACGCGCTCAGCGCGTCGGCGTCGAGCACCGCCCGCCTGCCCGCGGCAAGAATCGCCAGCACCTTGTCGCGAGTTTCGCCGCTGACCCCGGCCCCCGGCCCGATCAGGGCGGCGTTGCGCCGCGGGTCATCGAGGAGCCGGCGGAAATCGTCGAGCCCGCCCACGGGCTGGACGATGATACCGGTCAGCGCCGCGGCATAGACGTCGAACACGGGCTCGGGTGCCGCGACCGTCACGAGCCCGGCGCCGAGCCGGGCGGCAGCGCGTGCGCCGAGCCGCGCCGCCCCGGTCATCACCGCCCCGCCCGCGACCAGCGCATGGCCGCGGGTGTATTTGTGGCTGTCGAGGCCAGGCCGCGGCAGCGCGCCGAGCCACCAGCCGGGGCCGTTTTCGGCGGTCTGCGGCGCCATCCGGTCGAGCACGGTCTCGGGAATGCCGATCTGGGCGAGCACGGTCTCGCCGCAACGGATGCGTCCCGGCAGCAGCAGATGGCCCGGCTTTTTGCGAAAAAAGGTGACCGTCACGGCGGCCCGCGGCGCGGCACCGCGGACCTCGCCGGTGGCGCCGTCGACGCCGCTCGGCACGTCGACCGCGACGACCGGCGCGCCGCCGCGGTCGAGCGCCTCGATGACGGCGCGCGCCTCGCCGTCGACCGGGCGCGCCAGCCCGGCGCCAAAAATCGCGTCGATCGCGAGCCCGGCGCCGTCGAGCGCCGCCGCCGTCAACGGCTCGACCGGCCCCAGCCAGCGCGCCGCCGCGGCCGCGGCGTCGCCGCGCAGCCCGGCGACGTCGCCGAGCAAGGCGAGCCGCACCGCCCAGCCGCGCTCGGCGAGGATGCGCGCCGCGACAAAGCCGTCGCCGCCATTGTTGCCGGGGCCGCACAGCACCGCGAGGGGCCGCGGCGCAAACCGCCGCGACACGGCGTCCGCCACCGCGCGCCCGGCGCTCTCCATCAGCGCCGCGCCGGAAATGCCGCCGGCGACCGTCAGCCGGTCGGCTTCGCCCATCTCGTGCGGCGTCAAGAGTGCCAGTTTGCGCCAGCCGGGCGGTGAGGTTGTCATCGCCGAAGATGTAAGGAGCAGAGCGCCAAAGCCAACCGTGTCGCCCGTCTTGACGCCTCGCCCGCGAACCGCTACCTCCACCCCCGGCGGCGGGTGTAGCTCAGCTGGTTAGAGCGCCAGATTGTGGATCTGGATGTCGTCGGTTCGAACCCGATCACTCGCCCCAATCTTCTCAATACCTTACAGACTGATATTCGGCAGCAAGGCTGCCTCACTTCGTTTGCGCCGCAACCGTTGGGTAGCGTTTTGGGTAGCTACCGGACCTCCTGGTTCGACGGCAAAAGGGGGGAGCGCGGGAGCGGAACAGGTCGGCTTCCGGCCGGGTGAGATCGAGCCAGGCGCGCCAATCCGATGCCTTAAACACAACCCACCCCTGTCGTCTTTGGATCAAGCGGCCGATCGACCCGCTGACGCCGCGCTGACGATCCGCGCCAGATGGTTCATCCTCGATCGACCGCTCTCGCCGCCGCCTGCCGCGACGCGACGACAATTCCTTGACCTTCGCGGCGCCCGGCGGCGCGACGATGGCGCGCCGCGGCGCCGGTAACGCCACAATGACGCGCTGCTCGATCATGGACCGGCGCCACGACCTTGGGGCGGTGGTTTCACTGAGGGATTTTGAACACGGCGCGTGTTCGCTGCCAAATGGCAGTGAGCGGCCCGGCGGCGTTGGCTCGGGGCGGGTATCTGCGCGGATCGGCGCAGTGCTCGCCAATGCGGAAAGCCGCCTATTGGCGAGATCGGCCGGCGGCCTGCCGCGCGAAGTCGTAGGCTCTGAGCGCGCTGACGGCTTCCTGCGCTTGTCGGCGGCGGCGGCACGGCAGGGTGCTCGAGCGCGGCGATCTCTCACGGATAGGTTACGGCGGCGCGCTTGCCCGATGCTTGTGCGCGGCTCCGGCGGCTTGGCGCCGCGCTCGGCGCGGGATGACGCGGATCGCGACCGGGTGCCCTCAGACAAATCCGATGGGAGACCCACCGAACCCGCCGCGGCTGATGCTGTCGGCGCCCCGGTGGCACGGGACGCGCGCTTCAGTATTGCGGGAGGGAGCTGAGCGAGGAGATCACGAGGTACCATAGGAAGGGCGTGACCGTGGAGATCACCATGATCCAGATGCCGTGCCCTTCGCGCTGCCGCACCGTCAGGACGACGCCGAGCGCGAAGCCGACGATCGGCAGCACGAACGCCGTGAACCAGGCGCCGAAGATGATGTTCGACTCGGCCGCAGCGGCGCGGCCGGGGGCGTGCGCCAACTCGTATGCGCTGGCGATGCCGGCTAGATCGGTCATGATTTCTCTTCCCTGTGCGGTGTGCCGCGCCGAGCTGCCGGGCCGCGTTCCCGCGCCGGCGACGCCGCTCGCAGCGCCCGCGGGCGCTTATCCGCCCGCGTCGCGGCGAAGGCGGCGCGCAAAGATGCAATCCGGGCCTGGTGACCCTCAATCGTCTCCGGCGCCAGGCGCTCCCATTGCTCGTCGACAAAGCTTTGCGCCGCATCGAGCAGCTCGCCGCTGACGCCGAAAACGTCCGACAAATAGGGGCGGCAGTGGCGGAAGAGCATTCGACCTATGGCGAGCTGGTTGACACTGAACCCGCTATCGTGGGCCGCCGCGATTGGCGGCGGCGCCGGCGCCCCCACTGCTTCGGGTGCGGAATATCTTTGAGCGTGGATGACTTCGCCTGACATGGCTCTACGATCCTTTTCGCGGACGGATAGCCGAGAGCCCGGCGGGTCAGAAGGCGCGCTACGCCGCCCCCGCCGCCCTTTACCTTGCGGCTGGACATACGACGGCAGACGCCGGGCGTGAAATCGAGGATCGGTCGACATAGCGTAAAAGCCTTCTGACGGGCTCGCGCGACCAATGCGCCGCCAAGCGTCAAAAATTCGTTTCAATACCGTCCTCGGCCGGGTCCAAAAATGCCCGTTGCCTACAATCGATTTTAGAGGCCGCCGGCGCACGTTCACGGCCGGCCGGTATGGAACCGCTCCGAACCCGGCTTCATCGATCAGGCGAGCGCCGGCGGCGAGCGCCGATTGCTCCCCGGCGCGCCTGGTAGGCGTCGAGCACCGCGTCGGCAATCGCCGCCTGCTGCTCGGCCGGCAACGAGATCGCGGGCTGCGGCACGCCGCCGGAGCGCCAGGCCGGCGCCTCGATACCGAGCGCGCACCGGCCGAGATCGACGACGCGCACGCCATGCAACCCGATCACGATGCCGTCGATGTCGATTTCGATTTCGGCCAGGGCGAGCAGACGGCGCGACCCGGCCACCGGCTCGAGCCTTTAGGACCGTGACGCTGACGAGCGTGGTTTCGGCGTTCAAGAGCCGGCGGATGGCGACGAGCTACCCGGCAGAAGATCGGGCGCCAGCCTGGCGAGGTCGTCGCAGGTATAGGGATCCTCGGGGTGCAGCCGGTTCCACTCGGCAACACGCATCAAATCGCGCGCCCGCGACCGCATGTCCTTTCGCTCCATCGCGGCCCGCAGCCTTGCATGAACCTGGAGATATTCCGCCAGCTCGGCGGACGACGCCTCCTTGGCTATACGACGAGACGGGTTGGCTTCCTCGATCTCCGAATTGAGGCAAAAGTCCGCCAACCACTCCTCCCATTGCTCGACGAACGCGTCCGGCGAGGAGGAGTTTTCCTCCTGCTTTTCGAGTTCTATCGCCCGCGCCAACAGCTCGCGGCGGCGCGCCAGAAAATTCCCTCATTACTGTTGAGCCTTCTAAAGGGTCTGTTCCGGAATACCGTCAGTCAGACTGACGGTATTCACCCCCCGTGAAAGGAGCGCCGTCACGCCGCCGGCGGCAGGTTGTCGTCGTCGTCACCATCGCCGGTCGACGCAGCCGAGACCGGCTTGCCGCCGCCTTCAAAGATTTGAAACCGCGAACGCGCGTCGGTACCGGCGTTCGGCAGCTCGAGATAATCGGCCATCCAGTTCACGAGCAGGGATCGCGTTCCAATGGCGTCGTCGTTTGATTTAGCCCTCTCGGCCATCTCGCGCAGCACCTCCGCGATCTCAGCTCGGCGAACGACACCGCGCCTCTCCAATGCATGGGCGAGCGCCGCAACCACGTCGAAGAAGCCCTGCACGATCGCGGCAAGCAGGGCATTGGGATCACCGCCGGCTTCGGCAGCCAAGCGCGCGGCCTTTTCGGCCGAATCATCGCTCATGTGTAAAATCTTTCTCCTAGACTGTGCGTGGAGTGAGCGCATTTGATCGGAAGGCGTTCTGGACGGCGCCCGGCACGCCGCGGCGGATAAACGGCGTCAGAAACCGTTCGATTGCCGGACCGTCAGCGGGGCCATGGAAATGGAGGTGCGTGTCGCCGCTGGCGCCGCCATGGCCGCCGCCGCCGGACGTCGCCGCCGCGGCGTTCTGCACGAAATTCGAGATGTGCGACGGCAGCACCATTTCGTTCTCGTGCAATTTGGCGAGGCCGGGGATCGCGACCCCGCCGGCGGCATAGCTCGGCAGGCGATAGCTCGCCGCCGTCATGATCCCGCCGCTCTTGAAGCTCGGCACGATGCCGCCGCCTTTGAAGCCGAACAGCGAGCCGAGCCCGGCGAACAGGCCGCCGCCGCCGATCCCGATGCCGCCGGAGAAGTCCTGGTCGGCCGCACCCGAGGCGCCAAAGAGCGAGCCGATCAGCGGGACACTGGCGAGAAAGTTGCCGATGCCGCCGACACCGCCCGCCACATTACCAACCCCGCCGGCGACCGAGGCCGCCCCGCCAGTGCTGGCCGCGCTGGCGAACACACCGACCGCAGTGCTGAATGTCCCGACCGACGTGGCAAAGGTCGCTTCGCTGGTGTCGGCGCTGACCGCACCGATGCCGGTGCCGAACAACCCGCCGGGTTTGCCGATGCCGAGCATCCCGACGAGGCCTTCGCCGAGCGACTTGCTGCCGAACAAGGATGACGCGAGCGACTTGTTGAGCGCGTCGCCGACCTCGTCGACCGACGAGCCGATCAACCCGCGATAAGCTTCCTGCTCGGCCTTGCCGACCGTCGTCTGGTGCGTCAGGAGCCCGGTCAGCGCGCGCTCGGCCGACGAGCCGAGGCTGTCGAACGGCTTGGCGAACGATTCCTGCATCTGTTCCGAGGCGCGATTGGCGGCATCGGTCATCTGGCGCACGACCGCCTCGTATTGGGTCGACTGCTCGCCAAAGATCGCCTTGGCCTGCGCCGCCCATTGCTCGTAGATCGCGAGGATCTGCGAGGTCGAGCCCTGCGCCGCGGCGATCTTGTCGCGCTCGGCGCCGGCGAACTGCTCGTACGCCTGGCGACTTGCCTCGGCAATGGCCCGCGCCTGCTGCTGCCCTTCGCGCTGCGCCGCGGCCGTCATCTCGCGCAGGACGTTCTGGTATTCGCGGCTGGTGTCGCCGAACTGCGCCTTGGCGCGCGCCGCCCATTCCTGATAGATCGCCTGGATCTGCGCGCCGCTGCCCGCCGCGGCGGCGATCTTCTCGCGCTCGCCGGCGGCGAAATCCTCGTATTGGCTGCGCGCTTCGGGGCCGCCGCCGCGCGTCGCCAAGGCACTCGGCGCCCGGGCGCCGCGCCCGCCGCCCGCACCCGACGGCAACGCCCCGAGCGCAGAGGCTTCCTTGGCGCTGAACAGCTCCATTTGGGCTTCGGCGCGCTCTTTGGCGTTCAGCTTGTCGCCGGCGAGCGCCTGCGTCCAATACTGCACGTCGTTGGCGTGCATCGCGGCATGCGCCGCCTTGGCATTCGCGGCCGAGCTGGCGAGCGCCGCGTCCTGTTCCTTGAGCTTCTCGCGCAGGCCCTCCATCAGGTCCGGCTGGCCGGCGCCGCCCTTGTTCGCCAAAGCCGCCGCCTGGTCCTTGGCATTCTTGATCAGCGTGTCAAAGTGCGCGCGGTCGGCATCGGTCGCCGCCGCCGCGCGACGCTTCGTCATGTCCGCAATGTTCGCCTCGATTTCGGCGGTTTCGAGGGCGACGCGGCCATATTTGGTTTCTTCCTCGATCGCGCGCTGGATCGCCTGCGGCCGCGCGCCGGCCGGCGTCTCCGGCAAGCGCGTCTGCCCGGTTGCCGCGCCCGGCAGAAACGACTCGGCGGAGAAAGGCGGCACTCCCGATTGCGCCGCCATTGCCGCAGCAAGGCCGCTTGTCGCGGTGCGGCCCGCCTGTCCGATCGCCGCATTGGCGCCGGAGAGGCGCTTTTGCAGCGTGTCGAGCACCATCGCGCGCGCGGTGTCGGCGTCCTTGGTCTGGACCGCGATGGCAAAGCCGCGCGCCTGCGCTTCGCTGATCGGCCCTTGCGCCTCGGCGAAGCTCTTCAACGAGCTGGTGTCGCGGAAATGGTCGACGAATTTTTCGAGGGCCTTGTCATCCTTGTCGAGCGCCAGGTAAAGCGCCGGGCCAAGCGCCGCCAGCTTTTGCTTGGCGCTGTCCGAGGCGTCGCCGAGCTTGTAGACCGCCGCGACGTACTTATCGGCCGAGCTCGAGCCCATGACGCCGGACGAGCCGAGCGCGGTCATCGCCGCCTTGGCGCCGAGCTCGGCATGGCCGGCCGACACCCCGCCCATCAGCAAGGAGGCGTTGTAGACCCCGCGCAACGCCGTTTCGGTCGCGTGCGCGCGCTCGATCAGGACATAGAGGCCGGCGGCGAGCGCCGCCGAGCCCGCGAGGGCGACGCCGAACGGCCCTTTCAACGCCGCGATCGCGGTGCCGAGATAGCCCGAGTCGCGCGCCGCCGCCACCAATGAGCCGACCATGGCGCCGCGCGCGCCGCGACTGAACTCGTCGATCAGCGCGATGCCGTGCTTGAGCTCGCCGCCAAGGTTGCGCATGCCGCCCGACGCCCCGTCGAGCCCGTTTTTCAGCTCGCCGCGCAGCGCGGCGGCCGCGGAGCGCGCCTGGCCCTCAGTCTGCGCCAGATAGCCCGCGGTTTCGCGCAGCGCGGCTTGCGCCTCGGCGCTGCCGCCGCCCAATTTCTGGGTGTTGTCATAAAGCTGCCGAAAATCGGCGCCGAGCTGTTGCGCCGAGCGCCGCGTCGCCTCCGCCTGCAGCCGCAATTCGCCGAGCTTGTTGTTGACCGTATCGACGCCGCCGGTGTCGGCGGTGATCCGGATCTCTACCGATGGCCCGTCGGACATCGCTTACCCCCCCCCAAAACCCAGCGCTGCCATTTGGCAGCGCGCGGATCAGCCGCTGACGGCGCCGAGCTGCGCCGAGATCACGACGCCCGGCCCGACGCAGAGATATTGGCAGCGCTTGCCGGCGCTCAGCGCGCCGCCGGTCGCGCCCGCGGTGCCGTCGATCGTCGTGGCGCCTGGCGCATAGACGACGCACACGTTCGCACCGCTGTTGAAGACCGCCTGCCATTGCCCTGGCTGAAGATTGGCGAGCGCGACGCCGGCGCCGCTCGCCACCGTGGCGAGGACGTTGACCGCCGCCGCCAGCGGCGCCGCGGTCGCGCGGTTGGTGCCGGCAGCACTCAGCCCCTCGGCGACCGAAACCGGCATGACGGCGCCAAAACCTGCTTCTAAGGCGAAGCCGAGGTCGCGCGCGTCAATCGTCAGCGAACCATCCGGGTTTGCCGCCACGGTGCCGCTATTCGGCAACCCCCCGAGGCCCCCGACGCCTGGCACTGCGGTGCCGAGGAGCGGATACACATTTAGCGTGGTCATTGCTCGTCCTCTGATTGTGAATACGACGTGTCGCCGATCATCCGGAAACCGCCGACCCGCGTCAGCCTGTCGACGGCCTCGATCGGCACATCGACGAGCCAACGGCCGCCGCCGTGGCCGTGCTCGCGGTATGCCTCAAAGCCCTCGGCGCCGTGCGAGATCGGCGCGCTCTCGGCGCCGGGAGGACAAACGAGGGTAACGAAGCGCCGCGCCACTATCCGCCGGGCCCCCGAACCGGCCGGTTGTCGATCACCGGCGCCGGCTTGGTCTCCGAGCCGTAAGGCCACGACGGGGTTGCCGCCGGCGCGCCAGGCCGGGGCGACACCGGCGCGTCCGGGCCGAGCGGGTTGCGGACCTGGCCGCCGGGATCCATGATCTTCGGCTGCGGCATTCTCCCGCCGCCAGGAAGCCGATCAGCCATTGCTGTTCTCCTTCTTTTGATTTCGCGCTCGGTCCGAAAGCCACCCGAAGACTTCTTGGTCCGCTGCGGCCGGCCGCCGCAGCGTTTCCTTGATTACCTCGACGACACGTTCATGCTCGCGCGGATCGGCCGCCGGCGGTGCGGCCCTGCCATTTGGCAGTTGACCAGAATTCACCAAAACTGCCCTCCGCGCCTGACTGGGTTGCCGCTTCCTTCATTCGCCCTTGTTGCATACCAGCGGGTGAAGTCCTTGCCGCCGGTTGACGGGGCCGCCAACGTACCCTTGATGGACAAGATAACCCGCTCGTTTTGGGTCATTTTGTTCCACGTTTCGTTGATTTCCGCGTCGCTCGGTCGCCGCGGGCTCGGTGTCGAACCATAAAAATTGTGGACAGCACTCGTTATCGACATTTTACTTCCACTCCTCTTGTAAATCACCGCTACCTTCTGCGGAGCCGCCAGAGAATCCTTGTGAAGCGGCCGATCGACCAGCGCGATTTCGCTGATTTCACTTCCGAGCAAGCTGATCTGGCATTCCAGTCCTTTGTAAACGCGCGCTGCCGCCAACGCCGCGGCGCGGGTGCCGGTGACGAGGGCGTAGAGCGTGATCCGACCGACAGCCGCCGCCTGGCTCGCGGATGACGCGACGACGCGCAGGAGGCGCCCGGCGATCTCTTCGCCGCGGCCCATCTCGGTCAGGCTCGCACCGACCGCACGCTCGAGCGCGCCGGCGGTTGCCGCGTCGCCGGCGAGGGTCGCTTCAATCACCAGGCCGCCGCGGTCGTGTTGGGTTCGGCCGATCGCGGCAAACAAGGTTGTCGTCATCGATCGAGCCCCGCGCGGCGCCGAACGGTCTCGGCCAGGCGCGCGCCGCTCGCCGCGTCATAGCGGATGGTGCCGTCCTCCTGGATCGGCGGCCGATAGGCGGCAAGCGCCCGCATTTGCTCGGCCGTCCGGCAAATCCCCTCGATCCGTCGCGCCAGGCGATCGACTTGCGCTTCGATGTCCCGCACTTGGCTGAGCAGCTCGGCACGGCGCCGGTACCCGGCGGCGAACTCGTCGGCGAGGCTCATTCCGCCAGCTCCGCCGCCGGATCTTTGTCGAGACGATCCAAAAATTGTTTGGCCAAGGCCGGATCCTTCAACACCGAAGTTCTCAGCACCGGTCCCAGCGCCGCGCGGATGCGGTCGCCGGCGGCCGCGCCGCCATTGGCGGCGCCGGGGCCGAACCCCACGACCTCGATCAAGCTCTCAATCCTGCACCGGCCTTCCAAGGCTGCGCGAATGCTCGGCCGGACCGTGCTGTCGATGAACGCCAGCGCTGCGGCGGCTGCAGCCTGATACAGCGCCGCCTCGCGCTCGCGCTGCGCCGCCATCAGGCGCCCGTGACATTCCATGTATTTTGCCTGCACATGCGGCGTCATCGATTCGGCCGCCTCACGTTCGCGCCGGAGCTGTACGACTTCGCGCTCGACAGCTATCAGCTCCGGAGACGGTAGCGGCCGATCGCCTTCGCCGGAAGTGAGCCATTCGGCCAGGATGGCCGTATCGGCCGCATACAATTCCGTGCGGCGCCGTTCCGCCTCGTTGAACCGGCCGACGACCGCCGCCAATTTGTTGGCGGGCTCGACCAACGTCGCCATTTCGGCACTGAGTTCCGCGAGCCGCCGGGTCGCGGCGGCCAGGGCCGCGCGCTCCGGGGTCAGGGTTTTTGAGGTAGTCGCCGGCGAGCCGGGAGGATCCCGTAACGCAACAACACTCATATCGATCACCGTTTGTTGGTTGTGGCGGGGACAAAAGCGTTTTCGCGAACAAGCCCCTCGATTTTTTTGGCAGTCGGGCAAGTCGGTAATGCGATGCCGGGCGCGCGGGCGCCGGTGGGTCCCATGGATTTGTCTGAGGGCGCCCGGTCGCTATCCGCGTCATCCCGCGCCGAGCGCGGCGCCAAGCCGCCGGCGGCGCACAAGCATCGGGCAAGCGCGCCGCCGTAACCTATCCGTGAGAGATCGCCGCGCGCGCAATCCTGCCGCGCCGCCGGCGGCGGCGCGCGCAGGAAGCCGTCAGCGCGCTCAGAGCCTACGACTTCGCGCGGCAGGCCGCCGGCCGATCTCGCCAATAGGCGGCTTTCCGCATTGGCGAGCACTGCGCCGATCCGCGTAGATACCCGCCGCGAGCCAACG